>Ga0209829_10000362_pt1 | contig 42313 bp, 42 predicted proteins | sample C_140205_EF_Meta_FD_187311 | JGI IMG/M metagenome (GOLD analysis project Ga0209829, IMG submission 187311) | Freshwater microbial communities from Lake Croche, Canada to study carbon cycling - C_140205_EF_MetaG (SPAdes) (version 2) | ecosystem: Environmental > Aquatic > Freshwater > Lake...
GGATATGGAGACAAGTTCGAGCGGGCTGGCTGGAAAAAATGGGGCCTCGAGATGCAGGACGACCTCACCGATGCCGTGAAGTGGGCGATCGCCGAGGGCATTGCGGATCCGACGCGCGTCGTGATTTCGGGCGCCAGCTATGGCGGCTATGCGACAATGGCCGGACTCACGTTTACTCCTGAGCTTTACTCTGCGGGCATTAACTACCTCGGTCGCGTCAATATCGGAGACAAGATTAGTGACCAGGAGACGAAAGCGTCTCGGCACTGGTTCTTGACCCGCTTAGGCGACCTCGACAACGCCGCGGACCGGAAGCGGCTGCACGATACATCGCCCGTATTTTTTGCGGATCGCATCAATGCGCCCGTGCTGATGGCCTACGGAAAAAACGACACTCAAGTCCGCATTGATCAAGGCTACGGAATGGAGGCCGCTTTGAAGAAGGCAGGTAAAGTTTTTGAGATGATCGTTGAGGAAAAGGAAGGCCACGGCTTCCGCAAAGAGGAGCTGAGTATCGCATTCTACACGCGGGTGGATGCGTTTCTCAAAAAATACGTCACGTCTCCCCGTGGCTCGGTGAACGTCGGCGAGGCCAAGGTCATCGACTTGCCGGCCAAGGCGAAAGAGTGATGAAGGGACGGGCTGCTCGCTTGGCCCGGCCTTGCATCTTTCTGCCCAGCGCATATGCGTTTTCATATGAAACGCACCACGCTCGTGCTGGATGAGCACAATTTTCGGGCGGCGAAACGCCACGCGGCCGAGCATGGCCGGACACTGAGTGATGTCGTCAATGAATTCCTGCGGGCCGGTCTCGAGCGTCGGCGGGTAGCCGCCGGCCGCGCTCGTCCGGTCGTTTTCCCCACCTATCGGATGGGCCGGCCGACGGTGAACTTGGCCGACCGGGATGCGCTAGAGCGCACGATGGAGGGGTCATGAGGTTTTTCGTCGATACCAATATTCTGCTCTACGCGGTCAACCGTGACGCACCGGAGCATGCGGCGGCGGCGGCGTTTTTGCGCCGCACGACGGCGGCGGGCGAAGATTGGGCGCTCTCGTGGGGGGTCATCTACGAATTTATCCGGGTGAGCACCCACTCACGCGTCATGCGACCGGCGCTCACTCTCGTCGAAGCGTTGGCGTTTTTGCGGCCGTTTCTCGCTCGGTCTGAAGTTACCGTGCTCGGGCCGACTCCCCGGCACTTCGAGGTCCTGGAGCGAACCGCGGCGGAGCACCCGCGAGTGGCCGGCAATTTGGTTTTTGATTTACGCACGGCCGTGCTCCTGCGGGAGCATGGCCTGCGCGAGATTGTGACGGCGGACACCGATTTTTTGCAGTTTCCATTCCTGCGCGTGATAAACCCACTGGTCGCAAAATCCCGTTGAGCACCATTCGCCATATCTTCATTTCGCCCGGCCATAATTTTTTCGGCCGGCACGGGCAGCCCGCGGGTGATCACGCGGCCGTTGATGTGGCGATGGCCAAGTGTCGGGCGGGCTGGGGTATCGCGGGCGATCGGTTTTACGGCTACCGCCCGGGTTACAAGGGGCAGGTGACGTTTTTTAAATGGGAGACGTTGCTCGAGGCGCGGGAGAAATTCGGGGTGGCGGCGCTCTCGCCGGCGGCGTTTCGGCGCAATGTCATCGTGCAGGGCATCGATCTCGAGGTGCTGTTGGAGCGGCGCTTCACGCTCGGCGGCGTCGAGTTTGAGGGCACGGGAGAGGCGCGGCCGTGCCACTGGATGAATCAAGTCGTGGCACCCGGCGCGGAAGATTGGCTGATGGGTCGCGGAGGGTTGCGGGCGAAAGTGCTTTCGGATGGCGAACTCACCGTGGGCCCGGTGGAGTTATGGCTGGCGCAGGAAGTCGCGTAGCCACACCAAGCCGCTGGCTTCGTCCTTAAACGCCCCGTCGAGCTGAGCCTCGAAGGCGGCCTCGAGGATGCGTTTGAAATCCGGTCCGGCGGGCAGGCCCAAGCCCAACAAGTGGCGGCCGAGGACGAAAGGTCGTGGCGCGCGTTTCTCGAATTCGAGCAGGGCGGCGCGGTGCAGGAGTTCGACGATACGCGCGGCCGTTTCCGGAAATACACCGGGCGGCCGGCCGTTGTTGTCGGCGTGCATGACGACGGCGAGTTCGTCGATGGTGGCGGGCTTGAGGCGGTTGGCGAGGCGGCGGACCGATGAATCGGTGAAGGGCGTGTTGCCGCGGTCGTGGGCGTGGTGGTTTTCGACGAGTAGGCGGACGGGGTTGTCGTGCGCCAGCGGAGCGCCGATGCGCCGGAGAAATGTTTCCGCGAGCGGTCCACTGGCTGAAGCGTGGCCCGGGCTGCGCCAACGCATCACACCGTCTTTTTCGCGGCGCACGGTGGTGGCCGGCTTGCCGAAATCGTGGGCGAGCACGGCAAACATGAGCAGCGGTGGTCGCCCGTAGCCGCGCCATTCGGGGAGCGCGACGAGGGCGTCGAGGCAGTGTTGGGTGTGGGTGAAGACATCCCCTTCCGGGTGCCACTCAGGTTCCTGCGGGGTTCCGCGCAGTGCGGCGATCTCCGGGAAGTGCTGCAACCAACCGCTTTCCTCCAGCACCGTGAGGCCGCGACTCGGGTGGGCGGATTTGGTCGCCCATTTTTCCCATTCGCCCCAGACGCGTTCGCGCGGCAATTCGGGGTAGGTGGGTGCGATGCTCCGACAGAGGGCGGCGGTCTCCGGAGCGAGCGTCAAATCGAAGCGGGCGGCGAATTGCATGGCGCGCAAGACGCGCAAGGGGTCCTCGCTGAAGGCCTCACTCGTGTGGCGAAGCACGCGGGCCGCGAGATCGCGCCGGCCGCCATGAGGATCGATGATCTCTCCGGTAAATGGGTCGCAGGCGATCGCGTTGAGCGTGAAATCTCGGCGGGCCGCGGCGTCAGCGTCGTTCAACGAGGGATCGGGAGCGACGGCAAAGCCCCGGTGGCCCGCGCCCGTTTTCGATTCACGCCGTGGCAATGAGAAATCGTATTCCGCGCCGGTGGTTCGGCTGCGGACTTTGATCACCCCGAAGCTGCGGCCGATGACATCCGTGGCGCCAAAGCGGGCGAGCGCGCGATGGAGGGCATCGAAATCAACGCCACCGACTTCGATGTCGAAATCCTTCGGCGTAAGGCCGAGGAGCCAGTCGCGCACCCCGCCGCCGACGAGTCGTGGCCGCCCGACTCGGCGCACGGCGTCGAGCATGGCGCGGAGGTCGCCGGGCAGGGAAAGTTCGCGCGCAGGAATCATTCGTCTTTCGCGAAGGCGGTCGCGGCTACGCAGAGCCAGCCCACGACAAACAGGGTGCCTCCGCTCGGTGGGACCGCGATTTTGAACCACAACGGAGCGTGGGGCGTGAGCGCCATGATGTAGAGTGAACCCGAGAAGAGGGTAATGCCGGCGCACCAGCAGCGCACAGCCCAGGCGAGGCGGCGCACGGCTGCTCCCTTGGCCGATTTTAGCCAGGCCGCTGCGCCGAGCAGTGCGACCGCATGGGTGAGTTGGTAAAAAACGGCGGTTTCCCAGCGGTCTCGGGTGCCGAGTTCGGTCAAGGCGGTGCGCAGGGCATGGGCGCCAAAGGCACCCAGCCCGACGCCGGTGGCGCCGAAGATCCCGGCAGCGAGGAGGGGAAACCGATGCAATAAGACCATGTCGCCACGTTCGCACATCGGAATCGGGAAACAAGCGCGATGGTGGTGGCCGAGCGCAGTTTCGCTGGCCGACCGTTGGACCAACGAGTTATTCACAACGCAGAAAGAGGGGTTGACACTCCTTCGCGAAACCGCACCTTTTGGCCTCTTTTCTCATGAAAACGTTCCTCGCCAAGAATGAGACCGTGCAACCCAAGTGGCATCTAATCGATGCTGAGGGTGTCGTGCTCGGCCGTCTCGCTGTCAAAGCTGCCAACATCATCCGCGGTCGTCATAAGGCTTCCTACACCCCCTCCGTGGACAACGGTGATTTCGTGGTGATCATCAATGCCGAAAAGGTGGCCGTCACGGGCAAGAAGGAAGAGCAGAACGAATATATGTTCTTCTCTGGCTTCGTCGGTGGCGAAAGCTACCGCAAGCTCTCCGAGCAGCGGGTGCGGCACCCCGAGTTCATCATCGAGCACGCCGTCAAAGGCATGCTGCCGAAGAACCGGATCGCCGCCAAGATGCTGACCAAGCTCCGCGTCTTCGCTGGTCCCAAGCACACGCACGAGGCTAACAACCCGGTCAAGATCGCCGTCTAATTTTTCTGACTAGAACATGAGCACCACCGCCCCCGCCAACGTCTTCCTCGGAACCGGTCGCCGCAAAACTTCGACCGCCCGCATCCGCATCACCGAAGGCACCGGCAAGCTGACCGTCAACGGTCGCACCTTCGACAGCTACTTCTCCCACGAGAATTTCTCCAAGCAGGCCTACGCCCCGCTCCTTACCGTCGACCTGCGCGAGAAGATCGACGTGACCGCGAATGTCGCCGGTGGCGGCGTCTCCGGCCAGGCCGGCGCCGTGGCCCATGGCATCGCCCGCGCTCTTCAAAAGATGAACGCCGAGCTTCGCCCAGTCCTCAAGAAGGCCGGTCATATCAAGCGCGACCCGCGCGCCAAAGAGCGCAAGAAACCCGGTCAACCGGGCGCACGCGCTCGCTTCCAGTTCTCGAAGCGTTGATCGCGCTTCGGCTGGTCCGGCCGAATTTCTCGCGCTACTCAAACCCTGTTTTATCAAACCGTCCGCCTTACCGGCGGGCGGTTTTTTTTGTCCGGAGGCTGCGGGGGATGGGACGCTGGCGAAGTCAGGATAACCATCTTCAGGGTGGCGAAATGGAACGCGACGTGCTTACTCGGACCTCGTGATGAAGTTCTCCCTCCTCCGTTTTTTTACCCCGACTGCCGTTTTTTTTGCCACAGCTACGCTGGCCCAGGCTCATCCCGGGCACGACGGTCACGACCTCACCTGGGATTTTGCCCACCTTGGAGCCAATCCGGGTGCGACCACGCTCTGTTTTGGCGTGTTGGCGTCAGCGGGATGGGCGGTTTGGAAGCTGACTCGCCCGGCTGCGGAATCGATGAAGGCGATCCGGGTTCGGCCCGATGACTCGCGCCGCGCGCGCTGATCAGAGTTTGCGCGGATCGCAGGCGAGTCGAGGGAAGTGAACGGACAGGATTTTTCGGATATCCCGTAAGCCTTGGCGCAGTCGAATTCCGTCGGTGGCGACCATTTTGATGCTCCAGCCGCCGCGTCGGAGTGCGCTGACGCCGAGCCAAAGACCTTCGCCGTGCAAGGCGTTTAACGCTCGCGTCCAGCTCCCGGCGGCGGGCTGATCCGGCGCGATGAGCACGGCGTTGCCGAAACACGCGCTTGGGCCGGAGCCCGCCAACCCGGCAAGGGCACGCAGACTCGCGCCGGTTTGTTCAAAGCGCTCCCGGAGGATTAGCTCGCCGTTGAGGCGTACCGAGGTCTCGAGGCAGAGGCTTTTCCACTCCCAGGCTTCGCCGTGCGCGACGCGACCTGGCATCAGTAGGTCGGTGAAAAAAAGTTCGCCGCCATCCGCGACCTCCACGTCCGTGGTTTGGCGATAGCTGCAGCCGCGGTGAGGGACGAGGGGCTCGGGCATCACTTCGAGCCACGCTCCGGCGGCGACGTGGAAATGTTGCCGACACGCGGCCGTGCCTTCTTTCATTTTGAAAACACGGCTTGCGCTCGGAGTCGTCACGAGCAGGGCCGCGTCTGGATCGACGGTGATGGCCGACTTGAGTTGATCGCCGGAGAGAATGCCGGCCGTGGGATTCACCACTTGGGCGATCAGCGTGCGCGTATCGGCATCCCAATACGGTTTGCTCAAATGGTAGGGCGCGCGAAACGATTGCGCTGCAATGCTGGTACGCCCGTGGGCGCCGGGAGCGGCGCGCAGGGTCAGATGTCCGGAGAATTCAGCCATCAGCGAGCGTTAATCGCGGGTTTCTTGCCGAACAAAACCTCGCGCTCGATCCACGCGATGACGGCGTCGAGGTTATGTTCGCGTTTGAGATCGCAAAAAAGAAATGGGCGCGCTCCGCGCTGAATTTTTGCATCGCGGTCCATCACACCCAGATCGGCGCCGACGAGCGGGGCGAGGTCGATTTTGTTGATAATGAGGAGATCGCTGAACCGAATGGCGGGGCCGCCCTTACGAGGGATTTTGTCGCCCTCGGCGACGTCGATCACATAGATGAAGGCGTCGACAAGCTCCGGGGAAAACGTGGCCGTGAGGTTGTCGCCCCCACTCTCTACGAGGAGCAGCTGGAGATCGGAAAATTTTGATTCGAGCGTGCGGCAGGCCTGCTCGTTCATGGTGGTGTCATCGCGAATGGCGGTGTGCGGACAGCCGCCGGTTTCGACACCCGCGATGCGCTCCGCGGGCAACGCGCTATGTTGGACGAGAAACTGTGCGTCCTCGGAACAGTAAATGTCGTTGGTGACGACGGCCATCGAGTAGCGTGCACGGAGCCGTTGGCAGAGTTTGAGGCACAGCATGGTCTTGCCGGAGCCGACAGGACCACCGATGCCAATGCGGGGAGGACGATTGAGTGCCATGATTAGGAAATGAACATCCGGGCGTCCGCGGTTTCGTGGCGGGCGGCGGCGATGTCGAGCCACGGGTTGAACCAGCCAATGTCTTCGAATGGCGTGGATTCGGCCACGGTGATGAGAGCGGGGGTGGCGGCAAGTGCTTCGGTGAGCAGCGACTGGGAAGCGTTTTGGCCGAGGCGGAGGATCTTCATCGCAGCGGAGAGCAGCGACGAAAGCGTTGCATAGGCAATGCCGGCGAGCAGGGCGGTGAGCGGGGCGCCAAGGATGCGCCCTTCGAGTGCAGCGGAAATCGCGGAGGAGTGCGGCCAGCTTTCGGCGGACGCGCGGCGAAGATACTCTTGGGCCAGGGCGTGCGCGCGTAGCGACGCCATGAGTTCAGCGCGCTGGCGGCCGATATTCTCGGAGGCGGCACGGGCTTCGCGCGCGGTCTTGAGCGCGGACGAAAGCACGCAAAGTTCCCCGAGGCGCTGCCAGTTGGTTTCGCCGAATGCGTGCCACGCGTGGGCCGCAAGGGGCAGATCGGTATGGCGGAGCGCGGGCAGGACGGAGAGGAAAATGAAATCGCGGAGAGTGGCACGATCACGCACGACACCTTGCTGCACCAATCCCTCGAGGCCGAACGAGTGTGAGTAGCTGCCGGTGGGGTAGAACGAATCGCCGGCTTGCAAGAGGCCGACGAGCCATGCGGCGTCAGTGTTGGTGGCTGGGGCCGAGGTCATGCGTGGGTTGTTGGCCGCGTGCGAAGCGACCCGGGCGGAAGATGGCGGTAGTCTGCTTGAAGGGGACTTTCAGGCGCTCGAGGAGTTGGCGGACCGCAGGTTCGTCGGGGGCGAGGAGGCGCGTCGGTTCGGATTGAAGCTCGAGGTGAAGATTCCCCACGGCCCAGCCGATGCCGGCAGCGGCAGAGGGTGCGAGGTCGAGCGAGACTTCGACGACAGACTCGGGGTGCTGGTGCACCGAATAGCGTGCAGTGGTGGATTGAAAGAAGGTGTCGCCGTGCTTTAGCGGAGCTTCGAGCTCAAAGCCGAACTCGGTTCCGTCAACCGCGGTGCCACGCCAAAGGCGTTTGGCGAGCGTGAGTCGTTCGACCCGCAGGGCGACTTCGGGGAGTGAAGCATCTGCCGCCGCGAGTGGACCGGAAACGAACTGCATGGACGGAGCGAAGCAGCCGGGCCGACTCAGAACAAGAAGTAGCGCTGCGCCATCGGGAGGACTTTGGCGGGTTCACAGGTGAGGATGCGACCGTCGGCCTTAACTGTGTAGGTCTCGGAATCCACTTCGATTTTTGGCATCGCGTCGTTGAGCACCATGTCGTGCTTGCCGACCTTGCGACAACGCTTCACGGGTTCGAGCCGGCGCGCGAGACCGAGGTCGGCGAGTTTGCCTTGCTTGAGCGAGGCTTCGCTGACGAACGTGATGCTGGTCGACGTGAGGGCTTTGCCGTGCGCACCAAATTGCGGGCGGTAGAACGTAGGCTGCGGCGTGGGAATCGAGGCGTTGGGGTCGCCCATGTTGGCCCAGGCGATGAACCCTCCTTTGAGCACGGTCTCGGGTTTTACGCCGAAGAGCGCGGGTTTGAAAATGACCAGGTCGGCGAGTTTACCGATGGCGATAGAGCCAACGATGTGGCTGATGCCATGTGCAATCGCGGGATTGATCGTGTATTTTGCGAGGTAGCGGAGCGCACGGAAGTTGTCGGCAGCGGGGTGGGCTTTGCCTTTCGGATCCGCGAGGCTGCCGAACTGCGTCTTCATTTTGTGCGCGGTCTGCCAAGTGCGGATAATGACCTCGCCGATACGACCCATGGCTTGAGAGTCGGAGGACATCATCGAAATCGCACCGAGATCGTGGAGGCAGTCTTCGGCGGCGATCGTCTCGGGGCGGATGCGGCTCTCGGCGAACGCAACGTCCTCGGGGATCTTGGCGTCGAGGTGGTGGCAGACCATGAGCATGTCGAGATGCTCGTCGATGGTGTTTACCGTGAAGGGGCGCGTGGGGTTGGTCGAAGAGGGGAGGACGTTGGGCTCGCCGCAGACGCGGATGATGTCAGGCGCATGGCCGCCGCCGGCGCCTTCGGAGTGAAACGTGTGAATCGTGCGGCCCTTGAAGGCGCGAATCGTGTCATCGACGTAGCCGGACTCGTTGAGCGTGTCGGTGTGGATCGCGACTTGGATGTCGAGTTCGTCGGCGACGCCGAGGCAAACGTCGATCGCGGCCGGGGTGGTGCCCCAGTCCTCGTGGAGCTTGAGGCCGAGGGCCCCGGCGAGGATTTGTTCGCGGAGCGGAGCGGCGGTGCCGCAGTTGCCCTTGCCCATGAAGCCGAGGTTCATCGGGTAGGCCTCGGCGGCCTCAAGCATGCGGTGGATGTTCCACTTTCCGGGTGTGCAGGTGGTGGCAAACGTGCCGTGCGCGGGGCCGGTGCCTCCGCCGAGCATCGTGGTAATACCCGCGCTGATGGCTTCGTCGATTTGCTGGGGACAGATGAAATGGATGTGGGTGTCGATGCCGCCGGCGGTGACGATGTGTCCCTCGCCTGCGATGACCTCCGTGCCGGCACCGACAATCATCGCGTTTTTCTTTTTCGTTTTCGGGTCGGGGTAGATCGAACCGATGCCGGACTGGATACCGGGATTGCCGGCGTGCCCGATGCCCACGATCAAGCCGTGCTTGATGCCGATGTCGGCTTTGATGACGCCGAGAACCGGATCAAGGATGAGGGCGTTGGTGATGACGAGGTCGAGACAGTCTTTGTCGAGAGCGGTGGGTGATTGGCCCATGCCGTCACGAATGACTTTGCCGCCGCCGAATTTGATTTCGTTGCCGTAGCCACCGCCCTCGGCGATCAGGTCGCGTTCGACTTGGACAAAGAGCTCGGTATCGGCGAGGCGCACACGGTCGCCGACGGTGGGGCCGAACATCTCGGCATACTGGCGGCGGGAGAGTTTGAGGGGCATGGCGCGTTACTTGCGTTTCGCGGATTTTTTCCGCTTGGCGTCGAGCTGGCCGTTGATTTTCGCGTTCAGACCGTAGACTTCGCGGAGACCGGCGAGGGCGACGAGTTCGACCTGTTTGGTGTCGCCGGCTTCGAAGCGAACCGCGGTGCCGGCGGGGATGTTGAGGCGGAAACCGCGAGCGGCATCGCGGTCGAAGTGGAGCGCTTCGTTGGTTTCGAAGAAATGGTAGTGCGAGCCGACTTGGATTGGGCGGTCGCCGGCATTGGCGACCACGAGGGAAAGCGTCGCCAGGTGGAGGTTGGCCGAGAGCGGGCTATCTTCGGCCACGATAATTTCGCCGGGAATCATGTTCATCGGATGGGATTGTGAACGGTGACGAGTTTGGTGCCGTCGGGAAAGGTGGCTTCGACCTGCACGTCGTGAATCATGTCGGCGACGCCTTCCATCACGTCGGAGAGTTTCAGGATCGTCGTGCCGTAGCTCATGAGTTCGGCGACGCGTTTGCCGTCACGGGCTCCCTCAATGATCTCGTAGGTGATGATCGCGATGGCCTCGGGATAATTGAGTTTTAGTCCGCGGGCTTGGCGACGGCGGGCGAGATCGGCGGCGGTGACGATGAGGAGTTTTTCGCGTTCGCGGGGAGTTAAATGCATGACGAGGAGTGAACCGCTGATCGGCGCTAATCAAAATTTTTTGTAACCACGGATTGCACGGAAGAGCACGGATAGGGCCAATCAGACTTGGAGATATTTTTTTACGACGTCGTCGGTGAGGGTGGCAATCTCGCCGGAGTTGAAGGCGGTGCCGTCGAGAGATTGCCAGTGCAGCCGACGAAGGTCACGAAACAGTCGACGTTGTAGCTCTGGCCCAGTGTGAGTCGGCTCGATCACCGCAAGCGTGCGGTTACGCTCGGGCAGGCTGCCTACGCGAGAGGCAGACTCTTTCTTAGAATAATACGGGCGTGCCGTGACTTCTAACATTCTAGTGGGTAGATTTTTATATAAGACTTTATCTGTGAGCGGTACGAAACGAAGAATGGCCCGTTCTTTGCTTTACAAGCATGACTTGTCCTCATGGACAGGCACCGATTAAGAAAACAAACCTCACTCAGTCATGAAGAAAAACCTATTGTGTCTCCTCCTTGGCGGCCTGACCTCCGGGGCCTTAACGCTCAGTGCGCAAACTCCGGCGGCGCCCGCCGCCGCTGCACCCGCCGCACCCAGTGCGTCGTGGACCGTCACGCCGTCCATCGCATCGCAATATATGTTCCGGGGCACGCGGTTGGGCGGACCGTCGTTTCAACCCACCGTCGAATACAGCGACGGCTCGGCTTTTACGGCCGGTGTGTGGGGCAACGTCCCGATCTCCGACAAGGTCGTCGGCCAGTCCGACCCAGAGTTTGACTTCTACGCGAGCTACAAGATTGAGGCCGTCAAGGACACGCTGACTTGGCAGCCCGGGGCCACCCTTTACGCTTATCCAAACGCGAAGAAGGCCAATGGATTTTACAAGACCACCTTTGAACCCAACGTCGCTTTGGTCTACACGGCGGCAGGCTGGACCCTAACGCCGAAAGTCTACTACGATTTCGTGTTGAAGGGTCCTACCCTCGAGGTTTCTGCCGCCTACACGATCCCGCTCAAAGAGGTCGGAACGGAACTCGGATTCACCGGCACGGTTGGCACGTTTAAGTGGGACTCGTTCGCTCCCGATCAGGGCGCGGATCTGAAAAACTACGGCAATTATTGGCTGCTCGGGGTTGCCGCGCCCTTTCAAATCAACAAGGAATCGAAAATTGTCCTCGGCTGGGCCTACACGAAGGGTTCCGACAACTATCTCAAGCTCGGCCGCACGCCGAAATATGTGAACACTGCGGCTGTTGGACGCGGCGTAGTCACCGTCAGCTACGCCTATTCGTTCTGAGCGCGGCACCGGTCGGTTGAAAGACCTCCGCCGGTCCTGAAACTCAACCCGCGCGAACGGCCGCGCGGGTTGAGTTTTTTTGTTGGTCCACTGCGAACGGGGTGCCGTCCCCGTTCCTGTTGGAGGCTGAGCGGACGGCAAATGATTCGGAGGCGCCCGGATGGATTACCACGTCGCCGCCGGTATTCATGGCGGTAGTCGCGGACGAAAACGATGGGTTGGACAAGGGACGATCACTCCGCGATTTGCGAGACCAAGCAGCCTATCGACCGCGTTCGCAGGAATATTCCGATATGTCACGATACGCGCTGGAACAAACCCTCGGCGGTTTGCTCTACCTGCACCGAATGTCCGCAGGGACGTTCACCTACCAAGAAAACAAACCTACACACCAATGATTAAAAAACTCCTCGTTGTTTCCCTCGCCCTCACGGCAGTGGGAACTGTTAGCACACATGCCCAAGCTCCTGCCGCCAAGTCGGCGGCAGCACCGGCCTATACCGTGACCGCCACGGGATCGGCTGTCTCTCAGTATATGTTCCGTGGCCAACGCCTCGGCGGCCCATCGTGGCAGCCTTCGGTCGAAGTTGGCGCGGGCAATTTCACTGCGGGCCTCTGGTCCAACTTACCCTTCAAGAACAAGGTTAAGGATTCCTCCGATCCTGAGTTCGATCTCTACGGTTCGTATACCATCGCCATTAACAAGAGCCTCAACGTGGTGACCGGAGCGACGTTTTATGACTACCCGAAGGCCCCGACGAAGGCCGGCTATTACCGTTCGACGTTTGAGCCAAGTGTCGCGGTGAACTACACGGTTGCGGATATCAAGCTGACGCCGAAATGCTATTATGACGCCGTCCTGAGCGGCCCGACGTATGAGCTTACCGCTGCCTACTCGATCGCATTGAAGGATCTTGGCACGGCGCTCGACTTCAACGGTCAGATCGGCACCTACATCCAGCGCGACGTAGCCAACAACTCGAATCCCCGCACCAAAGCTTGGGGCGACTATTGGTTGCTCGGCGTGGCTGCGCCGTTTCAGATTACCAAAGAATCCAAACTCACGGTGGGCTTTGCTTACACCGAGGGTCGCGACGCCTTCGCCAAGCAGGGTAGCGCGCGCAAGGCCGCCAACACGCTCGCGGTTGGCCGCGGAGTGGTAAGCGTCAGCTACAGCTACGCGTTCTAACCAAAGCGGATCGATCTGATCCGATGTAATCACAGCAGCCCGGGCGAAAACGCCCGGGCTGTTTTCGTTTGTGATTTGACGCCGCCGCGAGCGGCGATGCAGTTCCTCTCTCCACATCATGAAAGTTGGCATTGTCGGTGCGTCGGGCTATTCCGGCGAAGTTCTGGTTAAACTGCTCTTGGCTCATCCCCGCGTGACGCTCGCGGCGGTGACGTCGCGCACGCACGCGGGCAAGGCCTTGTCGGCCGTCATCCCCTCGGTGCGCGGCCTGGATCGCGGCCTGAGGTTCGTCGACTCCGATCCGGTGGCGCTCGCGGCCAGTGATATCGCCCTGTTCTTCCTCGCGCTCCCGCATGGCGCGGCCGCGACCTATGCGCAGGCACTGGTGAGTGCTGGTAAGCGGGTGATCGACCTCAGTGCTGATTTCCGCATCGCCGATCTCGCCACCTATCAAAAATATTATGGCGAACATCATGCGCCGGGCCTGCTGCCGTCTGCGCGCTTCGTGCTGCCGGAGCTATCGGCGCCGGCGTGGAAGGCCGAGGCCAAGCTCGTGGCGGCGCCGGGTTGCTACCCGACGAGCATTCTCATTCCCCTTGTCCCGCTGCTCAAAGCGGCGGTGGTCACCCGCGAGCACATCGTGGTGAATTCGTTCAGTGGCGTAAGCGGTGCCGGCAAGAAAGCCGAAGAGGCCTATCTCTTTTGCGAACGCGCGGAGAGCGCCAAGGCCTACGGCCTAGTGCAACATCGCCACCTTGCCGAGGTAGAGGAGCAACTGGCGCTGCACACCGGCGCGAAGACGATTATCCAATTTAATCCGCACCTGGCGCCCATGCGCCGGGGCATCGCGACAACGATCACGGTGCCGGCGACGCCGGGCGGCACGATCGAACAGGTCTACGCCGCATGGCGGATCGCCTATGCCAACTCGCCGTTTGTCCAGGTTCTTCCGACTGGCGAAACCCCTGACACGGCCTACACCGTAGGCACGAACCGCATCGATATTTCGGCGGTGCACGACCCGCGCACAGGTAATTTTGTGATTACCTCGGCGGAGGACAATCTGGTTAAAGGCGCTAGCGGCCAAGCCGTGCAAATCATGAACCTGTGGTCCGGCTTCGAGGAGACGGCCGGGCTCGCGTAAAGCGGCAGGGTCATGGTCCCGCCCTTGCACGTGTGCGTGTGGTGAGGGGCTGAGATCCTGCCCTACATTGGAGAGCTCAACTACGGTAGTCGGCGTTTTCGCTCACGTATTCGTGCGTGAGGTCACCGCCGAGCACCATGGCGGAAGCGGCGCCATTACCGACGTCGATCGCGAGTTCCACGCAGCGTTCGTGTGGAGGGAAGTCGATCGGCGCCGAAAAAACACCCTCTTTGGTGGGTGGAGCGCTGGCATAGAGTTCCGCTCCGCGGAGGTGGGCAATGAGTGCCGATTCCTTGTCCGGGTTCAGTTGAAACACGCCGTCGGCGAAAATCTCCACGCCGCCCATCGACGCACGCAGTTTCGACAAATCACTCTTTGGTGCGAAGGCACCGACATACTTGCCGATGGCCTGCACGAGCCGACCGACATTGGGGTCGTTGCCGGCCACCGCGCACTTAAAAAGCGGGGCGTTAACGATGGCTTTGCCGAGCGCCCGCGCCATGGCGGGACTGGCTGCATTGGTAATGTTGACGCGGATCACGTGGCGCACGCCTTCGCCGTTTCTCACGACGTCTTCGGCGAGATCCCGGCAGACGGTGTGCAGGGCGCGTTCAAAAGCACCTAGGTCGTTGCACGGCACGCGGCCTGAAGAAACCAAGGCCACGGTGTCCGAAGTGCTGGTGTCGCTGTCGATGCTGATCGCGTTGAAGCTCGCATCGATGGCTTTGGCGAGAAGCGTGCGTAACTCGCCGCGCGGTACGGCCAAGTCCGTGAGTAGATAGACGAGCATGGTCGCGAGGTTGGGTTCGATCATTCCCGCGCCCTTGGCGATGCCGACGATGCTGCCACCGCCGACGTCGGCGCGGCGAATTTTCGGATAGAGATCAGTGGTTACGATGCCCTCGGCCGCCGGCAAAATTGTTCCGCCGGTAAGGGCGGAAACGGCTTGCGGTAGTGCGCCCAGGATGGATTCGGCCGGCAGGGCCCAGCCGATCACGCCGGTGGAACTGGGCAGAATCTGGGTCCGGGTGAGTCCGAGCAGGCGAGCGGTCTCGGCGCAGACTTGTTCTGACGTTTCGACACCGCCAGGCGCGCAGACATTGGAAATTTTGTTGTTGATGATGATGGCACCGAGCGTCGGTTCGTTGAGACGCTTGCGACCGACGACAATGGGAGCGCCGGGAAATGCGTTTTTGGTGAACGCGGCGGCGAAATCCGGTGTGGGGCGATCCAACGCGATCAGCGTGAGGGTCATCTTGGCCGGCTTGGGTGCCTCGCGCGGAACAAACTCAAAGCGCGTCGTGCCGACGCGAAATCCGGCGGGCAACGCCGCCTGTGAAGCGAGCCACGCGCGGTGCGCGTCGCGATCGGAGAACGTGTGATTTGAGCTGGGCACGCGTGAGAAGTGGGCACGACGAGCCGCGGTGTGAAGAAAAATTTCAGATGGCCGGGGTTTGCGCCAATTGGCATCACGTGAAAATTTTTGTGGAAATGCGCGGCGCGTGTGCCTTATTCGTTGCTTTCCAATTTTAAAGTGAGCGCTCCCTTCAGAAATTTCCACCACGACGCGGCCGCTGGCCGCGCGCTTTGACCGCCGATGAATGTCACTGAAGTAACCGCCAAGGCGAAGGTGCTCCTCGAAGCCCTGCCCTACATCCAAGATTTTCGTGGCTCCACTTTCGTCGTGAAATACGGCGGGAGTTTTATGGATGATCCCGATCCGGTCGCCCGCACTCGTGTCGCCTACGACATTGCGTTTCTCGCGGCCTGCGGGATCAACGTCGTCGTCGTCCACGGTGGCGGCAAGGCGATCACGAAGGCGATGGAGTCATCGGGCCTGAAGGCGAATTTCGTGAACGGTCTTCGCGTGACCGACGCCGCGACGATCGCCGTCGTCAAAAAGACACTCGATGAGATCGTAAATAAAGACGTGTGCGATGCCGTTGCCTCGGCCAAGGGGAAACCCAAGGGCCTGCCCGGAGACACCGTGCTCGTCTGCGAGAAGCTAACGGTGGACGATGACGGCAACTCGATTGATCTCGGTTACGTCGGGGATGTGATCGAGGTTAAGGTGAAGTTGATTAAGAAAGAAATCGGCGAGGGTTTTATCCCAATTATTTCACCGGTGGCCGAAGGCCATGACGGCATGCCCTACAATGTGAATGCGGACTTGGTGGCCGGACGGGTGGCCAGTGCGCTGCGGGCGCGTCGGTTGGTCTACATGAGCGACGTGCCGGGCTTGCTCGCGAATCCGCCCGATGCCGACTCGTTGATTTCTACGTTGAAGATTTCCCAGGTCGAAGAGCTCAAGAAGCGCGGCGTGATCGACAAAGGCATGCGCCCGAAAGTGCAGAGCGCGATTCGCGCGTTGGAGGAAGGCGTGCAGCGGGTGCACTTCATCGACGGACGTTTGCCGCACTCGTTGCTGTTGGAGATTTTCACCGACACCGGCATCGGCACCGAAATTGTGCACGGCTGATTGTTGCCTTTCTGATTTTCGATTCTCGATTTTCGATTCGCCGGGATTCCGATCCGAAATCCAAAATCGAAAATCCAAAATCGAAAATCCATGACTGCTCCCTCGATCGTCCGCACCAGCACCGCCGAGCACTACGACGCGCACGTGATGAAGAATTACGCGCGAGCTCCGCTGACGCTCGTGCGTGGCAGCGGCACCAAAGTGTGGGATGATGGGGGCAATAGTTACCTTGATTTCACCTCGGGGATCGCCGTCAGCGCGCTGGGCCATTGTCACCCGCACTGGGTGGCGAGTGTGCAGCGGCAGGCCGGTGAGTTGATCCACGTCAGCAACCTCTTTCGTAATCCCAATCAGGGTGAGTTGGCTCGCCGGCTCGTCGGCTATGCTGGGCCGGGCCGCGTGTTTTTCTGCAACAGCGGTGCCGAGGCCAACGAAGCCTTGATTAAGCTCGCGCGGCTGCACGGCGTGGAAAAAGCAGGCGGCGAGGAAGGCAAATGCTTCAAAATCATTTGTGCGAAGAATGCGTTCCATGGCCGCACGTTTGGCGGCATGAGTGCGACCCCGCAGGAGAAAATTCAAAAGGGGTTTCGTCCATTGGTGCCCGGTTTCGCTTTCGGCGAACTCAACCATCTGCAGAGCTTCGTCGATCTGGTGGATGACCAGACGGCGGCGATTTTCGTTGAGACCATTCAGGGTGAGAGCGGGATCAATCCTTGCACGCCCGAATTTTTGCTTGGGCTGCGGCGCCTCTGCGACGAACGCAATTTGCTTCTCCTGCTTGACGAAGTGCAGTGCGGGATTGGGCGCACCGGACGGTTTTTTTCATACGAATACGCCGGCGTCACGCCCGATGCGATCGGCATGGCGAAAGGTCTCGGCGGTGGATTTCCCATCGGGGCGGTCTGGGTGCGTGAGCGCTGTGCGGAGCTGTTTCATCCCGGTAATCACGGCACCACGTTTGGTGGCACCCCACTCGCCTGCGCAGCGGCGCTTGCTGTGCTCGACGTGATCGAGCGGGAAACTCTCTTGGAGAAAGTTCGCGTCAACAGTGCGCCTTGGTTGGTGGAGCTAAGAAAGTTCGCGACCGATTTTCCGCAGCAAGTTCTCGGGGTGCGGGGCCAGGGATATTTGGTGGGCGTGCAGCTAGCTTTAGATCCCGCGCCGTATCTGGCGGCCTTGCGGGAGCGAGGCTTGCTCGCCCCGAGCGCGGGGGGAAACGTCGTCCGCCTGCTCCCGCCCCTCAATGTCACGATCGCCGACTTGGCGAAATCCATCGAAATTTTCCGCGCGGTGCTCACCGCGAAAGCCTAAGTCGGCCCTCGATTTTTCCCTCGTGGGCGGCACGCCGCAGGCTTACACCCCTCTGCTTTCAATGAAGCACTTCCTCAAAGAAACCGACTTTGCGCGGTCCGAATTGCCCAAACTTTTTGCCTTGGCGCACGAGTTGAAACGGAAGCGCGGCACCCGCAACACCCCGCGGCCCCTCGTCGGTCAGACTTGGGCGATGATTTTCTCCAAGTCTTCGACGCGCACGCGGGTTTCGTTCGAGGTGGGAATACATGAGCTGGGCGGGAATCCGCTGTTTCTGAATAAGAATGATATCCAATTGGGCCGGGGCGAAACCGTGGAGGACACGGCGCGCGTGTTGTCCCGCTTTGTGCACGGTCTGATCGTGCGCACTTACGAGCACAGTGAAGTCGAGCGACTGGCGGCGGCGGGTTCCGTTCCGGTGATCAATGCCCTGACCGATTTTCTGCACCCATGCCAAATCTTCACCGACGCTTTCACGATGACAGAGCGTTGGGTGAGAGGCACGACGGGCGCGAAACGCGTGGAATCCCTGCGGGGACGCAAAATCGCCTTCCTCGGTGACACGGCCTGCAACATGGCCAACTCGTGGATCTTTGGGGCCAATCTCTTTGGGATGAAGATTTCGTTGGCCGGGCCAAAGGAATTTGCTCCTTCTGCGGAATTTCAGGCCCAGCTTGCCAAAGAAAAATTTCCGGGCAGCGGCGGCTATGATTTTACGACCGATCCGTTTGAGGCCGTGCGTGGCGCGGATGTCGTCTATACAGACGTTTGGGTCAGCATGGGCAAAGAAGAGGAAACGAAGGCGCGTTTGCGCACGATGGCTCCTTATGCCGTCACCGGGAAACTTTTCGCGGTGGCGAAAAAGGATGCGCTGTTCATGCACTGCCTGCCGGCGCACTCAGGCGAAGAGGTGATGCCGGAAGTTTTGGACAATCCCCGTTCGATCATCTTCGACCAAGCCGAGAATCGGCTGCACATGCAAAAGGCGATTCTCTGTGCGTTGGCGGCGGCGCGGAAGTAAGGTCCAGGGGTGTTTGACTGGTGTGATGGTCGGTAGCGGGTTGCCACCCGAGCCGCGGCGAAGCTACGGCTCCAGGATATACATATCGCGTCCGTTGATTTGCTGAAAGTGCCCCGTGTTCAGATCACCATCGTCGATCATGGCGTCGATGTCTTGCATGCGGGCGTTGTCGATGCCGGATCCGCTGCAGGAGACCGCCACGGAAACGCCGTTAATATTGCGATCATAGTTCCAGTTGCCGCCGACCACGGTTGCAGTGGTCCAAACGTTTTCTTGCAGAGCGCCCGAAAGTCCGGCGGGCACAATTCCGGGTCCGACGTTGGGCGGCCAGGCGCCGTTTTGGAGCGCGTAGGTTTCGAAGGCTTGAGTGAAGATTCGCAGATCGCTGACGAAACGGGTGTTTTGAGAGCGACGTTGGACGCGTTGAATCGAGGGAATCGCCAAGGCAGCGAGCAATCCAATGATGACGACGACGATCATGATTTCCACGAGGGTGAAGCCCGCGTGGTGGTGCCACGGTGGCCGTAGGGGAAGGATTTTCATAGGGGGACCGAGGGAGGGATGGAATAATGAATAATAAACGAAACCTGACACCCCGATTATTCCACGACGGCAATATGGGCTCAATCTCCCGCGCGTAAACACCCGGTTAATTGGACTAGGTGTTTCTGTTGATCGATCTAGGTGTTAGTGCCCTTTCCCTTTTGCCTTTCGACGGCCGGAGCGGGCCCAGCGTTTTTATTTTGCGCGGCGGCGCGTGACTTCCCCACACTTCGCTTCCCATGAAAATCGTCCTCGCATACTCTGGCGGCCTCGACACATCCGTCATCGTCAAATGGCTCAAGGAAACTTACGACGCTGAGATCGTCACGTTTGCGGCCGATGTCGGCCAAGAGGAGGAATTGAAGGGCCTCGACAAGAAGGCGCTGAAGACCGGCGCCTCCAAGCACTACACGCTTGATCTCGTCGAGGAATTCGCGCGCGACTTCATCTATCCGATGATCCGCGCCAATGCGATTTATGAGGGGCAATATTACCTGGGTACCTCGATCGCGCGTCCGCTGATCGCCAAGGCGCAGGTCGACATAGCGAAGAAGGAAAAGGCTGACACGGTCGCGCACGGTGCCACGGGCAAGGGCAACGACCAGTGCCGTTTCGAGCTCACCTACATGGCGCTCGCACCGCAGCTCCAGATCATCGCGCCTTGGAAATTGGAGGAGTATCGCGCGCTGTTTCCCGGCCGTGCCGAGATGATCGCCTACTGCGCGAAGCACAAGATACCGGTTGAGGCCTCGCTCAAGAAGCCGTATTCGATGGATCGGAATCTCCTCCATATTTCCTACGAAGCCGGAATCCTCGAGGACCCGTGGTTCGATCCGACGACGGAGGCCAACAAGCCGATGTTCAAGCTTTCGGTCGCCCCCGAGGACGCGCCGGATAAACCGGAGTATGTCGAAATTGATTTTGTGAAGGGCAATGCCGTCGCCGTGAACGGCAAGCAACTCACGCCCGGTGGCGTGCTCAAGGCGCTCAATAAACTCGGCGGTAAACACGGCATCGGCCGCGTGGATCTCGTCGAAAATCGTTTCGTGGGCATGAAGTCCCGCGGCGTCTATGAGACGCCCGGTGGAACGATTCTCATGCAGGCTCACCGGCAAGTGGAGTCGCTCACGCTCGACCGCGAGGTGTTGCACTTGCGCGACGGATTCATTCCGAAATACGCCGAGCTCGTCTATAACGGCTTCTGGTTCGCGCCGGAGCGCGAGATGCTCCAAGCGATGGTCGACGAGAGCCAGCGCTATGTCACTGGTACCGTCCGCCTCAAGCTCTACAAGGGCAATATTATCACCTGCGGTCGGAAGTCGAAGTACTCGCTTTACGACGACAAGATCGCGTCGATGGAAGGCGTGAAGAGCTGGTATAACCAGAGTGATGCGACGGGTTTCATCCGCCTCAACGGTCTGCGCCTCCGCGCGCGCAAGCTCGCGCAGGGCGGCCCGAAGGTCTGAGTTTGTTTGAGTCGAACGACAAAAAAGGCGCACCGCGCGGTGCGCCTTTTTTTGCGGGCGGGACACCGCGCGCTCGGCTCAGAAGAGCGAATTGGCCACGACGCCGAGGGCGGAGATCGGGCCGGAGTCGCCGAGGTTGTCGATCGCGCTGTTGGCTTTTTTCATGATCGCCTGGGCGTCGCGGAGGAGAGTGTCGTCGGTGAGAAGTTTGCCGAGAGTGCCTTCGCCTCTGGCGAGTTTGTCGGAGACGGAGCGCAGATTGGCGACGGAGCTCTTGAGGTCGGTCGCGGTTTTCTCATCGAAGACGAGAGCGCCGATTGCGCCTTTGCCGGCCTTGACCTGATCGATGATCGCCTGGGCGTTGGCGACGAAAGTGCGGGCATCGGTGGCGACGCTTTTGATTTCGTTTACGCTGGCGATCAGTTCGTCGTGCATCTTCGGGTCATTGATGAGGCGGCCAAGGGTGCCTTCTCCCTTGTTCAGCTTGGTCGTGACGTCTTGCAGGTTGGCCATGGTCGTGCTGATTTTCGCGGAATTTTCCGTGACGACCTGGTCGATTTTCTGGAAGAGACCAGGAGTCTTGCCGTCGCCACTGACGGCTCCGGTGATGCTGTTGAGCGCGCCTTCGAGTTTTTTCCCGAGGTTGCCGAGCTCGCTCATAATGGCGTTGATGTCGGGAGTGACGCGGGTCTGGATTTCGGCCCCGTCTTTGAGTGCGGTGGCGGTCGATGAGCCCAAGTCGATGCCGAGGTAGTTCGTGCCGATGAGGCCGGCCATAACGATGGAGGCGGTGGCATCGGACCTGATGGTTACTTTGGGATCGATGCGGAGGACGGCTTCGGCGCGGCGGCCGGATGGGGCGAGGTTCGTCTGTTCGACTGAACCTATTTTCACACCGGCCATGCGAACTTCGTCGCCCTGCTTGAGCTCCTTCAGGCTCTCGAAGCCGGCGATGAGCGTGTAGCCACGGTCTTTGAAGACCTTGCCGTCACTGAGGGTCTCAAAGGTTACCCATGTGAGGGCGAGACCGAGGAGGAAGAAGAGGCCGACGCGGGCGGTTTGTTGGGCGTTGTTCATGGTTTTAGGTCTCCAGTTTCTTGAAACGGGGATTCTTCAAGTCGATTTTGGGATAGAGGAATTCGGCGACACGCGGGTCCTTGGGCGCGTGCAGTTCGGCGGGTGTGCCGAGGCTGACGAGTTCCCCTTCCATCAGAATGCCGACACGGTCGGCAATGCCGAGGGCCAGCTCACGGTCGTGGGCGACAACTATGCTGGTGACGTGATACTCGTCCTTCAGGGTGGCGATGATTTCGGTGATGGTGGCAGACATCACGGGATCGAGTTCGCTGGTAGGCTCATCGTAGAGCATGAGTTGGGGCTCCATCACGAGGCCGCGCGCGATGGCGACGCGTTTTTTCATGCCGCCGGAGAGCTCGGCAGGGAATTTATTGGCTGCGCCCTCGAGGGAAAGGATTTGAAGCGCACGCATTACTTTCTCGCGGATGGTGGCTTCGTCAGCGACTTGATGCTCGCGCGGGTAGAGGGCGAGGTTGTCGTAGACGCTGAGGGAGTTGAAGAGTGCGCCGGATTGAAACACGAGGGCCATGCGCACCTGTCCGCGGGTCTCTTCGGAAGAGGCATCGCGGCCGTCGACCAGCACTCGCCCAGTTGTCGGTTTCTCCAGGCCGACAATGTGTTTGAGGAGGACGCTTTTCCCTGAGCCGCTCGGGCCCATGAGCACGAAGATTTCGCCGGGCTCGACGGATAACGTGATATTCTTCAGCACCTCGATGCGTCCAAAGCTTTTCGACAAGCCTTCGACGGAAACGCCGACCGCGGCGGTTTCCGGGTGTGTAAATGGATTGCGGGTGGGAGAGCAGGCCATGGTCACAGGAGGGCTTTCGTGACGAAGTAATCGAGTACGAGGATGAGAATGAGTGAAACGACCACGGCTCTGGTGACAGCGGCGCCGATTTCGCGGGGTCCTCCGCGGGTGTTGAGGCCGATGTTACAGCAGACGAGGACAATCGCAAAACCGAAGACTTCGGCTTTGATTAGGCCGTTGAGCACGTCTTTGAAGACCATGAAACGGCGGAGCACGGAGAAATAGGCTTCCGGTTCGATGGCGATCGACTGCGTGTATTTGGAAATGATCGCGCCGCCGAACCATCCGACGAGATCGGCGATGATGGCCAAAACGGGCATCATTACGAGCACGGCCGCGAGACGCGGGAGTACGAGCAGCTTGGCCGGCGGGATATTCATAGTCTCCAGCGCGTCGATTTCCTGGTAAACCTTCATTGAAGCGAGTTCGGCGGCGATGGCAGAGCCGACGCGGCCGGCGAGGAGAATTGCGGCCATGACGGGTCCAAGTTCGCGCGCCATCGACAGGCCAACGAGCGACCCGATGAACTGTTTTGCCCCGAAGTTGGACATGGAGTAACCGGCCTGCAGCGCGAGCACACTGCCGATGAAAAAGCTAAGGATGGCGACGATGGGCAGCGTCGTGTAGCCGATCAGATAGCATTGTTCGATGAAGCGCGCGCGTTGGCGCCACAGCGACGGTGTATAGGAAGCCGCGCGGAACAGCAATTGGACGGTGCTGCCGATGCCTTCGAGGATGGCGGTGAGTTGGTGCATTTCAGCGGACGGAGGCGGTGGCGACGTGTGCGGCAGAAACGTTGGCGGAATTCTCGGGAAAATCTAACCAGAAGAGACGCCAGGCTCGTTCGCCCGTGGGGCGGCGCAGACCGACCAGGCCACGGGCGAGGGCGAGACGTTCTTCAGGTGCGCCGACGCGCTGCGCGCCAGGGCGAGTTTCGATGGGGAGCGCCGCGTGCGTTGAGGGAGATGGGCGGGTTTCCCACGAAACAAGATCCCAGAAGAGCGAGTGACGTGCGTGGCCGGGGGCACGTTGATCGTAACGGTAGAGCGAGAAGAGTGGCCCCCAGACTTCGCGCATCTTGGTGTTGCCAGGGAAAAATACTTCGAAGGGGCTGAGGGCTTGGATCTGGCGGCGACCTGCGCCGTTGTCCCAAGTGCTAAAGAGGGGCCAAGCATGACGGATTGTGGCGGGCGCGAGCGACGGGTTGCTCGCGCTGCGTTGTTCGAGTGACCAGTAAATGCGCCAGAGAAATTGGGTCTGGGTCTGCACGAGGCCTTGTTCGGACCAGCGTTTCTCGCGGTAGAGCGGCCAAGCGATCCAGGTCTTGTCGATGCCCTTGATCACCGAGTGCGTGTAAAACGGACCCCAGCGGTTGACGTAGCGGTCGTCGCCGCGGCCTTGTACGAGGAATGGCCAGAAGTAACGCGCCTCGTGGTAACGCCAGGGTGATGTGCGGTCGGTGTAACCGAAAAAAGGCCAGAGATAATTTTCGCTGACGAAACCGGCGCGCTGTTCCCGGGCGTAGAGGGGCAAGACGGCGAAGTGACGCGCGGGTGCCGTGCCAGCAGGCGCAGCGGCCGGGGTGGGTTGGGTGCTGCGGTAGGCGAACGGCCAAAGAAAAAATTCGTCGCGGGAGACTCCGGGGCGTTCCTGCCAGCCGAAGAGCGGCCACAGCGCAAAGCCGTGGGCGGCGCCGCGGGTCGTGCGGATAAACGGCCATGGGGTCGAGGTGGTGATGGCGCCGCGGCGGTGATTTTCGACGTAGAATGGAAACAATGTCCACGAAAGCTGTTCGAAGCCGAGGCGACGTTTGATGGTGCCAGCGACAGGAAAGAGGGCGCGGTAACCGTCGGCTGAGTCATCTGCGCGGCGGGAGAACCAGAACGGCCACACGTCGAAGGCCTCGCCGTTTTCCAAGATGCTCTTGGGGGAGGGAGCGCCATCTTTGCGGCCGGCGCGCTTGACGAGTTCGAAGAAACTCCACGCGTAGGTTTCGGCGTCCGCCCGGTAGGTAAACACGGGGTAGAGCCCGAGGCCGGAGCGCAACGTGCCGTTGGCCTCTTTGGTTTGCACCCAAAACGGGCGAACACCGCTCGTCGTGCCGCCGTCGGGGGCGGATTTTGAAAAAAGGAGCGGGCCGGCGGCGGTCCACGACGTGACGCTGCCAGCCGCATCGGTGCGTTCGATACCGAGGGCCCAAGTGTTGCGCTCGCGCTCTTGGGCGCAGACGTGGTCCGCCTGCCAAGCCGCGAGGCCGAGCAAGAACAGGTGGCGGAAGGTGGTGTCGACAGTAGACAAGTGGCGCAGCCCGGTTTCGGCGGCTCAAGGCAACGGGTTAGCGATGCCCTCGTTGGTGGATAGTTAGGTGCCTAACCAAAAGGAGGTTTTGGGTTGGCGCAACGGTTATATGTGGAATGGCCGGAAGTAAGGTGGATGGTCGCAGAAAGATACGCATTCGGCGCTTAAGCCGATACGATCCTGCTCCAGGTGGACCTGCAGCCCGGCGCTCGGGCGTGTCAGACCGTGACGCTCGCGCCGGGTGCCAGGACTTTGAACACATCTTCGCCGACGCCCGCGGCGATGCGGGCGTCGGCAAGGTGGTTGACGGGATCCTCCCGGGCTTCGTCGGTCAGCTGAAACGTGCCCCAGTGCATGCCGATGCTTTGCCTGGCTCCGAGGTCGCGGTGAATCATGACTGCTTCCGCGGGATTGCAGTGCTGATCGGCCATGAACCAACGGGGTTCGTACGCACCAATGGGAATAAGGGCGAGGTCCGGTGCGCCGCACCGGGTTCGGATGTCTCGAAAAAGGGTGTCGTCATATCCCGTATCACCCACGAAGTGCACGGAGCGGCCGCCGGATGACAGGAAAAAGCCGCCCCAAAGCCGGCCGTTGCGGGGTCCGGTGGCGCGGTTGCTCCAATGCTGGGCGGGAGTCGCGCGGATCGAGAGGCCGGCGGACGTGGTGTGGTGGTCCCACCAATCGAGTTCAACGATGCGCTCTGAAGGGAAACCAGCGGAGCGGAGCAGTGGGGAATTGCCCAGCAAAGTGACCGCCAGTGGTGCGTGGGAGTCATTGAGGCGTCGCAGGGTGTCGAGATCGCAATGATCGTAGTGATCGTGGCTGAGGACGACGGTATCGATTCGCGGCAAATCTTCGAAAGCGATTCCGGGGACGTGCACACGGCGCGGTCCGGCCCAACTCACCGGGCTCACCCGCTCGCTGAAAACAGGATCGGTGAGCACAGTGCCGGCAGAAGTCTGGAGGAGAAAGGTGGCGTGATTGATCCAATATGCGGCGACTGTGCTCGCACGGCCAAGTGGGGTGGGGCGGCTTGCAACGACGGGGACAGAGGCGGGCCAAACCGCGGCGGATGAGGACAGTTTCCATCGGAGGAGACGGGTCCAACCGTGCGGAGCGGTTTTGCGAGGGTTGAAGAAAATGTGGCCGTCGCAGTGGTCGGTTACGGGGAAAGGGTGCGTCCTTGAGGCGGCCATGAGTGAAGCGGGAAGTTTGACGATTGCGGCGCCGGAGGCCAACGCCGCGAGGCAGAGAAAGCGTCGGCGAGGGAGGCGTGGGTCCGGTTTTGGCATAGCAAAAGAAGGTCGGGAAACAGGCGGAGGGTTTCGCGTTTGCCAAGCGTTGGGCGTGGTTTTTTGTGGCGAGATGCGTATTTCCGGCGGCAAAGCCCGTGGTATTTCTCTGGTCGTGCCGAAGGGCGAGGTGACGCGGCCGGCGACGGATGGCATGCGGCAGTCGGTGTTTTCAAGTCTCGCTGCGGTGGTGCCGGGGGCGCGGTTTCTAGATTTGTTCGCCGGCAGCGGAGCGTATGGGCTCGAGGCGTTGAGCCGCGGGGCGGCGGGTGGGTTTTTTGTGGAGCAAAATCCGCGTGCAGTCGCGTGCGTGCGAAAAAATGTCGACGCGGTGTGCAAGAGTTTGGGTCGGGAGTCGCGCGACCTCGGCGTCATGCAAATGGATGCGCGGAGTGTCCCGTTGGGTGGAGGCGCGGTGCCGGATCTGGTTTTTATCGACCCCCCGTATGAAATGATTCCCGCGCTCGCACCGGGATTGTTTGCGAAACTGGCCGAGGTACTGAAGCCGAAACCGGACGCGATCGTCGTGTTCGAATATCCGGGTGAATTGGAATTGGCGCCGGCAGGGTGGACCTTGGTGAAGCGGCTGGGCAAAGGCGCGCGGCAACCGACGGTGGGGGTTTTCCGGCGGAGCTAGCGTGCAAACTTACGGCGCGGGCGCGGCGAGTTCCCAGCGGCCCCAGTTTTTCAAGTAGCCGACGGCGGGCACGAACAGCACGACGCCGACAGTGGAGCGCTTGGTTTCGACATAGAGCGCGCGATCATCGCCGACGAAGAGGCGAGCGCTTTGGGTTTCGGCGGTGGCGCCAAATTTTGTGCCCAAGACTTCAATCTTGGGAATGGAGAGAGCGTGGGTTTTGGCCTCCAACTCGGTGGCAAACGATGCCGTCGTGCCGGAGTTGCGTCCGGCTGCGGCTGTTACGGTGAGTTGATGCGAGGTCGGATCGAGACGAAGCTCCCAGCGGGTTGCGCGGATGCGTTGGCCGGGGAAGAAAACATTGCCGAGGTCGCGGGGCTCCAATTCGCCTCCAGATTTCACGCCTTGTCCGCTCGCGGTGTAGATGCCAGTCGGGTCCCGCGGGTGGGCATCCGACTTGGGTAAGGCCTGCTTCCACGCGGCAGGCAGTTCGTCGCGGTCGACGGTCTTGACGGAGACGCAACCCGCCAAGGTTCCAGTGATGATCGCGACGAGCATGCGGAGTGCGCGCGGGTAAGAGCGGACGCCAGAATAGTGCGGGATCTGGTGGCCGGAGGGCTGAATGGGGTGCATCGGGAAAGATACGGAAGGGGCGATGGCAGGTAATGCTGCCCGTGGCGAATTTACAACAGGCCCAGTTTGGCGCGCATGAGCGCGACGGCGGCGATGACGGCGGTTTCGGTGCGCAGCACGCGCGCGCCGAGGTGCGCGAAGGTGAAGGTGTGGGCGCGAAACAAGTCGCGTTCGGCCGCCGACCAACCGCGCTCGGGGCCGAATGCGAGTATCACGGGATGGTAATCGGTCAGGCTACAATGACTGAGGGCAGAGGGAGATTCGTAGTTGTCGAGCACGAGGCGGTTCGTGGGTGTGCCGTTGATCGCGGAGCCGGGTAGGCATTTGATGACGTCGGTGAGTGGGCGGCCGTGCGTGACGAGCGGGAGTCGGGTGTCGAAGGCCTGTTCGGCACCGATTACGAGGTGGCGGTGCCATTCATCGGACGACCAGAGCGTGGAGCGGGCGTAGTTGGGATCGCCTTTTTCCGTCGTAACAAAGTGGAGTGCGGCCACGCCCAGCGACGTGGCGTCGCGCAAGATGTCGCGCGCAGTTTGGGGTCGCGGCAGGCCGAGCACGAGGGTGATCGGCGCGGATGGTGGCGGGGGCGCTGCTTCCCACGTGAAGGCGAGCGTGAGGGTATGCGCGTCGAGCGCGATGACGGTGCCCTTGCCGCGCGGGCCGTTGACAAGGCCGCAATCAAAGGTGTCGCCGATGAGCCGGCGCAGGACGCGAAGGAGGTGGAGGGCGCGCGGATCGGTGCGCGGGAGCGGAGCGGTGGTTTCAGGAGGTGCGAAGAGGATGAGGTTCACGCGATGTAGACCTGGCAGAGTGCGGATCATCGGCGAAGAGTCGCGAAAGAATTGCGAACGGGCGTGCAGGGCACGTCGGTTTTTAGTGGGTGCGTGAGGTGGAGGATTGCGTGTACTGGGCGCCGAAGTTGCAGTGGTGGTCGATGTCGAACGACCCGCCGCCCTCGGAGTTGCCACCCGTGATTGCGTCGCCGGCCGAGCCGCCTAGGCCGCCGACATTGTGGCAGCAAATCACGAAGGCGCTAGGGCCTGTCGGTGTCGTGTTGGTGTTGATTGTGACGAAGGGGAAGACGATCGGGCTGCTGGCCCTGAAGTTTGGCGCGCCGATGCTGAAAACGGGCGGCACGATGATTTTGTCGATCGGGGCTTACGCGATGTTGTGGGGGTGGAGGTATGCCGTGGGTTTCGTGCTGTTGATTTTCGTGCATGAACTGGGGCACGTGATCGTCGCGCGGCAGGCGGGGCTGAAGGTCGGAGCGCCGATGTTCATTCCCTTTATGGGTGCATTTATCGCGTTGAAGGATGCGCCGAAGAACGCGTGGATCGAGGCATGCGTGGGGATCGGTGGTCCGTTATTGGGGACGCTGGCGGCGGCGTGGTGCGAGGTGGTCTTTCGCTTCACCGGTAATCCGCTCTATCGGGCGTTGGCCTACTCGGGGTTTTTCCTGAATTTGTTTAACCTGATGCCCGTGGGATTTCTCGATGGCGGGCGGATCGCGACGGCGCTTTCTCCCTGGTTGTGGATCGCGGGACTGGCGGTTTTGGTGGCGATGATCGTGGCGCATCCGAATTTCCTGCTGATTCTCATTTTGATCATGTCGTTGCCGCGCGTGTGGTCGCTCTTTCGACCGAAGACTGAGGAGGAGGCGCGGTATTTCGAAGTGACGCCCGAGCAGCGCGGAACGATGGCGGTGCTCTATTTCGGGCTGCTGGGGCTGCTCGTGCTCGGGATGCGGATGACGCACATCGAGCCGGAGGCGCTTCGGTGAAGGGGTAAAGTATTCCGGTTCCCGCTCCGGTGAGGACTTTGGGTGGAGCAGATACCGTTGGTTGCGAGAAGGGTCTCGGTCTCGCGGTGCGGGTAGTAAGGCTCGTTGGGCGTGTCGGTGGACGACGACTGGTTCGTCTCCCGGCTTGCGGTTCGGGGAAGCATAAGAATCGTCTTGGGCCGTGTTTTCTCTCCCTCGCCCCGTTTCTAACTTGTGTGCTGCAGGTGTGCGCTGCGCTTTATTTGCATCGGTAGGCTTCGGCGCAGCCTTGGCGACGACGCTCTCGGCCGCCACGGCGCCGAACGAAAATCCAACGAAGGAGCTTGAGCTTAAAAAATGGTCCGGGGCGGTCAATGTGCCCGATCCGGTCGCGGTGTCGGTCGATCCCCAGGGCCGCGTCTATGTGTCGGCCACGACGCGACGCAAGGTGGGCGATCTGGATATTCGCGAGCACCGGATGTGGATTCCGAACGACGTCGCATTCACGAGTGTCGAGGAGAAGTCCGCGTTTTACCGCGATGTGCTGGCTCCGGGAAAAATGCGCCAGCCGCGCGGCGGGCTGATGGATCACAACAAAGATGGGTCGATCGACTGGAAGGATCTTACGTTTCACAGCGAGCGGATCTACCAGTTGCGCGACACCGACGGCGACGGCGTGGCGGACACGATCACGGTGTTTGCCGAGGGTTTTAATACCGACGTCACCGGCATCGCGGCGGGCGTGATGTACCACGACGGTTGGGTCTATGCGACAATCGCGCCCGACCTCTGGCGGTTTAAGGACACTGACGACGACGGCGTGGCGGACATCCGGGAGATCGTGGCCCATGGGTTCGGGATTCACATCGCCTATGCAGGGCACGATATGCACGGCCTGAGCGTCGGGCCGGATGGGCGCATTTACTGGAGCATCGGGGACAAGGGCGTGAACGTGACGTCGCGCGAGGGGCGCAAGTTTTCGTATCCCAACGAAGGTGCCGTCATGCGCGTCGAGCCGGATGGGAGCGGCTTTGAGGTGTATGCGCACGGCGTGCGCAATCCGCAGGAGCCAGCCTTCGACGACTACGGCGATCTCTTCGCGGTCGACAACGACGCGGATATGCCGGGTGAGCGCGAGCGATTCATCCGGATCGTCGAACTGAGCGACAGCGGGTGGCGCTGCAATTTTCAATACATGGGGATGGACAGCCCGTGGATGCGCGAAGGGTTGTGGAAGCCGCGCTTCGACGGTCAGCCGGCTTACCTGCTGCCGCCGCTGGCGAGCTACTCGGATGGTCCGGCGGGCTTTCGCCACGATCCGGGCACGGCGTTGAGTCCGGCCCAGCGCGGAATGTTTTTTCTCAATGAGTTTCCCTCGGGCAAACTGCGCGGTTTTCGCGCCGAACGTGACGGGGTGTCCTTCAAGATGGTCGATGCGCGCGTGCTCAACTCTGGCATTATGGGCATTGGTTTCGCGTGGCACCCGGATGGCTCGCTGTTTCTTGCCGACTGGATCGGGGGTTATCCGCTCGATGGAATCGGGGCCGTCTGGCGCGTCGATGCGCCCGGAGCAGTCAATCGTCCGGAGCGCGTGGAAACGCACGGGTTGCTCAAGGCGGGCTTTGCGAAAAATACCGACGCAGAACTGGCGAACCGTCTCGGCCACGCCGACCAACGCGTGCGGCAGGGCGCGCAACTTGAGCTCGCGAAACGTGGGAGCGCGGTGGCGTTGAGGGCAGTGGCGACCGATGTTAAGGCACCCCAACTGGCGCGGATCCACGGCCTCTGGGGCTATGGCCAACTTCTGCGGCGCGACGCGGCCGAAGCGGTCGGCGTGCTGCCGCTCCTCGCCGACGCCGACAGCGAACTGCGTGCGCAGACTGCGAAGATACTCGGCGACGCGCCGAAGGCGGTGCGATCGGCGGCCGCGAAACTGATCCCGCTGTTGGCGGACGCCGCTCCGCGCGTGCGCCTGCAAGCGGCCATTGCCCTGGGTAAAATTGGCGTGCCCGCAGCCACCGAGGCGCTCTTCGTGTTGGCGGAAAAAGAGGGTGCCGATGCCGTGATGCGGCAGGCGATAGTGGCGGGCCTCGCGGGTTGCGCGACGCCGGAGCAACTGGCGGCCAAAAAGACGCACCCGTCGCTGGCCTTGCGCTTGGTTTCGGTGGTCGCCCTTCGCCGGCAAGCGTCGCCGCTCGTGCGCGACTATTTGGGCGATGCGAATTCCGCCGTCGTCGAGGAGGCCGCCCGCGCGATTCACGACGATACTTCGATCCCCGAGGCGATGCCGGCGCTGGCGGCGTTGCGCGATCAACCGGCGGCGCGCAGCGACGTCGTTGTGCGTCGGGTCCTCAATGCTAACCTCCGTCTCGGCACGCCGGACGCCGCCGGGCGCCTGCTGGCGTGCGCGCTTGACGGGGCTCGCTCGACCGAGCTGCGGCGCGAAGCGCTGATGAGCTTGCGCGTATGGAATGAGCCTCCTTCGCTCGATCGGGTGGACGGGCGGGCGCGGAAGTTTAAATCAACCCCGGTGCGTGACGTCTTGGAGCCCAAGCTCGACGCGCTCCTCGCGTTCACCGATCCCACCCTCAAGACCCTCGCGATCGAAATCATGATCGCGCACTCGCTGCGCGCGGGGGCGACTCAGATGGCCGGGATCGTAAATGACGCAAAGGCGTCGGGTCCGCTGCGCGCCCAGGCACTACGGCTGCTTGCAGCCCAGCACCGGGCGAACCCGGCTTTCACACTAACGCTCGACCAAGCACTGGCCGCGGGTTCTCCTGAAGCGCTGCACAAAGCGGCGTTGGAACTGCTCCTGCCAGATCGCGCGGAAAAACTCGCGATATATGCCGCGGCGGCGCTCGCCGAGCGCACCACGCCGGAAAAACAACACGCGCTCGCCCAACTCGCGGCGGCGGCCCATCCGGCTGCTGATGCGGTGCTGGCCCAACAGGCGGCGCGGTTGGTCGATGGGAAATGTCCGCCGACGTTGCAACTCGACGTCATCGAAGCGTTGCGCGCGCGGAGTGCCGCCAATCCGGCCCTTGCCGCGAAACTACAGGCGTTTTCGACTTCGGCCGTGGCGATCTCGAAAAAGGAACTCTTGGAAGGAGGGAGTGTGCTCGCCGGCCAAGATATCGTGGCCAACCACCTCAACGCCAATTGCCTTGCTTGCCACTCGGTCGCGCCGGGCGGCAGTGAGGTGGGGCCCAATTTGCGGACTGTAGGCGCGCAGAACGACCGGGCCTACTTACTTGAGTCGCTGCTCGATCCGGCCGCGAAGATTGCGACCGGTTATGGCATGGTTGGGCTGACGTTGAAAGACACCTCGGCCGTGACGGGAACATTAGCGAAGGAAACTGCTGCCGCCGTGACCGTTCGCCTCTTTGATGGCACCGTGCGCACGATCCCGCGCGCCGAGATTGTTAATCAGACTCCTGCAGTTTCGATCATGCCCCCGATGGGGAGCGTTTTGCAGCCGCGTGAAATTCGGGATGTAGTCGCCTACTTAAGTAGCCTGAAGGGTGGGCGCCGCTCGGAGCCAGCCGCCGAGCATTGAGTTAGCCGGGGGTGGGCGCCCCAGCTGACAACGTTCGTCATTCCCACTCTGCGAGCTTGACCGCAGCGGCGGGAGCGGGCGAAGCTCCGTGCAACGTCTCGCGGGCGTAGTTTAGTGGTAAAACTCCAGTTTTCCAAACTGGCCTCGAGGGTTCGATTCCCTCCGCCCGCTCCAAATTTAGAACCCGCTTATCTACAACGTTAAGCGGGTTTTTTGTTTCCCGTGACTCATTCAAGTTATCAATAAACTCACAACAGGCGACCGGTTAGTTTATATGGTTTCAATCCTCGCGCGCTCGCAAGAATCCGGTCCCCTTTCTCCAAGCTTGGATTACCACCCAGCTCATCCGGTCATCACGCACCCGCAACCAACCTCTAATTTCCCCACTCCGCCTGCGTGGCCACCGCCTACGCCCTCGGCGGCGAGGGCACCGGGCCCGAACGCAGCAGCGACAATCAGGTGGACTTCGCCATCCCCCGCGCCGACCGTTCCGGCAGCGCGTCCGCCCTGCCCTTTCGCGCAGCCACCCCGATGAAATCAACCGCCAAGACTCCGCCGCCCTCGCCGCCTTCGCCCGTGAAGTCGGCCCGCTCACCCTCCAGGCCATTGCCCCCGGCGACGATATTTCTGAACATCCCGGCCGGCAGCCCGCCGGATCACCGCCTGCCGGCCAACCAACCGGCGCGCGGCATCTTTTACAGTTAATCGGGCAAGCATTCGGCAAACGCGTGCTCCTCATGCGCCCCCGCGCGACCGCCAAGTGGAGCGCCGCCCCAAAGCCCGCCTCGCCAACCTTGAGCAATTCCTCAAGGAGTAAGCCATCGCGAGCCATCCCTATGCACTCAGGAAAAGCCAAGCATGCTACCTCCTTACCTTTGCCACCCTTGACCGAGCTAGAACTGCAATCGCTGCGGCAAGACTTTCGCCAAACCGGCCAACGCCTGCGCGAAATCGCAGCGATGACGCCAGACCAGCAAGCGGAATTGAAAAAGCGGTTACAGCAGGCGACGCCAGCAGCGTAAACTTCGCCACCACCGCCGCCGATTACGTCGCCGCTAATGAAACCCCTCCGGAAAAAGTAGCCACCGCGCGTGCCGACATCGCGGCCCTCCTCGCCGCCGCCGAAGACGAGCAGCTCAAGCTTTTATCCAATGATGCCGGAGGGGCTGTGCCACCCGGATTGCCCGCACCCGTCGTTGGTGGTGACTCCGCAAGAGCCCTACACCGTGCGGCCGAAGCCCTAAAGGCACCGACGCAGGCCGACGTGGTGCGGGTCCGCTTACGCCATCGACGCACGCGATCCGGACTACCGCCAGCCCATCGGACACAAAAAAACGCTGCGCACCCAAGCTCCAGGCGGAAAAGATCGGTTTGGCTCAGGCACGCCGCGCACTGATAAATTCGGCGATCTCCTCCCTACGGTCAAGCCCGCCCCCGCACCTTCACGGCCGAATTCGCGACGGGCGACGCCTCCGCGCGCCGCGCCGCACGCCGAAACTCGTCTTGACGCCCCGATTGATACCGCGACGATACCACCGATGCCGCGCAAAATCCGCCAGCTCATCGCCGACTTGGAGCGAGCGGGTTTCGTGGATCGCGGCGGCAAGGGCAGCCACCGCAACTTCATCCACCCGAAAGGCCCGCGCGCGACCCTCTCCGGCAAGCCCGGGGCCGACGCCCGCCACTATCAGGAAAAACAAGTCCGCCGACACATCGCAGATTCCCGAAGATGAAACCCACGCCCAACCAGATCAAAATCCAAGCCCGCCGCTACCTGAAGGTCGTTGAATGGAGCGACGAGGACGGCGTCTACATCGGCAGCGCCCCGCCGATCATTGGCCAATGCTGCCACGGTGCCACCGAGGCCGACGTGCTCAAACAACTCGCCGTCATCGTTGAGGACTGGGTGGAAATATTCTTGCGCGACGGCCGGCCGCTGCCTGCGCCGTCCGCTGGCAAGACCTACAGCGGCAAATTTCTCGTGCGCGTCTCACCCGAGATTCACCAAAAAGCCTCCCTCAAGGCGCAGGCCCTCGGCGAGAGCCTCAATCAGTTCGTGGCCGAGGCGATCGCCAGCGCCTGACCGGACCGGAGCCCTGCGTGCGATTGGGCCGGCCCTGCGGTCTTATGGCGTGCGACGCGCGGACTCGTTGCGCTTCGTATCAGTCGATCTCCGCGCAGCTCGCTTGGTCCAGCTTACACCCCAGCCAGTGCTGCAGGCTGGGGTTTTGGTAGCGGAATGGGTTCTCGAGGGTTCGATTCCCTCCGCCCGCTCCACTTTCCCTGTTTCTTTTTAAACTGGTTGGCCTCCGTGGCCCTAGTTTTCTACGGCAGGCGCTTCGTCACGATTGGGGTGTATTCGTGCTTTTTTTGGATTCGGGCTGGCCCTCCGGCGCAAGTTGCCGCTGGTTCTCACGTTTCTTTTACGGTCCGGAACCCTGAAATGGGGTTGCGGGGGAGTGTGCGCTTCGTTTGGCTGCGCACATGGCATTGATCTCTTCTGCATCCTCGGGACAGGCACAGTCCTCGCGCCCGGATTCTGGCGGGCAAAAAAAAGGTGCAAACGTCAAGGCGGCCCAAGCGCTGGCCAAACAGAAGTCCCTCGAGAAAAAGGCCAAGACCTACAACCTCCCGATGGGCGAGCTGGCGCTCTTTACGCAACAGATCGCCTCGCTACTCACGGCCGGTCTGCCGCTCGTGCAATGTCTCGAAGCGTTGCAGGACCAAACCGAGGATCCGTGTTTCCGTATCGTGATCCGTGATGTCCGTGGCGATATCTCCCAAGGCAACTCGTTCTCGGCGGCGGTGAAAAAATTCCCGAATTCGTTCAATACTCTCTTCGTCTCGATGGTCGAGGCGGGTGAGGCGAGTGGTGGTCTGGCCGAAATCTTGATGAAGGTTGCGGGATACTTTGAGTCGACGGTCAAACTCACGAAAAAAGTGAAATCTGCGATGACCTACCCGATCGCGGTCATCGGTCTGGCGTTCGCACTTGTCAACGTGCTGCTGATTTTCGTCATCCCGGTTTTCGCCGCCATGTTCAAAGATTTCGGGGCAAAACTGCCGGCGCCGACGCAATTCCTGATCGATCTTTCTGATTTCATGAAGGCCTATTGGTGGGCGATCGGTATCTGCGGCTATGGTGCCTATTGGGGGCTGAACAAGTTCACCGCCACTCCTAATGGTCGACGGACGAAGGACAAGTTTCTCGTGAAGGCTCCGATCTTTGGGAATTTGGTCCACAAGATCGCGCTCTCCCGTTTCTGCCGCACCTACGCGACGCTTATTCGGTCGGGCGTGCCCATTTTGCGCACGCTGGAAATTGTTTCGGCGGCCAGCGGCAAGTGTCAGATCGAGGACGCATGTGAGGAGATCGCCAAGCACGTCAGTCAAGGCGGACAGGTCTCCGAGGTGCTCGCTTCGAATGACTTTTTCCCGCCGATGATGAAGCATATGGTGAAGGCAGGTGAATCCACCGGTAACGTCGACGGCATGATGAATAAGATCGCGGATTTCTACGACGTGGAGTGTGAAGCGACGGTGGCGGCCCTGACATCCCTGATCGAGCCGATGCTGATTGTTTTCCTCGGCGTGGTCGTCGGCGGCATCGTGATGGCGATGTTCCTGCCAATCTTCCAACTCGGTGCAGTGGCGGGCGGAATGTAACCGGCTGGTTTGCCTGCCTAATTGACATCGTGAGACGTTCCACGGAGCGTCGTGGTTTTACGGTCCACTGCCCATGCCATCTGTCCTCATCGTTGACGACCTCGTCTCCATCCACGAGATGCTCGATGCCGTCATCCAACCCACGGCGATTACGACGGCATTTGCGACGGACGGGGAAAAGGGTTTGGCGAGATACAAAGCGGAAAAATTCGATCTGGTTTTGGCCGACATCGATATGAAGCCGATGGACGGTATCACGCTCCTCAAGCAGCTTAAGATTTACGATCCGAGTGCGGTGGTCGTCATCATGACAGCCTACGCCTCGACTGAAAGTGCGGTGCAGGCGCTGAAGTATGGTGCGTTTGATTACCTGCAAAAGCCGTTCCGGGTCGACGAACTGATCGCCACGCTTCGTCGTGGGCTGGAGTTTCGGCAATTCCAGGCAGAGCGCGCCGCAAGCGGTTCAGTGCCGGGAGCAAAGGCCGCCGACATCGACAGCCGGCTTATCGGGAAAAGTGCGCGCTTGGGAAAGCTCATTACCCAGGTGAAGAAACTGGCGACCGTGCGTTCCCCGGTGTTACTCACTGGCGAGACTGGCAGTGGCAAGGGATCGATCGCCGAGATATTGCATGCCGCGGGAGGCGGTGCGGATTCAACGCTGGTGCGAATCGACTGCGCCCTCAGCTCCGAGGCTAGTTTTCGGGAAGGATTGATCGGCGAGAACGGCGACGGAGGTGCTTGGGTAAAGCAGGCGAAAGGAGGCACGCTGTTTCTCCAACAGCTCCATTGTCTGTCGATGTCCGTGCAAAAGGAGCTCGTCAGTGTGCTCCGCAATACCGCCCATGGGTTTCGCCTCGTCTGCACGACGAACGAGGACTTGGAAAAACTGGTCGACGAAGGGACGTTTCACGACGAGCTATTCTATCGGGTTGCTTCGCTGCCGGTGCAGCTTCCGGCCCTGCGCGACCGGGCCGAGGACATCCCGATTTTGGTGAAGCATTATGCGGCGTTGGCGACGAATCCATTGTTCGACGCGAAACTGATTGAGTTCAGTGCCGATGCGCTGGCGGTGATGGCGGCCTATCACTGGCCCGGGAATCTTTCGGAGTTGTCGCAGGTGGTGACGAAAATTAGTGCGACGAGTGAAACGCGGGTGATTACCTCCGCGCAGTTGCCGTTGCGGCTTCGTGAACTAAAACACTGGCCGACCCTCGTCGAATATCTGGCGGGTCAGGAGAAACAGTATCTCGATCACGTGCTGCATACCTGCAAGGGCGACAAGGCGGCAGCGGCCAAGGTGCTCGGGGTGGATGCGAGCAAGCTGGGGTAGCTGGTCTGGGTCAGGTCGAGCTGCCGGCGTCAACGCACCCAAAGTATCGGCTGGCGCACGGGTAGATTGCGGACGATTTCCTCTTCGGTGGGGTCGGCGTTGAGTTTTTTCCACGTCTCGAGCCAGACACCGCGCTCAGGATGCGTGCTCGCCAGTGCGCCGAAGACGAGCAAGGGCTGCCGAACTGGCCAGTCGGCCCAATACATCACATCAGGTTTGATGGGGTCTTTGGAGTCAGCTTGCGCGGCGGTCGGGGTAGCTGGCTTGCGGACCGTTTTTAGCCAGGCGTCTTTATCGGTGAGGAAGGGCGCGAGCCACTCGACACCGCGGACTAGACTACGACCATCGGGGAGCGTGAAGGTCATGAGGTTGTCGGTTGGCGTCGACAGCGCGACGGCCAGCCCGGTCATGACATCGAGGTTGAAGATCGAATAGCCATAGGGCTTCGTGCGCGCGACCTCTTGGGGGAAACTGCCGTCGACCGCCATTTGATGGGGGAGGTGGGCCGTGGTGAGACGTTGGCGGCACTCTGCGAGCACAGCTTGGTCGCTTATGAGACGGGCAAAACAGGCGGCTTGCAGCGTCCAGCAGGTGCCGTGATTGTTCTTGGCCTTGCTCTCTTCGACTCCGTAGGGGTGTGTGCGAATCCAAGTCAGATATTCACGAAACCAGCCTGTGACTGCGGCATTCTCGGCTTTCGTGAGGGCTTTCGATTTACGCAATGCCTCCACACCGAGTGCGACCTCGGCAAAGTGGACCGTGTCGATTACGCCGATACTCCGGCCGGTGCTGCGGCCCTTGACCGCTTGGGCGTAGAGTAAATTCGGGTTCATTTTGGTCGTCGGGTCGACAAACCAGGCGTGCAGATGGCGCACGGCAACGACCGCGTAAGGTTCTTCCCCGGTCACCCGGTAGGTCGCCGCGAGCACGCCAAAGTGCCGGACGAAGGCCAACAGGAGTTGGCGGTGCGCGACGAAGTTGTCGGGGTTGGTCAGGCCGTCGCGTTGGATGTAAGGAGCGTTGGCGTCCTTGGGATCCGGCCACCAATAGTCGCCTTCGGACGAAAAATCATGGAGCCCACCGGCACTGCGAGGATTTTGCGCGGTGACGATTGTCTTGGGCGCAGCAGCGAGGGCGACGATCGCTGCTTTTTCGAGGCGGGGACGTTCGTAGGCAGCGAGATCGAAAGCGGGTAAAATCGTGGCGAGCGTAAGGAGGGCGATCATGGGGATTGCGGCGCCGCACCGTGTTGCCGGGCGAAGGAAATCAGCAAGGTATTCGGTGCTTCTATCGTTGACCACGTGATTCCCGGTCGCTCCCCGCTTTCCCGCTTGCCGCGCGTTTCGGCGCTCTCAATTCTCGCCCAAATCTACGCTCATGCCCAAACGCACTGACCTGAAGTCCATCCTCATCATTGGCGCCGGCCCGATCGTCATCGGCCAAGCTTGCGAGTTCGACTATTCCGGCACCCAGGCCTGCAAAGCGCTCAAGGAAGAGGGCTACCGCGTCATTCTGATCAACTCCAACCCGGCGACGATCATGACCGATCCGGAGTTCGCCGATGCAACCTACATCGAGCCGCTCACCTTGGAGATGGTCGAAAAGATCATCGCCGCCGAACGTCCTTCCGCGTTGCTGCCCACTCTGGGCGGTCAAACTGCGCTCAATCTCTCGATGGAGCTGCACAAGTCCGGTATTTTGGAGAAATACGGCGTCGAGATGATCGGCGCGAAACCCGAAGCCATTACCAAGGGCGAGGACCGCGAGATCTTCAAGCAGTGCATGATCAAAATCGGTCTCGATGTGGCGAAATCGCGCACCGTGAAATCGATGCCGGAAGCACGCGACGCAGCGGAATTTCTCGGTGCCTTCCCGTTAATCATTCGGCCCTCGTTTACGCTGGGCGGGTCGGGTGGCGGCATCGCCTACAACAAGGAAGAATTCGAGCGCATCTGTGCCAACGGCCTCGACCTCTCACCCGTGCACGAAGTGCTCGTTGAAGAGTGTCTCCTTGGCTGGAAGGAATACGAGATGGAGGTCATGCGTGACCACAAGGACCAGTGTGTGGTCATTTGCTCGATCGAGAATTTCGACCCGATGGGAGTCCACACTGGCGATTCGATCACCGTCGCGCCGGCGATGACGCTCTCCGACAAGGAATACCAAACGATGCGCGACGCATCGTTCGCGGTCATCCGCGAGATCGGCGTCGAGACGGGTGGCTCCAACATCCAGTTTTCCATCGATCCCGACACCGGCCGCCAAGTCGTGATCGAGATGAATCCGCGCGTGTCGCGGTCTTCGGCGCTCGCGTCCAAGGCCACCGGTTTTCCGATTGCCAAGATCGCCGCTAAACTGGCCGTCGGCTACACGCTCGACGAGCTACGCAACGACATCACGCGCCTTACACCGGCGAGTTTCGAACCGACGATCGACTACGTGGTGACGAAGATCCCGCGCTTCACCTTCGAGAAATTCCCCGACACCGACGCGACGCTGACGTCCGCGATGAAATCGGTCGGTGAGGCGATGGCCATCGGCCGCACCTTCAAGGAATCCATGCAGAAGTGCATGCGTTCACTCGAGACCGGTGCTCGCGGATTCGGCGGTGGCGGCAAACACGGCCACGACGAGCCCGTCGAAGAGAAGGTCATTAACGCCAAGCTCGGTACGCCCAACGCGGAGCGGGTCTATTTCATCCGCCATGCCTTCAAGGCCGGCTACTCGGTGGATCGCGTGTTCGACATCACGAAGATCGACCGCTGGTTCCTCACGCAGCTGCACCAGATTTTTGAAATGGAGCAGGCGCTGTCGAAGCACACGCTCGCAACGGTCGATACCGACGCGCTGCGTCGGGCGAAACAGTTTGGCTTCTCCGACGCGCAGCTCGCGCACATCCTCAAGAGCGATCTTGGGGCCGTGCGAGCGGATCGGAAGAAACGCGGCGTCAATACGACCTACCGGCTCGTCGACACCTGCGCCGCGGAGTTCGAGGCGTTCACGCCTTACTACTACTCGAGCTACGGCGATGAGAACGAAGTGATGAAGCCGAGCGGCAAGAAGAAGATTATGATCCTCGGCGGCGGTCCGAACCGTATCGGCCAGGGTATTGAGTTTGATTACTGCTGTGTGCACGCGAGCTTCGCGCTGCGTGAGATGGGCTACGAGAGCGTGATGGTGAACTCGAATCCCGAGACCGTGTCGACCGACTACGACACCAGCGACCGGCTCTACTTCGAACCGCTTACGCTGGAGGACGTGTTGGAGATTTATCAGCAGGAAAACTGCGACGGTGTGATCGTGCAGTTTGGTGGTCAGACCCCGCTCAACCTAGCGACGGCGCTGAAGAAGAACGGCGTGAACGTCATTGGGACCTCGCCCGAGAGCATCGAACTCGCCGAGGACCGGAAGCAGTTTTCCGCCATTCTCGATAAGACCGGCCTGAAATCTCCCGAGAACCGCACGGCGATGAATGAGGCCGATGCGCTCAAGGCCGCGCACGAAATCGGTTTCCCAGTGCTGCTCCGCCCATCTTTCGTGCTCGGTGGCCGCGGGATGTTCATCGTCTACAGCGAAGATGAATTTAAGAATGTCGTGCGCCAGGCGTTCGACGTGATGCCCGACAAGCCCGTGCTCATCGACAAGTTCCTCGAGGATGCGATCGAGCTCGACGTGGACTGCATCTGTGACGGCGAAATGTCCGTCATTGGCGGTATGTTGGAGCATATTGAATTTGCCGGTGTGCACTCCGGCGACGCCGCGATGGTGATGCCGCCGCACACGCTGCCGGCGGCGATGTTGAACACCGTCCGCAAAGCCACGCACGAACTCGCGCGCGAGCTCAAGGTGATCGGGCTGATGAACGTGCAGTTCGCGATCAAGGACCATGAACTCTACGTCCTTGAAGTGAACCCCCGTGCGTCGCGCACGGTGCCGTTTGTGGCGAAGGCCATCGGCGTGCCCCTCGCGAAACTCGCGGCCAAGGTCATGACCGGTGCGAAGCTCAAGGACCTTGGCTTTACGAAGGAGCAGACGCCGAAGCACTGGTGTGTGAAAGAAGCCGTGTTTCCGTTTGTGCGTTTCCCGGGCTCGACGATCGCACTCGGACCGGAGATGCGCTCGACCGGCGAAGTCATGGGCATCGATGATGATCTCGGGGTGGCGTTTGCGAAGGCGCAGGCGGCCGCGAAGCCGGGTCTGCCGGTGAAGGGCAATGTATTTCTGTCGGTGAAGGATGGCGACAAGGCCCGTGCGGTGGAAATCGCGCGCAAGCTGGAAGGCTATGGTTTTGCGATCTACTCCACCAGCGGCACGGCCGACAAGCTCGCCGCCGCCGGTGTGAAGGTGAAGAAGCTCGCAAAGATCCAGGAAGGTCGCCCGAACGCCGTCGATTTGATCAAGAACGGTCAGATCCAACTCGTGATCAACACGCCTGCGGGAATGATTCCACGCCGCGACGAAAACGCGATTCGCTCGGCGGCCTACGCCCACAACGTTTGCATCATGACGACCATTACGGGCGCCATGGCGGCCGTCGAAGGCATCAAGGCTCTCAAGGAAAAGCACGTCGGCGTGCGCCCGATTCAGAAATACAAGGGCAACGTCAACGTGGTGGGTTGAGGTGCTGGCGATGAGTGTGCGGAGTAGGGCGGGGTTTGTGACC
>Ga0209829_10000363_pt1 | contig 42233 bp, 44 predicted proteins | sample C_140205_EF_Meta_FD_187311 | JGI IMG/M metagenome (GOLD analysis project Ga0209829, IMG submission 187311) | Freshwater microbial communities from Lake Croche, Canada to study carbon cycling - C_140205_EF_MetaG (SPAdes) (version 2) | ecosystem: Environmental > Aquatic > Freshwater > Lake...
CGCTCTCGGCCACCCAAAGCATTGATGCCCTTCAGCGCGCGGCCTTTGAGCTGCCTTCAATCATGGGTCTCTACCAACTCGACAGGACCCTTGAAAACTGGCTCGCAGTAGGTGGGATGCTGGCAAGTTCCACCCCGGCCATCGCCTTGATGCTGGTCTATGGGGGATCCATCACCGCCACTCATTTTCTAGGGCGCATGCAGTCGGGTGATTTTATCGATGAAAAAATTGGATCACCCGCGGTCATCACCTCCTCAGGCCTCATTAACATGTCACCCGGATTTCAGCATACCCCCCAAACAGGCGTCATGGGAACCGGGGCGGCCGCCGTGCTGCCGACCTTCGAGATCAGTCAAGATCAAAGCCAAAGCATACAATCTGCGGATGCGGCGGCTGAAAGGTCAACAAAAAGCTTCATGCAACAAGTGCAGCAACAAGTCAGTCATACGAAAGGGGTGCGGGAAGAAGGCTTTGACAGCGGCGCCATCTCCCAAAAGATGTCAACCACCCAGAGCGCGACAGATCAATTCATGGCCCAAACCGGAGAAAGTTATGCGGAACGTTACCGCGAAACCGGAATCAGTGGCGATGATTATGCCTCGCTCGTCAGTGCAGCGGCTAAGGGCAGTCTTCAGGGGGGGCCTTTTGGCGCTTCCCTCCAGTCTGGCCTTTCAGGTGAACTCCAGAATCGTTTTCATGTAGGCTCCGCGAGAGCTGACGAAATTGCATCGGATATTCAATCAAGGGTGGGTTCAGACCGGGGTTGGCAGTCCCAATTTGCTGAATCAATGACCAAAGATATCCAGCAAGGGGTCCGCGAAGTCGCATCCCTCGGTGTCAGCCAAGAAGAATTAAGCCATCTCGGATCCGCCGCCAGTGATGTGATGGACGCTCAGAGGACTTATACCGAGAGTATCGCGAATACAGAGCGGCATGGAACGCACATGGCCATTGGTGCGGGAGAGGTCGGTCACCGGTTGGCCTTAAACCCAGACTCAATGGCCGCGCTCGACAAAGCGCTTGGAACCTTGGGCCTTCGGGGAGATGCGACGCGCTTGGGGAATGAATGGCAACAGCAACGTCTGATGAATGACGATAAAGAGAGTTATGCCGCCGCCGGTCTATCCCTCTTATCAGGCCACAGTCCCGCCTATTACCACCCTCTTGATGAAGAACAGGGGCAACTCGCAAAACGCCTCGGCGATATCATCTTAGGCAACACCTTAAGGGCGCCTATTGAACCTCGAGCGGGCCATCAAGGACACCACAAGGATCTTACTGACACAGAGATGGCCTATGGTTCTATTGAAGCGGCAGTGGATCAACGGCACATCGATGGAGATAACAAGCATTTTGAACGAGGAGAAGTCAAGCAGCATATCGATCAACTCCATGGCCTCATAGACCATGGCCAAGAGGTCATTCGTCAGTCAAATGATCAAGGTATCAACCACGTCAACCATCAACAAGAGGCCATGAGCGCCCCCCTCCATGAGAATCAACGATCGCTGATCCTTCAGCGACTTCAGGATGAGGCTGACCTCGATAAATCACCGGCTGCTTGGAGCTATGACACGGTCGGAGCCCCGTTTCTTACGGGATTGAAAGAATTGAATACCCTCGGAATTCCCCTCGCCAAGGAATTTATGGCGGTTTATGAGGCAGCGCTTGATCATGGCGAAGGATGGTCAGACGCCCTTCGCGCAGCGGTTCACCAATCGCCAAAAGTCGCTGATCAGTTGATCAATCAACTCATTGAGAAGGAGCAGGAAAAGATAAAAGATGCCCTGACCCCGGAGCAACATGATTTTCTAAAACAGACCCTCAAAGCGCGTTTCCTGGGCCTTTTTGAAGACCCTGAAGACACCTCCTTAAGCACCATAGAAAGTCGTGAAAGGTTGTTTGCTGTCAGCGCAGATCATGGGCCGATGGTCGCTAACATTCTCGAAAAAATAGCCAGAGAGGAGCGGCCGGATCTGGTCGGCCTTCTGCGGCAATTCAATCAAAGCCGTCTTCACCCATCCATTCACGTGAAGTAGGCCTGAATCATTGAAGACCCCTCCTCTTCTCCTCTGTTAAGCATTCCTGCCGCGGGCCAGCAGTCGCTTCTGAGACGCGGTCACGGCCATGACCCCCGAATGGGCCAACATAGTCGCCGTTGTGCCGTTAAGCGTTCCGGTAAAGGCCCCCGCGATACAGAGGAGATTGGCGGGTATTGTCTTTGAAGTGGCCTTCAGGACTTTGCCGGAGTGGCTTCTCCCAAGCGCCAACAAACACGGTAAAGCCTGAAGGGATTCATCAAGCAGCAGAAGCTGACTGTCTTCATGGTCTCCTTTAGGCCCCCCTGCGGTAAGGACGACGTGGGCTAATGTGGTCAACGGCTTCTCAGCCTCAGGCGTGGTCAAGAAGGCGCATTGATATCCTGCCTGATCAAGTTTCCTCATGCAGTGGCCGAGGGTTTCACCTTCAAGGGACGGTGCCATCACTTCAACGCCCAGTTTTTCTGCAAGTGCGAGGGTTTCAGGGTCGTTTGTACCATAGAGGACTGGCCGCAGTCCGGCCGCTGCAAGATCGGCAAGGACGGGGTGAGCGGCGCTCCCAGGGGTCTCGCCAAACCGAACAAAGTATGGCCTTTGACCATCCACCTCCACCTCAAGATCCGGTGAAAGATGCTGATGAAGGCCATCAACGTTCCTAAGAATCACCGTCTGCTGTCCAATACGCGTTGCAATGACATCTTGATCAAAATCGATCAGTGAGGCCGGGGTCACGTGGATTTCAGCCGCACGCGCCGCGTTGCGAAGCGCATCGGAACGATGGTCACCGAGAAACTCGGCAGCCGCCGCAGCGAGCGTCAGAACTTCTTTAGGGTTAATCAGATGCGTATCAATCGAAACGACTTCAAGGCCTTGTTGACCAAGAAACGGCAGTCGTGGATCAAGGATCAACAAGTCGCATTCGGCTAGGGCTAGAAGCGCAGCGGGTGATTTGATGAGCGCTCCCTCCCGAAGGGCGGAGCGAAGATCATCAAAAAACTCAGTGGGAGCGGCAATAAAAGGAGCATTAATCCAATCCTGATGAAGCACCGCACTGGCCATATGAAGACCACCGGTTGCAAACGCAGCGCCCGCAATGACGAGGTTCGGGGCGACGGACTTATCCGCGAGACGCCGTGCTTCGATGCGGAGCCTAGGATCGTGGGATATCCGTTCTGGTAACGTCCTGATCACTTCGGTCACATAATCGAGACGGGAGGAACCGCTGAGATGAAGAGGTCTTGCGATGGCTTCTCCGGCTAAGAGGCGGTAGCCACTTTCAAGGACATCACCGGCCGATTTTCGGGTGGTTCTAAAAGGGCCAAAATCCCGCAGGGCATCTTGAACCAAAATCTCACCAGAAAGGATCTGGGCATCGACAGGCAACAGGTCACCCGGTTCCAGCCTTAACGTTCTGCCCCTTATGGAGGACAAGGATGTCAACGCATCCTCTTCACCCTCAAGGAGCGGGTCGCGATTCAGATCTTCAAGCAGCGTTCGAGTTTGTCGAACAATACCTCGGCGCCAGGCCTGCTGCCAGAAAGAACTCAGCCACTCAGCAAGTGCGGAAGCAAAAGGAGCTGCCCCGGCCACTGAACAAGCCAACACCACTGAGCCGAAAGCGGGGGCTCCAAGACGCCCTTGACGAAATTCGCGGGCCGCTTCTTTGAAATGAGGATAGCGGGTGATCACAATGACACCGGAGGCGATCGGCAGCAACACGGGAATCATGAACTGTCCCGCGGCGCAGAGAGCAAGATTCAGATGAGCGATAGCCCGAGGCGTCTTGGGCGAAGGCACCATCGGACACGATTTATCGCCATGAGCGCCCACTAAATTCTCGAGCGTCCGGATCCAGATCAGAGGATGGGCTGCGTCATCGACACGGACTTCGATCACCGGGCGCAGGAGGGACGCTCGAGCCTCTATCACCCCAGGAAGACCCCGCAGGCGTTCTGGAAAATGATTAATCGGAAAGGAGGCCCGTTGACGATCGCCAAGATTTACTGAAACCCAGCCTGAACGATGCTCTTTCAGTGGCAGGGTCGTGACCACCCCGCGCCAACGCATCAATTTGACCGGGCGCGCCCAAGGCCAGCGAGGTAAATCATGACCGGATGGCGCGGAATCTAACCGGTCTGAAAAAAGACCCATCAGACGGGGCGCATGCTGAGCCAACGTTTGATGGCCATCAAATAAGATTTCAGCTTGACCCAACTCAGGGTTGATAGCGACTGTTTGAGTCTCATGATGAGCAAAAGCGCGGTGGGTAAATTCTCGCAATAACTTCTGACCACCCTGGGTAAATAACCTCGGGTGATGGATGGACAGTCCCTTCCTGGTCAAGTGGATGGCTGGCTGTTGCTGCATGGAATACCTCGGCCCTTTGATGCAAACCAAAAAAACATACGGGTTGGGGACGCATTCGTCTACACCTTTAGCTCCATTAAGCCACAAAAAACCATGTGGATACAATCATCAAGGAAACCGGTGTCGGTGATCGGACTTAGCGCCCCATCACCGACACGCGGTAAAAAAAAGAAGGGGCACCGGACGATGGTGCTAGCGGCCTTCCTTTTGCTTACGTAGGCGTCTGAAGAAACAGAAAGGACAGCTCGGTGGAATATCGACATGGTCGGCAATGAGATAATCAAGCCCGCACTGCCGGCAAGGCAGAAAGCGCGTTGCTCCTGATTTGAGATCGCGGGCAATGACCCAAGCATCCGTAAAATCGAGCCCCTTTCCACCACCATCATCAGGATGAACGGCCCTATAAAGGTCATGCGCCTTCATCAGGATGTCTGCTGACAGCTGCCGATGAATCCTCTTTCCTCCAAGATGGCGATAGAGCGCGCCAAACAAGGTCACCTCGGCTTGATTTTTTCGTGAAGAAAAAAAAGACGATGCACTCGGCATCGGACCCGAGGGCGGCGATCGATCATGCTGCATGCGGTAAAGGGTTCGAATCTCAGGTTCTGGAAGCCCCGTCAGCGAATGGACCGGTGAGGTTCGAAGCTCTCTTTTGACCAGTTTCATGGCGAGTTCTCGCCGCTGATGCCTTAATAGGGAGGTTAAGGCCATGTCAATGCACCTCCGTCGCGGTCGTTAACCACTGCCAATGAAGCAGTTCCGTGGATCCAGACTCGGGTTGGTGCTGAAGATAGTCTTTCAGGACCTGAGGGGTCAGGCGACAACCAAAACAAAGAAGATGAGAATGGGCCAGCTCGTGGAGCTGAGCGAGCGACATTCTTTTCAACAGGGGAAGGATTTCCATGGGAACCCCAAGCAGATATTGCGCTTTGTGTTCTTCCCCACTCAGGAGCCACTCCCTGACTTTCTGCAGGTAAAGTTGATTCAAAAGATAAACATCAGCATCCATCATTATGTCCTCCTAAAGACTTAGTCGTTGACTGATTGAGAAGCGATCAGATGTCGAAGAGCAATCGCTCGACTGCCATAGCGCTCAGCGGCTTTTTGATTGCGCCATGCGTGATAACGTCCGACCCCTAAAGGGAGATTACCGGGGGCCGAATCTATGGCCTCCCGAAGAATCCTTGCGCCAAGATCAATGTTGGTTTTAGGATCAATGAGGTCTTCTAGGTGCTTAACCCGATGGCCATGCCAGCGAAGGTTGACCTGCATTAAGCCCACATCAATCAAATCATGTGCTTCCAATCGGTGCTGCCGAATGGCGGCCAAGGCTTCTTCAGAGGAGCTTGGGTAATAGGTTTTGCCGCCCTGATGCAGGGCCCATGGCCAAGGACTTCTGCGACCGTCGATCTCTCGAGAGGACTCGATCAACGCTACTGCATAGAGGAGATAAGGATCGACCCCATGCCGCGTGCCAATGTCTCCCCAAATAGTCGTTTCAAGGTGAATAATGGGCAGGGTTTCAAGCATCAGTGGCTTGCTGTTCAAAAGACTCGTCTCAACGTCTTGAGAGACGCCCAACCAGCGGCTTTGCAACTGCGCCTTGGCGTCAAAGGGACCTGCCATCAACAACAGACTCATGACTAACCGCTTGATCGGGGTGTGGCTGCGCCGATGAAATGAACCGTTTGGTGGGGCCTTGGGTAAAAATAAGACTCGGCCGTTGTGAGAAAAAATCATCATCGTCCTCCTGTGGGTGTGGAGGTGTCATTGTTCCCTTCTATGATGGAGATCTGATGGGTTTTAGAAGGAGATACGATGGAGTTTTATCAAGAAGATAAGGAGCCCGTCCGATTCTTTTTTTAAGATTCAGCCAAGGCCAAGGGCAGAAGAATCGTCGCCATGGCCCCACATCTTGGATGATTAGTCAGTGTCCATGAGCCGCCATGGAGACTGACAATTTCACTCACAATGGATAGACCAAGCCCGGTTCCTGGATGATCACCGCCAGGCTTTGGAATAGAGAAAAACACCTCATGGACTTTGGTCATCAGGTGTTCTGGGATACCGGGACCTTGATCGCGGATGACGATCATCACCTCAGAGCCCCTTTGTTCGATGACCACGTCAAGGCTACTTCCGGGAGGTGAAAAGCCGATCGCATTAGCCATCACGTTTTCGAACAACATCGCCATCAAAAAGAAATCGGCATGGATGGTCAAGGTCGCATCGACATCCAATTGAACCTTGAGGGCATGCGCCTCAAGCAGCGGCTTCAAATCAACAAGACAGCCATCAAAGATACTCGCCACCGACAACCGCTGGCGAACCCGCAGCCGCTCCTGTCGCTCAAGGGAGGCGAGCAGTAGCATTCGATCAACGACCCGCTGGATCCGGTCAACCTGTGTGACAATCTGGACAGGATAAAAGGTCGAACCGGCTTGGGTGTCTTGCTCCATCAAGGCCTTAGCGGCCAATCGAATCCCCGTGAGGGGATTTTTAATTTCATGGGTTAACTGATGGACGCGTTCATGAGGAAGATTGGGGTTATATGTTGGAGCGACAGCATATCCATCGGGAGGCGGTGATACCTCAGCAACGCCCGCTGGGCTCTTCATCTCAGCAATAAGAGGGATCGTGCGCCCCTGTTCATGACCTTGACGATAAAGACAGAGTAACCCAATAAAAAAAAGGGAAGACCCCACAACGCTCAAAAAAGCCACCGATTGGAGCGCCCCTTTGATAACGGGCGCAATCAAGATCAGCAACGCAGATCTCTCATGTGGCTGATCAGATGAGGGGGCGTTTGAGAGGCCCAAGCGTGCCATGAAGCCTGTCGCATCGATATCAAAAAGAGACTGAGACGCCCAAGGATCCTCCTTCGAGAGAGCCTTAACGGGAGGGCCAACGGTCTTGAGAGTATCCGCTTCTATCTCAAGAAGAATCGTCGCTTCAAAATAATCGACGCTCTGTTGAATGCCCCACAGCATGCCGCCCAAAAACACGGCGATGATTAGGGCATAGTGCCGGTGTCGCCGCATCCCTCATCCCTCAGAAAGTAACCCACGTTGCGACTGGTTCCAATAAGATCGCGTCCCCCTGAAACCTGAAGGATCTTTGCTCTTAAATTCTTGATGTGGGTATCGACGGTACGATCTGAAGGCCTATAAGGATCCTCCCAGGCCAGCACCATCAATTGCTCTCTTGACAACACAAGACCGGGACGTCGCAGGAGGCCCTTCAGCAGTCCATATTCAATGGAAGTGAGATCGAGCCGTTGTCCATCGTATCGAATCTCGCGGCGCTCCGGCGCATGTTCGAATCCACCCTGTCGAATCCAAGTTGAAGGTTCCGCTTTTCCCATCGTGCCTGAGGCGCGGCGGAGCACATTGCGGATCCGTGCCAGCACTTCTCGAGGTTCAAAGGGTTTAGCGATGTAATCATCACCGCCAAGCTCAAGCCCACTGATCCGATCAACCGCTTCACAACGGGCTGAAAGAAAGATCATCGGGATATCAAGATCCTTAGAAATACGCCGATGAAGCTCGTAGCCATGGATATCGGGAAGCCCAATATCGAGAAGAATAAGATCAATCGGTCTCTCATTGAGCGCTTGAATAGCTTCAGCGCCGGAGGCGGCCAATACGACCTGGTAGGCATCGCCGAGGAGATAGGCCTCAAGCGCTTCACGCACGAGAGGTTCATCATCAACGACCAGAATAGATGGGCAGCGATCTGGAATCGACAAGGGAGAAGATGGCATCTAAAACCTTCACGTTAAGGGTCGACAGCCGAGGACAACCAAGATGTTGTCTTATTTTGTCATGTTTCTAAGCCCTCTGACCAACCCCAAAGTCTCATCATTCGGTTTCCTTGAGTGGGCGTCATAAAGACCCACAGCCTCTCTTCTTATCTGAACCGAGACAGCCTTATGTTGACTGATATCCCCTTAGTGACCTACCCCATCCCCTCCAGCATGGAGCCCCCTTCGGACCTTGACGAGGTCATCGATTGGCTCTCTCGAAGGTTTCATCAGCTGGAAGATGAAGGCCGAGAGGTGGTCGATGAATACTGGCGTTTGCTAAGGGTGATTCAAAAAGGTCGTTCGTTTTGGCCAAGAATGACCTTAGGTCTTCGTATAAGGACGCGGGCCAATGGCACGTTCAGCCTCGAATGGTATGGGATGGGCGTCATGGGCCGTGACCAACGTCCGATCGAACGCCTGCATATCACGAAGGGTCGCCGTCACACTTATTCCATCAAGGCCTTGATGCGACGACAGCCGACCTGGGTCGGTCCATTGGTGCTTGAAACAGAACCGTTGCTGGCCGATATTCGGTGTCGACTCGACCAGCTCGTCAAGATCAGAGATGCGGTTGGAGATTATGCAAAGAAGACCGGGGAGTCAGGGGTCAGTCCCTCAAAGCTTCTCGAGAATCATCGCCTTGAACATCAACTGAAGGCTCTCTTGTGATCTCGGCGAGGTCCTTGTTGAAGGGCCTTCGTGGGGGCTCTCGGGTAGTATCACGGGAGACGAAGGCGGGTATCCCGCTCCTTGCAGTAACCCCAAAGGATAACGGCCGCATCGCCTACCCTAAGGATCCTCTTGATCTCTTACTGGCAAGGGAAAAGCCCCTCATCGACGCCCTTCAAGATGCATTAGATCTTGAACTTAAAGATCAACAAAGGATGTTGACGCCGGTCCTCAACCGCTACGGTGGCTTCGTCCATTTACTTCCGGCTTCTGAGGCCCATCACCATGCCGGTATGGGTGGTCTCCTCCATCATGGCCTTGAAGTGGCCTTGTGGGCGGTCAAGGCTTCTTATGATGTGGTCGAAGCGGTTGATGGCCCACCCCATCAGCACCGTCATAGAGCGCGGACCTGGCGCTTGACCATTGCCCTTGCCGGACTCCTCCATGACATCGGAAAACCGGTGGCTGATCTTATTGTGACCGATGTATCTGGCCACCTTCGCTGGAATCCATACGAAAAGAGTCTACTTGACTGGGCTGATCAACATGCACTGACCGCCTACTACCCGAGTTGGCGCCCCAATCGATCCTTAAGACATCGGTTTTTTTCACTCTACGTCATGGGTCAGTTGCTGCCAAAAGCTGTCCTTGAATCCCTGGGTCAGGAAGGGCCTGAACTGCTCGAGGGCCTCATGAAGGCGCTGACCGGCACGGCCGAAGATCATCCTATGGCGCGACTAGTCCACGAGGCAGATGTCAAAAGTGCCGGAAATGATCTCAAGTCCCCCTATCGTCAGCTCGATAGGGCGCTTGGAATTCCCATCGAACACTATCTTATCCACGCCATAAACGTTCTTCTTGAAAGGGGCCGTTTTACTATCAACCAACCCGGAGCAATCCTTTGGATTCTTGAAGATGGCCACTACCTGGTATGGCCACAGGCCCTCAGTTTCATGCTGGAGGTCATACAAGAGGAGTCAATTCCCGGCATTCCAAGAGATCCTGTCGTGTTGACTTCGATTCTCGTCGAACGTGGCATCGCTAAAGAGCGCGTGCTTTCAGATGAGATGAAGGTATCGACCTGGCCCATGCAGCCAGCCTGTCTGTTAACGCCACTGTCCATGTTAAAACTGAAAGAGGATCTCGCTCTTTTTAGGGAAACCTTTAGAACCCCTATGGCCGCCCGTTTGGTGGTGCCTGACATCTCACCACCCAAAACAACACGTGCGCCAAAAGGAATCGATGATCACGGCGAGACGATCAGGAGCGGGGAAGATCACGCGCCAATCGAGGGATCAATGCCTGATCGATCGCGCAGCACGCGGATTAAAAACGCCTTGTTGGAGACACAGCGCCGCGTGGGATCAACCAGATCCCCGGAGAGTCAACCCGCGCTTTTCTTCGATGAGGGAGACATCATCGCTTTAAAGGGGGACCCCCTTCGCTTTGATCTTTTGAAGAGGCTCCTCGACCCACGCCTCAAAGCCTTTTTTGAATGGGATCAAGGTCATCTTCTTTTCCCTCCGTTGAAGATCGCAAGATGTCTTGATATGTCAGCCCATGCGTTGCAAGCGCGCCTCGATCATGCAGGGTGGCTGTGCGATGAACCCGGTGTGGCTCCTCCTAAAAGGCCACCGAGTGGCTCATCAAAAATCCTAAAACTAAAGGAGCCTATCAGTCAGCTCATTCATCGCGCTCTTCAATCTGAAGAGGTTCTGAAGACCGTCACCGACGCCCCATGAGTGATCCTTTCATCTTTAGGACCCCTTGGCGTCCCCGCTATGAGGCACGGACCCTGATCCTCACAACAATCACCGCCAGTCTCCTGGCTTTCATCGCCCACGTTCAAGCATTACCCGATGGCCTGTTCTTTGAGGCCTTGATTATCCTGAGTGTACCCGCCCTTAAAAGGGTGCCGAAGTTCATGTGGTTGTCCTTCAGGCAACACCGTCTGCATGGTTTTAAAACGCAGGTCATCCCACTCAAAGCGCTCAGGGCGCGTCATCTCAAAGATCCACAACAACTTTTTCTAGGCCATGGGTTTACCTGGGGGCGAGAGGAAGGGCAATGGGCTCATGATCTTTTAGAGGGTCACCAGGGCCTTTTAAGAAAACGCCCTCATCGTCCCGGCGCTCATTGGGTCCATGGACTTGCGCCAAGAGAACAGGCGCTCTATCAGCCGGTGGAGGATGGCCGTGGGCATCTGTTGATCGTCGGGACCACCGGCTCAGGTAAAACCAGAACGTTTGATCTTTTGATCGCTCAGGCGGTGTTTCGAGGGGAGGCTGTCATCATCATTGACCCAAAGGGGGATCGGGATCTTCACTTGGCGGCCGTTGAAGCGTGCCGGTTGGTTGGGAAGGAAGAACAATTCATGATGTTTCATCCAGCATTCCCAGAATCAAGTATAAGGATCGATCCCTTAAGAAATTTCACCCGCGCCAGCGAACTTGCGGCCCGAATTGCCCAGATCATGCCGAGCCAAGGCCCAGGAGATCCCTTCAAGGCTTATAGCCAAAAGGCCCTTGACCACGTCATTCAGGGAATGCTCCTTGGTGGAGAACGCCCTACCCTTTTAAAGCTCCGCCGCTGCTTCGATGGGGGTCTGGGTGATGTGCTTTCAAAAGCCCTGGAGCGTCATTGCGAAAAGATATTCGGCGAGGCTTTTAAAACCAAAATTCCTGCCATCAAGGGCAGCCGCGGTGATCATCGGGCTGCGGCCTTGATACGGTTTTATAGAGACCACCTGAAGACCTTAGCGCCCTTGCCAGACCTTGAAGGCTTGATGGCTCTTTTCGAGCACGATGCGACTCACTTCAGCAAAATGGTGGCCTCCTTGTTACCCATTCTCAATATGCTGACCTCAGGGTCGCTCGGCGCTCTCCTCTCCCCGGATCCAAGGAACGTCGATGATCCGAGGCGAATGACCGATATCGCGAGAATCATTGAGCGCCGCGAGGTCGCCTACTTTGGTCTTGATTCACTCTCAGACAGTCTGGTCGGCAGTGCGATTGGGGCGATTCTTCTCTCCGATCTCGCGGCTGTCGCCGGCCAACGATATAACTACGGAAAAGATCTCTCTCCCGTTCATCTTTTCATTGATGAAGCCGCTGAAGTCATGAACGATCCCTGCATACAGCTGCTCAACAAAGGTCGAGGAGCCTCCGTCCATATCACCATCGCAACACAGACGTTTGCTGATTTTACGGCGCGCCTTGGATCTGAGGCGAAGGCGCGGCAGGTATTAGCCAACGTCAACAATCTCATCGCTCTTCGCATTTTGGATGCGGAAACTCAACATTACGTGGTCAATAATCTTCCCATCATTCGTCGACGCTCCATCATGAGATCGCATGGCGCCATCCATCCCGGTCAACATCCTGTCCTTTTCAGTGGCAATCAGAATGAACGCCTCGAAGAAGATGATGCCTCTTTATTTCCTGCGGCCCTTTTAGGGCAACTGCCAGATCTTCACTATGTCGGTAAATTCGCCGGGGGACTCATCGTCAAGGGACGTTTGCCCCTCCTCATCGCTCCATGAAAAATAACCACCAAGGCATCGTCCCGCTGGCTCTGGTGCTGTTCTTTGTATTGATCTGGCTCCTCCTGCCGGCCTGGGCCTTCAAGGTGGTCTATCTTGAAAACCAAGCCATTCAAACCGCTCATAGCACTGATCAATTAAAGGAGCATAGCCGCCTTATCGCAGACGTCATGACCCCTGTGTCGACTGCACTCAACGATCTCATTGATCCAGGAACCGGGATGGAAACCATTCCACGCCATGTTCTTCTAGCGATCAGCGTCTGGATGCGCCGCGGCTTAATGATAAAAGACCTGCTCCCGATCGGCGGTCTCATCCTTTCCAACACCCTCTTGGATGTTGAGGTCGATCGATTGATTCGTCTGACCAACTTCAGTTATCCCAGTCCCTTAAGGCATCGAACCACACAGTGGCTCCTCATGGCCTATCTTAAGGGCCTTCTCCTTTCCCTCTTGGCCCCCTGGCCTTGGCCACCCTACCTCCTTGAGGGTCTTTGGCTCACGACGCCTCTCATCATCCACCTTCATCTGACGCAGACCCCTAAACGCACTTAAACCAGACGTCGGTTTGTTCTATCAACGGGTCATCAGCACGTCTTATGTTTCCTATAAGAAAACAATATGGTCATTTATGAACCATTTGTATCTTAAAAGTGTCTTAATAGAGCTCTCAACAACCCAAGAGGATCGTTATGGAATTTATTATGTTGGCCTTATTTTTGGTGGGCGCCATCGCGACGGTGGATCTTTCTAAATCAAAACCAACCATGGACCTTACGGCGAAGAAATCAACCTCAACACCGCGACTCAACAACGATGAATGAATCCCTTCAAAAAGCCCCGACCCTCCCCTGATGGCCCCCCGGCCCTCTGGTGAATCGGGGCTTCATTTTTGAACCCTATGACCCCACGCATGTTTTAAAAAAAGTCCTCAATTGATCATTTTCTGAAGGGCTGATGTGCCCAATGATTCCCATACTGCTGGTCTCAGTTAATGGAGTCATCCCATGCACCCTCTTCCTTTGCCAGAATCCATCGATGATCCCATCACCCTCCTCCTATGGCGGGCGGATGAATTTGTGCCGATGGCTCTGGTCTTGATGACCGGGATGCTGGTAGGCCAAGTCTTAGCCTCTTTGCTCATTGGCCTCATCACGGTCAAGTGCTACCGAAAATATCGGGATAACCGCCCCGATGGTCATGTCCTTCATGCCCTTTATTGGGTGGGCTGTCTCAACAGTCGCGCAAGATCTATCCCCAATCCCTTTATTCGTCAGTTCCTGCCATGAGACTTGGCGACTTCATGACGACCTTTCGAGGTCTCGAAGCCGAAAATAGCTTTGGTCGCTGGATCATGACAGGCCTGCTCCTCTCTAATCTTCTAGCGCTATCGGCTCTATTTATCAAAGATAACCCCGTCATTGTCATCCCACCAACACTCCATGACGATGTCAGGATCAGTCAAAATCAAGCCTCCAGTGGCTTAAAAGAGGCCTGGGGACTGTTCATCGCCGGACTCCTCGGCAACGTCACCCCCGGCAATAACCGATTCATTGAGGCGACCATCGCGCCCCTCCTTGATGCGGTCATCTATCCCGCCGTGATGGCAGTTCTTTGGGATCAAATTGAAGCCATCACCATCGATCGCATTACCTTGACCTTCAAACCACACGGTGTGTTCTACGAAGCCGAAACCGATAAGGTGTTTGTCAGCGGTGTTCAGACCAGCCAGGGACCCGGCGGAAGCCTTGAACACCACCCGAGAACCTATGAGTTCGTGATCAATTTTCGTCATTACCGACCGGTGGTGACTGCTATCGATGTCTACCCCGATGAACCAAGAACAAAGGATGGGCCATCACCCAAAACCCCTTTAACCAAAAGCCAGCATAGGAAATCACCATGAACATCATACCCATCGTCTTACTGTTGATGGCTGCCCCGATGATCTCTGCCAACATGGCCTTATCAGATCGAGAGGATCAAGCGTCTCAAACCCCTTTTAAGGCGATGCTTTTTAATGATCCAGCAACGACACTCAAGGTACGCCCGGGGGTGCATAAAACGATTCCCATTGCGATCGGGCATCTCAACCGCATTATCTTGCCGTTTGATCATCCTGAGATCAGAACCATCAATCCGGCAACCACCGAACTCAAAGGTCATGTTCTTTATGTAGCCCCCATGGATGATCAAGCCGTCACCCTGTTCATCACGGAGGCAGAGGAAGAGGAGGACGCGATATCGTTAACGTTGATCCCAGAATCAAGACCGCCTCAAGAAGTCCATCTTGAGCTACAAGAACCCTCAAGTGACCAAAGCAGGACATCCCATGAGACCCATCGCCACGAGGATCCAGCGCCGTCTTTTGCCAAGAACCCTAACCCGGCGGATCCTGTTAAGACCATCAAAAAGGCCTTCAGGGCAATCGCCCTGGGCCAACTTCCCGAGGGCTATCGGTTTCGAAAGCCACAAGCGCATGAAAAAATCACCCTTCAAACCTCATCACGACCCATCAAATTAGGTCAAGTCCTCCAAGGAGAAGGGATCGAGATCCTGATCGGTGTCATCAAAAATTCAAGCAAAGATACCCTCGAGATTCATGAATCGGACCTTCATTCCCCTGGCCTAGCGACGGTTGCAGCGGCCCTTTGGCCAAGAACAAAAATCGCACCAGGGGCTTCCTCGGAGATCTATTTAGCCGTCAGGCCATTTCATCCCCCTTCGCGCATGCAAAGGCCTTATCTCTTGTCAGCGCAGCCATGAACGCTCTTAAATCGCACTGGGAGAGACTCTCGCCGGATCATCAGCAACATTTAATCCGACTCCTGATCGGGATCATCCTGATCGGGGTCATTCTTCTGGTCGCGGCCTTGATGCCCACCCCCAAGCCGATGGAGGATAGGCAGACCATTGTTAATCATCTCCTGACCGATGCTGATACCCGCGCGCTCGGGATCGAGGGTATCGCAGCCGGTGTGCGGCAATTTCAACGGGACCAAGGGGATATCAAAAAAAGGATCGAAGCGCTCGAAGAAATAGGCCGGACACAGCGAGCGACCTTGACCACCCCGCCTAAGGACCAAGACACCGATCATCAGGATCAAGAGGCGGCGCTGAAAGACGCTATGGACACCCTCAGAAAAGATCTTGAGGCCTTCAAAAGTGAATCACGAAGGCCGATCGTCACGCCAACCAAAGACGACCCACCCACCATCCAAGAAATCTCCCTGCCTATGCCTCCACAAAAAAGACGAGAGACATCGGCCTCGGGCCATCAATTTCCGAATCGTTCCTTGATAGGGCAAACCGAGGCGGGCACCAAACCGCTTAGCGATATCAAAGTCCTTCGAAATGATGCATCAGTCGGCAAAGGCGCTAGCGAGGCGTCGGATCTTTTCATTCCGGCAGGAAGTCTTCTCTCAGGACAACTCCTCAACGGACTGGATGCGCCGACGGGCAAAGGGGCTCGAAAAGAACCGTTTCCGGTCTTGGTTCGAATTAAACACCAAGCCATTCTGCCCAATCGGTTTCAGGCTGATGTTCGGGAATGTTTTCTCCTTGCGGCAGGTTATGGCGATCTCAGCGCAGAAAGAGCGTATCTGCGCGCAGAAACGTTCTCCTGTGTCCGTCAAGATGGCGGCGTCCTTGAAGTCCCACTCGATGCTTACGCCGTCGGCGAAGACGGCAAACTCGGGCTTCGAGGTGAAGTCATCAGTAAGCAGGGCCAACTGATGGCCGAGTCCCTCATCGCGGGGTTTACCCACGGGATCGCTGAAGCCTTCGGTCGGGTTCAGATTCCTGTCGTGATGAATGGCGGCAGCCAACAGCTTTCATCACAGGTGCCTTATCAAACATCTTTCAGTGAGGCTGCCCTTCAAGGAGGAGCCATGCGAGGCGCTAGTGGCGCCATGGATCGCATGGCCAATTACTACATGGATCTCGCTGAAACCTTGTTCCCGGTGATTGAGATCGATGTCACCCGTCACATTGAATTTATTGTACAGCGAGGAACTCCATTGAAACTCGTTGCGGGTAAAGCCTTAGAAAATCATCATCTTCAGAGCCACTAAAGGCCCGACGACACACTAGGCTATCAAGGTCAACCAACGCCACCCGAGGTCACCATGACGAAAGTCTACTCTCTGTCTCTGTTCGCCAGTCTGATGTTACAAGCGGGCTGCGCCGGCAGCTACGGTTGCAAGGGCTTTCCCCATCTCCCAGTGTGCCAATCGGCCATCGAAGCCTATCGCGCAACGGAGGGGCCTTCAGCGGGAAACGATCACGAGGCTGCCGTCCCCTCGACAAAGTCTCCCATGAAGACAGAAGGGGGTTTGAATGAAGCCATCAAGGCAGGACGCGCCAATCCCTCGATCCTCAGAATCTGGCTGGCCCCCTATGAGGATGAAGAGGGTGATCTTGAGTCTACCCGCTTTGTCTTCACTGATCTTGAACCCAGGCGTTGGACCTATGGATCCGGACATCAACAGCAAACGATTCGGTTAACCCCACTCGAGGTGAGCCAACGGCCATCAGGGGAACCACGCCCATCACCAAGGAGCCTTTCGCCACCGAGCCTCAAAAGCCCCTCTGAAGGTTATGAAGAAGATTCTTAACCATAGGAAAAAAGAAACGAATGATCACGCGACGCCTAACCACCTCAACCTTTCGGAGCCTCTCATGACGCGATATCAACCCTATACACCTTGGATCAGCCTGTTTCTTTTCATGCTGTTACTGACACAAGGCGCTGCAGCAGGGACCGGTGGATCCAGTGAATTTGGAAGCATTTATACCCTGTTGACGGGATGGCTCCAGGGGATGCTGGGACGTATCCTCGCCGTGACCTTCTTGATGGTCGGTCTCGTGTCCGGCGTTATGCGCGGCAGCATGATGGGTCTTGTCTTGGGTATCGCCTGCGGCCTTGGGGTTTATACCGCCCCCACAGTCATCAACAACATTGTCACCGGAACCTTGAAAGTAGAAGCCCCCGAAGGATCACACCGCCGGAGGGAAGACCCTATCAAGCCCACACCAGATCAAACCCTCGGTACGCCTTGATGAAGGCATCCTTTTATCAAAAACCAAAGGCCAGCGATCTTTTCGATGTCCTCGCCTATGACCCTGAATCCGCTCTTTTTTTAATGGAAGACCGGAGTCTCGGCTTTGGCTTTCGATGTCTGCCACTGGCCGGCGGCGATCAGTCGCTGGCCGACCGCCTTAATGTATTTCTCAATGGAGATTGGCCCACCGACACGCTCCTTCAGATCAGTCTTTTTACGTCACCGGATCTTGGGGCTTGCCTTCACAATCAAAAAAAGCCCCTAAAAGAGAGGGAAACACCGGTGTTAAAAGCCTTGCATGACGCGTCGAGACGCTTCTTGTTGGAGGGAATTCGGCGTCCTTTAGATGACATCACGGGACTTCGATTAAGTCGCGCTGAAGTCTTGATCACGCTCAAGCTCCCTTTGAAAGCGTCCTTTCCGACCGAACAAGAGGAATTCATATCAAGGCGTCTTCAAAAAAGTGCGCATCAGGCCTTGAAGACGATTGGCATTCAGCCGGAGGTATTAACCGCGGAGGGTTATTTAAGGTCCATGGCCGTCCTTTTGAACTGGGATAAGAGCAGCCATTGGGTGGATGGTGGCCATGAGCCAGCAGACCCTCAACAACTCCTTCGACATCAGATCCTAGATTTCAATCAAGAACTTCGGGTGGATGCCGAAGGGATCTTCCTGCGGGATAAAAGAGTCAAAACCTTGTCGGTTAAACGATACCCCGATCATCTTGCCTTTGGTGCCGCGCAACACTATCTGGGTGATCTTCTCACCGGTAGTCGGGGCATTCGTCAGAACGCCCTGATCACCGTAACGCTCCATTATCCAGACGCCGAGGCCACGCGCTCGCAATTAGAATCCGTTCGCCAGTGGGTCACCACGCAGGCCGATGGCCCGATGGTCCGCTTCATCCCGCGGCTTAAAAGGAGAAAACAAAGTTTCGATATCCTCTTTGACGCCTTTCATGAGGGTGATCGGCCGATCCGTGCTGCCTTCAGCATGATTCTTTTTTGTGATGAAGGTGAAGATCAAGAGGCGATCAGCAATGCCCGAGTCTATTACCGTGAATTAGGCTTTCAACTCCTTGAGGATCGTTTTTTCTGTCTCCCCATCTTCCTTAACAGTCTCCCCTTAGGCGCCGATCGAGCCTTCATTAAGGACAGCAGGCGCTATCGAACCTTCAGCACCCGCCATGTGGTCCCCCTGTTACCGCTCTTTGCGGACTGGCAAGGGACCGGAAGTAACACTCTGAAGCTGGTCTCGCGTCAAGGCCAATGGATGGGTTTTTCGCTGTTCGATTCAGGAACCAATTACAACGCCTCTATTGCCGCTCAGTCGGGTTCAGGGAAGTCCTTCCTAACCAACGAACTCATCGTCAGTCATCTTTATGAAGGCGCTAGGGTCTGGGTGATCGATGTGGGCCGTTCCTACCAAAATCTCGCAGAGACCCTCGGCGGGACCTTCATCGCCTTTGATTCTGTAACACGTCTCAGCCTCAATCCTTTTAGCCTTATAAGGGATTGGCAGGAGGAAGCGGATGCTATTGCAGGGCTGGTTATCGCGATGGCCGCGCCAACCGACCGGCTCACTGACTTTCAAACCGCTTCGCTTAAAAGACTGCTAAAAGAATGCTTTGATGCTGAGGGATCCGCCATGAGTGTCTTGAGCATCGCAAGGCGCTTACTGATGGAAGCGGATCGGAGACTGAAAGACCTTGGGAGCCAGCTTTTTCCTTTCACCCCGGACGGCGAATATGGGCGATATTTTGAGGGCCCGAATTCGGTTTTGTTTGATGGACACTTCACTGTTCTGGAGCTTGAGGAACTGAAAGGGCGCCGTCATCTTCAGCAGGTGGTCTTATTGCAGCTGATCTATCAGATCCAGCAAGCCATGCATCTTGGCGATCGCAGTCAATCGAAGATCGTGATCATCGATGAATCCTGGGATCTCCTCACCCAATCCGATGCCGCCAGCTTTATCGAGCATGGCTACCGGCGTTTTCGTAAATACGGCGGCTCTGCGGTCACCATCACACAGTCGGTGAATGATCTTTATGGGTCATCAACAGGTCGCGCGATTGCAGAAAATTCAGCGCATCTCATCCTTCTGGGGCAAAAGGCTGAGGCCATTGATGCCCTCAGCAAAGACAAAAGGCTCCCAATCGATGACGTCGGAGTTCGACATCTAAAGTCTCTTAAGACCATTCCTGGAAGGTATTCTGAACTTTTCATTATCAGTGACCGAGGAGCTGGGATTGGTCGATTGATTGTGGACCCTTTCAGACGCTTGCTCTATTCCACAAGGCCCCAAGATGTTGCCGAGATTAGAGCGCTCAAACAGAAGGGTTTTGACATCATCGAAGCGGTCCGTCATTTGATCGCCCAAAGGGATCTTGCTGCGCGCCATGGCTAAATATTTGACCCCTCATCGCCTAGGCCTGGTCGCCGTGAGTGGCTGCATTCTTGGAAGTCTCGCTCTTTACGAAAACAGCGCATTGATGGAACACCAGCGCATGTTCACGCCGATCGTTATCATCGATCGAAGCCATTTTTTGAGGACTTTGCCGGCGGAAGAAGACAGTGATCAGCGCAGACGTCGTGTGGAGGGCTTTGAAGGGACACTCCTTAACCTCAAGGACTCTGGTTATCTTGTTCTTGATGCCTCAGCCATTCTAGCGGCCCCCGCTGATCTTTTGGCAAAAGTCCCGATTGAATAAGGTGACGCATTGACCAGAAAAAAACCCCTAGGAAGCGGCTCTTGGTTCATGGCTATGGGCTGGGTTCTCATTTTGAGCCTGCCTGGCGTCTATCTCCTTCAGCGGTTCACGCTAGGAATCGATGCCCAGGACATTCGTTGTCTCCCGGATGATAGCCGTGCCTATTGGATTGATCATTGGGCGCACCAGCCTCAAAGAGGCGATCGAATCGCCTTCAGAAGTGATCAGCGCATGCTGCCCTTTTTTAACGTCAATACCCTGATGGTCAAACAGGTTGCAGGGTTACCAGGGGATCTTGTGGTGATTGAAAACCAACAACTGAAAGTGAATCACATCACCGCCGCTGAAGGTCTTCTAAAGGGAGTGATGAGTCAGCTCCAAAGCGACGATTGGACCAGACCTAGACGGCTTAAAATCGGCGAATGGGTTGTTGTTGGACGTCATCCGCTCTCCTTTGACTCGAGGTACTGGGGCGTGGTTGATGAGGCTCATCTGGTAGGAATCGCTCATGCCTTCCCGTATTAAAGCCATGAGGTCTCGCGCGGTTCTCTCGATGCTTCTTTTAGAGCTTGGATGTCCGGCTTTTGGGGGTGACTCAGAAGAAAGCAGCCTTTCACCAAGGTTCAGTCAACAAAGGGAGGGTGGAAGCCAAAGAGCGCATCGCATGGCGTCGCTCAATCTTGATGATTCTTCGATCATCCCATCGAGTGATTCACGCCGCAAGGTGCTTTATGTCTCTATGGCCATGGGGCTCGCGGGGATCGAGGAAGCCATTCGACGGGCCGACCTCATAGACCCTCAGCAGGCTGAAGTCCTCATTGTCTTTCGAGGACTCTTAAAGGGCGACACGCTGAGAGCGTTCAGTCAGCGTTGCCGGCATCTCATAGAGCACCTTAAAAAAGAAAAACCGCATTCAATCACCCTCGATCCTGCCCGTTTTAGCCAGCATCACATCGTGAAAGTACCCGTCCTCATGATCGAAGACCATGATAAGGCCCTTTTTCATGATCTTGGAACCCTTCGCCCGATCATCACCGTGTCTGAAGAAAACCTGATAGAGCAGATCAAAGAGCGCATGAAAGCCTTTGACTATGACAAAGCGATAAAGGACTACGGAAACGATGCGATCAACAGCCTGACCCTGATCGACCTCCCAGAAGCCACTCAAGCTGCCTCAAGAAGCATCACGCTGTCGATGAAGGTTCCCTATGATCTGAAGACACCAGACGGGACATTGCTTGCCAAGACGGGGGCCCTCATTAACCCCCTTACCCTCCCCCTGCCACCGATTCATCTATGGGTCTTCAATCCCTTAGCGACCTCCCAAATGGAGGCCACCTTAAGGGTTCTTACAGCACACCCTGACAGAGTGATCACTCTCATCGCGACGCAAGTAGATCGGCAACAAGGTCTTCAAGGGATCAAAGAACTTGAAAGAAAACTCCAGCATCGAATAACCCTAATGACCCCCCTTCTGAAAGAGCGGCTCGGATTAACGCACGTTCCCGTTGAAATTATTCAACAAGGTGCGCATCTGAATCTTCGGGAGATCTCGCCTTTAAGAGACCCTAAATGATCCCTGTCGGTGGACACCATGGGACGGCCTTGATAGTGATCGTCATACTGTTTTTACATCCTTCAACAGGACGGGCTTTAGAAGGGGTTTGTCCCGATGCCGGTATCCTTTCGGCCAACATGGTTGATACCTTTTGTTTCAACTGCCTCTTCCCCATTCGCATCGCGGGCATCAGTTCCTCAGCAGCCCCGATTCCTGAAGGGGTAGCGACCCAATCCTTCTGCAGCTGCGCTGGTTTTGAGTGGGGGGTGACTGTGGGCTCCTGGCATCCAACCCGTCTCATTGAGGTGGTCACCACCCCGGGCTGCTCCCCGACCATGGGCCGTCGCCTCCTGACGGCTGATAGCCTTGGAAGTGTCGGCCACGGTGATCACGAGAATGGCGATCTCGCTTTCTTTCATGTCCACGATTTTCCCTTTCCTCTGGCCCCGTTGTTGGATGTCTTTGGAGAAACCCCCTGCAGCGCGGGGAATCACGCCACACCCCCCTACCTTTCGGAACTCGATCCTAGCTGGAACCACGAATTATTGGCCGCCATCATGCATCCTGAAGCTATCCTTTTTGCCCAACCTCAAGCGATCGAGGCGTGCAGCGCTGATGCGGCAGCGGCAAATATGGGGATGCCGATCGATAGCATGATCTGGTGTGGCGGCAGTTGGGGATACCTTTATCCCTACACCGGGATGGTCAAGGCCACAACAGGCGCAGATCCCCGCCTTACCAGCCTGCTCGCGATGAGAAGTAGAGCCCTCTTACATCGAAGGGGCCTGGCGCTCAACACGGTGGGCGATCAAGCGCTCTGCGGCGGCGTTCCAGATCCTTTCCTCAAGAAATCACATTACCGGATGAGTATGCTCTATCCGCGGGCTGAAACCATGGAAAACCACGCCATGGGGGCTGCAACGAGTCTTTGGGGTTTAGCTCAGACCCTACCAGGATCTGGCAATAACCCGGTTTACCTCTTGTGGCAATGGGAGGATTGCTGCCTCCCACTCTATTGAGAAAAATCAATAAGATCGTCTAGTTAAGACAGCATTTTTTGTAGGCCTTACCACTGCCACAGGCGCAAGGGGCATCATGTGGCCTCAGGGCGCTAAAGGTTGCCTCCTCGTCCGCTTCCGGTAGCTCACCATGCCAGTAATCCCAAAGGACATGGGCCAGCAAGGGCAACATACCGACCAGCTCTCGGCGTCGACCATGGTCGATGATGTCATCAGGCTCAGGATTCTCACTTTCCTTGTCGAGCATCATGATAGGACTCAAGAGGTCCATGAAATCTTCATCCTGCATGGCTTCGATCCATTCGTTCCCAGAGAGAACCATCGCTGAAAGAAAGCCGTCGGCCCAGTTGTCACCGAGATCAGATTCAAGATCATCGTCAGCAACCATATCAGGATCGCCCTCCATCAGAGGGGCGAAAGAGGCCAGAGGGTCTTCTTCAGGATCCTTTCGAACCGCATGAACAATCGACTGCCAATGGCGCTGTATCAATTCATAAAATAAGTCTGCGGCCTCCTCACTCTCAAAGTCAGGAGCCGTCGAACCTAACATATGGGGAAGCCAAACGTCAGGTTCAATGGCGACGGGATTCACCGCCAGTGCACACAAAAATCCGTCCATTCCCTCAAGCGTGAGACTGTCATCCGCTAAGGCTGGCGAATAGATCATTTCAAGGAGCGTCTCGATTTCATCATCATCCAAAGGATTAGGTTCATAAGCGGGGGCTTCAAGCTGCATCTTGTTCTCCTTAACGTCTATCGAAAGATCGCGGTCACCGATTTAGAGATCCCCAAGCGGACCTTACACACCGGATTTCGTCCCGTACAAGCGCCACGCCAGCGGCTAAAAATCGCTCCTGTTCCAGGAGTTGCAATTAAGGTCACCGAGGTTCCCTGGGTAAAGTAATTCTCACAATAAGTCCCGCAATCGATCCCAGCGGGATCACTCACGAGGTGGCCTAATGCCCCCATCCTCGCCGTTTTAAGCCGTTTTAAGGGCGCTTTATAAAGAGGTTCTATAACGTTAATGGTCATAATGACATCTGTCGCCGGGAGAAACGACGAACTACCGGACTGACTGAGAGTGAGAAGACAGCTACCGGGTGACACACCCGTCAAGATCGCCCCATTGAGGGTGCAGATGGCCGGAGTATTGCTGACGATCTGGACAAGAAGACCGGAGGATGCCACGGGGCTCAGGGTAATGCTCTGCCCCCAAATCAACGTCGCCGTGGCATCTGGGGTGATGGTCTGTGGCACTTTGACCTGAGCCGTTAAATCCTCAAATAGTCCAGCACCCAGGAAGGTCCCCCAGCCCGTGGCATTATCATAGCCAGGACCTGCAGAGTAGTAGAGGTTATTACCCTGAGTAATATCGTGAAAGTCATTATTATAGCGGAGGGTTTGAGCGGTCTTGTAGAGGGTCGGATTGAACCACCCCAAGCTCGGAAGTCCATTAGCGATACGCTGCTGATTAACCCTTGCAGCAAATCCAGACCAGATGGGAGCTGCACAGCTGGTGCCCCCAAGAACCGTCCAGCCCCCTCGATAATAAATCGAATAACCGGTGGCAGGGTCTGAATTAAGGGAGATGTCAGGCACATTTCTCATGGTGTTCGAGGCTTTTGTGGTCACTGTTTGCTGCCAATCGGGGAGTGGCCAAACCTGACTGATGCCGCCGCCGCCTCCACTTTGATTAGCCCCATTGCTCCAAACACTTTCACTGCCATAGGTCTGCCCAGCGCCAAGGATTAACCGAGTGCCACCGACCCCGGTGACATAGGGCTGTGAGGCGGGATCATCGACACTTAATACGGGTTTATTGTTGACGGTGGTGTCATAGGCCCCGGCATCCCCTGATGCTGCAAAGAGGGTTTGGCCTTGGGCGGCCATCTGCATAAAGATCTGGTTTTCAGACTTCATAAAGCTCGTCGTGCTATCCATTTCAGAAAGACCCCAGGACGTACTGACGGTTTTAGCGCGATTATCATTCGCAATCCGGCTGAAGATCGCCAGAATGCCTGCATTCGTATTGGGACCCTCATAGGCCAAAATGCGGCTGATACCGGGTGCCGAAGCCATTTGAAGTTCAATATCAAGCGTCACTTCGTCGGCATTCGATCCTGGAATACCGGTTGCGCCGGGCATCAGAATCGTCTCGACTGGAATCGCTGGGAGATTGAAATACTGCTGATAGAAGGTGATATCGCTTTGATTGAACCCATCCATTTGAAGGAGCGCAAGCATTTGTCCGGTCCCAGTCGCAGAAATCGACTGGAGGTTATAGGCCGATGCGATGTCTGAAGGGCTGAGACCTCCCTGAGGACCACTCCCCTGAACCGAGGCCATCAGGACCTGATCCACCATCGATGGCTTGGTGATCCTGGGGACCCGCTTCACCGCATCATCGAGTCCAGAGATCGCAAGGACTCTTTTGGCAAGATATTTTGGAAGCTTCGGCTCCCATGGGCTTGCATGGAACAGGCGTCCTTGAAACTGGTAGCGGTGGAATTCAACCCCTAATGCTTTTTGGATGACTGAAGCGGGCGCTGCCACCTCCATTAACAGTCGATTAGAGGAGACCTTTCGAACGCTAAGGCCCAGACGATTGATCTGATCGATGAGATAACGCGTCTCAGCGACGGTTGGGGCATAAAGATCTCGAAAGTCCTTCGGGGAAAGATAATGACCATAAGAGGAGCTTTGAGGGTCATAGATCTTTTTAAGGGTAGCCTTAAGATGGGCCTTGTTCCGAAGGGGCAACGAGAACGTCAGAAAAAGGTATTGATGAGGATCAAGAAGCCCGAGATCTCTCGCCTTTTTGAGAACCTCGCTGGGGACATGTCCTTTAAGCGTCACTAAGGGGTCATCCTCACCCGCCCAAACCACGGGCAGGCAAAGAAAACCCGTCAAGAACAAAAATAATAGGGGTCTGGACATGGCGAAGAGCTCATCACAGATTGAAAGATCATGGAAACCTAACTATACGACAAGGACAGGTGATCGATCCGCTTTCGTCATTTTTTTTGTTCTCGACGACATGAAACATCGGCAACACGATGGCGATCAACCCACCCAATAGTCCTTAACGGGGATGTGCTAGATTCGCACAATTTTATGACCATCCGCGCTTCATTAAGATCAATGAAACCCATCACTCTCCGAAAAATTGACTGCAATCTTCACTGACGGTTTTTGAGGTGGTCTATGAAGAAAAAAGCCAGCAGCGCGCGAGTGAGCGATTGTTCATCACACAGCGGGCCATCAGCCATGCCATCAGTCGTCCTCGTCATTTAGTCGATGACCAACTCTTCTATGACGGGCGGGTGATTTATAAGGCACCGACCGCTGATGCATTGTATCTCGAAGTCCATCGCCCCCTAAGAGGCTTAGAGCCTTGAAGATAAGGACCATACCCTCCGGCCCACTGAGTAGGCCGGCAGCGACACATCCTTTCCCTTCATGCCACAATATAAGGATAGCGGACACCCTTCCCACCCCGACTGACCATGGAGCTCTTAGCGATGCGATCCCTTCACGTCTTAACCCTCCTAGCGACTCTTGTCCTAAGTGGCTGCGGTTACAACCAACTTCAAACAGAAGACGAAACCGTCAAAGCCAGCTGGTCTGAAGTCCTCAACCAATATCAGCGACGCGCTGATCTGGTCCCGAATCTTGTGAATACCGTCAAGGGCTACGCCGAGCATGAAAAAGACGTCCTCACCGCGGTCACTGAAGCAAGAGCCAAAGTCGGAAAGATCGAAGCCAATGCGGATCTTCTGTCAAAGCCTGAGGTTTTTAAACAGTTTCAAGCGGCGCAAGGGGATCTCAGCAGCGCCCTATCACGGCTGATGGTGGTTTCTGAAAACTACCCGCAACTCAAGGCTGATACTCTCTTCAGGGATCTTCAAGCACAACTTGAAGGCACTGAAAACCGCATCACCGTCGCGCGCAATCGTTATATTGAATCGATCAAGGTCTACAACATCTTGGTCCGGTCGTTTCCAAATAACCTCACAGCAAAACTGTTTGGCCTTGAGATCCGTCCAAATTTTGCTATTGAGAATGAAGCCGCCATGCGCACTCCCCCCGCCGTGGATTTTGAACGTCCGGCGGCTGCCCACTAAATATCTCGCAGCCTGGCGCCTTCCATGGAAATGATTTGTCGTGGTTTGCTCTGCCTCCTGATCCTTTCGGTCGTTGAGCCGGTGACGGCTCAAACGCCCATTCCCGAATTAAAAGAGCGTGTTACCGACCTGACCGGATCGCTCTCAGCCAGTGACAAAGAAACCCTTGATCAACGCTTAAAGTCACTTGAGGCCGACACCGGCGCTCAGATGGCTATTCTGATCCTAGAGAGCACGCTTCCTGAAACCATCGAACAGGTATCCATTCGTCTGGCAGACCAATGGAAGCTTGGCCGAAAAGGGATCGATGATGGGGCGATTGTCGTCATCGCCAAGGCCGACCGAACCCTGCGCATCGAGGTCGGCCGAGGCCTTGAAGGAGCGATCCCCGATGCGATCGGTAAACGCATTATCACCGAGGAGATGGTCCCTCTTTTGAAAGAGGGCGATATGGTTGGCGCCCTTAATAGGGGGGTTGATGCCATCTCTCGCCTGATTCGTGGGGAAGCCTTAAAGGCTCCGTCTCACGCGCCATCCAAAACCCTTGAAGATACCGGGGGCCTGATGATGGTCGTCCTTTTTCTAGGACTTTTCGTGGGTCAATTCCTGCAAAAGATCCTGAGTCCCATGACGGCCAGCATCGGAGGCTCGCTCTCCTCCGGCCTCATCGCGCTCTTGTTCGGACTCTCTTTTTGGTTAACAGGGATCCTTGTTGTCTTTGTATTTCTTGGCATCTTGTCGAACCGATCGGGTGGTGGTGGCCGCTGGACGGGAGGATCTGGCGGCTATGGCGGCTTTCCGGGTGGCGGGTCTGACCAGAACGACAGCGGCTATTCAGGCGGTGGTGGGGGCTTTTCTGGCGGTGGCGCATCGGGTCATTGGTGATGAAAACACTCAAAAGAATCATTCGGCATCTCAGAACGTCGCCGCGCCGCATCGACGACCTGTTACCGAAAGCCTCGATGACCGCGATCACCCTCGCCATAAGGACCCAGGAAATGGCGCAGACGGGTGAAATTCGCTTCGCGGTTGAAAATGCCCTAAGCCTCCAACAGCTCAAAAAAAACACGACCCCAAGAGAACGAGCGGAAACCCTCTTTTCTTCCCTCAAAGTCTGGGATACCGAAGGTAATAATGGCGTTTTAATTTATCTTCTGATCGCCGATCAGGCCTTTGAAATCGTCGCCGATCGGGAAGCCGCCCGCCGTATCCCCAAGGAGGCCTGGACAAGCATCCAATGTTCCATGGTGACGGCCTTTAAGGCCGGTGAATTCGAGTCTGGGATTATCGAGGGCATTAAGGCTTTAGGGCTTGAGATGACCCAGGTGTTTCAAGGTCACGATATCGCCGGCAACGAACTCCCTGATAAACCGACAAGGATTGAACAGCCCTCATCATGAACGACCAAGAAAGGCCTATTCCCTTTCATGAGGCTCTAAGGTTTTGGTTTAAGCTCGGGTTTTTAAGTTTTGGGGGGCCTGCAGGGCAAGTGGCCCTCATGCATGAGGAGCTCGTCAACAAAAGGCGCTGGATCTCTGAACAGCGTTTTCTCCACGCGCTTAATTACTGCATGCTGCTGCCAGGACCTGAGGCTCAGCAGCTGGCCACCTACCTGGGTTGGTTGATGCATAAGAGCCTTGGCGGGATCCTGGCGGGCCTCTTTTTTATTCTCCCTTCCCTCCTTCTCATGCTTCTCCTGTCCTGGCTTTATGTGACGTATGGTCACATGATGCTGGTCAGCGATTTCTTTTTTGGCATCAAACCGGTGGTCACAGCCATCGTTTTACAAGCGTCGGTCCGCATCGCTCGCCGTTCACTCACGAAGACCCCACTCAAGATCGTAGCGCTCAGTGCCTTCCTGACGATCTTCCTCTTCAATGTACCCTACCCCGCCATCCTGCTGGGGGCCGCCTTATTAGGCATCCTGTTGAATGTGCTTTGGCCGCTGACGTCTGGACAACCATCAGAGCATGAAGCCATCAACAAGCAGCGAGGCCCTGCCATCATTGATGATGACAGTCCTACGCCGGCCCATGCGATATTTCAATGGCAGCGATGCCTCCGAGTGGCTTTGATGGGCGTCTTAGCATTTATCTTACCCATGGCCTACCTCATCAACACCTATGGCCAGAATCACCTTCTGACCGAACTCAGCTGGTTCTTCACCAAAGCCGCCCTTCTCACTTTTGGCGGTGCCTATGCGGTCCTTCCTTATGTTTATCAAGGCGTGGTTAATGAGTTCCAGTGGCTGACCCCAAGTCAGATGATCGATAGTCTGGCGCTCGGCGAAACAACGCCTGGCCCTCTCATCATGTTCGTGACCTTTATTGCCTTTATGACCGGATATCTCAAGGCCGCCTTAGGGCCAGATCACCTGGTTCAAGGAGGGCTTGCTGCGGGGCTCCTTGTCACTTGGTTCACCTTTCTTCCCTCCTTTGTTTTTATCCTTCTCGGGGGGCCGCTGGTAGAATCGACTCGTGAGGATATTCGCTTGAGGGTGCCCCTCAGTGCCATTACAGCCGCCGTGGTAGGGGTGATCTTCAACCTGGCTCTTTTTTTGGCCTATCACGTCCTCTGGCCGGAAGGTTTTGGCGGAACCCTTGATCGCCCCTCCCTGATCCTCGCAATCCTCGCCGCCCTCGCACTTTTCCGTTATCGAAGATCGGTGATTGAGGTCATTTTCTTTGGGGGCCTGATGGGACTTTTATTGCGTCATCTCATTCATTAAAACCAAAACCGCACCCACCCTTAATTCAGAGTAATTTAGTCAGGAACTATTCGGGCCTTCTACCCATCCAAAGGGGTGGTTGCATAAAATCCCCCCTTGGACCGCAGTTCGCTCCCCCCGTTGTCCTGCGGTCTTTTTTTAAGTGTCGTTGAGAGCATGTGATGAAACCTGAGGCCTTCACCCTAAAAGATTATCTAAGGCTCAGAGAATGGTTCGTTGCAGCGATCAAACGAGAAGGGATCGATCATGCGGCAGAACCTTTACGAAATGATTCCAATGGCGCCTACGATTTTGCCTACTATCAATTAATGGTCAAAGCGCGTGAGGCTTGGATAGCCTCAGAAGGCTATGCGCCGACCGATGAAATACTCTCCCGAGCTTTTTTTGATGCTGAAATTACTCGGCACACAAGAAAACGAATCCTCCATAACCCCCTGGCCTTTTTAATCCGTCGCTTCAAAAAATGGCGTTCACCGTACAAGGACAAAGACGGCGTCGCGTTCTAAGGCCTATTCGTTATCTTCTACGTATCGATGATTGACGATTTCCTTACACACCCAGGTCGGCAACGCGACTCCAGATTCCGTCTCGCAGCTTGATGCGTAAATGGTGATGCTTCTTTGCCAGTAATCGAGATAAAGGTAGGAGGCAATCGTCAGAAGGACCAATAAAGCAGCGGTCTTAAGGAGCGACAAAGTGGCCTGATTCATGGGTCTAAAAAAAAATATTGGATCTAACGGTGCCCCTTGGGGCGGCTTTAAACGGCCGCCTCCCTGCTGGACACAATAAATCTATGGCTGGGCTTTAAGGGCAGCCTCGAGATCCACTTTGAGAAAGAGGTCCTCTGGACTGACGTTCGCCGGATAGGATTTTATGACCCGCCCAGCGCGATCGATTAGGTATTTCTGGAAATTCCAAGAGGGTGCTATCCCCGAGGCTTTGGTCAACGCTTTAAAAAATGGTTGGGCACCGAGCCCTAAGACAGAACTGGTCTCATACATGGGAAAGCTTACGCCATATTCCTTCAGGACTTTTTGGGTTTGAAGAGGATCTTCATGTTCCTGCTGAAAGGAATTTGAAGGAAATCCTAGCACGAAGAATCCTTCACCGCGATAACGCTGATAAAGGGCCTCGAGCCCTTTCAGTTGGGTTGTATAGCCGCACATGCTCGCGGTATTGACGACCAAAAGAACTTTCCCCTGATAGTTTGAACACAATGAAACGGCCGATCCACCGGATAAGGGCTTCACGGTGTAATCAAGAACCGCTGGACAGGCGCCTTCAGCAGAGGCATCAAGCGACCAGAGCGCGAACAAAAATAAACCGAGTCTCATTTTCATCTTGCTTTCTCTCCTTGTCATGATCTTCACAAAGAATAGGACCACTAAAGATGGATGGAGTTTCCCTTGACTTCCTCCCCTCCCTAAAGGACGGGGTCTCTCGCGAGGAAACTGATGAACGTCAGATATCCCCGCCAACATGATGAATCTCATCATCTTCTCATGATCACCCAGACCTTCTGATAAGGGATCCTACTCATGCGGAGAGGCAGACCCATGATTCTTAACTTGAATCCCTGTCACCGTATAGGCAAGGTCGAACCATCGCCATGCCTATCTTTACTCAAGCCTTATCAGGAGCGTTAATCATGTTGAATCGAACTGAGCTTATTGGCCGTCTCGGCCACGATCCAGAACTCCGCTATACCGCGGAGGGGAAAGCGATCGCTAATTTGTCCATGGCAACAACCCACCGCAGCAAGGATCCCGCAGGCGGGGACACCATTGAAAATACCCAATGGCATCGCGTCGTATTTTTTGGGAGGAAGGCTGAAATTGCGGGGGAGTATCTCAAGAAAGGTGCCCTCGCCTACGTTGATGGGCGCCTTCAGTCACGGCAATGGATTGATGCTGAAGGAGAGCAACACACCGTCATTGAAATTCTAGGGGATTCCCTCACCTTTTTAGAACGGCGACAGGAGAATTCGCTGGGTCCCGCCAATGAAACCCTCGGGCCGGATATTCCCTTTTGATGGATTCATAAAAGCCGGCGCGTGGCCGGCTTTTATCTAAGTCTCTTCGAAGGACTTCAGGATTTAGATCCCATTAGGAAGATCATAGCTATAGTGTTTCCTTAGAGGCTTGACGACCTCCCAGGCGCTATCAAGACCCGCGTGAAAGGACACCAGATCCCCTGCCACGATAAGCACGGGTTCGCCGCCCGCTGGCGTCACAATAATTTCACCTTCAAGGACATAAGCCGTTTCCGTTTCATCAAAATCAATAGGGAACGTCGATACTTCCTTTTCCCAAATCGGCCAGCCGTCTACGCCGAGTTCCTTCAATCGGGTTTCACTGGGGTTATGTTCAATGGTGATCTTGCTCATGGCGGTATCAATGTCCTCAATGGAGACAGTCATCAAAAAAAGAAAGCGCCTGACAGTGCGCGGGTCACATGATAAACGGGGGATGGCGCCTCTGGCTAGCAGGCACAGTCCATCAAGCCCCTGGCGCCGCAGCCAACAGTCCCTCAATGTCCGCCTTCATCTTTTCAGGCGTATCGGTTGGGGCATAGCGCCGGATCACCTGGCCATCCCGATCCACTAAGAATTTGGTGAAATTCCATTTGATGGCCTCTGAACCTAAAAGACCTTTAGCCTTTGTCTTAAGGCAGGCATAGAGAGGATGCGTGTGGTCACCATTCACCTCAATCCGGCTAAATAACGGGAAGGTCACATCATAAGTCGTTCGGCAGAACGTCTTAATCTCATCATCGCTGCCCGGCTCTTGATGGCCGAATTGATTGCAGGGGAACCCCAAAACAACCAGCCCGTCTTCTTTGTAGCGGCGGTATAAGGCTTCAAGGCCTTCATATTGGGGGGTGAACCCGCACTGAGAGGCCACATTGACAATCAGCAGGACCTTCCCTTCAAAGTCCTTCAAGGAGCGTGAAGCCCCGTCAATGCCCGTGACTTCGATATCCATCATGGCTGACATAAAAGGTTCTCCTAAGCGTTGAGACATTCATTCCATTCGGAATGAAGCCATTGGTCATAGTGGCGGCGCAGCACACTGTCGGTCGGACGGGGGAATAGGGCTTCGACCTCACTCGCCAGTCGGTGGAGGACATGGCGGCGAAGGACAGAATCTTGGGGGAGTTCAAGCAGAGGCGTGAGCGCCACCAAAGGGGGCTCGATGGCATCGGTGAGTGAACCCTCGACAAGGTCGAGGTCCAACATGGCGGGATGTTGCAACGACTCATAGCGATCAATCAGGGCTTCATAGGCAGATGCTGAAGCGAGCACGTCAAGCAGTTCACGGCCCACGAACTGAAGCTGATGGCGCCGCTGAACCGATTCTTGAGGGCGTGGATAAAGGGTCTCAAAAACCATAGCAAGGTACTGGAGAAAATGACGTTGGAGAACATCTTCCTTAGGGACATGTTGCCCAAGAAGCCGCTCATTCGCTGCCGTTTCGCTAAACGCTGGTTCTGCTGGAAGCGGGGTGAGCTCTGGGGTCGCTTGGGCCTTTGAAGCGGCCAGCAGAGTCGCCTCCTGAGGCATGGCCGAAGGGGAAGCCGCTGTGGGATTGAAGGAAGGTGTCACATCATGAAGGGGATGCAGGAAGCGAAAACCGAAGACCATTCCAACATAGACAACAACGCTCAAGGGGATATCGATCAAAAGCTCTAGCATGGGGGAATTCCTTATGGCTGGAACAGAAACATTACGGGGATTTTAAGGATGCGGCATTGTAGACTGGACAAAGGTCTTCAGCGTCCTGCAACGGGTAAACGGACCATTGTCGATCCACGTCCCAATCCCCCATCTAGGACCTCAGAGTCTCAGAATGATTCCGATAACATGCTGTTTGGGTGACCTGTCGGACTTTTGAACGTGATAAAAAACCAGATATTTGAGCCATGCGGCCAACGAGAGCGCATAATAAAGGCTCATCCAAACATCGTGGGGAGTGGGCAAATCGCGCCTCCCCAGGGTCCCCTTCATGATGCGGAGACATTCTATGGAGCATCAAGCCATCCTCGTCGGTCCGGGCGGCGGTTATCACCAGGTGACCCTAGGAAGCCGGCCGGCCCAGCCACCAGGCCCCAATGAGATCACCGTTAAACTCTACGCCAACTCGCTGAATTACCATGATTTTTCGGTCGTCAGCGGGATCATGGGCCCGGTAGAGTCGCGTATCCCGATGGCCGATGGCGCAGGCGAAGTGGTTGATCGGGGTCGTGAGGTGACCGAATTTAAAGTGGGCGATCGCGTCGTCAGCACTTTCTTTCCAAAGTGGATCGCCGGCGAACCGACCGGGAATGGCTTTAGCCAAGTGCCAGGGGATGGCATCGACGGCTATGCCCGATCCGCTGTCACTGGCCCTATCACCGCCTTTACCCACGCTCCAAAAAATTGGACCCACCATGAAGCCGCCACCCTCCCAACGGCGGCCCTCACCGCCTGGAAATCGCTGATGGTCGATGATCATCTTCAACCCGGCCAGACGGTGGTCACCCAAGGGACCGGCGGGGTCTCCCTGTTTGCCCTTCAGTTCGCCAAGATGGTCGGCGCGACGGTCATCGCGACCTCGTCGAGTGAACAAAAACTCGACCGGCTCAAGGCTATGGGGGCAGACCATGTCATCAATTACACCAGGAACCCGAATTGGGGTTCGGCCGTCCTCGACCTCACCCATGGCCTGGGCGCTGACCATATCCTCGATGTCGGGGGACCAGCGACGCTAAGGGAATCGATGACCGCCGCTCGGGTCGGCGGTCATATCGCACTGATTGGGATTTTAACCGGGACCCATGGCGAATTTTCCTTTATCCCAGCGCTCCTCAAGCAGCTACGATTTCAGGGGGTCCTGGTGGGCAATCGCTCCCAGCAACAAGACATGATTCGGGCGATTGAAGCGAACGGTCTCCGGCCTATCATTGAACGGATTTACCCTCTCAAGGACATCGTCGGGGCCTTTAAGCATCTTGAGAGCCAAACCCATGTCGGGAAAATAGTCTTAGACATCCCCTGATACGATGAAAACCAGGATCTGGTTCCTGCTGTGCCTTCTCTTGACCTCTTGTGCCCAAGGGGGCTATGGCTATGATCCAGGCTATATGAACTATGGTTATCGCCCCTATTATGGGATGGGCTATGGCGGCATGGGTTATGGCGGTTACTATGGCGGCATGCGGTCGAACACTTATATCTACCGCAACGAGGCGGGCGAGCACCGCTTTTATGGGGGCGGTTTTGAGAACCACGGCTATGGAGGAGGTGGGTTTGGCGGACGCCGCTAACCCATCCATTCTGTTTTGAACCAGCACATCCCCACTGTCCAACAGGAGACATCGTGAAGCGATCGACTTTATTCATTTTAACGACGTTCTTTTTAACCGCCTGCTCGACGGTTCCAAGTGGTCCCAGTGCGCTGGTTTTGCCAGGCCAAAATAAGGATCAACAACAGTTTCGCAATGATGATGCAAGCTGCAGAAAACTAGCCCACAGTCAGTTGCTCGCGGCGCCCCATCAGCCCCAAAGTCTCGGTGAAGGTCAACTGCACTTTGATATCTATTATCTCCAGTGCATGTATGGGAAAGGCCACCTGATCCCGGTCTCAGGGGAGGTCATCCCCGATGTCCCTGAAAAATCATCCCACGCCGCTCCAAAGTAGGGTGATTTTTTGATGATCTCGTGCAAAGACTTCGGCAGGGTGACCCATGGCTCTCTCATTAGAGTGAACCGAGGCTTTACCCGACCCTCTTTCAAAGACCCTTTGCCGCAGTGAATTTAAAACCAACCATCAGCGTCAAGCATCGTCATCGACTTATAGAACTTATGCGGTCATTCATCCTTATCCTGTCGTTGAATTTTTTGTTGGCCAGCTGCAATTCCTTTGGACCGGATAGCCTCAAGGGGAGTCACCCCCTCTATAACGAGGCGATCAATGACAGCATGAATGAACAGTTCATGCTGAATCTCGTCAGACTTCATTATTTTGAACCAACCTTTTTTCTCGACGTGACCAATGTTGCAGCGACCATGAAGCTTGATTTCAATGGCGGGCTTGACCAAACCGCCCTCGGGGTGACCGATTCGGCCAGTGATCTCATCAAATTCACGGCAGGCAGTGAGTATTACACCCAGCCCACGATCTCTTTTGCGCCACTCCAAGGCGACGCTTTTGTGAGAAGTCTCCTCATGCCTATTAGCTTAGAGTCCATCTTTGAGCTGACCAACTCCGGATGGAGCGCACGGAGAACCTTTGGATTATGTGTCGAGCGGATCAATGAGCTTGAAAATGTTCCAACGGCATCAGGCCCGATGCCGCAAACAGCACCTAACAGTACGGATAAATTCCAACGCCTGATGGATTTAGTAGAGATGATACGTTCCGCCCATATTATTATTTGGAATTACGAAGAAAAGACCAAGCAGGCCATCATTCATGTCCGACATCATACAAGGTATGAGAAGGAGATAGCTGAGATCAAACAGCTGCTGGATCTCGATCCAAATCGAGACAGCTATATCGTTTCCGGCAACGCGTCTATTAAAAATAGAGAGACAATTTCAATAGATTCAAGATCTCTGATGAGCATTATGTTCTATCTTTCCCATAATGTTGATTCTCCTCCAGAACATCAACAGACTGGACTCGTCAGAGTGACAAAAGATGTAAGCAATACGCCTTTCGAGTGGTCACAAACCCCAGCCGGTAAAATATTTAGAATTCATCAGAGTGATTGGAGACCTCGAAATGGATTCTTGGCCATCCCCTATTTAGATCACTGGTATTATATTGAACCTAATGATCTTGAGAGCAAAGCGACCTTCATGTTGTTAACACAACTCTTCAGGCTGCAGGCGGGTGCCTCTAAGTTCCCAGCACCCGTCCTGACAGTCCCGGTTCGTTAATGCCCGATACCTTATGAATAAACGAATAGATCAGCAAGAAAAAATGCAACTAATAAGCTCATGAGAAACCATCTGAAGTTATTCACTATCATGCTGTCCTTAGCCGGCCTTTTTTCAACCGCCTATGCTGACGATGCTTATCCACTGAAACCCATTGATACATCCAGCCCGAGATCGACCCTTAAAGGTTTCCTTGCCGGCACTACTGAAACTTATACCTTAGCCTTTTCAACGATATTCAATTACATCAAGAGTGATCGAGAGATGCTCAGCGATGCAGATCTCAACACGATTAAAAAAGCCTTGGTGGTGGGCAGACAGACGGCCCGAGCGTTAGACTTTTCTAAAATACCCCCAGCCATGCGCCAAGAGACGGCCAGAACGAGCTTCATCGAGCTGAAAGAGATCCTCGATAGGATTGATATTCCACCTGATGAGGAGATTCCTGACGCCAAGATGATGGCCTCTTCTGAATTTAAACGATGGACGATACCGAACACTGAGATCACGATTGCTCGCTTGGAAACGGGCGATCGCATCGGAGAATATGTCTTCACGGCCGAAACCATCGAGCGAGTCCCTGAATTTTACGAAAGGATAAAAGATCATCCCTATAAAACAACGACAACCAAGAATTGGAGTGAATTCCGTACTCGACTCCCCACCGGTATAGCCTTGGTATTACGAAATGTCATACCGCCCAGAATTATTTTGGGCGAAAACATTTTTACTAAGGAACTTTTTCTTCATCAGCCTTTGTGGCGCTGGATCGCCATTGTTATTGTTATCTTGGTGTGTTACCTGATTATTTTATTTTTCAATTGGCTCAGCGGCACGAATAAAAATAACGATGCACCGGCAACCGTGACTTCAATCTGGCGGGCACTCCTTCGGCCATTCGGATTCATGATCACGTCCCTTTTCTTTTCAAAGGTAATGATTGATGTCATTCACGTCTCAGATTCACTCTATTATTTTTTTAATACAGCCTTCTGGACTATCTTCTATTTGAGCATCACCTGGTTGTCTTGGACTTTTGGCGGCGCTGTAGCTGAAAGCATCATCATTTCAGAGAAGGTGCATACCACAAGCATTGATGGTCAGGTCATCCGGTTTCTTGCTCGCTTAGCGAATATTGCTGCCGTGATTGCGATCATTATTACCGGAGGAGAGCAAATCGGTCTCCCGACTTATTCGGTCATTGCAAGTCTTGGGGTAGGCGGCTTAGCCTTTGCCTTGGCCGCACAGCAAACCTTGGCGAACCTCTTGGGGTCCCTCATCATCATGTTCGAAAAACCCTTCTTGATCGGTGATTATGTGGTTATCTCAAGCTATGCAGGAACTGTCGAAGATGTTGGCTTTAGGAGCATCAGAATCACTACCAAAACAGGCTCTCTGGTGACGATTCCCAGCAGCCAGATCGTCAATGGTCCGGTTGAAAACCATGGTAATAATCCGCCCCCTCATCCTGATCTTCACCCGCGTGACAATCCTCACCCCAAACCTATCGAAGAGTGAGAGTCGATAAAACCCCAAGGGTTAGGGCACACCCTAAGACCCCATGAGCGCGGGAGGATGGGTCATGCTGGCGTTTGATTGGTTCAAGCCTTATAAAGCGCTAAGATCATGGCGCCTTCGACGAGGTTGGGGGGTCGCTTCTAAACCCCGACGCACTGGGGGCTTACACTGCAAACGGCCCCCGATTATTTTTGATGAGTAGACTCATCCATTAAATGGATCCCAACCAGCCTTGCGACTACGATGGCGACATACATCTGACCAAAGACGGCCTCTAGGTTTGAAAGCATACCCGCCACCGGCGTCATCGGGGAAATATCCCCATAGCCGACCGTTGCCAGCGTCGTGAAGCTGTAGTAATGCTGGAGACCCATTTCAAAGCGACGTTCGAAATCATCATGGCACAAACTGGTTTGGCAACCGAAGGAATCAGGCACTAATAGATTCAGTGAGATATAAAGATATCCAAACGATAACCCGACCAGAAGATAAATGCAGATGGCCCCATAGAGCCGGTTGGTTTTAGAAATCCTTTTGCCGACGAAGACATCCAGAGAGAGATTCCAACAAATCATCAGATAATAGAGAAGGATCAGGGCATAACGAATCTGAGTGAGCCACTTTTGCATGGGGTGCACATATTCAAAAACTGTCAGAGAAGCCACCACGACCCCGGCCAGTATGGTAATGGTCGCCTGGCGGGTCTTGCCGAGGCTCACAATCGACGCCGTGGTCAGAATCGACACCGTCAGTAAAAGCTCAAAAAGTCTCCCGAGAATCCCACCGGTGATCATGATCGGATAACTGCTGATCATGATCAGCAGGGCCGTTAAAAGATTCCGGTAGGAATGATCTGTTTTTGGAAGTGTCATGATGTTGTTTAATAAGGCGCAGTCAAGGGTACAAGCGATATTAAATGGTACCAAATTCATCAGAAACTGGGGTCACCGTTTGAGCCTTCCCTGCCCTTGAGATCTGGCTGGAGAAAGACCTTTTTTTGGGGCCCCCTTCCATTCAAAAAGGATAAGTCCTGAAAGAATAAGCCCCGTTCCAGCGAGGACCGAGCCATGCAGTGGCTCATGATTCATTAAATGACCAACACCCAGCGACATCACTGGTGTCACCAGCGTGACCATCGCCACGCGGCTCACTTGAAGGTGCTTTAAGATATAAAAATAGAGTGAAAAACCGAAGGTCGTGGCGATCAACCCTAAGAAAAGGATCGAATAGAGGCTCCTTGGAGCGATATGGCCCGGCATGGTGCCATCCAGCAAAAACCAGGTGATGGTGAAGAGGGGAACGGCAATCAGAAGGCTGCCGGCGACTTGCACAAAGCCATCCAGTTGGCGATGGATGGCTTTGATCCAGACCGCACTGATCGCCTGGCCGAGAGCCGCTAATAACACAGCCGCAATGCCCATCGCTGATGCATTTGAGAGGTTGAGGGCGGACTGGAAGATAAGGGCCAGCCCCAACAGCCCCAGAATATAAGACAACAGCTTAAGGGGCGTTAAACTGGCCTCACCCAGGAAGCTGTGTGCAAGGGGTGCCGTTAGAAGGGGGGTCAGCCCGAAAACCACGGCAATCCAGCCTGACGCAATATGTTGTGAGGCCCAGTAGGTGAGCCACATGGAGCCAAAGATCTGCACAGCCCCAGCGACATAGCTTAGTAAGGCATTGGGATCGAGGGCCAACGGTGTTTGCCGAATAAAGAGCACTGGAACCACGCCCAGGAGTCCTAAGCTCATTCGGGCTAACACCCCAAAAAGATAGCCAGGCCCTTCCCCACTCCATTTAATGGCGAGTGGGGTTAAAGACCAGAGAATGATGAGGCTGATAGCGGCGAGGATAACTTTCATACGCACTTCTTGAGTGAACCAAATTCCCTAAGTCCGAGTCTTTGTGTTCATACAAAACCACAAACCATTCAACCGACGCGTGCCATGAATCGCTATCAACCCGATGAAGTCGATCTGTTTAGAATCAAATCAGCCGAACATGACCAAGATAAAATCAGAGCGCTCGAAGACGCGATCAATAAGGCGGTGGACAAGGCGCATATGAACTACCTCTGGGTCACCCTGTCAGTCGCCGTGGCCCTCTTGATGCTCTATCAATCCCTCAGCACGTTGGGTCAAAGTCCAATCACACCAGAGATCTTCCGATGGTGCATCATTGTGATGACCATTTTAGTCGTTCTCCCCTGGCAGCTCAGAAGAATGCGGCCTATTGGCTAGAAGAGGGGGTTCTTTGATAAAGAAAATCAACGTCACCAAAGAGACGCTCACCCCTGCGAGCACCCAGAAGACCGGCGCCACCGGATTGTTGCTGACACTCATCAGCCAGGCGGCAATCAATGGCGTGGTTCCGCCAAAAAGGCCGGCTGAAAGATTGTAAGCAAACGCCAATCCTGTACAGCGAATGGGCAATGGCATCAGCTCTACGTTGAAGGCCACGGTGCACCCCGTCAACATGGCGACAAGAAAGGCAAACGCCAGCTCACCTTGAAGAATGGCCGCTGATTCAGTGGAATGGATGAGCCCGAACAAGGGATAGCTCAACAGCAACAATAGAATAAATAAGGGAACCAGCAGTCTCTTTCGACCCCACCGGTCTGAACACCACGCGGCAAAGGGCAGCACGAACAGCATGAACAGCATCGCAAAGGTGTTCAGTTCGAGCGCTATCGATTCTGGTAATTGATCTATATTCCGGATATAGGTGACGGCATAGACGAAGGCCGTGTAAAAGACGACATTAGGCCCGATATTCATCAGGGCCACAGATAAAACTGTCGACCCATAACGGCCGAAGACCTCCTTGACCGGGGCCTCTGAACGTTCTTTCTGCGGCGCCAAAGGAATGCTCCTCCGGATCCACCATCCGGTGAGAGCAACCAGCCCGCCGAAGCCAAAAGGAACTCGCCAACCCCAGGCCATAAGATCAGCTTCACTTAACAGCGATTGCGAGAGCCAACCGACCCCAGACCCGAGAAGTATCCCCGCTACGCCGCCCCAACTTCCCCAGACAGCGGTTAGTGCGCGGCGGTTATTGGGTGCTCTTTCAACTAAAAAGATCAGCGAACTGCTATATTCACCGCCCACCGAGAGGCCTTGAATCATCCTCAGCAGCACCAAGATAATCGGCGCCACCATGCCCACCGAATCATAGGTCGGCAAGGAGGCCATCAAGAGGGTAGGAACCGCCATAGCGACCACTGAGAGGCTCATCGCCTTCTCACGGCCGACCAAGTCTCCGATCCGGCCAAACACTAACCCGCCAAGTGGACGCATCAGGAATCCGGCCGCAAACGCACCAAAAGATGCGATCAATGAAACCGCGGGATCCTCCGATGGAAAAAAAAGCCGACCGATGACGGATGCAAAGTAGCCATAAACAGCAAAGTCATACCATTCAACGATATTTCCAATCAGTCCGACCAGAATGATGTTGATCAATGAAGGATCTTTGATCTTTGAAGAAGTCATCCGCGAGGTGGCTTTAAATGAAGAGTGAACGCGAGTGGGGTCTTAATAGCAGTCATCCTTAGGGGTCAAGGCTTGACAGGCACCATCGGAGGTTGTGTAGGTTGTGGCCCTATTTTCAAAATAAACCGTGAACGCCAAGACCACACCGAGAATGGCGAAAAGCCAGTAGATAACATCACGCATATCGACTCCCTCCCAAAAAAATGAATGACAGGATAACGGAAATAAAGGGATCTCTCAGAAAAAGACGCTGCCACCCCCTTCTGTGGCTATGGTCTCTTGGAACCCTTTGTCTCATGGGGGGCTGTGCGTCAAACAGCCTTTTACCCGAAACTGAGCATCGCTCGCTTGAAACCGAGATGCTTCGGCTCGAGGTTGAACTTTTAAGTCATAACAGTGCGACCCTGGTCCTTCAAGACTGGTGTAGGTCTCACGGCATCAGCGTCCCTTCAAGCCTCGTGGCCGAACCCCTAGAGAAATCCTTAAAGCCGCCATCCAAAGAGGTCTTAGCATGGCTTCGGGCCACACCAGAAACCGACATTCACCATCGGCGCGTCGCACTCCGCTGTGGACCTGTCGTGCTCTCCATAGCTGATAACTGGTTCCGAACGGATGCCCTCTCGCCCGCCATGCTGAACACTTTAGCGACCACCCGAGAGCCCTTTGGTACAGTCGTCAAGCCT
>Ga0209829_10000364_pt1 | contig 42217 bp, 38 predicted proteins | sample C_140205_EF_Meta_FD_187311 | JGI IMG/M metagenome (GOLD analysis project Ga0209829, IMG submission 187311) | Freshwater microbial communities from Lake Croche, Canada to study carbon cycling - C_140205_EF_MetaG (SPAdes) (version 2) | ecosystem: Environmental > Aquatic > Freshwater > Lake...
CGGCCATGGCGTCGGCCACCGCGCCGGCATCAAACGCGTACAGGTCACCCGGCAGAAGGGGCTGGGGCTGCACGACGTGCAGCAGCACCAAGCGGGCCTGAAGCAGACGGGCCAGGGTACAGGCAGCCGCACACACCCGGGCCGTGGCGGCGGAGAGATCCACCGGGACAAGGATCGTTTTCATGCCTGCAGCCTACCCCCTTTGCCAAGGCCCCGCTGCGCACTCCTTGCGGAGAGATGGGCAATTCTTGTGCGGGCTAACACCCCCTGGACTGAAGCGGGAAGCCAGAAAACCAAGAAACCCGCCCCGTCCGACGGCCAGCGATTGGATTCCGGGTTTCCCCACTTCCCCCTAAAAATCGCGGAAGCGCTGACCCGGGCTTCGCCTCCCTCGGGTCAAAATTCACCACCGCGTCGGTGTGCCGGGTGGGCGGATGTATTCCTGCGGGTGAATCGCCTTCTTCGCAAAGGGGTTTGCCCGGGCCAGCAACTCGGGCGACGCATGGTAGCCCCAGCGCGTGCGGTTCCAGGAGGAGCCGTAGCGGTAGACCGTGATGCGGCGCTCGCCGGGGTTCACACGCTTGGCCGAGCCGTGGCAGGTCGCATCCACGAAGACGATCGCATCGCCCGCCTTCATGTGGACCTCCTGCGCGCCGGCCACGCCGTCCACCGAGCCGCCCTTGCCTTCCATCCATTCCTCGCCGCGCTTCGGGTTGAGGAACTCCGGGTGGACGAGATTGGACTTGTGCGAGCCGGGGATGACCATGGTCGCGCCATCGCCCGGCCCGATGTCGGTGTGGGCGATGAGCACGTTGATCTGCGCGCAGTGGAAACGGCCGTTGTGATAGCGGAACTGCATGCGCTTGCAGCGGTCGTGCCCGCCCGCGTGCAGCGTGATCGCCTCGCCGGGGCCGCGGATCGTGAAGAAGTTTTCGTCGATGAACAGCGGCCCGTGGTGGTAATCAAACGTCTCCTGCCCGCCGAGGAAGCGCAGCACGTAGTTGATGTAGTTCGGGTGGTCGATCATCCGCTCAAACGCCCCGCCCAACTCGTACACCTGCTGGTAGCTGATGCCGCGGTGCTCGGGATGGTCCTCCCGCTGCACCCAGCCATGCCAGCCGAGCCGCGGCAGCGAACGCGGGATGGTGTCGATGCGGGCGTTGCAGTCGGCAACCTCCGCCTTCGAGAGCGCGCCGCGGATGATGACAAAGCCGTTCAGGTCAAAGAGGTACTCGTCGAGCTCGCTCGGGACCTTCGCGTCGGTCCGCTCGATCTTGGGGGGCTGGGTGTGGTGGTCGTGAAAGCGTTGGTCCATGGCGCCAGTATAATCGAACTATTCAGAAACTTCTTTCCGTTTACTCCCAATGTTTTCCTGTTAAGTAACTTTTATGCCCCCCGCTTCCGCCCATAGTGCCGCCACCCGGCATGAATCGGAGCTGGGCTTCCGCATCTGGCGGCTGCGCAACGTGGGCTTCATGGCCTCCCCCCACACCCACCCCGACATTGAGGTGAACTTCCTGTTCACGGGTGGTTTCTCGTATTTGCACGGCGGCGCGATCACGCCGGTGGCCGCCGGCCGCTTCACCGTGCTCTGGGGCGGCGTGCCCCACCAGACGATCGCGCCGGGCATCGTCGACCCGGGCATCTGGATCACCCTGCCGCTTGCGTGGTTTTTGCAGTGGCAACTCCCCCATGGCCTGCAGGACCGGCTGCTCCGCGGCGAAATCGTCTCCGCCCGTCCGGAAGCCGCCGACCGGCCGCTGCTGGAGCGCTGGCTGGAGGATGCCAACAGCCGGCACCCCAGCCGCCGCCGCGTGCTGCTGCTGGAGATGGAGGCGCGGTTCCACCGGCTGGCCCTCGCCACCGCCCGGCCCCGCCACCGCCTGCACGCCGGCCCGGAGGGTGTCGGCCAGATCGCTCGCGTCACCCGGTACATCGCCGAGCATTACCGCGATCCGCTCACCGTGCCGGCCATCGCCGCCGACGCGGGGCTGCACCCGAAATACCTCATGCGCGTCTTCAAGAAACAGTGCGGCGTGAGCGTCTGGGAATACGTCACGCGCCTCCGCGTTTCCCACGCCCAGCGGCTGCTCATCACCACCGACACCAAGGTGGTCGACGTCGCCCTCGAGAGCGGCTTCGCCTCGGTCGCACCCTTTTACCAAGCGTTTCAAACTTACGCCGGCCAACAGCGCCCGCTTGCCTACCGGCGCAAACACCGCCTCCCTGCCCCGGCCTGAAATCCGCGCCACCGCCCCGCCTTCCTCCCCCTCCCCACGGCCCGACTCATGAAAAACAAAAACCCTGAACTGCAGATTGGCATCATCGGCTCCGGTGGCCGCGGCCAGTTGCTCGGCTCGCTCGCGCACCGCCCCGGGCGCGGCTCGCGCGTCGTCGCATGCTGCGATGTGAGCGCATCGACCCTCGCGCGCAATCGCGCCGACTATGGTGGCGGGACTTTCACCACGGGGGATTACCAAGCGCTGCTGGACCGGAAGCTCGACGCCGTGATCATCGCCACGCCGGACTTCCTGCACGAGGAGCAGGCGGTGGCGGTGATGCGTCGCGGGCTCACGCTTTATCTGGAGAAACCGATGGCTCTTACCATCGCCGGCTGCGACCGCATCCTGCGGGCCGCCGCCAAGTCCCGCGCCCGGCTCTATGTCGGGCACAACATGCGGCACATGCCGTTCGTGCGAAAGATGAAGTCGTTGATCGATGCGGGCGCCATCGGCGAGGTGAAGGCCTGCTGGGTGCGGCATTTTGTCGGGCACGGGGGCGACTTTTACTTCCGCGACTGGCATGCCGAACGCCGCTACACGACCGGGATGCTGCTGCAGAAGGCGGCCCACGACCTCGACATCATCCACTGGCTCTGCGGCGGCTACAGCCGGAAGGTCAATGCGCTCGGCGCCCTCTCGCTCTACGGCAACCTGCCCGGCCGCAAACCCGCTCCCCAGGGCCTCAGCCGCCTTCGTCCGGGCGAGATGCAGCTCACCGCGTTTCCGCCGACCCGGGCCCGCGGCCTCAACCACCGCATTGATGTCGAGGATCTCAGCACCGTGCAGATGCAGCTCGATAACGGGGTCCTCGCGACCTACGCGCAGTGTCACTACACCCCTGACTACTGGCGCAATTACATGGTGATCGGCACCGAGGGGCGGATGGAAAATTTTGGCAACGGTGAGCCCGGCACCTGCGTACGCGTGTGGAACCGCCGCAAGCAGGGTTATGATGAACGCGGCGACCGCACCTACCGGATTCCGGTCAGCCAGGGCGCGCACGGCGGCGCCGACCCGCGGATCATGGGGGAATTTCTGGGCTTCGCGCGGAACGGCGGGAAGACCGACACCTCGCCCCTCGCCGCCCGCGAGAGCATCGCGACCGGCTGCATGGCCACGGAGTCGTTACGCGCCGGCGGCGCCCTGCGCGCGGTCCCCAAGGTCTCACCGGCCCTCGCCCAACACTTTAGCGCTTAGCGGGTGAGGCTGGTCGCACCGGGCCGGACCGAGGGTGGCGGCGGCTCGGGCCGCGGTGCCGGGGGGGTAGAAATCCGGCATCGCATCAACCACCGGCTAGCCCGGCAGCAGGACCGCGACCCGCGGGCCGCAGCCGAGCTCGTGCAACGACGGATTGAGGAGGTGGGCGCGCTGTCCCACGGAATTCATCCCCGTCTGCCCGACCACGGCCGCCAACACCAGCGCCGGCCACACGCCGGGCAAACCCATCAGGGAACGGGTCCATTGCCGGCGTGGAGCCAACGCCATTTCACCGCGCGCACCGGCGGATATTCCGCGCGCCAGCCCAGAGCCGGCTCGCCACCATGCCCGCGGGCCCCAAGGGTGGCGGCATGGAGGCCATGACCAATCCCTTTCCTCCGACGCAGAAAAAACCGTGCTTCCCCGTGCTCGCCGGCCTGCGCGGCTACCTCGCGCGCTACAAGCGCGAGCGCGAACTGCCGGTCACCTACGAACGGCTGCACGATTTTCAGGAGGCGATGCCCCTGACCGACGCCGCCGGCAAACCGACGCTCTGGGACAGCGTAATCTACCGCGCCGACGAGATGGCCGCGCTGTACGAAGACCTGAAGCGCGTCTACGCGCTGCTCAAGGTCGACGGGGACCACTCCATCATGGAGCATGTTTACGTGGACCGCGTGGATTTCTGCAGCTTCGGCAACTCCACGCCGTTCCGCATCCGCGTCGTCAACGCCTACAACGACAACCAGGACTATTTTTACGTCAAAAAGGCGGACGCCTCGCGTGTCTATGGCCTGGAGCTCGAGCACCTGCTCTCCCCGAACCGGCTCAACTTTCTCACCGCGGGCAAAACCCTCGTCGAGGAGCACATTGCCGGCATTCCCGGTGACGCGTTCATCAACCACTGGCTAAACGACCCGCAGCTCAACCCCGTGCGCGTGGCCAAGGAGATGGTGAAGTTCAACGAGCGCTGCTTCGTGCGCCTGCTCGGCGATATGCGTTCCTACAACTACGTTGTCGTCATCACCCCCGACTTTGAAGGCGCCCAGGTGCGCATCCGCGCAATGGATTTCGACCAGCAATCCTACAACGGCCGGAAAAATTTCTACCTACCCCAGTTCTTCAAGGAGAACACCCCGATCGTCACCTATTGCACCAAGCACCTGCACGCGCAGACCGCGCGACAATACCAGCGCGAGGAGCAGACCCTGATGCTCCAGCGCGCGGAGCTGGCCCATCTGCGCCTGAACGCGCTGCTGACGGAAATGGGGCCGGACCCGATCGCCCCGCGGGAGAAGGTGCACGAACTCCGCGCCAGCCTCGCGCTGCATTACTCGCGGCCCGAATACCTGCGCTGCGAATCCATGGGCGAACTCGTGCGCGAAAATCTCGAATCGATCCGCCGCGTCATCGGCAATTCGGGCCGCGTCAGCGCGCCCGGCAATTTTCTTGTTTAAGGTCCGGGACGCCAGACCGGGAAAATATTCCCCGCGCATTTGTGTTGCGCGCCTGCGCAGTGAGGCAGAGTTTCAGACTGGCTCGCGCGCGTGTTACCCATTCGGAGATGACACGGCAGGGTCTTAACCAACAAAGGAACAAAAACATCATGGCTAAAAAAATCGTTAAGAAGACGGCGAAGAAAAAGAAGAAGTAAGGTCGCTTACTTCGTCCAACCATGAGCCGCTCCTTTTTTGGGGCGGCTCTTTTTTTGCCGGCCGCCGGCCTACTCGATCCGGCCCTCGTCGAATTCAATCAGGTCCACCACGCTGGTGATCTGCCCGATCCGGTCGGCGCAACCCATCGCGGTCAGGGCCTCCGCGAGAAACTCGCGGCCGGCGGGCGTCATGCCCTTCTGCACATAGCTTCGGTTCCACTGGGCCACGCCCAAGGCCGCGGGGAAAAGCGCGCCCAAGCGCCGGTCCCGCTCCGCGTCGTCCAGTCCGGCGTCGAGGCACTCGTGGACGATCTTTTCCACCGCCGCCGGGTCGATGCCCAGGTGCAGGCAGAGAAACCGGTCCATCCCGCGTTTGTAGTTTTTCGCGTAGCTGACCGGCAGCGCGCCGTGGTGCTTGACGTACGCGCACTTCGCCAGGAACCGCGGCAGATGCAGCAGGCCGGTCGCCGGATGCGGCAGGTAGGCCGAGGGCAACTCGGTAAGAATCTCGCCTGAGGATCCAGGTATGGGTCGGGAAGGCATGCCCCGCCATGCAACTCACCCGGCGCCGCAAGGCAACGTTGTCATGGGGATCCCGCCGCGGCGGGAGTGGAGTCTGCCCACCTACGCTGCGGTCTTCTTGACCTCGGGACGCTCCGGCGCCGCCGGCTTGGTCCCCGCGTCCACCGGAATCGCCCTCGCGCGGTAAACGTCGTAATCCGGGACGAGACGGTGGTAGCGCTTGTCCATCAGCGGCGAGGAAATCATGAAATCGGCCGACGCGCGGTCGCACGCGATCGGAATGTTCCAGACCACAGCCATGCGCAGCAGCGCCTTCACGTCGGGGTCATGGGGCTGCGGCTCCAGCGGGTCCCAGAAGAAAATCAGGAAATTGATGTCCCCATCCACAATCTTCGCGCCGATCTGCTGGTCGCCGCCCAGCGGACCGCTCTGGAGCTTGGTGATGCTGAAACCAAGTTCCTCCTCCAGCATCTGGCCCGTGGTGCCGGTCGCATAGACCTGGTGGTGCGCCAGCAGGTCGCGGTTGAACTTCGCCCACTCGATCAGGTCGCGCTTCTTGTGGTCGTGCGCCACCAGCGCGATTTTCTTGTCCAACTCCATCACGATTTTTTTGTACGCCATAGACGAACAACCTAGCAGGGCGCATGCCCTGCGGCCACCGGTGCCGGGTAAAGATTGCGTAGCAATCAAGTGACCTGGAAGGCCGGCGGCCGTGGGCGCGGCGGATCGTGGGTTGCCCGGGAACGGGCAACCCTCATCCATCGCGGCTCACCCTTGGCCTCGCGCCTGACTCAAGGCAGGTCCGTCGAACCCATCAGGTAGCGGTCGCACTCGCGCGCCGCGGCCCGGCCCTCATTAATCGCCCAGACCACGAGGCTTTGCCCCCGGCGGCAGTCGCCGGCGGCGAAAACACCGGGCAGGCTGGTGCCGAACTTGCCGTAGTCCGCCTTGATGTTGCTGCGCGGGTCAGTCTCGACCCCGATTTCCTTCAGCAACGCCTGCTCCGGCCCGAGGAAGCCCATCGCGAGCAGCACGAGTTGCGCGGGGCGCGTCTTTTCCGTGCCCGGCAGTTCCTGCGGCACGAACTGACCCTTGTCGTTCTTGGCCCACTTGATCTCGACGGTGACGAGCTCCTTCACGCGGCCCTCGGCGTCGCCGATGAACTTCTTTACTGTGGTGACGTAGATGCGCGGGTCGGCGCCAAACTTCGCGGCGGCCTCCTCCTGGCCATAGTCCATCTTGTAAACCTTCGGCCACTCCGGCCACGGGTTGTCCGCGGTGCGTTCCTGCGGCGGCTTCGGGAGAATTTCAATTTGCAGCAGGCTCTTGCAGCCGTGGCGCATGGACGTGCCGACGCAGTCCGTGCCGGTGTCACCGCCGCCGATGACAACGACATCCTTGCCCCCGCCATGGATCGGGCTTTCGCCCTGGCTGAGGACGGCCTTGGTATTGGCGGTGAGAAATTCCATCGCGAAGTGCACGCCCTTCAGGGTGCGGCCCTCGATCGGAAGGTCGCGCGGCTGGGTGGCGCCGGTACAGATGACGGTGGCGTCGTATTCCTTGAGGAAGATCTGTGGCTCGACGTTGTCGCCGACGTTCGCATTGCAGAAGAATTTGATTCCCTCCTGCTCCATCAGCTTGATGCGGCGCAGGACGATCTCCTGCTTGTCCAACTTCATATTGGGAATGCCATACATCAGCAGGCCACCCGGGCGGTCGGCGCGCTCAAAGACCGTGACGCTGTGGCCGGCGAGGTTGAGCTGCGCGGCGGCGGAGAGACCGGACGGGCCGGAGCCGATAATGGCGACCTTCTTCCCCGTGCGGACCTTCGGTGCCTCGGGGATGACCCAGCCCTCATCCCAGCCGCGGTCGGTGATCGCGGCCTCGATGTTCTTGATCGTGACGGGCGGATTGTTGATGCCGAGCACGCACGAGCCCTCGCACGGGGCGGGGCAGACGCGGCCGGTGAACTCGGGAAAGTTGTTCGTCTTGTGCAGGCGCAACAACGCCTCATGCCAAAGCCCGCGGTAAACGAGGTCGTTCCATTCCGGGATCAGGTTGTTGATCGGGCAACCCGACGCCATGCCGCTGATGAGCTTGCCCGTGTGGCAGAACGGCACACCGCAATCCATGCAGCGCGCACCCTGGTGGCGGAGCTTCTTCTCCTCCATGTGGTGGTGAAACTCCTTCCAGTCGCGCACGCGCTCGATCGGGGTCCGATCCACGGGCAGTTCCCGCAGATATTCAATGAATCCAGTTGGCTTGCCCATGGTGTAGTGTGATGCGGTCAGCTCTCAGCTTTCAGCGGTCAGCTTGAAGAAGCAGAGTGGTTTGCAGCGAGGGGTTGGAGGTTGGGAGCTGATGGCTGAAAGCTTGGGTCAGTTGCCGCCCACGCGCGACTGGTCGCGGGAATTTTCCTCGAAGGCGGCCATGATGGCTTCGTCGCCCGTCAGGCCTTGCGCCTGGGCGCGGTCGAGGCAGGCGAGCATGCGCTTGTAGTCCTTCGGCAGGACCTTGACGAATTTCGGCAGGGATTGCTTCCAGCCGTCGAGAATCTGCTTCGCGCGGACGCTCTTGGTGTACGCGTAATGCTTCTCGATCATGGCGCGGAGCTCGGCGATCTCCGCCGCGGACTCCAGTTTCTCGATGCCGACCATCGCGGTGTTCACACGGAGGGCAAAATCGCCCGTTTCATCGAGCACGTAGCCGATGCCGCCGGACATGCCGGCGCCGAAGTTGCGGCCCGCGGTCCCGAGCACGACGACGCGGCCGCCGGTCATGTACTCGCAGCCGTTGTCCCCAATGCCCTCGACCACGGCGCTCACACCGGAGTTGCGGACGGCAAAGCGCTCACCCGCCATGCCGGCGAAATAAACCTCACCCGCCGTGGCCCCGTAGAGCGCGACGTTGCCGATGATCATGTTGTCCGCGGCGCTGAAGGTCGCGAGGGCCGACGGGTAGATGATGATCTTGCCGCCAGAAAGGCCCTTGCCGACGTAGTCGTTGGCGTCGCCCTCGATGGAAAACGTCATGCCCTTGGTCATGAACGCGCCGAAGCTCTGGCCGGCCGAGCCCTTGAAGCGGAGGCGGATGGTGTCGTCGGGCAGGCCCTTGGCCCCGTACTTCTTCGTGACCTCGTGGCTGGTGATCGTGCCGACGACGCGGTTGACGTTTCGGATCGGCAGCTCGGCGACGACCTTTTCGCCGCGCTCGATCGCCGGCTCGCAGATCCCGAGCAGCGTCGTGAGGTCGAGCGACTTGTCGAGGCCGTGGTCCTGCTTCGTGGAGCAGAAGCGACCGACGTTGTCGCCAACCTCGGGCGAATAGAGGATGTTGGAGAAGTCGAGACCCTTGGCCTTCCAGTGGTCGATCGCCTGCCGCGGCTCGAGGAAGCCGACCTGGCCGACCATCTCCTCAATCGTGCGGAAGCCGAGCTGCGCCATGATCTCGCGCACCTCCTCGGCGATGAATTTCATGAAGTTGACGACGTGCTCGGGCTTGCCGGCGAACTTCGCGCGGAGCTTCGGATCCTGCGTCGCGACACCGGCGGGGCAGGTGTTGAGATGGCAGACGCGCATCATGATACAGCCGGTGGCGACGAGCGGCGCGGTGGCGAAGCCGAATTCCTCGGCGCCGAGCAGCGCGGCGATAACCACATCGCGGCCCGTCTTGAGCTGGCCGTCGGTCTCGACGGCAATTCGGCTGCGGAGATTGTTGAGCACCAGCGTCTGGTGCGTCTCGGCGAGGCCGAGTTCCCACGGCAGGCCCGCGTGCTGCAGCGAGGTGTGCGGCGACGAACCCGTGCCGCCGTCGTAGCCGGAGATGAGCACGACATCGGCGTGCGCCTTGGCGACGCCGGCGGCGATGGTGCCGACGCCGACCTCGGACACGAGCTTCACGCTCACGCGCGCGTGGCGGTTGCTGTTCTTCAGGTCGTGGATCAGCTCCGCGAGATCCTCGATGGAGTAGATGTCGTGGTGCGGCGGCGGGGAAATGAGGCCGACGCCCGGGGTCGTGCCACGGGTCTTGGCGATCCACGGATAAACCTTGGTGCCAGGCAGCTGGCCGCCCTCGCCCGGCTTCGCGCCCTGGGCCATCTTGATCTGGAGCTCCTTCGCGCTGGCAAGGTACTCGCTCGTCACGCCGAAGCGGCCGGCCGCGACCTGCTTGATCGCGGAATTCTTGGAGTCGCCGTTGGCCATCGGCGTGAAGCGGTCGGAGTCCTCGCCGCCCTCGCCGGTGTTGGACTTGCCGCCGATGCGGTTCATCGCGATGGCGAGCGTCTCGTGCGCCTCCTTCGAGATGGAGCCGTACGACATCGCGCCGGTCTTGAACCGCAGCATGATCTTTTCCACGGGCTCGACCTCCTCGAGCGGGATCGCCGCGGACGGCTTGAACTCAAGCAGGCTGCGCAACGTGCAGAGGTTCTTGCCCTGCTCGTTGATCAGCTTGGAGAAATTCTTGAAGGCCGCGTAGCTGCCGGTGCGCGTCGCGCGCTGGAGGTGGTGGATCGACTCGGGCGTGAACAGGTGGGTCTCGCCCTCCGCGCGCCACTGATAGATGCCGCCGACGGGCAGCACGTGGCTGCTGACGGGACGGTCGGGATACGCCGCCCGGTGCCGCGCGAGGACCTCCTGGGCGATGACATCGAGGCCGATGCCGCCGATGCGGGAGGCCGTCCAGGTGAAATAATGGTCGATGACATCCTGCCGCAGGCCGAGCGCCTCGAACACCTGCGCCCCGCGATAGCTCTGGATGGCGGAGATGCCCATCTTGGACATGACCTTGATTACGCCCTTCGAGGCGGCCTTCACCATGTTCTTGCACGCGGTCTTGTGGTCGATGCCGGTGAGCGAGCCCTCGCGGATCATGTCGTCGATCGTCTCGAACGCCACGTACGGGTTGATCGCGCTCACGCCATAGCCGATGAGCAGCGCAAAATGGTGCACTTCGCGGGCCTCGCCGGTCTCGATGATGAGGCTGGCGCGCGTGCGCAGGCCCTCGCGGATGAGATAGTGGTGCAGGCCGGCCACCGCGAGCAGCGCGGGGATGGGGGCGAACTCCTTGCTGACGCCGCGGTCGCTGAGAATGAGGACGTTGATCTCCTCCTCCTCGATCATGCGGCGCGCCATCATGCAGATTTCTTCGAGGGACTTCGCGAGGCCCTTCTCGCCGCGGGCGACGCGGAAGAGCGAGGGCAGCACGCCCATCTTCAGGCCCGGGAGGTCGGTGCGGCGGATCTTGGCAAATTCCTCGTTAGTGAGGACCGGCCACTTCAATTCCACGCGGCGGCAGGCGGTCGGCTGCGGATTGAGCAAGTTGCCCTCGGAGCCGAGGCGCGTCTCGGCGGAGATGACGATTTCCTCGCGGATCGAGTCGATCGGCGGATTCGTGACCTGGGCGAAGAGCTGCTTGAAGTAATCGTAGAGCAGGCGGGGCTTGTTCGAAAGCACGGCCAGCGCGCCGTCGTTGCCCATCGAGCCGAGGGCCTCGACGCCGTCGCGGGCCATCGGGGTCAGGATGATGCGCTCATCCTCGTAGGTGTAGCCAAATGCGATCTGGCGCTGGAGCAGGGTCTCATGATCCGGCACCGGCACGGAGGGCGCGGCGGGCAGGTCTTCCAAATGGACCAGATGCTCGTTGAGCCACTGGCGGTAGGGGCGTTCGCTGGCGAACTGCTGCTTGATCTCCTCGTCCTCGATGATGCGGCCCTGCTCGGTGTCCACGAGGAACACGCGGCCGGGTTGCAGGCGGCCCTTGCGCAGGACGTTCTCGGGCGGGATGTCGAGTACGCCGGTTTCCGACGCCATGATGACGAGGCCGTCCTTGGTCAGGCAGTAGCGCGACGGGCGCAGGCCGTTGCGGTCAAGAATGGCGCCGATCTGCTTGCCATCGGTGAAGCAGATCGCGGCGGGGCCGTCCCACGGCTCCATCAAGCAGGCGTGATACTGGTAGAACGCCCGGCGGGCGTCATCCATGTGCTGGTCGCCCGACCACGGCTCGGGGATCATCATCATGATCGCATGCGCGAGCGGCCGGCCGGCGAGGACGAGCAGCTCGAGCGTGTTGTCGAACATTGCCGAATCGCTGCCGTTCGGGTTCACGATCGGGAGCAGCTTCTTGATGTCGTCGCCGAAGAGCTCCGACTCGAACAGCGCCTCGCGGGCATGCATCCAGTTGATGTTGCCGCGGAGGGTGTTGATCTCGCCGTTGTGCGCGACGTAGCGGTACGGGTGCGCGCGGTCCCAGCTGGGGAAGGTGTTGGTCGAGAAGCGCGAGTGCACGAGGCCGATCGCCGTCTCCATCGCCGGGTTCTGCAGGTCGGGAAAATATTTTCCGAGCTGGTCGGTCAGCAGCATGCCCTTGTAGACGATCGTCTTGCAGGAGAGACTGGCCGCGTACCACGACTCCGCGCCACTCATTGTGGAGGTGCGGATGTCGCTGTAGGCCCGCTTGCGGATGATGTAGAGCGCGCGCTCGAAGGCCATGTCGTCGGTCAGCGCCGGGTTGCGGCCGATGAACACCTGGCGCATGAACGGCTCGCAGGACTTGGCGGTCTCGCCGAGCGAGGAATTATCCGTCGGCACCGTGCGCCAGCCAAGGAAGGTCTGACCCTCGGCCTGCACGATGCGCTCGAAGGTCTGCTCAATCTTGCGGCGGACGGTCGGGTTGCGCGGGAGGAAGATGATGCCAACGCCATACAGGCCGGCGGCGGGCAGCGTGATGCGCGCTTTCTTACTCACCTCGGCGAAGAACTTGTGCGGAATCTGCAGCAGTACGCCGGCGCCGTCGCCGGTGTTGGGCTCGCTGCCGGCGGCGCCGCGGTGGTCAAGATTGGTCAGGACCTGCAGCGCCTGCTGCAGGATTGCGTGGGTCTTGCGCCCGTGGAGGTCCGCCACGAAGCCAACGCCGCACGCATCGTGTTCAAACGAAGGATCGTAGAGCCCCTGTTTGCCGGGTCGGCCGGCGGTGGAGAACTCGGTGGGCAGGGCAGGGGGATTGGGCCGCGAAACGTTCGACATCAGAGTGGGGTAAACGGGAGCGGGAAGGGTGCCGGATCAGGCGGTAAGGGTTGGTGTGGGGGCAAAAAAAGGGCCGGTCGCATTTTGCGAGAGCCGGCCCGGGAAAGTTAATTCGTCGATGCGGCTTTCGCGTCAGAAGAAGCGAATCGTTTTAGTGGCCATTTTGGCGTGTTCCGCATCCGAGCAGCCCGCGTTGGTGGGCGCGTCGACCGCGGCATCGCTGGGCTTCACAAGGTCGTTGCTGAGCAGGTAATTCTCGACCTCCTCGCCGGAGATGTCCGCGAGCATGACGCCGTCGATCTCGACGCACGGCGAGAGCGGCTGGCCGGACTTCTGCACCATCTCGGCGTAATTCACGCGGTTGTTGATGATATCGATGTCCTCAAAGGCGAGCCCGTGCTTGCGCAGCACGGTGCGCACGCCATTGGACCAACCGCACTGCGGCTTAAGATAGGCTTTGATGTTCATACGACAGGGTACGCGGGTAGAAAAGTGTCGCAAGCTATAGGGCGTGGTTTTTCCCCCGCAAGCGGAACTTTAGAAAATCTTTGGCATATGGCCGCGCACCACGTGCCGCGCCGCGGGGAAAAAATTCCGCAGGATCCCAATCTCGTTTGCCCTCCTTTGGATTTTCGTCCACCCTGGCTGTCCCATGAGCACTTCCCCCGCCCCCGAAGTTTTGTTTGATGTCGTCGCCGACATGCACGCGCCGGAGCTGTACCAGCCGCAGGCGATCGCGGAGGGCGTCGAGCACTTGGAGGACATCGGGCCCGCGCAGATCGCGTTTTATCAGCAACACGGCTACCTCGTGGTGCGCCAGGCGTTCACGCCCGCCGAGATGCAGGGCGCCATTGACGGGCTGGTGGACCTGATCATGGGCCAGCGCCCGGACTTCAAGCACGTGTACTTCGAGGGCAAGGCGAAGGAAATCCTCTCCACCCTCGGGCCGGACCAGCGGCAGGACGCCGTGCGCAAGCTCGGGGTGTTCATCGAATTCGATGCGCGCCTGAAGGCCATCTCGCACCATCCCGCGCTGCTGCGCGCCCTGGAACTCTTCCTCGGCGGCGCTCAGGCGGAGATGTTTCAGGACATGGCGCTGATCAAGCCGCCTCGGCTCGGCCGCGAAAAACCGTGGCACCAGGACAAGGCCTATTTCGAATACCCGCTCGGCACCCCCGTCGTCGGCACCTGGATCGCGCTCGACGAGGCCACGGTCGCCAACGGCTGCATGCAGATCCTGCCCGGCCGGCACCTGGAGGGCCCGATCCCGCATTTCCAGCGCCGCGACTGGCAGATCTGCGACAATGTCATGCTCGGCACCAAGTCCGTCGCCGTGCCGCTGCCGCCGGGCGGGATGCTGTTCTTCGACGGCATGCTGCCGCACGGCACGCCGCACAACTCCTCGCCCAAGCGCCGCCGCGCGCTGCAGTTTCACTATCTCCCCGCCGGCACCAAGAAGTGCTCGCCCGAGGAACGTCTCAAGGCTTTCGGCGGCGAGGGCAAAAACGTCACCTGCTAGCCGGAAGGCCGGCTGGGCTTGTTTTTAAAGGGGAAGCCGGCAAGCCAGGAACGAGGCGGATCGCGAAAACGCGGAAGCGCGAAAAAAGACGATCCGCCCGGAATTGCTCACCGCCGGTGAGGCGTCCCGGGTGACTGCGGTTTCCGCGCTTTTGCGATCCGGATTGGAAGCCTGGTTCCTGGTTTCCTGGCTTTCCCTTCAAATCCAGCTCCTGCTCCGGCTTTCACCTTACAATTTCCTAGCCGCGCCGCGCCGGCTCGCCTATCACGCACAGGATGAAAGTCCTCGTGACCGGCGCCGCCGGCTTCATCGGTTACCACGTCGCCCGCCGGCTGGCGGGCACCAACCGCTGCGAGGTGCTGGGGGTGGACAACCTCAACGACTACTACTCCGTCGACCTCAAGCGCGCCCGCCTGGCCGAGCTCGCCGCGCTGGACGATTTCCGCTTCGTGCAGGCCGATTTCGCCGACGCGACCGCGTTTCAGGGGATCTACAGCCATTTCAAGCCGGACTATGTAATCCACCTCGGCGCCCAGGCCGGCGTGCGGTACAGCATGGAAAACCCCGCGGCCTACGTGCACAGCAACCTCACGGGCTTCCTTAATGTCCTCGAGGCCTGCCGCAAACTGCCGCCGAAGCACCTCGTGTTCGCCTCGTCCAGCAGCGTCTACGGCGCGGGCGCGACCGTGCCGTTCCACGAGGACGCCAACACCGACCACCCCATCTCGTTCTACGGCGCGACGAAGAAAAGTAACGAGCTGATGGCGCACAGTTACGCACACTTGCACGGCCTGATGATCACCGGCCTGCGGTTCTTCACCGTGTACGGCCCGTGGAGCCGGCCCGACATGGCGCCGACGATCTTCTCGCAGGCGATCTGCGACGGCCGGCCGATCAAGCTCTTCAACCACGGCAAGTGCCGGCGTGATTTTACCTACGTGGACGACATCGTGGATGGCGTCGTGAAGGTCCTGCTCTACCCGCCCGCCACCCCGCCCGTCCCGCCGTTCCGGATCTTCAACATCGGCCACAACCGCCCGGTGGAGGTGCTGCTCTTTGTGCGCATGCTCGAGCAGCTCCTCGGCCGCACCGCCCAGATCGAGCTGCTCCCGCCGCAGCCGGGCGACATGATCGAAACCTGCGCCAGCATCGAGCGCCTGTCGGCCGCCGTCGGCTTCACGCCAAAAATTTCCCTCGAGGTCGGGCTGCGCCACTTCACGGACTGGTTTAAAACGTATTACCGGCCCGTATGAAGACCCTTCTCCTGCTCGTCGGCTCCAACATCTTCATGACCCTCGCTTGGTACGGGCAGCTGAAGTTCAAGTGGCTCGAGGGCCGGTCGCTTCTCTTCGTCATCCTCGTCTCCTGGGGCATCGCCTTCTTCGAGTACTGCCTGATGGTGCCGGCCAATCGCTCCGGCTATTTTGACGGCGGCTTCAGCGGCTACCAGCTCAAGATCATCCAGGAATGCGTCACGCTGGCGGTCTTCGTGGTCTTTGCGTGGGTCGTGCTGAAGGAACGGCTCACCTGGAACTACGCCGTCAGCTTTCTCCTCATCTTGCTCGCCCTGTGGTTCGCCACCGCTTTCAAGCCCGGCAGCACCCCGCCCGCCGGCCCCTGATCGGCCGCCGGCGCGCAGCGCCGGGCCGTGGTGGGGAGTTTTCGGAAAACATACGGCGAATCGCCGCTCCGCGCTTGCCTCGCCCGGTGTGCGGCCCAACTTGGTTTTCTCTTTTAATCGCAACCTCAACTCCCCCCCCATACGCCATGTCCAAAGCCGCCCCCACCAAAACCGCCGCCGCCCCCGCCGTCTCGCACGTCCGCGAAAAGAACATCGAGCTCGCCCTCTCCTCCATCACCAAGCAGTTCGGCGACGGCTCGATCATGCGCCTCGGCAGCAACACCCGGATGAAGGTCGAGGTGCTCTCGACTGGTTCCCTCGCGATCGACCTCGCCCTCGGCGTCGGCGGCCTGCCCAAGGGCCGCATTGTGGAGATCTACGGCCCGGAATCCTCCGGCAAAACCACCTTCTGTCTCAGCGTCATCGCCGAGGCGCAAAAAAAGGGCGGCCTCGCCGCCTTCATCGACGTCGAGCACGCCCTCGACCCGAAATACGCCCGCGTCGTCGGCGTGAACCTCGATGACCTGCTCGTTTCCCAGCCAGACTCCGGCGAGGACGCGCTCAACATCATGGAGACGCTCATCCGCTCCAACAGCATCGACGTCATCGTCCTCGACTCCGTCGCCGCCCTCATCACGAAGGCCGAGCTCGACGGCCAGATGGGCGACATGACCATGGGCAGCCAGGCCCGCCTGATGTCGCAGGCCATGCGCCGCCTCACCGCCGTCGTCAGCAAGACGAACTGCGTGTGCATCTTCACCAACCAGATCCGCGAAAAGATCGGCGTCATGTTCGGCAGCCCCGAGACGACCTCCGGCGGCCGCGCGCTGAAGTTCTTCTCGTCCATCCGCATCGACATCCGCCGCAAGGACCAGATCAAGACGCCCGAGGGCAAGGTCATCGGCAATCGCACGAAGATCAAAGTCGTGAAAAACAAGGTCGCCCCGCCGTTCACCGAGGTGGAGTTCGACATCATGTACGACGAAGGTATTTCCAGGCTCGGCTCGCTCCTCGACCTCGCACTCGAGCACAAGGTGCTGGAGAAAAAGGGCGCGTGGATCGCCTACGAAGGCGCGCTCGTCGGCCAGGGCCGCGACGCCGCCAAGGCCGCGCTCAAGGAAAAGCCCGAGCTCGCCGAGAAGATCGCCAAGGCCGTGCAGGACAAAGTCAACGTGGTCGGCGGCGCCGTCATCACGGGCGCGGCGGAGTAAGTCTGGCGTGGCACGGGTGTTCCACCGGTGATTCCCATGTAGGGCGGGGTCTCTGACCCCGCCTTTTTTGTGTCTGCAGGCAGGAACTGATGGGGACGAGACCCCCTCGCTGCGTTCCGCAACCTTCTGCTTCCACAACGGGAATACCCTCCCGCGGATTACGCGGATGAGCGCGGATTACCTCAAGTTATCCGCGTAAATCAGTGTTATCCGCGGACCGGTTTGAAAAGATTAGGTGGGGACAACGATCCCGCCCTGCATGGGTGGGCCCGTTTTTGTTTTGTCACCCCGGCTTCCGCCGCTTGCGTGAGGTCACCCATGGCCTTGCTCCGCGCCAAAGAGATCAAGATTCGCGATCCGTTCGTCCTCCCGGTCACGGCCGAGCAAACCTATTATCTCTACGGCACGACGGATAAAAATCCGTGGGGCGGCCACCCTGGCGAGGGATTCGACACGTATCGCAGCCGCGACTTGGTCCACTGGGAGGGACCGTTCCCGGCTTTTCGGCCACCGGCTGGTTTCTGGGGCACGATCTGTTTCTGGGCGCCGGAAGTGCACGTGTGGCGCGGACGCTATTATATGTTCGCGACGTTTGCGTCGGAGAAAACACCCCTCGGCACCCAGATCCTCGTCGCCGATCACCCGCTGGGGCCGTTCCAGCCGCACAGCGCGGGCCCGGTTACGCCCGCCGGCGACGCCTGCCTCGATGGCACGCTGTGGGTGGCGCGTGATGGCGCGCCGTGGATGATTTTCAGCCGCGACTGGCCGCAGATCGCCATCGGACGCTACTCCGCCCTGCCCTTGCGCGAGGATTTGAGCGCAGCCGCGGGCCCGGCCATCGAGCTTTTTTCCGTCAACGCCGCCGCCTGGGTGCGCTCGCCGCCGTGGCAGAAGGAACGCGACGGCCAAGGCCTGCCGCCCTGCTACGTCGCCGACGGGGCGTGGCCCTTTCGCCTGCCGAACGGCGAACTCGGCCTGCTGTTCTCGAGTTGGAATGAAACCAACTATGCCACCGGCCTTGCCCGCTCCGCCTCGGGCGATCTCGCCGGGCCGTGGACGTGCGACCCCACGGCGTTCTTCCCGGACAACGGCGGCCACGCCATGATCTTCGCCGGGTTCGACGGTCAGACTTACCTCACGTTACACCAGCCCAACGATCCCCCGCCGGAGCATCCGTGTTTCTTTGCCTTCAATCTCGGCCAACCCATGTTGAAACCCGCGTGATTGCTGGATCGTTTTTCCCGGCTGCATCTTTCAACCCATCCACCTTTCATCATGAAAACCAAGCCGGCACGAAATTGGCAGCAACGACCCGGCCTTGCGACCCTGGTGGCCGTTCTCTGCCTTGGCGGCTGTTCAACTTCCCCCCGCGGTTTACCGTCGCCTGAGGCCGACCAACAAGAGATCGCCACCAAGATTGCCGGCATTCGCGAGGCGATCCTGGCCAAGTCGGCCGCCGGCATCGTGCAGTCCGGCACCGCAGACTGGCAGTTCACGGGCCCCGACGGGGTCAGCTTTGATCGCGCTGGTTTCATTGTGCGCACGGAAGCCCTCTTTGCCCGGATCGTGGCGATCGAGTCGCTGGAGACCCACGTTGACCGCATCGTGCTGGCCGGGGCCAACGCGGCCGAGGTCGAGATCACCCAAACCATGGTGCGCTCGGAACGCGCCGCGGGCACCGGCACGGTGGCGCGATTCCGGATTCGTTATCGCGAGCACCACACTTGGGTGCGGACACCGGATGGCTGGCGGGTGCGACGCGTGCAATTCATCGGCACACCCGAACGCACGCCGTTGCCGGCCTCCTGACGGCCGGGGGTTTTGCACGTTGCGACGGCAGGCCTGTTGAGGCATAAATGTTGTTGGTCATGCCCACCGGTCCTTCCCCTGCTGACAGCTCCCTCCAGGTTGCCCCGCGCGAGCCGGTGTTTCATGTGCGCAGGCTGGCGCGCATCTACGGCGAGGGCACCGCGGCGGTCACGGCCCTCGCCGGCGTGGACTTCGACCTCTTTCGCAGCGAGCTCGTCGTGCTGCTCGGGGCGTCCGGCAGCGGCAAATCCACGCTGCTCAACCAGCTCGGCGGACTCGACTCGCCGACCCACGGCACCCTGCTCTACCGCGGGGCCGACCTGGCGCGGTTCGACGAGCCCGCGCTTACCCGCTTCCGGCGCGATGCCGTGGGCTTCGTATTCCAGGCCTACAACCTCATCCCCAGCCTTACCGCCCGTGAAAACGTCGCGCTGATCACGGAAATCTGTCGCGCGCCGATGGCCCCCGAGGAGGCGCTGCAGCTCGTCGGCCTCGGCGACCGCTTGGATCATTTTCCCGCCCAGCTCTCCGGCGGTGAACAGCAGCGCGTGGCCATCGCCCGCGCCATCGCCAAGAGGCCCGAGGTGCTGCTCTGCGACGAGCCAACCGGCGCCCTCGACGTGCGCACCGGCATCACGGTTCTCGAGGCCATCGAGCGCATCAACCGCGAGCTCGGCACGCTCGCCGTCATCATCACCCACAACGCCATCCTCGCCGACATGGCCGACCGCGTCTTCACGCTCTCGGACGGCCGGATTGTGAACGAGCGCACCAACGCCCGCCGCGGCTCCGTGCGCGACCTGGCGTGGTGAAGTCAGAGGTCAGAAGCCAGTAATCAGATGTCAGCCAAACCCAAGCCAGCCACCAGAGTCCCAACCCGCGATAGATAGGCTCTGACCTCTGGCCTCTGACCTCTTTCACGAAATGAGCCTCCTCGACCGCAAACTTCTCCGCGACCTCGCCGCGCTCAAGTCGCAGGCGCTCGCGGTCGCGCTCGTGATGGCGTGCGGCCTGGCGATGATGATCATGACGCGATCGCTGATTCTGTCACTCGAGACGACCCGCGACACCTATTACGAGCATCACCGGTTTGCGCAGGTCTTCGCGCGGCTGAAACGCGCCCCCGCCGCCGTCCGCGACCAGCTCGCCGCGATTCCCGGCGTCGCCACGGTGGAGACCGGCATCGCGATGCAGGTCACGCTCGACCTGCCCGGCCTCGACCTGCCCGCCGTCGGCCTGCTCAATTCGCTACCCGAACGCGGTGAGGCCGTCCTGAACCGCGTTTATCTCCGCTCCGGCCGGCTGCCGCTCAGTCCCAGCACGCAATATGAACTCGCTGCCGGCGAAGCGTTCGCCGAGGCGCACGCGCTCAAACCCGGCGACACGATTTCCGCCGTGCTCAACGGCACGAAGCAGACCTTCCGCCTCTCCGGCATCGTGCTGTCCCCGGAGTTTGTCTTCGAGGCGCCGCCCAATTCCGCCCTGCCCGACAACAAGACCTACGGCGTCTTCTGGATGCCTTACAAGGAACTCGCCACCGCGTTCCAGCTCTACGGCGCATTCAACAACGTGGCCCTGACCCTCGCGCCCGGCGCTTCGGAGGGCGCCGTCATCGCTGACACGGACCGCCTGCTCGCTCCCTATGGCGGCCGCGGCGCGTACGGCCGCGCCAATCATCCCTCCCACCAACGGCTCGACGACGAGATCCGCGTGCTGACGGGACTCTCCATCGCCTTCCCCCTCGTGTTTCTGAGCGTGGCAGCGTTCATGACGAATTCCGTGATGAGCCGGCAGGTCGCCCTGCAGCGCGAGCAGATCGCGATGCTCAAGGCCTGCGGTTTCAGCAACGCGCAGGTCGGGACGCATTATTTTAAATTCTCCTTCGCCATCGTGCTCGGGGGGGTCGGCTTCGGCGCCATCGGCGGCATCTTCCTCGGCCACCAGCTGGTGGGGCTGTACCACATTTTTTTCCGTTTTCCGCAGCTCGATTTTCTCCTCGATTCCCGCGTGCTCGTCGCCGCCAGCGTGGTGAGCTCGCTCGCTGCGTTTGCTGGCGTGGCCGGGGCCGTGCACCGCGCCGTGCGGCTGCCCCCCGCCGAGGCAATGCGGCCCGAGGCACCCGCGCGCTACCGGCCCGCCCTGCTCGAGCGGCTCGGCGCGGCCCGCTGGTTCAGCGCGTCGTTCCGGATGTCGCTGCGCAACATCGAGCGCCGGCCCATCCGCAGCGCCCTCACCTGCCTCGCCCTGGCGCTCGCCACCTCCATCCTCGTCGTGCCCAGTTCGTTTCGCGATGGCGTCGCGTACATCATCGATTTCCAGTGGGACGTCGTGCAGCGGCAGACCGTCACCCTCACCCTGGTCGAGCCCGGCCCCACCCGCGGTGCGGCGGATTTCGGCCACCTGCCGGGCGTGATCCTCGCGGAGCCGTTTCGCTATGTACCCGTCGAGCTGCGCGCCGGCCCGGTTACCCGCCGCCTGTTGCTGCAGGGCCTGCCGGCGCACGGCACCCTGAGCCGCGTGATCGATGCTCATCCGCGCCAGCTCACCCTCCCGCCCCGCGGCATCATCATCTCCGCCAAGCTCGCCACCGTGCTGCAGGTGCGGCCCGGCGACGAGGTCGTGGCCAAGGTGCTCGAAGGCGAGGAGCGCGAGCTCCGGGTGCCGGTGGCCGGGCTGGCGGAGGATTTCACCGGCATCGCCGCCTACATGGAATTGCCGGCGCTCAACCGCCTGCTGCTCGAGGGCGACCGGATCAACGGCGCGCACCTCACCGTGGCCGCCGGGTCGTGGCCGGAATTCCTGGCCGCGGTCAAGCACACGCCACGCCTCGCGGGTTGCATGATCAAGAACTCCGTCCGCGAGGGTTTCCGGCAGACGACCGCCGCGAGTGTCTCGTTGCTACAGAAAATCTACATGTTCTTCGCCACCGTCGTCGCCTTCGGCATCATCTACAACAGCGCGCGCATCTCGCTGTCCGAGCGGTCGCGCGAGCTTGCCACGCTGCGCGTGCTCGGTTTCAGCCGGGGCGAGGTGGGGGCCGTGCTCGTGGGCGAACTCGTGTTGCTGACGCTGCTGGCCCTGCCGCTCGGGCTGGTGCTCGGCTCGTTCTTCGCGTCAGGCATCATCCGCACGCTCAACACCGAGACCGTGCGACTGCCGCTCGTGCTCACGGCGGCCAACTACGCGTTCGCGGTTTCCGTCGTCGCGATTGCTTCGGCATTGTCGGCGCTGTTTGCCGCGCGCAAGCTCGCGGCCATTGATCTCGTGAGTGCGCTCAAGGCCCTCGACTAAACTCTTTCCATGACCGCCGCCTCCTCTCCTTCCGCCCCGGGCCAGCCCGGCACCCGCTCCTGGCGCCGCTTCCTGCCCTGGGCCGGCCTGGCCCTGCTGGTGGCGCTCATCGGCATCGGCCTCTGGCCGCGCGCCGTGCCGGTCGAGACCGGCCGCGTCACGCGCGGCGCGCTGGTCGTGACGGTGGATGAGGAGGGCATGACGCGCGTGAAGAACCGTTATGCGGTCTCCGCGCCCGTCGCCGGTCAGCTGCGCCGGATTGACTGGAAGGCCGGCGCGCCCGTCGTGACCGGACAGACCGTGCTGGCCACCCTGGAGACGAGCGGCGCGGATTTTCTCGACGCCCGCAGCCAGGCCCAGGCCGCCGCCCGCGTGCGCGCCGCCGAGGCCAACCGCGAAGGCGCCCTCGCCCAGCACGAGCGCGCCGGCGCCGCGGCGAAAATGTATGCAGCGGATTTTGACCGATTGAAGCAGCTCTTCGCCCAGAAGGTTTTGTCCGCTCAGGAATTCGACACCGCGCAAATGCGCGCCACCACCGCCCTCCAGGAGGAGCGCGCCGCTGAGTTCGGCTTGAAGGTGGCGGAGTTCGAACTGGAACAGGCGCGCGCTCTGCTTTCCCGCGAACAGCCTGGCGGCAGTGCCGAGCCGCTCGTCATCACTTCCCCGGTCGACGGACGCATTCTGCGCGTGCTGCAGGAGAGTTCGCGCGTGGTGCCGGGCGGTTTTCCGCTCATGGAAGTCGGCGACCCCACCGACCTGGAAGTGCGCATTGAGGTGCTGTCGCGCGACGGTGTGGCCATCCGCCCCGGGGCGCGCGTTGTGCTCGAGCAATGGGGCGGCCCGGAACCGCTCGCCGCGCGCGTACGCTTGGTCGAACCGTCGGCCTTCACCAAGATTTCCGCGCTCGGCGTCGAGGAGCAGCGCGTGTACGTCGTCGCGGATTTCACCGATCCGCTCGGGAAACGCCCCACCCTGGGCGATAATTACCGCGTCGAAGCCCATGTGGTGACCTGGGAGAGTTCCAGCGTCCTGCACGCGCCGGCGGGCGCGTTGTTCCAGCGCGACGGCGCCTGGCAGACCTTCGTACTCGATGGCCGTCGCGCCCAACTTCGCACCGTGGCGGTCGGCCACAGCAACGGCCGCGAAACGGAAATCCTGGCCGGCTTGGCCGAAGGCGATTCCGTCGTGCTTTACCCCGGCGACAAGGTCGCCGATCGCACCCGCGTCGCGCCGATCAGCATCAACGCGCGCTGAGGGGTTTGCGGGTGAAACGCTTTGTCCCCAACGCGTTGGTTTGAACTGGAACCGCGGCGCCCTCGCCGCGCGAAGCTCAGAACGCGGCCCGGGCACCCCGCCGGCTGGTGGTCGGCGTCGACGTCCCCAGCGCCGACTTCGCCGATGAGAACATCGGCAACCACCGCGGAAGACAGGTGCGGTCAGCGCTTCGCCCTGCGCCGGGTTTTGTCTTGGCGTGGGCGGACGGGGCGCGTTGCGTCACGGGATGCCGCGTTCCTCCGACACGATTGCCGCGCTCGCCACGCCCGCCGGCACCTCCGCGCTCGCGCTCGTGCGTGTCAGCGGGCCGGATACGGCAGGGTTTGCGCAGGATATTTTCGGCGCCCCACCCCCACCCCGCCACGCGCTCCACGCGGACTACCGGGCGAAAGACGGCCGGCTGGTGGATGACGTGGTGGCCACCTTTTTCCCCGCGGGAAATTCCTTCACCGGTGAGGATTCGCTCGAGATTTCGTGTCATGGCAATCCCTTCATTGCGCAGACGATTCTCGAGGATCTGTTCGCGCGCGGCGGGCGTCCCGCCGGGCCGGGTGAGTTCACGCAACGCGCCTTTCTGAACGGCCGCATGGATCTGAGCCAGGCCGAGGCGGTGATGGATCTGATCCACGCCCGCAGCGAACGCGCCCTCGCGGCGGCAAACCAGCAATTGCGCGGCGGGCTCGGCCGGCGGTTGAACGATTTGACGGAGCGACTGCTCGGCGCCCTAGCGCGGATTGAGGCGTATATTGATTTTCCCGACGAGGATCTGCCGAAAGAAGACCGGGCCATCGTCCGGCGCACTCTCGAATCGCTCGCCGCCGAGACGGAACGACTGCTCGCGACGAGCCATTATGGCGAATTGCTCCGCGACGGGATCAAGACCGTGATTATCGGCGCCCCCAACGCCGGCAAAAGCAGTTTGCTGAACCGCCTGGTGGGCCACGAACGAGCAATTGTGAGCGCCGAACCGGGTACCACGCGGGATTTTATCGAGGAACGCATCATTGTCGGACCCCACTGCCTCCGACTAATCGATACGGCCGGTCTCAACCCCGCTCCCGGCTCAATTGAGAAGCTAGGCATGGATAAATCGCTCGAGCGCGCCGCCGAGGCTGACCTGATCCTGCTGGTTCTCGATGCAACAACTGCATTACCCACACTACCAGAGTTTCTTGCAAAATTATTGAGCACAGATCGAACCCTCGTAGCGCTCAATAAATCCGACCTATTTAAGTCTGAATCATTTGACCTCGAAATATATTCTAACCTTAAGTCCGTGAGCATATCCGCCCTCACCGGTGCCGGAATCGATCCTTTGATCACGGAAATTACTCGGATGGTGGATTTCTTCCAGCCCACTGGCCAGGACGATGTGATTGCGATCAACGCCCGCCATGCTGACGCCCTCACCCGCGCCAAAGTCAGCCTCCAAGCCGCTTTGGCTAACCTCGCCGCCAGCGGACCGGTTGAGCTGCTGGCGAGTGATCTACGTGGAACATTAGCGGCCTACGGCGACATCCTCGGCAAGGTGGATAATGAGCGAATGCTCGACCAACTTTTTGCCACATTCTGCATCGGAAAATAGGGCGCTTGCGAATCGGCAACCGCGCACTACCCTGTCAATTATAGTCACGTTGAGCGATGATATACAATAAGTTACCGTTTGATGTGATCGTTTGCGGCGCCGGACATGCGGGCGTCGAGGCGGCCTTGGCGGCATCGCGGATGGGCGCCTCTACCCTGCTCCTTTCCGGCAATATAGATACCATCGCGCAGATGAGCTGTAACCCAGCGATCGGCGGCCAGGCCAAGGGCCAGATGGTCCGTGAGCTCGACGCACTGGGTGGCGAAATGGCGATCACTACGGACGTCACAGGAATCCAGTTCCGGCTGTTGAACGAATCCAAAGGACCGGCAGTCCAGGCCCCGCGCGCGCAGTGCGACAAGAAAGCCTACCAGTTCCGGCTTAAACACACGCTCGAGCTGCAACCGAATCTACAGATCTTCCAGGCCACGGTCACGGGCTTGTTATACAAGGCCGGCAAAGTCGTCGGCTGCCAGACCAACCTAGATATTGATTTCCTCGGCCAGACCGTCGTGGTGACAACCGGGACGTTTTTGCGCGGCCTGATGCATATCGGCCAAAACAAGAACGAAGGCGGCCGTTTGGGCGACTTCAGCGCCAAGAGCCTGTCCAGCAGCCTGACCGAGGCCGGAATCCAACTGGAGCGCCTTAAAACCGGCACGCCACCGCGATTACTCGGCCGCAGTATCGATTTCAGCAAGATGGAGGAGCAGAAGGGCGACCTCCAACCAACGTTCTTCGCCTTCCATGACACCCGAGGTCCGGAGGAAATGTTCCATGTGGAACAATCCGGGGAACGCCGCATCGGATGGGCGCCTGGCAGCGAACAGGTTTCCTGCTGGATGACTCATACTACGGCTCAAACCGCCGAGATCGTGCGGGCTAACCTGAGCAAGTCCGCCATGTACAGTGGGGAGATCGTTGGGGTAGGGCCGCGGTACTGTCCAAGCATCGAGGACAAGTTTGTCCGCTTCGCCGACAAGCCCCGGCACCTGCTGTTTCTTGAGCCGGAGGGGAGGTCAACGAACGAGTATTACGTTAACGGTCTGTCAACAAGTCTCCCTTTCGACGTCCAACTCGATCTGGTGCATAGCATCCCTGGCTTGGAGAGGGCTCAATTGCTACGACCCGCCTATGCGGTCGAGTATGACTTCGCTCATCCTACTCAACTCTTTCCCTCGCTGGAGTCTAAGAAAGTTGAGAATCTTTTTTTTGCCGGCCAAATCAATGGAACTTCCGGCTACGAAGAGGCGGCAGTCCAGGGATTAGTCGCTGGCGTAAATGCTGTGAATAAGGTGCGAGTAACCGCCCCGATGTTGATTCAGCGCAACGAGGGTTATATCGGTGTACTGATTGATGATCTCGTAACTAAGGGCACCCGAGAACCTTACCGCATGTTCACGAGCCGGGCGGAATATCGGCTTTTATTCAATCACGGGAGCGCGGAATTTCGATTTTTGGACCACGCTAAAACCTACAATCTACTGTCTAATAACAGGATAAAAAACATTGAGGCCAAACAGGCCAAAGTGACGCACTGGGTGGATTATCTCGAGAAAAACCGCAGTACAGGAGGCACCTGGGCCGACGCGATCCGGCGCGATCGGGTAGGGGCCGTGCTGCCGGATGAACTGATCAGGGAGTCGGCGCCCGTGCGCGACGAGGTCGTTTACCGGGTGAGTTACCAAGGCTACCTGGCCCGGGAACAACGTCAGGTGGAAAAGCTTTCCCAAATCGAAAAGATCCGCATCCCGGCCGACTTCGATTACCCCGCCGTCCGCGGACTCCGCCGGGAAAGCTCGCTGAAACTTGCTGAGTTCAAGCCCATGACTCTCGGCCAAGCCAGCCGCATCAGCGGGGTAAATCCCGCCGATATCAGCATTTTGATGGTCCTGATCGGCGCGGAAGCGGGCAGGGGACGAGATGCTTCCTGAGTATTCCCTATCGTTATTATGGAGAACCCAACCCGCACCGCCGAGCATTTGGCCCGTATAGATCAGCGGCACAATAATTTACGCGAAGAACTCGCTTCACTCATCCCGGCCAAGTCCGTCATCGTCTGGGAGGTGGGCAGTGGCCACGGTCATTTTCTTGCCGCCTATGCTGCGGCCTATCCGGATCAGGTCTGTGTCGGGGTAGATATTACCGGGGACCGGATCGAGCGCGGTATCCGCAAGCGCAACCGGGCCAAGCTGGCTAATCTCCACTTTATCCATGCCGAGGCGAATGATTTTCTCCGCGCGCTCCCGCCCGGAGTGACCTTCTCCTCCATATATATCCTGTTTCCCGATCCCTGGCCGAAGCGGCGACACCACAAGAACCGCATTCTCCAGCCGGATTTTCTGAACGCCGTGGCCGAACGGGCAGGGCAGGGCGCGCGGCTGCACTTCCGCACCGACTATGAGCCTTACTTCCGAGAAGCCGCGCAGGTCATCACCGCGCATCCCGAATGGCAAATCGCGGACGAGCCCTGGCCGTTTGAGCAGCTGACCGTCTTTCAGAGCCGGGCTACGCAGCACCATTCGCTAACCGCCCAACATCGCGCGGGCGGCGCATAAGTTTGCCGCCAGGAGAGGGCGGTGGCGTTAATTCTTTGTTTTCGCCTGCGGGAGTCGCATTTCAGGGGTTGACGGTGACTGGGGCGGCCGCCTTTGTGTTTTCTTTTCGTTAGGCCACACCAGCTTCCTGAACCCATGTTTCGAGTCAAAAAACTCGCTTTGCCCGCCGTTTTTATCGCCACCGCCCTCACGGCCTTTGCCGCTGAGTCGCATGGCGTGGCCCCGGCCGCCGAGGCGCTGTTTAATGTCGGCCCGCTGCCGGTGACCAACAGCATGGTGACCAGCTGGATCGTCGCCGCGGTGCTGATCATCGCCATTCGGCTCGCCATCAAAAAGCCGCAACTCGTCCCGTCCCGCGCGCAGGCCATGGTGGAAAATCTGGTGGAGGGCATCCTCGATTTGACCTCGCCCATCGTCGGGAAAAAAGTCGCCAAGCACACCTTTCCCCTGCTCGTCGCGCTGTTCACCTTCATCCTGATCCAGAATTGGAGCGGCCTGTTTCCCGGCGTCGGCACCATTTTCATGGTCGATCATGCCAGCGGTGAGTGGATGGAGTTTATTCGCCCAGGCAACGCCGACATGAACGGCACCATCGCCCTCGCCGTCGTCTCGTTCATCGGCTGGCTCTATTTTATCCTGCGCTACGCCGGACCGAAGCTGGTCCTGAAGGATATCTTCGGCAACAAGGCGGACAAGCGCGAGGTCCCCGCTATTATCTATTACCCGCTGTTCGGCCTCTTCTTCGCGGTGGGCCTGATCGAGATCGTCTCGATTCTCTTCCGGCCGATTTCGCTCTCCTTCCGTCTTTTCGGCAATGTCTTCGGCGGCGAGAACCTCCTGCACTCCATGTCGGCCATCACGCCCTGGGTGCTGCCAGTGCCGTTTTACTTCCTCGAGCTGCTCATCGGCTTTGTCCAGGCCCTCGTGTTCACGCTGCTGGTCAGCGTCTACATCGGCCTGATCTGCAACCACGGCGACGACCACGAGGCCGACCACGGCCACGGCGAGGCCGGCAAGGCTGCCCACTAACCCTTTCCCGCCGGGAGCGTGCCCCGCGTGCGCACGGCGGAAATCCAACCAAAAAAACAACACCACCATGATCACCCAGTTCGCAGAAATCACCGGCAGTCTCCATGCCGCCTTCGGTTGTCTCGCCGCCGCCATCGGCGTCGGTCTCGTCGGCGCCAAGGCCGTCGAGGGCGTCGGCCGTAACCCCGGCGCGTCCGGCAAGATCCTCGTCCAGTCCATCATCGGCATGGCCCTCGCCGAAGCCGTCGCGTTCTACGCGATCTTCCTCGTTAAGTAATTCCTTCCGTTGCTCGCGCCGGCGCCCCGCGCCGGCGCGACCTTTTCCATCCCCGGCGCTTTTCCCATGCTCTCCACCCTGCTTGTTCTCGCTGCAACCACCGGCCACGCCGTCGAGGCGGTGGCTGCCCATGGCGAAGCCCCCAGCGGCATCACGAAGATCACGCACGATTTCGGCATCAGTGTGCCGCTCATCCTCGCCCAGGTCCTCAGCTTTTCCATCGTCGCCTTCGTCCTGTGGAAATTCGCGTTCAAGCCCGTCCTCGCCACCCTCGACGAGCGCCAGGCCAAGATCTCGTCCGGCCTGAGCTATGCCGAGGAGATGAAAACCAAGCTGGCCGCCGCGCAGGAAGAAAGCGCCGCCAGCGCCAAGCGCGCCCAAGTCGAGGCCTCCCGCATCATTGACGAGGCCCGCAAGTCCGCGAAGGACTTCCTCGACAAGCAGACGCAGGAAACCGCCGCCAAGGCCAACGACATCATCGCCAAGGCCCAGCAGGCCATCGAGCTCGAGAAAAAGAAGATGCTCGCCGAGGCCCGCACCGAGATCGCCCGCCTCGTCGTCGTCACCACCGAGCGCGTCCTCGCCAAGAAACTTACCGACGCCGACCGCAGCGCTTACAACGATGCCGCCTCGCGCGAACTCACGAACGCCTGAGCGTTTCCGCCTGTTTAATTCTTAATCCTTCATTCGACCGATGGCCTCCCACGCCAGAAAAGCCCAGCAGTTTGCCCGCCAGCTCTTCAAGCTGAGCGTGGCGGACGGCGTCCTCTCGGCTGAGCGTGTGTCCGGGGTCCTCGCCTACGTCGAGAAGCACCAGCCCGCCAACCCCGTCATGGTGCTCAAGGCCTATGCCCGCTACGTCGCCGCCGAGCTCGCCAAGGGCGAAGCCGTCGTCGAGCACGCCGGCGCCATCACCGCCGCCACGCTGGCCGCCATCGCCGCCGCGATGACCAAAAAATACGGCCGCCCCGTCACCGCCACCGCCCGGCCCAACGCCGCGCTCCTCGCCGGCCTGCGCGTGCACGTGGGCGACGACATCTACGAATCCTCCGTCGCCGGCCAGCTGGCCGCGTTGGCCACCGCCGTTTAATTTCCAGAAATCCCGCCTCCAACCCCGCATTTCCCGATGAGCACCGTCCTCGAACAAATCGAACAGCAGATCGCCAAGCTCTCCAGCAAGGCCGTCAAGAAGAACACCGGCAACATCCGCACCGTCGCCGACGGCGTCGCCAAAATCGACGGCCTGTCCGCCGTGATGTACAATGAGATGGTGCAGTTCCCCGGCGGCGCCATCGGCATCGCCCTCAACCTCGAGGAGGACGAGGTCGGTTGCGTCGTCCTCGGCGACGTCTCGCAGCTCAAGGAAGGCGACGAGGTCACCACCACCGGCAAGCTCCTCTCCGTGCCCGTCGGCAAGGCGCTCCTCGGCCGCGCGGTCGACGCCCTCGGCAATCCCGTGGACGGCAAGGGTCCAATCGGCGCGACGGAATCCTATCCCGTCGAGAAGATCGCCCCCGGCATCATCGTCCGCAAATCCGTTTCCCAGCCGCTCTTCACCGGCATCATGGCGATCGACTCCATGATCCCGATCGGCCGCGGCCAGCGCGAGCTGATCATCGGCGACCGCGGCACCGGCAAGACCACCATCTGCATCGATACGATCATCAACCAGGCCAAGATCAACAAGGTCGGCCTCGCCAGCGGCGACCCGAAGTTCCGCCCGGTCTATTCCATCTACGTCGCCGTCGGTCAGAAGAATTCCAACATCGTCCGCACGATGACGGCCCTCGAAGCCGCCGGCGCGCTCGAGTACACCATCATCGTCGGCGCCCCCGCCGCGGACAATCCCGCCAATCAATACCTCGCCCCGTTCTCCGGCGCGGCGATGGGCGAGTGGTTCATGGAAAACGGCATGGACGCGCTGATCGTGTATGACGATCTCTCCAAGCACGCCGTGGCCTACCGCCAGATTTCGCTGATCCTCAAGCGTCCCTCCGGCCGCGAGGCGTACCCGGGCGACGTGTTCTACCTGCACTCCCGTCTGCTCGAGCGTTCCGCCCGTCTCGACGGCAAGGGCTCGCTCACCGCACTCCCGATCATCGAGACGCAGGCCGGCGACGTGTCCGCCTACATCCCGACGAACGTGATCTCGATCACCGACGGCCAGATCTTCCTCGAGACCGACCTCTTCAACCAGGGCATCCGCCCCGCCGTGTCCGTCGGCCTCTCCGTCTCGCGCGTCGGCTCCGCCGCGCAGATCAAGGCCACCAAGCAGGTCGGCGGCAAACTCAAGGGCGAGCTCGCCCAGTTCCGCGAACTCGCGGCCTTTGCTCAGTTCGGTTCCGACCTCGACGCCAAGACCAAGGGCCAGCTCGAGCGCGGCGCCCGCATCGTCGAGCTCTTCAAGCAGCCCGCGTTCAGCCCCGTGCCGATCGAGCTACAGGTCGCGATCCTCTTCGCCATGCAGAAGAACTTCTTCGACGCCATCGACACCAAGAAGGTCGTCGCCGCCGCGGCCGCGATGAAGGAATTCTTCACCACCCGCAAGGACGCCCTCCTCACCGAGATCCGCACCAAGGCCGCCCTCGACAAGGACCTCGAGGCCAAGCTCCAGGCCGCCTGCGACGAGTGGAAATCCGGCTACACGGCATAATTTTCGAATTTCGCTTCTCGATCTTCGAATCCCCTCATCCATCCGCGACTTCCCACTTTAAGAAACCGATTTCCGATACCGATTAACGCCCCTGCGTTCGAGCGCGGGCCGAAATCGAAAATCGCCAGTCGGAATTCGAAAATCTAGAAAATGCCCTCCACCCGCGACATCCGCCGACGCATCAAGTCGGTCAAGAACACCCGCCAGATTACCAAGGCGATGGAGCTGGTCGCGGCGTCGAAGATGAAGAAGGCGCAGCAGGCCGCGCTTGCCGGCCGCCCTTACGCCGAGCTCATGGCCCGCATGCTCGCCGCCCTCGCCGACCGCGTGGAGGAATCCCAGCACGAGTTCCTCGTGAAGCGCGAGGTGAAGACCCGCGGCATCATCCTCATCACCTCCGACAAGGGCCTGTGCGGCCCGCTCAACTCGAATCTTTTCAAGCTCGTCACCGAGATCAAGACCCCGGCGAAGTACGCCGTCATCGGCCGCAAGGGCACGCAGTTCATCGCCCGCACGCACCGCGCCCTGCTCGCCGACTTCCCCGCCAATGACCGCACCGCGTTCGCCGACATCAAGGTCGTCGCCGAGTTCATGGTGCAGCAGTACCACAAGGGCGTGGTGGATACGGTCGAGATCATCTGGCCGCGTTTCCGCAACACGCTGGTGCAGGTGCCCACGGTCATGACCTTGCTGCCGCTCACGGACGTCAAGGCCGCCGTCGCGGAATTGCACGCCGCCACCGGCACCGTCCCGGTGAAGGAAAGCCCCGCCGAGAGCCAGATGCTGTTCGAACCCGATGCGAAGGTCGTCCTCGAGTCGCTGCTCCCGCTTTATCTCAACCGCCAGGTGTACCACCAGGCCCTGGAGGCCAAGGCCTCCGAGCACAGCTCCCGCATGGTCGCCATGAAGACCGCCAAGGACAACGCCACGAAGCTCCTCGGTGATCTCACCCTTGAGTACAACAAGGCCCGCCAGGCCGGCATCACGCAGGAAATCCTCGAGATCGCCGCCGCCCAGTTCAGCGCCGCGTAATTTTCCAACCCCACTCAGTCCTTCATTTCCTCCTTCTCTTTTCAAAAATGAACACCGGTAAAATCGTCCAAGTCATCGGCCCCGTGGTCGACGTGCAGTTTGCGGAGCACACCATTCCGCCCATCTACCAGGCGCTCACGATCGAGTTCACGACCTCCGGCAAGGCCGAGGTGCTCACGCTCGAGATCCAGCAGCACCTCGGCGGCGGCGTCGCCCGCGCGATCGCGATGTCCTCCTCCGAGGGCCTCGTGCGCGGCATGACCGTCGTCGACACCGGCGCGCCCATCATGGTGCCCGTCGGCGCCGGCGTGCTCGGCCGCATCTTTGACGTCACCGGCAACGCCGTGGACGGCAAGGGCCCGGTCAAGTTCGACAAGAAATACCCGATCCACCGTCCCGCCCCCACGCTCTCCGACCAGAACACCAAGGCCGAGATTCTCGAGACCGGCATCAAGGTCATCGACCTGATCTGCCCGTTCATCAAGGGCGGCAAGGCCGGGGCCTTCGGCGGCGCCGGCGTCGGCAAGACCGTCGTCATTCTCGAGCTCATCAACAACATCGCCAAGGCCCACGGCGGTTACTCCGTGTTCGCCGGGGTGGGTGAGCGCTCCCGCGAGGGCAACGACCTCTACCACGAAATGTCCGAGGCCGGCGTTATCGACCAGAAGGACCTCAGCAAATCGAAGGTCGCCCTCGTCTACGGCCAGATGAACGAGCCCCCGGGGGCCCGTATGCGCGTCGCCCTCTCGGCGCTCGCGATGACCGAGTACTTCCGCGACGAAAAGAACCAGGACGTGCTCCTCTTCATCGACAACATCTTCCGGTTCTCGCAGGCCGGCTCCGAGGTGTCCGCACTCCTCGGCCGCTCGCCGTCAGCGGTCGGTTACCAGCCGACGCTCGCCAACGAGATGGGCCTCCTCCAGGAGCGCATCACCTCGACCAAGAAGGGCTCCATCACCTCCGTCCAGGCCGTGTACGTCCCTGCGGACGACCTTACCGACCCGGCCCCCGCAAACACGTTCGCGCACTTGGACTCCACCATCGTGCTCGAGCGCTCCATCGCCGAGCTCGGCATTTATCCCGCGGTTGATCCGCTCGCCTCCGTCTCGAAGGCCCTCCAGGCCGACATCGTCGGCGAGGAACACTACAAGGTCGCCCGCGAGGTGCAGCGCGTCCTCCAGCGTTACAAGGATCTCCAGGACATCATCGCCATCCTCGGTCTCGACGAGCTTTCCCCCGAGGACAAGCAGACCGTCTACCGCGCGCGCAAAATCCAGCGTTTCCTCTCGCAGCCGTTCGCGGTCGCCGAGGTGTTCACCGGCACGCCCGGCAAATACGTCCCCGTCAAGGAGACCGTCCGCGGTTTCAAGATGATCCTCGACGGCACGCTCGATGACACCCCCGAGGGTGACTTCTACATGCGCGGTGGCATCGACGAGGTCACGGCCGCCAGCAAAAAGGCCTAAACCTTCCGCCCGCTAAACACGCAAACCTGCGCTAAATAATCCGATCTTCCATTCGCGTTCTTTAGCGTAATTCGCGGGCAAACATCATGGCTCTCACTCTCGAAATCGTCACCCCCGAGGCCCGGGTCTATTCCGACACCGTCGATACCGTCGTCATCCCGACGCGGGACGGCGAGGTCGGCATTCTCCCCGGCCACATCGCGCTGCTCACGCAGATTGAGCATGGCGAGTTGCGCGTGACGAAAAACGGCGTCACCCAGTGGCTCGCCGTCAGCGGCGGCTTCGCCGAGGTCGAGGGTGACCGCGTCCACGTCCTGGCCGAAAATGCCATCAACGAGGAAAAGATCGACGAGCACGCCGTCGAGGCCGCCCTCAAGCGCGCCGAGGAACAACTCGCCGCCGCCAAGGACATCGATCCGCAGCAGTACGAACACCTGCAAAGCTTGGTGCGTTACTCCGGCGTCCAACTCGCCGTCAAACGGCGGCGCCGCTAATTTTTCTCCGGCTCGGGCCTGCCAGCCCGGGCCTTTTTCTTGCACCCCTACTGAAACTGAGTCTCGTTCGGCCACTCACCCCACGGCAATGAACACCCCGCGCGAACCCTTCCGACCGCAGCGCATGAAGTTGGCCGAACTGCCCAACGGCGCCGCTGGACGGGTCTGCGAGCTCACGGGCCACGCGGAATTTTGCCAGCGGCTTCGCGAGATGGGCGTCGGCGAATCCATCATCATCGAGCGCGTGTCAGGGCAGGGGACCTTGCTCTGCCAGATCAGCAACACCCGCATCGCCCTCAGCGACGGCGCCGCCCAGCAGATCATCGTCGAGCTCATCCGCGCGGCGCGCGCCTGATTTCCCCGTGGCCGCCACCACCATCAAACTTTCTGAACTCGCCATCGGCGCCAGCGCCCGCGTGGTGGAATATCCCAAGCAGGGCGCCGCCTTTCTGCGGCTGCGCGAAATGGGCCTGCTCGCCGGCACCTCGGTCACCCTCATTCGCACCGCGCCGCTCGGCGATCCACTCGAGATCAAGGTCCGCGGTTATCATCTCACCCTGCGCAAGGTCGACGCCGCGCACATCCTGGTCGAGCCTGTCCCCGTCTCCTGATGGCGCTGTCTTCCCCTCTTTCCCCGGTTCCCGCCCCCGCGGCGTCGTCCCGCGCACCGATCTACGCGCTCGTCGGCAATCCCAACTGCGGCAAAAGCACGCTCTTCAACGCCCTCACCGGCCTGAAACAAAAGGTCGGCAACTATCCCGGCGTCACGGTCGAGAAAAAGGTCGGCACGACTTATTCCCAGCACGGCCAGGCAATCACCGTCATCGACCTGCCCGGCACTTACTCGCTTGCCGCCCGTTCGCCCGATGAGGCCGTCACCCGCGACGTGCTGCTCGGCCGCCGCAGCGATACCCCGCAACCCGATCGCATCCTCTGCATCGTGGATGCCACGAATCTCGAACGTAACCTCTACCTCGTTCACCAAATTCTCGACCTTGGCCGGCCCGTCATCCTTGTACTGAACATGATGGACCTCGCCGCGCAGGCCGGGCTCAACGTCCGCGTCGCCCGGCTCGAAAAGGAACTGGGCATCCCCGTCATCGCCTGCGAGGCCGTCAACGGCCGGGGGCTCGTTGAGTTGCGCGTGACCATGAGCCGGCCCGACCTGCCGCTCGCGCGCCATGCGTGGGGCGTGCCCGCGCCGATCGCGCCCGCCGTGTCCGAGCTCGCCGCCTCGCTCACCGAAAATGACGGCAAACTCCCGCTCGCCGCGCGCGCCGAGGCGCTGTTGCTGTTGACCGACCAGGATTCCGTCCGCGTCTCCGGGTCCGTGCCTCTCAGCGCCCGCACGACGGAAATCCTGCAGGGCTGGCAAAAACGCTGGGAAGGCGAGGGGACGGACTGGGCGGGCATCCTGGTGAACTCACGCTACGAGTCCATCGGCCAGCTCGCCTCGGAGGTCGTGCTGCGCGCCGGCACGGTGGGTCCGACCACCTCCGACAAGATTGACGCCGTCGTCACCCATCCCGTCTGGGGCTGGCTGGTGCTCGGCACGGTGATGACTGCGCTCTTTGTCTCCATCTTCGTCTTTGCGCAGGCCCCGATGGACTGGATCGGCAATCACACCGCGTTCCTCGCCGACTGGGTGCAACAGCACATGCCGGCCGGAGACCTGCGTGACTTGATCACCGACGGCGCCATCGGCGGCGTGGGCAGCATTGTCACGTTCCTGCCGCAGATCATGATCCTGTTTTTCTTCATCGGGCTGCTCGAGAGCACGGGTTACATGGCGCGCGCGGCATTCATCATGGACCGGCTGATGAGTCGCGTCGGCCTCAACGGGAAAAGTTTCATTCCGCTGCTGAGCTCCTACGCCTGCGCCATTCCCGGCATCATGGCGACGCGCACCATTGAGGATTCGAAGGACCGGCTCGTCACCATTCTCGTCGCGCCGCTCATGAGCTGCTCCGCGCGGCTGCCGGTCTATCTGCTGATGATCGCCGCCCTGCTGCCCAATGACCACGTCTCCCTCGGCGCCAAGGTCGGCCTCATGCTGGTGATGTACACGCTCGGCACCCTCGGCGCCTTTGGCTTTGCCTGGCTGTTCAAGCGCACCCTGCTCAAGGGCGCCCCGCCGATGATGATCATGGAACTGCCGCCCTACCGGCTGCCCGGCCTGAAGGACGTCGCGCTGCAGATGCTGGAGCGCGCTTGGATCTTCCTCCGCCGCGCGGGCACCGTCATTCTCGGCATCAGCATCGTGCTCTGGTTTCTCGCCGCTTATCCGAAGGCCCCCGCCGGCGCGACGCCCACCCAACAACTCGCCCAGAGTTTCGCCGGCCGCGCCGGCCATGCCCTCGAGCCCGTGATCAAACCGCTGGGCTTCGACTGGCAGATCGGCATCGGCCTCATCAGCTCCTTCGCCGCCCGCGAGGTCTTCGTCTCCACCATGGGCGTCGTCTTCAACGCCGAGTCCACCGATGAAAACACCGCCCCGCTGCGTGACGCCCTCAAGGCCGCGCGCTGGCCGGACGGCCGCGTGTTGTTCACCCCGCTCGTGTGTCTTTCACTCATGGTCTTCTATGTCTTTGCCATGCAATGCATGAGCACGATCGCCGTGGTGAAACGGGAGACCAACGGCTGGAAATGGCCGGTTTTCCAAACGCTCTACATGACTGGCACCGCGTGGGTTTTGTCGTTCATTGTTTACCAAGCCGGTACTGCCCTCGGCTTCTGACATGACCCCCGCCGTCCAGAGCATCCTCGCCCTCGCCCTCGTCGCCTTCGCGGTGATCTGGCTCGTGCGGCGCTCGCTCGCGAAGAAAAAAGCCGGCGGCTGTGACGGTGACTGCGGGTGTCCCGCCTCCGAGGTGAAGTCCGCGGCCGTCAGCCGGCGGAAATAGCGGTTGGCCTGCCAAGCCCCGATCTTCGATCTCCCATCTGCGATCTCCGCCGGCCGGCGCCGCCTTATTTCCCGTTTGCCGCCGACAACGGCCGGCCTACGCTCGTCGGCCTATGTCTTATCGTCCCCTGTTTGGCATGGCGTTGTGGCTCGGCTTGGCCCTCGGCCTCGGCGCACAGGAAAAGCCCCAGGTTTTCACGGGCGCCCAAATCATTCCCATCGCCGGCGAGCCCATCGCCCATGGCGTGCTTATTGTCCAAGGCGGCAAGATTCTCGCCGTCGGCGCAGTCGGCAAGGTGACCCTCCCCGCTGGCGCCGAGATCCATGACGTCACCGGCAAGGTGCTCATGCCCGGCCTGATTGATTCCCACAGCCATGTCGGTTCCGGCTCAGGCGGCGACGGCTCCGGCCCGATCCAGCCCGACGCCCGCGTGCTCGACTCGCTCGATGTCCGTGACTCCTCCATCCAAAAGGCCCGCGCCGGCGGCATCACCTCCGTCAACGTCATGCCCGGCTCCGGCCACCTCATCAGCGGCCAGACCCTTTACTTAAAACTGCGCGCCGCGCGCACCATCGACGACCTGCTGATCAAGCTGCCCGACGGCACCAACGCCGGCGGCCTCAAGATGGCCAATGGCACCAACTCCATCAAGGCCGCCCCCTTCCCCGGCACCCGCGCCAAGTCCGCCGCCCTCGTCCGCGAGCAGTACATCAAGGCTCAGGAATACCGGGACAAGATCGCCCGGGCCAAGGGCGACCCCGACAAAATGCCCCCGCGCGATCTCGGCCTGGAGGAACTCGTCGAGGTTCTCGACGGCAAGCGCATCGTCCAGAATCACACGCACCGTCACGACGACATCCTCACCGTCCTGCGGCTTTCCAAGGAGTTCGGTTTCAAGGTCGTGCTGCACCACGTCACCGAGGGCTGGAAGGTCGCCGACGAAATTGCCGCCGCCCACGTCGCCTGCTCGGTCATCATGATCGACTCGCCCGGCGGCAAAATGGAGACACGCGACCTCGACTGGCGCACGCCCGCCATCCTCGAGAAAGCCGGCGTACTGGTCGGCTTCCACACCGACGACCCCATCTGCGACTCCCGCCGCTTTCTGCGCTCCGCCGGCCTCGCCGTGCGCGCGGGCATGACGCGCAAGGGTGCCCTCGAGGGCATGACAATCGCCAATGCGAAAATCCTCGGCCTCGACGGCCGCACCGGCTCACTCGAGGCCGGCAAGGACGCCGATTTCATTCTCCTCTCCGCGGATCCGCTCAGCGTCTACACCCATGTCGAGCAGACCTGGGTCGAGGGCCAAAAGGTCTTCGATCTCACCAACCCGCAGGACCACCTTTACGCCGTCGGTGGGGTGGGGGCCGGCGAATCCCGCCGCGCCCAGCTCTGCTGCTTCACCAGCGCCTGGGACCTGATCATGTCCGCCAACGAGGGTAACCAATGAAAAATTTTCTCCGCTCCCTGCTGCTCCTCAGCCTCGCCACTGCGCCGCTCGCCTTGCGCGCCGAGAACCTCGCGATCACCGGTGACACGATCTACACCATGTCCGGCACCGCGCTACGCCACGGCGTGGTGCTCGTCCGCGACGGCAAGATCGAGGCCATCGGCGCCGCCGACACGGTCAAAATCCCCGCCGGCTACCGCGTGCTCCAGGCCGCCGTTGTCACACCCGGCCTGATTGACGCCCACGCCACCGTCGGCCTCTCGGGCTTGCTCAACCAGCCGCAAGATCAGGACATGTGGGAGAAATCCGCTCCGATTCAGCCTGAACTCCGGGCGATCGACGCCTACAATGCCAAGGACCCGCTCGTCGCCTGGGTGCGCTCGTTTGGCGTCACCACCGTCAACACCGGCCACGCGCCCACCGCGCTCATCTCCGGTCAGACCATGATCGTGAAGACCCTCGGTCGCGAGACGGACGAGGATGTCGTCAACCCCGCCGCCATGACCTCCATCACCCTCGGCGCCAACGGCCTCAACGCCGCGGACGGCTCGCCCGGCTCCGCCTCCAAGTCCCCCGGTACCCGCGCCAAAGCCGTCGCCCTGCTGCGCGCAGAACTGATCAAGGCGCAGGAATACGCCCATAAGCGCGACGGCAAAGACGAGGCCAAGCGCCCCGGCCGCGACCTCCGCCTTGAGACGATACTCCGCGGGCTCGATGGCACGCAGCCATTCCTCGTCACCGTCAACCGCCAGCAGGACATCGTCGCCGCGCTGCGGCTCGCAAAGGAATTCAAGCTCAAGCTCATCCTCGACGGCTGCGCCGACGCCCCGCTCGTGCTCAACGAAATCAAGGCCAGCGGCTTCCCCGTCATCGTGCACCCGACCATGCAGCGCACCTACGGCGACATGGAAAACCTGAGTGTCGAGACCGCCGGTAAGCTTCACGCCGCCGGCATCCCGGTCGCGCTGCAAAGCAGCTACGAATCCTACGTGCCCAAGACGCGCGTCGTCCTCCTCGAGGCCGCCGTCGCCGCCGCCAACGGCCTCGGCTTCGAGCCCGCGCTCGCCAGCATCACCCTCGACGCCGCCAAGCTCCTCGGCATCGCCGACCGCACCGGTTCGCTTGAAATAGGCAAGGACGCCGACCTCGCCCTCTACGACGGCGACCCCTTCGAATACACCTCGCACTGCACCGGCACCATCATCAACGGCCAGGTCTTCGCCGACGGCCCTCACTGAACCATGGAAGTCATCATCCGCAAAGACGCCGACACCGGCTGCCTCCTCGGCGCCCGAATTATCGCCCGCTACGTCCGCGAAAAACCCAACTGCGTGCTCGGCCTCGCCACCGGGCGCACGCCCCTGCGACTTTACCAGGAACTCATCCGGATGCACCGCGACGAGGGGCTCGATTTCAGCCGCGTCACGACGTTCAACCTCGACGAGTACGTCGGCCTGCCCGCGACGCACGACCAGTCCTACCGGTATTTCATGCGGGAGAATCTCTTCCGCCACATCAACATCGACCCGGCCAACACCCACATCCCCGACGGCACCGCGGCCGACCTGCACACGGAGTGCCGGGCCTATGAGGAGCGCATCATCGCCGCCGGCGGCATTGACCTCCAACTGCTCGGCCTCGGCCGCAACGGCCATATCGGCTTCAACGAGCCCTCCGGCTCGCTCCGCTCGCGCACGTGGATCAAGATTCTCTCCGAGCAGACCCTGCAGGACAACAGCGACGTCTTCGGGTCCCGCTCCGCCATGCCGCGCCATGCGATCACCATGGGGGTCGGCACCATCTTGGACGCCCGCCGCTGCCTGCTGCTGGCCTTTGGCCCGCCCAAGGCGCGCGCCGTCGAACGCATGATCGAGGGTCCGCTCGCCGCCATCTGCCCGGCCTCCGCCCTGCAGCTGCACCCGCGCTCGACCGTCGTCGTGGACGAGGCCTCCGGCTCCGCCCTGCAGTTCGCCGACCACTACCGCTGGATCGACGCCAACAAGCTCCCCTGGCAGCGCTACGATTGATGTAAGCGCAGGCGTCACCGCCTGCAGAGTTAAGTAAATGCAGGCGGGGATGCCTGCGCTACTTTCGGGACCACGCCGGTTTCAGTTCCGCGTCGTCCGTCGTCTCGTCGTCCGTAACCTGCAACTATCCCATCAGCCAGTGCTGCGCACGCTTGATGAGCTCGATCATCACGCCGGCGAAAAATCCCAGGTAGCCGAGCGTGACGACGAGCAGCCCGTAGGCTGAGGCAATCGCCACGCCGTCACGCTCCATCATGCCGAGCATGCCGATCACAATCACGAGCGCGGGCAGGGTGTTGGTGAAGGGAATGCCGACCAGCGGCAGCAGAAGCAGGAATCCGCAAAAGCCCACCATCGCCGCATGCAGCCGCAACCGGGCCGGGGAATCCGTCCACCACCGCCAACGCGGCTTCAGCCGCTTTTCGATCCAGCCGATCAACTTGCTCGCGCCTTCCAGCACCGCACGGAAAAATCGCGGCGGGAGCTGGGTCTCCAGCAGTCGCCGGGGCAGCCAGGGCGGCAGGCCAAACGCAAAACGCGCGGCAATGAACAGGATGATGATCCCAAACGGCACCGACAGGCCCGGGATGGAGATCGGGGCGCAGAAGGGCAGTGCGAGGATGATGATCAGCAGCCCTGAAGCCCGCACCCCGAGCACGTTCATCACCTCATGCAGGATCACCTTCCGCTCGGCAAACCGCTCCGCCAGCTCGTGCAGTTCGTCGGAGAGTTTCTTCAGCGGGTCGGGCCCGGCGGGGTCATGGTGAAACACGGCGATGGTGGGACCCTTAGGTGCCGCGCTTGTTGCCGTACAATTCGAGGTGCAGCCGGTGCGCATACCGGTAGCCGCGCTGCTTGCACAGTTCCCCCAGCCAGCCCGCCTTCGCGCGGATCTGCTCCAGCGTGACCCCTTCCGGCATCAGCAGCACCTGCTCCCGCGGGATCTCCCGCGACAGCGAGGCCAGCATGCCCTCCAACTCGTCCACGTCTCCCGGCTGCGCGACCACAAATTTGAACTGATACGCGCCGCGGTCGAGCCACGCGCGCACCACCGCCGGCTGCCAGCGCACGGATTCATGTTTTTTCCGCCACGTGACCCCGAGACGTGAATCGGGCGCCGAGTTGAGCAGCTTGGGCGAGAGTGAAGCCAGATCGCAGGCGATACCCTCGGGCGCCACCGTCGCCGCGGTCTCGATGGTAATGTGATGCCCGAGTTGCTTGATTTCCGCCGCGAGCGTCCGGATGTCCTTCGCAATCATCGGCTCCCCGCCCGTCAACACCACGTGCCGCGCCGGATATTTTTCAATTTCGGCGATAATCTGCGGAATCGAGCGCGCCGT
>Ga0209829_10000368_pt1 | contig 42038 bp, 34 predicted proteins | sample C_140205_EF_Meta_FD_187311 | JGI IMG/M metagenome (GOLD analysis project Ga0209829, IMG submission 187311) | Freshwater microbial communities from Lake Croche, Canada to study carbon cycling - C_140205_EF_MetaG (SPAdes) (version 2) | ecosystem: Environmental > Aquatic > Freshwater > Lake...
GGGTGTCCGTTCACCGCGGCGGCGGCGGTCGCGGAACCGTCGTCCACGGCGACCGCCGCGGCCGTCACCGTCATCGTCACGGTTGTTCTGCCCGCCCGCCTCGCCACCGGAATCGGTGGACTCCCGGTTGTCGGTGCGGTTGTCGGCGCGGTTGTCGGCGCGGTTGTCGGCGCGGTTGTCGGTGCGACCGTCGGCTCGGCGCTCATTGCGCTCGGCCGATTCCGCTGGCGCGGCCGATTCCGCTGGCGCGGCCGACTCGGTATCGGCCCGGGGAGCCTCGGTGGATTCGGCGTTCGCCCGCGGGGCCTCGGTGGCAGGGGCGGTGCGGGACCCGCCGCCGCCACCGTTCTGAGTTTCCCGGATTGCGGAGATGAGGTCGCTCTTGCGCATCCCCGAGGTGCCCTTGACGCCGACGCTATTGGCCAGCGCACGCAGTTCCGGCAGCACCATGGTCGCCAGCGAACCGGCGGCCGAGCCGTCAGAGACAGCGGACGACGTTGGACTTTCGGATGTCACGGCGGCCGTCGTCTCCGATTGTGGAGTGCGGTCCTGGGCCGTGATGAGGTCCGTTTCGGTCACGGATTTCCTTTCTTTCCCCCGCGTTCTGCTCGATGCGGGGGTTCTGGCCTTCAGCTGATTCGCTGAACGCGAAGCATCACCGTCATCGGTGTCCACTCCGGTGGAACCGCGGTCGGCGTCTTGAGGCCAACCCACAATCCATCAGGTGCAATACGAAGGTTTTTGGTGATCGTCCTATTGTCGGCGCAGGTAGACACGCTGCGTTTGCTGGACCTTTCGAGGATAGCCGTCATCGCTGCCCGAAGCAAGACACTCACCAGCGGGTCGACGAGACGCCTGCGGCACCCGGACCCCAGCGGACCGGCCCACCCACCGCCATCTCGGCGATGGCGAAGCCATTCGCGGTGCCGAAATCGACGGCCTGCGCCGGTAACTCGGCACCGGTGGTGAACGCCAGCACGGCCGGCCCGGCCCCGGACAGCACCGCGGGCACGCCGCCGCGGCGTAACAGTCGGAGGTATTCCGCGCTGGCCGGCATCGCCGCGGCCCGCTGGGGCTGATGAAGAACATCCTCGGTGGCTGCCATCAACAGATCCGGGCGCGCAGTCAGCGCGACCACCAGCAGCGCCGCGCGGCTGAGATTGAACCGTGCCGCTTCGTGGCTGACCTGCGCCGGCAACAGCACCCGGGTCTCGGCGGTGGAGGACCGTACCCCGGGTATCCCTGGGAACAGCCGAATATCGGGGTGTAGCGATATCCGGGCCGCGGCATAATCGGGTGTTCCCGACCCGGCGTCGGTCCAGGACACCACCGCTCCGCCGAGGACCGCCGCCGAGGCGTTATCGGGGTGGCCTTCGAATTCCGAGGACAGCTGAATTAGTTCGTCATCGCCGAGCGGTTCGCTATCCGCCTGTGCCACAAGAGCATTGGCGATCGCCAGCCCACCGACGACAGCCGCCGCCGACGAGCCGAGGCCGCGGGAGTGCGGAATTGCATTGTGGCACTTCACAACCAGGCCTGCGGCGCGGAACCCCGTCGCCGCCAGGCCGCGGTGGATGGCCCTGACCACCAGGTGTTCCGGACCGGTCGGGACCTGCCCGGCACCTTCTCCGGTGACCTCGACGGTCAGGCCGCCATCGGTGGTCTCGACCGTGATTCGGTCGTAGAGCGCCAGAGCCAGGCCTGCGCTGTCGAAACCGGGACCGAGGTTGGCACTCGACGCCGCAACCTCGGCGCTGCCGGCAAGCCCGGAGGGCAGCAGAAGACTCACCGACGGCTCACACGTCTCAACCCAGCCCGAGGGCGGCCACCACCGCGGCCGGATCGACCGGAAGCGCCGTGACGGCCGGCACATCCCGAAGGGCGGTGTCGGGATCTTTGAGGCCATGACCGGTCACGGTGCACACCACCGTCGAGCCGGGCCGCACCCAGCCGTCCTCAGCCGCCTTGAGCAGCCCGGCGACGCTGGCCGCCGAGGCAGGTTCGACGAACACACCCTCGTCGCGGGCCAGCAGGCGGTAGGCGGCGAGCAGTTCGTCATCGGTGGCGGCCAGGAATCTGCCGTTCGATTCCTCGCGCGCGGACATGGCACCGTCCCATGACGCCGGCGACCCGATCCGGATCGCGGTGGCCAGCGTCTCGGGCTTACTGACCGGCTTGCCCAGCACCAGCGGTGCGGCGCCGGCCGCCTGGGTGCCCAGCATCCGCGGCAGTGTGTGGGTGAGACCGTCGCGGTGATACTCGTTGTAGCCACGCCAGTAGGCGGTGATGTTGCCGGCATTGCCCACCGGAAGGGCGTGCACATCTGGTGCTGTGCCGAGGGCATCCACAATCTCGAAGGCCGCGGTCTTCTGCCCCTCGATGCGCACCGGGTTGACGCTGTTGACCAGAGAAATGGTCGGGTAATCGGCCGTGAGCGTGCGGGCCAGTTCCAGACAGTCGTCGAAGTTGCCGTCGATCTGGATGATCTTGGCGCCGTGCATCACCGCCTGGGCCAACTTGCCCATCGCGATCTTGCCCTGCGGGATCAGAACCGCACAGGTGATGCCGGCCCGGGCAGCGTAGGCCGCTGCCGACGCCGAGGTGTTTCCGGTCGAGGCGCACAACACGGCCTGCTTTCCGTGCGCGACAGCCTCGGTGACGGCCATCGTCATCCCGCGGTCCTTGAACGAACCGGTGGGATTGACTCCCTCCACCTTCAAGTGCACTGTGCAGCCGGTCATCTGCGACAGTCGCGGAGCGTGAACCAGTGGGGTGGCACCCTCCAGCAACGTCACCGGCGTCCATCCGGCAGCCATCGGGAGCCGGTCCCGATAGGCCTCGATCAGACCCGGCCACGGGGTGTGAACGCGGGTTGAGGTTCTACTCATTCGCTCGTTCCCTCCAGTCGCAGCACACTGTTGACCTCTTGGACAGCCTCAAGTCCGGCTAGCGCCGTGACGGTGTCGGACAGCGCGGCATCGGTGGCGCGATGGGTGACCACCACGATGCGCGCACCGGCGGGCTGGCCGTGGGCATCGAGGATGCCCTCCTGGCGGACCTCGGCGATGCTGACCTCGCGCTTGCCGAATTCGGTTGCCACCGAAGCCAACACGCCCGGGCGATCCTTGACCGTCATGCTGACGTAGTACCGGGTGGAGATGGTACCCATCGCAGCGATCGGCAACTGCGCGTACTTCGATTCGCGGGGGCCTCGGCCGCCATGAACCCGGTTGCGCGCCGCCATCACCACATCGCCCATCACCGCCGAGGCCGTCGGGTTGCCGCCTGCGCCCTGTCCGTAGAACATCAGCCGGCCGGCAGCCTCGGCCTCGACCACGACGGCATTGAATGCACCGTTGACGGTGGCGAGCGGGTGGCTCAGCGGCACCAGTGCAGGGTAGACCCGGGCCGACACCCGTTGCGCACCATCCGGTGCGGTCACTCGCTCGCAGATGGCCAGCAACTTGATGGTGCAGTCGAGCGCTCGTGCGGCATCGAAGTCGGCGGGGCTGACTTTGGTGATGCCCTCCCGGTAGACGTCGTCGGCGGTCACGCGGGTGTGGAACGCGATAGACGCCAGAATCGCCGCCTTGGCTGCGGCGTCGTAACCTTCTACGTCCGCGGTCGGATCCGCTTCGGCGTAACCCAGCGCACTGGCATCGGCCAGTGCGCTGGCGTAATCGGCTCCGGTGGATGCCATTTCGGACAGGATGTAATTAGTCGTGCCGTTGACGATGCCCGCAACCCGCAGCACGGTGTCGCCGGCCAATGACTGGGTGAGTGGACGGATCACCGGGATCGCGCCGGCCACGGCAGCCTCGAAGTAGAGGTCGACATGGCTGAGTTCGGCGGCCTGGGCCAACTCGCCGGTGGACTGAGCCAGCAGCGCTTTGTTGGCTGTCACCACCGACTTGCCATGTTCGAGTGCGCTGAGAATGGCCTTGCGGGCCGGCTCGACCGGACCCATCAATTCCACCACGATGTCGACGTCGTCGCGGGATACCAGTTCGTCGACGTTGTCGGTCAGCATTGCTTCCGGCACCGTCCGGTCAGCGGACACCTGCCGCACCGCGACGCCGCGCAGTTCCAGCGGCGCCCCGATCCGCGCAGTGAGGTCTGCAGCGCTGGACTCGATAATCCGCACCACCTCGCGTCCGACATTGCCCAGACCGAGCACTGCGATACCGATCGGCTTCGGGCTGTTCATGGGCGCACCTCCAGGCTGAGCAGATCGTCAACGGTCTCCCGTCGTAGCACCAGCCGGGCCTGCCCGTTGCGGACGGCCACCACGGCGGGTCGGCCGATCAAGTTGTACCGGCTGGACATCGAGTAGCAGTAGGCGCCGGTGGCGGCGACGGCGAGCAGGTCGCCAGCAACCGCATCGTCGGGGATCCAGGCGTCACGGACCACGATATCGCCAGTCTCGCAATGCTTTCCGACGACGCGCGCCAGAGTCGGGTCGGCCGTGCTGGACCGTGACACCAGGCGGACGTCATATTCGGCACCATAGAGGGACGTCCGGATGTTGTCGCTCATACCGCCGTCGACGCTGACGTACCGCCGATGCGAGCCGGCACTGATGGCGACGTCCTTGATAGTCCCGATCTCGTAGAGCGTGACTGTGCCGGGCCCGGCGACAGCACGGCCAGGCTCAACCACCAATCTCGGCGCGGGAAGTCCGACAGCAGCCGACTCACTGTGCACGATCGCCGTCAATTTGTCGGCAAGGTCGGCGACCGGTGGCGGATCATCCTGGGCCACATAGGAAATCCCAAAGCCGCCGCCGAGATCCACGGTGGCGATTTGAGCGGTTTTATCCACTCCGAACTCGGCGACAATATCGCGCAGCAGTCCGATCACCCGTCGGGCAGCCAACTCGAATCCGCCGGCGTCGAAGATCTGCGAGCCGATGTGGGTGTGCAGACCCACCAGGCGCAGATGGTCGGCCGCGAATATCCGCCGCACGGCCCGCAGGGCGTCGCCGGCCGCCAGGGACAGCCCGAACTTCTGATCCTCGTGAGCGGTGGCGATGTATTCGTGGGTGTGGGCTTCGACGCCGACGGTCACCCGAACCATCACGTTCTGCACAATCCCGGCGCCGCCGGCGACGGCATCGAGACGGTCGATCTCGGTCATCGAGTCCACCACCACGTAACCGATGCGGGCCTTGACCGCATCGGTGAGTTCGTCGATGGACTTGTTGTTGCCGTGCAGGGCAATCCGGTCGGCCGGGAACCCGGCATGAAGGGCGACGGCAAGTTCGCCACCGCTGGCAACGTCCAGCGATAGCCCTTCGTCAGCCACCCAGCGGGCGATCTCAGCACACAGGAAAGCCTTGGCCGCATAGTGGACGTTGTCACCACCACCGAATGCCGCGGCCATCTCCCGGCAGCGGCTTCGGAAGTCGTCTTCATCGATGACGAACAGTGGCGTCCCAAACTGCTCGGCGAGTGCGGTCACGCTCACCCCGGCGATACCCACCACACCATCGTCGGCACGGTTGAGGTTGCGTGGCCAGATGTTCGGTGCCAGAGCGAGCATGTCGGCCGCGGTCTGTGGCCGCAGCGGCACACCGATCTGCTGGTTCTCCCCGGCGTGCCGAGGGCCGGCCGGATGGACGTTCACATCCGCTCCGGTGCCGAAACGCCAAGAATGCCAAGTCCGTTGGCGATCACCTGACGGGTCGCCGCGCACAGTGCCAGCCGTGCGCCGTGCAGATCGCCGGCCGGCTCGTCGCCCTGCGGCAGCACCCGGCAGGCGTCGTAGAACCGGTGGTAGTCGCCGGCGAGGTCCTCCAGGTAGCGACACACCCGGTGGGGTTCGCGCAGTGCCGCGGCCGACTGCAACACCCGCGGGAATTCGCCGAGGGTGCGGATCAACGCACCCTCCCTGTCGTGTCCGAGCTCGGAGAGGTGGCGGGTGTCGGGTGTCAGTCCGAGTTCGGCCGCGTTGCGCGCCAGCGCACAGAGTCGGGCGTGGGCGTATTGCACGTAGTAGACCGGGTTGTCGGCCGAGGCCGACGACCACAGCGCTAGATCGATGTCGATAGGTGAATCCACCGATGAGCGCGTCAGTGCGTAGCGCGCGGCGTCCACCCCGATGGCTTCGACGAGATCGTCGAGCGTGATGACGGTGCCGGCCCGCTTGCTCATCCGCATGGGCTGACCGTCGCGGACCAGGTTGACCATCTGGCCGATCAGGACCTCCACGGTATCGGGGTCATCGCCGAGTGCGGCGGCGGCGGCCTTGAGCCGGGCGATGTATCCATGATGGTCGGCGCCGAGCATGTAGATGCAGAGGTCAAATCCACGCTGACGCTTGTCCAGGTAGTAGGCGAGATCGCCGGCGATATAGGCGGGATTGCCGTCACTTTTGATGACGACGCGATCCTTATCGTCACCGAATTCGGTGGTGCGCAACCAAGTTGCGCCATCCTTCTCGTAGATCGCACCGTTTTCCCGCAGCTTGGCGATGGCTTGGTCCACCCGGCCACTGGTGTGCATCGAGTCTTCGTGGGTGTAGACGTCGAAGTCAGTGCCGAACTCATGCAACGAGGCCTTGATGTGATCGAACATCAGATCCACGCCTATTTCACGGAATATCTCGCGCTGCTCGGCATCGGGAAGGCTCAGCGCGTCGGGCGCCTTGGCCAGAACCTGGGCGGCGATATCGGCAATGTAGGCGCCGGCGTAGCCGTCCTCGGGTGCCGGTTCGCCTTTGGCGGCGGCGATCACCGAGTTGACGAAGCGGTCGATCTGGGTGCCGTGGTCGTTGAAGTAGTACTCCCGCACCACCCGGGCGCCCTGAGTGGCCAGCAGCCGGCCCAGCGCATCACCCACAGCAGCCCAACGAGTACCGCCGATGTGAATCGGGCCGGTCGGGTTGGCCGAGACGAACTCGAGGTTGATGGCGCGGCCGTCGAGCAGACCGGAGTGGCCGTAGCCCGTGCCGGCCGCGACGATATCGGCGACAATCGCGCCCTGGGCCGCGGTTTCGATACGCAGGTTGACGAACCCGGGTCCGGCGACCTCAGCGGCCGCGATTCCATCGGCCTCGGCCAGGGCTGCCGCCAGCCAGCCGGCGAACTCGCGCGGGTTCGCGCCGGCTTTCTTGCCCACCTGCAGTGCCAGATTGGTCGCGTAGTCCCCGTGCTCGGGGTTACGCGGACGCTCAACCACGACCGTCGCCGGCAGCGCGGCGGCATCGAGGCCGTGCTCGGTCAGCACCGCCGAAGCGGTGCCGCGCAGCAACTCGGCGAGGTCGGCGGGGGTCACGGGGCACTATCCTATGCGTTAGGCTTGGCTAGCCCGACGGCGCAGCGTGTGCGCCCCCGTAGCTCAGGGGATAGAGCGTCTGCCTCCGGAGCAGAAGGCCGCAGGTTCGAATCCTGCCGGGGGCACTTTTTCACTTCCGCACGTGACAGCGGAATTTCCGGGCGGGGGCGAGCGCATGGGTACCGACGATGTGGATACCGATATGGGTACCGGTGATGAGCTCGGCCCGGCTGGCGATCGGCGCGAGAACCCGGCCGAGCGCCAGCCGCGTGAGGACATGGCCTTTCCGGAGGACTTCCGCAAGCTGATGCGACGGATTTTCGGCCCCTGGAACCGCAAACGCTAGCGGCGCCGGTTGGTCACCGTGCCGGACAACCGCAGCACCGAGTCCGGCACCGGAATCTCCTCGTCGCAGTCCGGCGCCCGCATTGGCGTTCCGTAGGTCGTGGTAATCGGCACCACGCCTGCCCATGCCCCGGCGGCGACATCCTCGTCGGGGTCTTCCGGCCAGCCGTCGCCGATTTTCAGCGACCAGTTATCTGCCGTAATCGGCATCCGCAGCACCAGGGTGGCGGCGATTTCCTTGCGGTTGCTCGCGCGAAGCTCGGCGACACGACCGGGGATGAAGGTGTCGGTCAGGGTTTCGAGGTACCCGACCTTGTCGTCGTCGATCTCCTCGAAAATCCCGAACAGCGCCGCGCTTCGGTAGTGGAACGAGGATTCGAATCCGCTGCGCGCCACCAGAACTCCGTCGAGCGTCGTGACGCTCACGGCGGCGGGCGCGCCACCGGCGAGTTCGCGCAGCCATGGCGATCCCGTCGATCCGTGGATGATTACATCGTCAGCGATGCGGGCGAACCCGATCGGCAGGGCAACAGGATGGCCGTCGCGCACGAAGGCGACGGTGGCCAACGGCGTGGTGTCGAGCAGATCGTCGAGTTGGCTCCGGGATGTGCTCTGCCTCTCGGCCAGGCGGCTGACAGCGGTCGATGGTTGCGACATGTTTTCAATCGTTGCACGCCGCTTACCGTTGCACGCGCCGCAATGCCTCCGGGGTCAGATCCTTGAGCGTGGGATAGCCGTCGACCGCCATGATCAGGTCGGCTTCAGCCAGGATCGACCGCAGCACGTGGACGATGCCGTCGGTTCCGGCCAGGGCGGCGCCGTAGGCGTAGGGCCGGCCGATGCCGACCGCCTTGGCGCCCAACGCCAGAGCCTTGACCACATCGGCACCGGTACGGATGCCGGAGTCGAACAGCACCGGAACCTCGCCGGACGCCGCCACCACGTCGGGTAGGCAGTCGATCGCGGGCAGTCCGCCGTTGGCCTGCCGGCCGCCGTGGTTGGAGCAGTAGATCCCGTCCACTCCGGCGTCGATAGCACGGCGGGCGTCGTCGGGATGGCAGATGCCCTTGAGGATCAGTGGCAACGTCGTGATGGACCGAAGCCACGGAATGTCGTTCCAGGTCAACGAGTTTCCGAAGACGCTCACCCAGTGCATGACGGCGTTGCGCGGGTCCGCGTCGAGGTCGGCGTCGACCTTCGCCCGGAAGTGCGGGTCGCTGATGTAGTTGGCCAGGCACAGCCCGCGCAGTTGCGGGAAGTTGGCGGTCGACAGATCCCGCGGCCGCCAGCCCGGGATCCAGGTGTCGAGGGTGACCACGATTCCGGCGTAGCCGGCCGCTTCGGCGCGGTGCACCAGACTCTCGGCGAGTTCGCGATCGGTAGGGGTGTAGAGCTGGAAAAGCCCCGGGGTGTCGCCGAATTCAGCCGCGATGTCTTCGAGCGGATCCATGGTGAGTGTGGATACGCATAGGGGTACCCCCGTGCGTGCGGCGGCGCGGGCCGCGGCGATGTCGCCGTGGCGGTCGGCGGTGCACAGGCCGATCACGCCCACGGGCGCCATGAAGACGGCCGGCCAGTTCCGTCCCCAGAGGTCGACGGTCATATCGCGTTCGGTAGCGCCGACGAGCATCCGGGGAATCAGGCCCCACTGCTCGAACGCGGTGACGTTGGCGCGCTGGGTGCGCTCGTCGCCGGCGCCGCCGGCGACATAGGACCAGATCGACGGCGACAGCGCCTGCTCCGCGCGGGACTGCAGTTCATCGAAGGACATCGGCAGGCTGGGCAGTACGCCGCTCAACCCCTGGAAGTAGATCTCGAGTTGGTAGTTGCCGTACGACTGCGTCATGGTGCTGTCCCCCTGTGAAAGTCTGCGACGACGTCAGCCACCCGACGCAGCTGATCGAGGTCGGTACTGGTTGGGATGAGATGTATCTCGCTGGTGCCGATGCCGGCGAACGTGCCGAACACGTCGGCGAGTTCGTCCTCGGTGCCGGCGAAGCCGGTGTGGGGCGCCATCGCGTCGACGATATCTGCGGGAATCCAATTCATGTAGTGCCGCAGATGCCGGTGCATCTGGGCACGGGAGTCGCCCTTGTCACCGAGGGCGAACCAGAACGACGTGGCCAGGTGCGGGGCCGATTTACCGGCCTGCGCCCACGCGGTGCGGCCGACATCGAACAACTCATCCTGCTTCGCGACGTCGAGATCGAGGGTGATGCCGGCCAGTCCGTCGGCCCACGGCGCGGCACTGCGCAGCGTTTTCGGTCCGATGGTTCCGACCAGCAGACGGGGGCCACCGGTGTGCATGGGTGCCGGCCCGACCGGAACGACGGAGTCGGTGATCCTCTCCCCCGCCCAGACGCGTTTCATGATCGCTACCCGGTCCGCCATCTCGCGCATGGTCTGAGTCGACGGATCGACGCCGACGGCCAGGTAGTCCTCGTGACGGCCACCCACCCCGACGCCGACAGTGAGCCTGCCACCGCTGAGCATGTCGCCGGTGGCCAACGACTTGGCCAGCAGGACCGGGTCATGCAACTGCGGCACGACCACCGTGGTGATCAGCGGAACGCGATCCGTCCAGGCGGCGAGCGCGCCAAGCAGGGTCAGGGATTCGGGATTATCGAACGCGATGCGCTCACCCCAGCACAGCGACGAGAACGGACCCTCGTCCACCGCCCGGGCCCACTGCCGCAGCACGGTCGCGTCAAGATCGGGTTCCATCACCGGCATGCTCATGCCTATCTGCACGTCGCGATTGTGGCACGTCGTAGATCTTGTCCGGCCCCGGTTACCGCGGCGGATCCTTACGCGCCCGGATCGGCCCGGCGGCGGGTGGCGGAGACAGCAGGGTTCCACGCAGGCTGCCGCGCGCGGTGCGAACCGCGACCAGCAGCCACGTGCTGAGCAGTCCCAGGTAGGCGATCAGGGCGGCAACCTTGAATGCCGGCAGTCCGGTGTGCACGGCCAATTGCGTCGTGCCGGTCACGAAGGTGCCGACCGGGAACGTCAGGCTCCACCAGGTCAGCGCGAACGGCATCCCCCGGAGCACCGTTCGCAGCGTGAGCGAGGTGGCCAGCGCGATCCACAGCACCGCAAATCCCCACACCGGCACGCCGAACAGAACCACGAACGAGTTGACCATCGTGGCGGTAGCGGAATCGACGACCAATGCGGCGCTGAGTCCGAGAAGGCCTGCGGCCGTGATGGATTGGCCCAGTGGGCCGAGGACGATCCACAACGTCGGAACCCGGGCCGTGCCGGAGACGCCGTAGAGGGACAGCCGGCTCCAGATCATCGAGATGATGATGAATGCCGTGACCAACGTCAGCCCGAACATCGCGTAGCAGCCGTAGAACATGGTCTGACGCCCGACGCCGGGTGCCATATGCGGGATCAGCAATGCTCCGGTGGCGGCGGCCACCCCCGGCGGGACCACCGGCATGAGCCAGCCGCCGAACGCCGCATCCGGCCCGACGGAATGCTGGGTGAACATCAAAAACGGGATGCTGACGGCGGTGAACAACCCTCCGATGGTGCCCGCCACCCAGAGCGCCCAGGCAAGTTCCACTGCGGCGCGCTCACCGATCAGGTCACCGCCCACCAACAACGCACCGGACGCGACGGTGAGCAGTGCCATCGGTGCCGCACCGTAGAAATGCGCCATCTGCGGGTTACGGGCGTGGCTTCGGGCCACCGTCGGGTGCCGCAGCCAATGCCCACCCACCACAGCCAAGAGCACGATCAGCAGCAGGGCGGCGATCACCCACGCCACGCGGGTGAAGGTGTACAGACCCGGAAGGTGCACCGGCAGCGTGGCGCCCGCAGTGGCCACGATCCCGGTGCCCATGACGGAGGCGAACCAGTTGGGCCCGATGCCGCCGAGTATTTCGACCCGGGTAAGCGCTGCGGTCTCAACCACCGCGGCGACCGCGCCGATCTTCCTGCTGCAGATAGTCCCGGGCCATGTCGCTGACCTGATCTGGCAGTGCGCCGCGCGCGACGTCGGCCAGAGTGGTCGTCTCCAGAACCGCGCGCATGCTCGCCCGCAGTGCCCGCCAGACATCAGTCAGCGCCGTCGTGGGGCCGGAGTAGGGAAGGTCGCCGAGGCCGATATCGCGCACGCTGGCCAATGGACCGTCAATGCACCGCATGACGTCGGCAATGCTGATCTGCTCGGCCGGCCGCGCCAATTCATACCCGCCCTCACGGCCGCGATGGCTTCGCACCAGTCGATCGGCGCGCAGATCGGAGAGGATGTCGACCAGGAACTGCGCAGGGATGCCCTGGGCGTGGGCGAGATCTTCGGTCCTGACCACAACACCCGGTTCGGTCGTGGCCAGTTGGATCATGGCGCGGACACCGTATTCCGCTTTCGCCGACATCCGCATGCTGCGGATTCTGCCACCGACCGAGGCCAACCAGACAATACCGACGGTCAGCCGCGGTCGACGGTCTGTGCGCCCCTGCTGCGTCCGGCCATCTTGCCGACCGCATCTGCCGCACCCTCGACTGCGGCACCTACCTGATCGCCGATCGCCTTGATCGCTTCCCGCGCGGCTCCGGCGGGCTTGCGGTGCGTCGTCGTCGCCTCGCTCACGGTTGCGACCGATCGCGCGGCGACGACTCCGAGAGAAGCGGCGGGGCCGGGAACCGACGGGGTTTCAAGCGACCGCACCACCACATCACGGTGATTGCGGCGGATCTCCCGTGCGGAGAGTTCCGCGGCGGGCGCGGCGGAGTCGATACTCGACGTGGCCGCGACCGTCTTGGTCGCACGCGTGGTCGCAGCCGGTTGGTCCACCGGTGCCGGTGCACTGCCCGTCACCTGGGCCAGATGATTCTCGACGACGTTCCGCAATGCCTCGAACACGATGGTCGGCGGGCCCAGCGGTGCGGTAACCGCATTGACGGCCTTGGCGAGTGCGGCGTCGAAATTACCGCGCAAGAGGGCTTTGACGGTATCGGCGATCAGTTTGGGCTCGGTCGCAACCAGGGCGCCGGCGGCGAAGGCGGCCGAGAGCAGACCATCGCCGACGTAGCCGACGTCGGCCACGAGGCTGGAGATGATCTCCTGGGCCACCGGATCAAACGCACCCGCGCCAGCCGCGGTGGGCGCGGGAACGGCGCCGGCAGATGGGTTGGGGACAAGTGCCGAGATGTCCCACCCGGGCGCAATCGGCCCGATCAGGGCCGGTAGGTCGGCCGGGGGTGCGACGTACGGGAAGCTGGCCGCCGTCAACTCGGGCTGGGACACCGCGGTGACGCCGGCGACGAAGGCATCGACGATCACGTTCTTGCCCAGCGACGTGGCGTCGGCAGCCAGGGAGGTGACGAGAAGTTTGAGTACCGCGAAGGGGTTGTCCGGTTCCGACGGCGACGGCCCGATCGCATCGAGGAAGGCCTTGTCCAGCATGCCGCCGGTCTCGTCGGTTCCCGACGACAGCCGTACGGCGGGCACCTGGACGTCGGCGTGGGGCGCGGTGATGGGGTTGGCGACGACGACACCGGCAGTGACCAGGGCAACCCCGGTGGTCATGATGGGACCGATAATCCTGCGCATATGTCTCACCGCCTTCCGCTATCCACCATACCTGAGAAAAAACTGAGAAGCACGTTTGCCCGGGCTTCAGCGGGTTGTTGTTGAGCGGGGTGCCCCTCCTTACCGGGTAAGGAGGGGCACCCCGGTCGTACTACCTAGTTGGTGCTGGCGGACCGGGCGGTCTTGCGTGAGGCCCGGTGTGCGGCCGGCTTCTCCGCAGGAGCCGAACTGTCGGCAGCAGCAGCACTGCTGTCAGCGGCCGCAGCCACCGCCGCCGGAGCGGCAACCGATGCCGCCGAACGCGCGGCCTTGCGCACCGACGCCACCGGAGGCGACACCGGATTCGGGGTCGCCAACGCACCCGCGAGACCCTTGTACAGGGACTGCACCTCAGTGCGGATGCTCGGCACGAACGCCGTCGCCGGAACGTACGGAGCCGGCGTGAGCGCGGTGATCGGAGCGGTCTGCACACCCGCACCAATGGTCAGGTTCAGCAGCGTTCCGGGGATGCCCGAGGGACCGAGGAGTCCGTCGACCACGGCGTTATAGGCACCGCCGAGGTCACCACCACCGATCGCGGCAACCGTATTGGTCACCACCGCTACGGCCGAGTTCACCACCGCCGTGATCTGACCGACCGTCGCACCAATCAGCGTCGGCACCTCAGCCACCAGGTAGTTGACGACCGCCTCAGCACGAGCAACCACGCCGCCCAGCACATAGGCACCCGAGGCCAGAGCCAACGAGCCCGCAGCCTGAACCGAGCTGATCAGCGTCGAGATGGCGCCCGAGATGTTCAGGGTCAGCGCCTCGCCGGCGGCATTCCACACACCCTCACTCAGCAGCACGCCTGCGCCACCCAGCCCAGCAGCCGACACCGCAAGGTAGTCAGAGCCGTTGTAGCCCAGCTGGCTGATCGCCGGCAACGCATCATCGATGAACTGCGGCACCAGACCGAGCGACGAGTAGCCGCCCGCAGTGGGGGAAGCCAACGCGGCCGGGAAGACCGGAATTCCGCCGATAGTACCCATACCGGAGTACGGCCAGCTCGCCGCAAGCAACGGATTCACCGTCGTGTTGAACAAGTACTGCGAACCCAAAATCACGGTACTCAGCAACTCGGTGATCGGGCTGTCCAAACCAGCCAGCGCCACAGAGGCAACCGACGGAACAGCAACCGACGGAAGGCTCAACTGAGCCCCCACAACAGGATTCATGGCGATAGCGCCAGCCCCGACAACCGCGGCAGTACCCGCGATCAGATGAGAACGAAGAGAGATTTGCACGGTAGTTCCTCCAGTGAGCAGTTACGAACTGACTTCCTGAGCATACCTGAGAGGAACCTGAGCGCAAGTGGCAAACCCTAAGAAAGTCCTTTGGTCACTTCAGACCGATGCCGCCGACACCTTTCGGGCGGTAAAAAGCCTGTTCAGAATTCTGACGACGGCTGCGGGCGCAAACGGTCAAGGGTCGGATTCGGAGGCCGGCAACCGGGGATACCGGATTCCAACCCTGAGGATTGCACCAGAAAAATTGGCTAATCCTGTGAGCGTGGCGGACAGTTCTCAGATTTGCCAGGCGCTGTCCGGCCGCCCTCGTTGCCCTGCACGAAGCCAGGGTGCGTGGCCTCATTCTGGAGCGCAGAACTATCCACTGGGAGGCCTCTGCTGCGGTCGCGGTCACCGCGACCGGCCACAGACAGCACGGTGCCCCTCCCCGTATCGGGGAGGGGCACCGTGTTGTTGTTGGGGTCTAGCTGGCGGACCGGGCGGTCTTGCGTGAGGCCCGGTGCGTAGCCGGCTTCTCTGCAGGAGCCGAACTGTCAGCAGCAGCACTGCTGTCACCAGCCGGAGCAGACGCCACCGGAGCGGCAACCGCAGCAGCCGAACGCGCCGACGCCGCCGAACGAGCAGCCTTGCGCACCGACGCACCCGGAGGCGAGAGCGGATTCGGGGTCGCCAGACCCTTATTCGTAACAGCAGGCGGGACGATTCCGGCGATCTGGTACCCCGCACTCTGAATCACCGTGCGGATGCTGGGGATGAAATTGCTGAACGGCGCGTCTTGGTTCGGCCCCTGACCCGGCGGGATGACCGCGATCTGCTGGCCCGCACCAATGGTGAGGTTCAGGATCGCTCCCGGAATACCCGTGGGGCCGAGGAGTCCGTCGATCGCGTAATTCCAGGCCGCCCCAAAGTTGCCGGAGCCGAGCGCGCCGAACGTGTCAGTGACGACTTTGACGCTCCGCGCAACCAAAAAGCTGAGCTGCGCCACGCCGGCACCGAGCAGATACGGCACCGAGCCGATGGCAATGTTGGCCACGGCTTGGGCCCGAGCGAGCACGCCAGCCAGCACATAGGCACCGCTCTCCAGAGCCAGCGAACCCGCAGCCTGGACTGAGCTGATCAGGGTCGACACTGCAGCGCCGATGTTTACCCCCAGCAACTGGCCGACGGCATTCCACACACCCTCGCTCAACACGTAGCCCGCGCCGCCCAACCCGGCAATCGCCGCGTTGAGGTATTCAGACCCGTTCTGGCCCAGCTGAGAAATGATCGGCAGATGTTGACTGATGATTTGCGGGACCAGACCTACATCGATGTAGCCACCGTTGAGCGGGTTCGCGATCCAGGGTATCGGCTGGAAGAAGGCGCTCGGTCCCCAGCTGCAGCCGGCGGGGGTGCCCGGCGAGCAACCGGGCGCCGCGGGGGCGGAGAAATTGTTGAACAGCAACTGGCCACCCAGGATGCCCGTCAACAGCAACTCGCTGATCGGGCTGTCCAAACCAGCCAGAGCCACCTTGGCAACCGACGGCGCAGCAATCGACGGGAGGCTCAACTGAGCCCCCATAACAGGGTTCATGGCAATCGCGCCGGCCCCGACAACCGCGGCAGTACCCGCGATCAGATGAGAACGAAGAGAGATTTGCAAGGAAATTCCTTTGGTGAGCAGTTAACACAGACTTAATGAGGCTAACTTGAGAGGACGCCGCGTGACGCGTTTCTCGCAACACCGTAGGCCTTCGGCCTGGCGTGTCCGTCGGCAAAACATCAGACAGAAGCGGGGCCCTCCCAATCGGAAGGGCCCCGCATCGTCGCCAATCGATCAGTTGCCGGCAGCAGCCTTGACGGCCTTGCGCGACGCCCGGTGCTTGACCGGCTTCTCAGCCGACACCGAGTCAGTGCTAACAGCGGCGGTGTCCGTCGCGACCTGCACGGCATCGGGCGCTGAGGTCGGAGCGGCGATCTCAGCGTTATCGCCAGCCGTGGCCTTGGCTGCCGGAGCAGCGGCCACCGCAGCAGCGGATGCCGAACGCGCGGCGGACGCTGACCGCGCCGATGCGGCCGAGGTGGGCAGGGTGGGCGTGAACGGGTTGTTGGCGATCCCGCCCAGTCCCACGTCGGCGTAGTCACCGGTCCGTTGCGCCACGCTGGTAATGACTGAGCGCACGCTCGGGACGATCACCGTGGGCTCCGCAGGAGTCCCCGTGGGTTCGATGATCCCGACACCGGTGGTCAGCTTCTCGATCTGGCCGAGCGTGCCGTCCGGGCCGAGGAAGCCCGCAACGGCGGTCTGAGCCGCGGCCCGGAAGTTCAACGTGGAAAGGTCGGTGACGACCTGGACGACGGTAGCTACGGCAGACTGCGTGATGTAGGTCAGGCCGCCGAAGACCGCATCTCCGAGGCCCGCGACCAGTGTCGGGAGGGTAAAGGTCACCACGGTCTGGATATTGCGGATGACGTTGTCGACGATGTAGCCGACGCCGGAGAGCGCACCCTGGATGCCTGCCTGCAGCGGAGCCAGGATCTGGGTCTGCAGAGCGGCCACTGCGGCAGCACTGTTGCCGGCGGCGAGGTAGCCGGCCGCAGCGATAAGCGCGCCCGGGGTGTTGACCACGGCCGTCGCCACACCACTGACGAGCGCCACCGGGCTGGTGAGACCGGCGAACGCGTACCCCGAAAGGTTATTCACCAGGGCGCTCAGCGATCCGGTGGAGAACTGGTTGGCGAGGTCGGGAATGATTCCGATGTCCAGCGGCGCGTAGAGAACGTCATACGCCGGCGGGTCGGAGAAATAGTCCGGCCATACCAAGGTGTCCGACAGCGCCGCCTGGTCGAAAATGTCGGCGATGAAGTTCACGGCATTGGCACCGATCACCACGCTGGAGAGTTCGACAGCGGTGGACACCCGCGGCAGCGCCGAAAGACTGACCTGGGGTGCCAGGACCGGGGTCATGGCAATGGCACTAGCGCCGACGACCGCAGCGGTACCCGCGATCATCTGCGAACGCAGAGAGAGTTGCATTTCGAATTCCTTCGGGAGAGTCGGGCAATGATGACGCCACATTACCTGAGATGACCCTTAGCGCAAAGCCTGCCGGGTGAATACCTGCCGCGCGCTGCAGCAAACACTCTGCGCACGTGCTTACAGGCCACTAAGTTCGCTTAACGCGAGAAATCCGATGGGTCGTGGCGAATTGCTGGCCAGCTGTCGCGGCTGCGGTCATCACTGAGGACCCTGCCCTGAATCTGAGATTTTGCTGTGCGTCCGACTGTTCGGCGCGCTATCGCAAAACCGCCAGCGCGGCTTCGGCAAACTCCAGCCGACACACCAGCAGATCTGGCAGCAGTAGGTCGGCCTGGTTGTACCGAAGTTCTGAACCATCGATGCGCGAGGTGTGCAGGCCGGCCGCGCGAGCAACCGCGACCGGGGCCGCCGAATCCCACTCGTACTGCCCGCCGGCATGGACGTACACCTCGGCGTGGCCCTGCACCACGGCGGCGACCTTGGCCCCCGCCGAACCCATCTCGACGAGCGTGCCGCCCAACTCGTCGCGGACCCGCAGTGCAACCGCCGGGGGGCGCGTGCGCGACACGACAATTCGGGGCACCTCCGGCGGCGGCGGGAGTGCCGGAACCTCGGGCGTGGCCAGCGTGACACCCTGGGCCGGCAGCGCCACCGCACCGGCGACGAGTTCGCCGTCGGACCACAGCGCGACATGCACCGCCCAGTCCATCCGGCCTGGTTCGGAGAACTCGCGGGTGCCGTCGAGGGGGTCGACGATCCAGACCCGGCTTGACCGCAGCCGGACCGGGTCGTCGGCGGCCTCCTCGGAGAGAACCGCGTCGCCGGGGCGAGCAGTCGCCAGTTCTTCCAGCAGGAACTCGTGCGACCGCATGTCACCGGCGGCCTTGCGGTCCTCGGCCGTGGCGTCGGCGAATTCGGCTCGCACATCGAGCAGTAGCCGTCCGGCCCGGGTCGCCAGGGCAGCGGCCAATTCGTGATCGTTCATGCCGGTGTAGTTCACGGCCGTGATTCTAGTAATTCAACGATCTGCTCGGCGAGTTGGGCCGCGGTGTGGTCCGGGGTCAACCGCAAGTCGGGGTTCTTGGGACGCTGATAGGGGCTGTCGATTCCGGTGAAGTGGGTGATCTCACCGGCGCGCGCCCGGGCGTAGAGGCCCTTGGGATCACGCAGTTCACAGTCGGCCAGCGGGGTATCGACGAAAACCTCTAAGAACTCAATCCCGGCCTCCGCGTGGACCTTTCGGGCCGACTCGCGGTGCTCCTCCAGCGGGCTGATCGCCGGCACCAGCACGGTCAGTCCCGCATCGGCCATCAGGGTGGCGACGTGGGCGAGCCTGCGCAGGTTCTCGGCCCGGTCGGCCATGGAGAATCCCAGATCGGCGTTGAGTCCGTGGCGCAGATTATCGCCGTCGAGAATGTAAGCGGGACAACCGTGTTCAAGCAGACTCTGCTCCGCCAACACCGCGATCGAGGACTTACCAGATCCGGAAAGGCCGGTAAACCACAACGTGCGGCCGTTGGTCAGCCGCTTGCCCGGCGTCACCAGCGACTGGTGGCGCACCGTGTTCGGGGTGGCGGAGCGGGCGGCCGCGGGTGCGGTGTCGCGCACCATGCCCGCCGCCACGGTCACATTGGTGTCGGGGTCGATCAGGATGAACGATCCGGTGGCCGCGTTGCGGGTGTACTCGTCGAGCAGCAGGGGCACCTGGGTGCGCAGGCTTACCCGGCCGAGTTCGTTGAGCTTGAGCGCGGTTGCGCTCTTGTCGCGGTGCAGGGTGTTGACGTCGAGCCGGTAGTCCAGAGCGGTGACCCGCGCCCGGGTGGATCGGGTGGTGTGCTTGATGATGTAGTCGCGGCCCGGTTCCAGGGTGGCCTCGTCGGCCATCCAGCACACCATCGCGTCGAATTCGGTGCTGGCGTCGGGTTGATTCTGCGGCCGGGCCAGCAGATCGCCGCGGGAGATGTCGATATCGTCGGCGAGGCTGATCGACACCGCCATGGGCGGGAAGGCTGCGGCCACCGGGCCTTCCGGCCCGTCGATGGCAGTGATGCGACTGGTTTTGCCGCTGGGCAGCACCACCACCTCGTCGCCGGGTCGCATGATCCCGCTGGCGACGGTGCCGGCGTAGCTGCGGTGGTCGGCGTGCTCGCGAGTCTGCGGTCGAATGACGTACTGCACCGGAAACCGAACGTCGACCAGGTTGCGGTCACCGGCGATGTAGACATCCTCGAGGTGGCTCAACAACGGTGGGCCGTCGTACCACGGCGCCTTATCGCTCTTGGTCACGACGTTGTCGCCGTGCAGTGCGGAGATCGGGATGGTGGTGACATCGTGAATGTCGAGCCGCGCCGCAAAGGCGTGGAACTCGTCTCGAATCCAGTTGTAGCGCTCTTGATCCCAGTCGATGAGGTCCATCTTGTTGACCGCCAACACGATGTGCTGCACCCCGAGCAAGGAGGCCAGGAAGGCATGCCGCCGGGATTGTTCGAGCAGACCGTGGCGGGCGTCGACGAGCACGATCACCAATTGCGAGGTGGAGGCGCCGGTGACCATGTTACGGGTGTACTGCAGGTGCCCCGGGGTGTCGGCGATGATGAATTTCCGCTTGGCCGTGCCGAAGTAGCGGTAGGCAACATCGATGGTGATGCCCTGCTCACGCTCGGAACGCAGTCCGTCGGTCACCAGTGCCAGGTCGGTGTATTCATTGCCGCGTTCGCGCGAGGTGCGTTCGACGGCAGCGAGTTGATCCTCCATCACGGCCTTGGAGTCGTACAGCAGCCGGCCGATCAGCGTGGACTTTCCGTCGTCGACCGAACCCGCGGTGGCCAGCCGGAGCAGCGATCCGGTGGGCAGCAGCGACGCCGCCGTCGATGTGGTCACGGTCATCAGAAGTAGCCCTCCCGCTTGCGGTCTTCCATGCCGGCTTCCGATATCCGATCGTCGGCGCGGGTGGCGCCGCGTTCAGTCAGCCGCGACAGCGCGGTCTCGGCGATGACGTCCTCCACGCTGACGGCCACCGATTCCACGCAGCCGGTGCAGGTGACGTCACCAACGGTGCGGAACCGCACCGAGGTCTCGAACACCTCCTCGCCGTCGGCCGGCGCCATGAACTCGTGCACGGCCAGCAGCATGCCGTCGCGACGGAACACCGGACGGGTGTGCGCGTAGTAGATGCCGGGCAGCGGAATGCTTTCGGCGCCGATATAGGCCCAGATGTCGTACTCGGTCCAGTTCGACAGCGGGAACACCCGGATGTGTTCTCCCCTGCGGTGCCGGCCGTTGTAGAGGTTCCACAGCTCGGGACGTTGCGCCTTGGGGTCCCACTGGCCGAACTCGTCACGGAAGCTGAACACACGTTCCTTGGCGCGGGCCTTCTCCTCGTCTCGGCGCGCCCCGCCGAATGCGGCGTCGAACTTGTTCTCCCGGATGGCCCGGAGCAATGTGACGGTCTGCAGGGGGTTGCGCGACGGCCCGTTGTCCACCGCCCGGCCGGCGTCGATGTCCTGCTGCACGCTGGCCACCACCAATCTCACGCCATGGCGGGCGACGAGTTCGTCGCGGGTGGTGATCACCTCGTCGAAGTTGTGCCCGGTGTCGACGTGCATGATCGGAAACGGCAGCCGGCCGGGCGCGAACGCCTTGATCGCCAGGTGCAGCATCACGATCGAGTCCTTGCCGCCGGAGAACAGCAGCACCGGTTTCTCGAACTCAGCAGCGACTTCGCGGATGATGTGGATCGCCTCAGCCTCTAGCGATCGCAGCTGGCTCAGCTCGTAGCGACCGGCCGTGGGCATCTCGGCCAGCGGATTGACCATCGTTTCCTTGTGAAGTTGGTACATTTGACCGGAATTACCGGATTGGGGGAACGCTAGCCAGATCGGTCCGGTCCTGTCAACTACGCGAGCTACAGCGTTACCTCGGTGAGCTTGCCGGTCGCCACGTCGAAGATGAACCCGCGTAGCGAGGTGTGCAACGTGACGAAGGGGCTGGCCTCGATGCGGCGCAGTGATTGACGGACGTCTTCGTCGATGTCCGGGAACGACTCCGCCGCCCACTCGGGCTTGATCCCGGTCTCGGCCTGGAGGTCGCGCTTGAAGTCCTCGTCGGTGAAGGTCAGCATGCCGCAGTCGGTGTGATGGATCAGGATGATCTCGCGGGTGCCGAGCAATCTCTGGCTGATCGCCAGGGAGCGGATCTCATCGTCGGTGACCACCCCGCCGGCGTTGCGGATCACGTGCGCCTCGCCCTCGTTCAGGCCGAGGATCCCGTAGACGTTCATCCGGGCATCCATGCACGCGACGACGGCGACATGCTTGCTCGGTGGCAGCGGCAGCGGCCCGGTGAAGGTCTTGGCGTAATCGGCGTTGTTGGCCAGGTACTCGTCGGTGACGCTCACGGTTGTCTCCTGTTTGTCGGATGATCGAGCAGTCGAGATGGTAGTGCTAACCCGGGTCGCCGTCACCGGCGGGAATCAGGGTGACCCGAATGGCGCGCCACGGAAAGCGGACCCGACGGCACTACCCTGAGCTGCATGCGCCGTCCGCCCGAGCACCGCCGATGACACGGTTCCTGGGGCGCCGGCTGGTCAATTACATCGTGTTGCTGGCGCTTGCCTCATTCCTGACATTCACCCTGACGTCGTTGACGTTCACCCCGCTCAACAGCCTTTTACAGCGCAACCCGCGCCCGCCGCAGGCCGTGATCGACGCCAAGGCCGCCGAGTTGGACCTGGACAAGCCGGTGCCGCTGCGTTACGGCCACTGGGTTTCCGGCGCGGTCCACGGCGATTTCGGTACGACGGTCAACGGCCAACCGGTCTCCGACGAACTGTGGCGGCGGATCGGCGTAAGCCTGCGACTGCTGGTGATCGGATCGATAGTGGGCACGGTGATCGGCGTATTGGTGGGCGCCTGGGGCGCGGTCCGGCAGTACCGAATGTCAGACCGGGTGATCACCGCACTGTCGCTGCTGATCATCAGCACACCGACGTTCGTGCTGGCCGGCCTGCTAATTCTGGCCGCACTGCGGGTCAATTCGGTACTGGGCGTGCAACTCTTCGAATACACCGGCGAGACCTCCCCGGATGCCGTCGGCGGACCGTGGAATCAATTCGTCGACCGGGTGCAGCACCTGGTGCTGCCAACCACGACACTGGCGTTGATGGCGATCGCCGGCTACAGCCGCTATCAGCGGAACGCAATGCTCGACGTGCTCGGCCAGGACTTCATCCGCACCGCGCGAGCCAAAGGCCTGACCCGGCGCCAGGCACTGTTCAAACACGGCCTGCGCACCGCGCTGATCCCGATGGCGACGCTATTCGCCTACAGCGTCGCCGGCCTGGTGACCGGAGCGGTGTTCGTGGAGAAGATCTTTGGCTGGCACGGTATGGGCGAGTGGGTGGTGCAGGGGATATCCACCCAGGACACCAATATCGTCGCGGCGATCACGGTGTTCTCCGGCGCCGTGGTGCTGCTGGCCGGTCTGCTGTCCGATGTCATCTACGCCATCCTCGATCCTCGGGTGCGGGTGACATGACCGAATCGCCGATAACAGCTGACGTCGACATGCCGGGGTTCGTCTCACGGCGAACCCTGGTGGCGCGACGGTTCGCGCGAAATCGGTTGGCAGTCATCGCTTCTGCGGTATTGGTGTTGCTGTTCATTGGGTGCTACGCGTTACCCCCGCTGCTGCCGTATACGTATGCCGATCTGGACTTCTACGCGCTGCAGACCCCGCCCAGTCCGTCGCACTGGTTCGGCACCAACGCATTGGGACAGGACGTTCTGGCCCAGGTCCTACGGGGTATGCAGAAGTCGATGCTGATCGGCCTGTGCGTGGCGGTGATCTCGACGCTGATCGCGGCGACCGTCGGGGCGATCGCCGGTTATTTCGGGGGCTGGCGCGACCGGGCGCTGATGTGGTTAGTGGATCTGCTGCTGGTGGTGCCCAGCTTCATCCTCATCGCGATCGTCTCGCCACGGACCAAGAACTCGGCGAATATCGCACTGCTGATCGTGCTGCTGGCCGCATTCAGTTGGATGATCTCCTCCCGCATGGTGCGCGGCCTGACGATGAGCCTCCGCGAACGCGAATACGTGCAAGCCGCGCGGTACATGGGCGTGCCGAACCGACAGATCATCTCCCGCCACATCCTGCCCAACGTGGCCTCGATCCTCATCATCGACACCGCCCTCAATGTCGGCGGCGCGATCCTGGCCGAAACCGGATTGAGCTTCCTGGGATTCGGCGTGCAGCCACCGGATGTGTCGCTGGGCACGCTGATCGCCGACGCCACTAAATCGGCGACCACTTTCCCGTGGGTGTTCCTGTTCCCCGCCGGCGTGCTGGTGACAATCCTGATGTGTGCCAACCTCGCCGGTGATGGTCTGCGCGACGCCTTCGACCCGGGCAGCAGCAATCTGCGGCAACGCCGCACGAGGAACATTCTGCAGCACCGCCGCCCGAGGAACATTCTGCGGCACCGCCGCACGAGGAACATTCTGCGGCACCGCCGCACGAGGAAGCGCACGTGAGTAATCCGTTACTTGAGGTCGACAACCTCGCCGTCACATTTCCCACCGACGCCGGCGACCTGTATGCCGTTCGGGGCCTGAGCTATCACATCGCACCCGGGGAGGTGGTGGCGATGGTGGGCGAGTCCGGGTCGGGCAAGTCGGCGGCGGCCATGGCGGTGATCGGGCTGCTGCCGACCTATGCGCAGGTCTCCGGCTCAGTCCGGTTGGAGGGCAACGAATTACTGGGTTGCTCCGACGCGGACATGTCAACGATCCGCGGGGCGCGTATCGGCACGGTGTTCCAGGATCCGATGTCTGCGCTCACCCCGGTTTACACCGTCGGCGATCAGATCGCCGAGGCGATCACTGTGCACCACGCCGACGTGAGCAAGGCTGACGCGCGACGACGGGCGGTCGAACTCATGGATCTCGTCGGTATCACTGCGGCCGAGACGCGGGCACGGTCCTTTCCGCATGAACTCTCCGGCGGTGAGCGTCAACGGATCGTGATCGCGATCGCCATCGCCAATGACCCAGACCTGATCATCTGCGATGAGCCCACCACCGCTCTGGACGTCACGGTGCAGGCGCAGATCCTCGAAGTGCTCAAGACCGCCCGGGATGTGACCGGCGCCGGGGTGCTGATCATCACCCACGACCTGGGCGTGGTGGCCGAGTTCGCCGACCGGGCACTGGTGATGTACGCCGGCCGAGCGGTAGAGACGGCATCGGTGACAGACCTGTACGCAGACCGCCAAATGCCCTATACCGCAGGCCTTCTGGGCTCGGTGCCCCGCCTGGCCGCACACCGCGGCGAACGACTGGTGCCGATCCCGGGTGCGCCGCCGTCGCTGGTGATACTGCCGCCCGGGTGCCCGTTCGCACCGCGCTGCCCGCTGGCCGCCGACGATTGCCGCGCCGCGGAGCCGACACTGGCACCTGTCGCACCGGGGCATACGGCGGCCTGCATCCGCACCGATCAGGTGGCCGGGCGCAGCGCCGCGGAGATTTTCGGGGTGACCACGCAGTCGCAGATCGCCGATGACGACTCCGAAACCCAGATCGTCGTGCGGGTCAAAGATCTGTCCAAAACCTATGCACTGACCAGGGGGGTGGTGTTTCGCCGCCGGATCGGCGAGGTGCGGGCAATCGACGGCATCAGCTTCGAGGTGCCGCGCGGACAGACGCTCGGCATAGTCGGCGAGTCCGGGTCGGGAAAGTCCACCACACTGCACGAGATCTTGGAACTGCGCGCCCCACAATCCGGCTCGATCGAGGTGCTCGGCGCAGATGTCGCGACGCTGAGCACTGACCGCCGTCGGGAACTGCGCCGAGATCTGCAGGTGGTGTTCCAGGACCCGGTGGCCGCGCTGGATCCCCGGCTACCGGTGTTCGAGATTCTCGCGGAACCGTTGGGAGCCAACGGTTTCGACAGAGCCACCACCGATACCCGCGTTGCCGAGTTGCTGGAGATTGTCGGGCTGTCCCGCGCTGACGCGAGCCGGTACCCGGGCGATTTCTCCGGCGGCCAGAAACAGCGGATCGGTATCGCCCGGGCATTGGCGCTGCAGCCGAAGATCCTCGCACTCGATGAGCCGGTGTCGGCTCTCGACGTGTCCATCCAGGCCGGAATCATCAACCTGTTGCTGGACCTGCAGCGCGAGTTCGACCTGACCTATCTTTTCGTCTCGCACGACCTGTCGGTAGTCAAGCACCTGGCCCACCGGGTCGCGGTAATGCAGCACGGGAAGATCGTGGAGTACGGCGATGCCGACCAGGTGTTCGCCGATCCGCGTCACCCCTACACCCGGGCTTTACTCGCCGCTATCCCCCAACCGGATCCACATCGCCGCTAGCATCAGTTCCGTGAATATTCGGCGAACAGACACGAAATCCCCATCGGCACGGAGCGTCGCGGCACCTTTGCGTCTGCTCGCGGTGGGAGTGGCGGCGGCCCTGGTGGTGGCCGGCTGCTCGTCCGGCCAACGCTCCGCCCCGTCGGCCGGCGGTAACGCCGAACTCGGATCGGCCAGCGATATCAATCCGCAGGACCCGACCACGCTGGCCGAGGGCGGAAATCTGCGGTTAGCCATCGGCGCGATGCCGTCGAATTTCAACACCCTCAATATCGACGGCAATGAGGCCGACACCGCCGGTGTGCTGCGGCCGACCATGCCGCGGGCGTTCGTGATCTCCTCCGACGGGTCGATGAAGGTCGACACCGACTACTTCACCAGTGTGGAGTTGACCAAAACCGACCCGCAGGTGGTGACCTACACCATCAATCCGAAGGCCACCTGGTCTAACGGTGCGCCGATCACCTGGGAGGACATCGCCTCCCAGATCAACGCCACCAACGGCAAGGACAAGGCGTTCGCGATCGCCTCCCCCAACGGCTCCGACCGGGTGGCGTCGGTGACGCGCGGCGTCGACGATCGCCAGGCTGTGATGACCTTCGCCCAGCATTACCCGGAGTGGCGCGGCATGTTCGCCGGTAACACCATGCTGCTGCCCAAGGCCATGACCGCCGACCCGGACGTCTTCAACAAGGGACAGCTTGAAGCGCCCGGACCATCCGCGGGGCCGTTCATAGTCTCCAATGTCGACCGCACCGCACAGCGAATCACGCTGACCCGCAACCCGAAATGGTGGGGTACGTCGCCGATCCTGGACTCGTTCACCTTCCTGGCACTCGATGACGCCGCGCGGATCCCTGCGCTGCAGAACAGCACGATCGATGCCACCGGCATCTCGTCACTGGATGAACTGCAGGTCGCGCGCGGAACCGACGGGATTTCAATCCGGCGCGCGCCGGGACCCAGCTGGTATCACATGACGTTCAACGGCGCGCCCGGAGCGATCCTGTCCGACAAGGCATTACGGCAGGCGGTCGCCAAAGGCATCGACCGTCAGGCCATCGTCAGCGTGACTCAGCGAGGACTGGTGGACAATCCGACGCCCCTGGGCAACCACGTCTTCGTCGCCGGTCAGGACGGCTACCAGGACAACAGTGCCGTCGTCGCCTACGACCCGGATAAGGCCAAGGCCGAACTCGACGCACTCGGCTGGAAGCTCAATGGCCAGTTCCGCGAGAAGGACGGCAAGACCCTGGTGATCCGCGATGTTCTCTACGACTCCCAGACCGGTCGGCAGGTGGCGCAGGTGGCCCAAAGCAACCTCGCCCAGATCGGGGTGAAGTTGGAACTGGATGTCAAACCAGCCGATGGGTTCTTCACCAACTACGTCAACGTCGGTGACTTCGATATCACCCAATTCTCCTGGGTGGGTGACGCGTTCGCGCTGTGCTGTCTCAATCAGATCTTCACCACCGGCGCGGAGAGCAACTTCGGCAAGATCTCCTCACCGGCGATCGATGCCAAGGTCGACGAGGTGCTCGACGAACTGGACCCGGCCAAAGCCCGCGTGCTGGCCAACGACGTGGACAAGATGCTCTGGGAAGAGGTCTTCAGTCTGGCGCTCTACCAGTCGCCGGGCAATGTCGCGGTACGTAGCAAGCTGGCCAACTTCGGTCCGGCTGGTGTGGGCGACTTGGATTACAGCACAATCGGTTTCATGAAGTAGGACGCCGTCTGCGGAACCGCGGTAGCGCACCTGCCAGCCGTGCCGCTGCCGCCAGTGCTGTCCTGCCCATCCGAACCGACGCGACTTCCGGCAGGCGATCGAGAGCGTCTGTCTGCGCGGGCAACGATTCTTCTCGACCCCCCGCCACTGCCGCGAGGATCTGTAACGCCGCCCCATCCTGGGAGTCCAGGATGCTGTGTGCGGCATTCGGCAGCTGGACCAATGTCGATGCCGGCACCAGTTCGGTGATCCGCTGCGCCACCGCCGGCGGCGTAATGAGGTCGCGTCCACCCGACACCACCACCGTGGGCCACCGGAACCCTGGCATCTCCGCGACAAGGTCGAACGGCTCAGCCTCAAAGCCGACGGCAGCCGCAGGCATCGCACTCCAGGTCAGAGTGGTGTCCAACGGCAGGCCGTCTGGCGTCCCAGCAAAGTTCAGTTCGCGAAATCCGATCGGGCCGACGAGATCGGATTCGTTGTGGAACAACACTTTCCGGCGTGCCACGTTCGCCGTGACGAACCGCATCGCCGACCACAGCATGCGCCGTCCGTCGAGTAGCAGATCGAGGTGGCGCTCGAGGAGTTCGGCGCCTCCGAGACCGTAGATGCCTGCCGCGATCGTCAGATCCTCAGACCCGAACGCGCCGGCCACGGTCAGTGCCCGAACCGTGGCCGCCAGGGCCGAGTCGCCGTGCCAGAGCAGTTCGCGGCACGCACGCCGGACGACGTCAAAGTCATTGCGGTTCAACAGCGGAGAATCCAGCACCATGGCGTGCACCCGATCCGGGTGCCGCACCCCCAGGCCGGCTGCCAGGTAGCTGCCGTAGGAGGCTCCGTAGACCACGGCGGTGTCGACACCGGCGTCATTAAGCACAGCGGCGATATCGTCGACGACCGCGGTGATCGTCAACGCCGCGGACGGAAGGTCGGCGCCGGAGTCGTCGCGCCGCGACATCCCGACGCCTCGATGCTCGACCATGATGACATCGAGGCCCATCGCGGCTGCCCGCTTCCGAAAGCCCTGATAGGGCGCGATGGAGCCCATGCCGGGGCCGCCGGGGATGATCACCGACGGGGTGCCGCCCACCGGCCCGGTGCGCACGTAATGCAGGTCGAACCGCTCGTCGGAACCCACGGTCACGGGTCTGCGGATCGAGGCGACGCCCGGTAGTGCGGACAGCTGACGGTGGCGGCGGTTAGCGATCGAACCGGCCGGAGTCATCTGCCGATTGTGCCAAGGGAAGAAAGTCCCGAGTCGAAACCGAACCATTCCGGGTGGGTCACCGCGGACGTAGGTTTGAACTGATGAGCGAATTCATGAGCCAGACCGACGCCTTCACCTGGGCGATGGAGTCCGACGCGCGGCTGCGATCGACGGTCGTGTCGGTGATCGTGCTGGACGCGTCACCGGACTGGGATGTGGTGCGCGATCGCTTCGAGACGTTGTCGCGCGATCTTCCGATCTGGCGCCAGCGGGTGGTGGAATCGCCGCCACCGGCGCCGCCGCGTTGGGAGACCGCCCCGGACTTCGACATCGATTTCCATCTGCGCAAGGTGTCTGCCCCGGAGCCGGGCAATCTCGACGGCGTACTGGAGATGGCCCGGGTGGCGGCCATGGCCGACTTCGATCGCGCCCGCCCGCTGTGGACGGCCACGCTGATCGAGGGCCTCGACAATGGCGGTGCAGCGGTGCTGTGCAAGTTCCACCACGCCCTGACCGATGGGGTCGGCGGGGTGCAAATCGCGATGCATCTGTTCGACCTCACCAGGAAACCGCGCACCGTCGAGGCGGTCGAGAGCGGTTCTGACGGACCGGCGGTGCATGCGTTCGGTCCGCTCAGCGACTACGTCGACGCTCTGCGATACGACCTCGGTCTGGTGCGCCAAGCGATGACCGGAGCGGCCGAGACCGTACCGAAGATGATGTTCAACGCTATTCGCAATCCCCTTCGAGCGGTGGCCGATGCAGGCGAGTTGGCCGCCTCGGTGTACCGCACCATGCGCCCGGTCACTGAGACCGGTTCACCGTTGATGACCGAACGCACCCTGGTGCGCAAGCTCGGGGTGCATGAGGTGCCGCTGTCGAAGCTGAAGGCGGCCGCACACAACGGTGGCGGTGCACTCAACGACGCCTTCGTCGCAGGTATCGCCGGCGGCCTGCGGCTCTACCACGAAATGCACGACGTCACCGTTGGCGATCTGCACCTGACCATGCCGATCAGCGTGCGCACCGAGGACGACGGTGAGGGCGGTAACCACATCACCCTGGCGCGCTTCGACGTTCCGGTGGGCATAGCCGATCCCGCAGCCCGAATCGCCGAGACCAGGGCACGTACTACCAAGGTGCGCAACGAGAAATCGACGCCCTATATCCAGATCATCGCCGGCGCAATGAATCTGATGCCGCGCTGGTACATCGGTTCGGTATTGCGCAAGGTCGACTTCCTGGCCAGCGATGTACCGGGCATCCCCATGCCGGTGTATCTGGCCGGGGCAAAGGTCAAGGCGCAGTATGCATTCGGGCCCACAGTCGGATCGGCGGTCAATGTCACGTTGCTGACTTACGTCGACACCTGCGCGCTGGGAATCGACATCGACACCGGTGCGATCCCGGACTTCGAGGACTTCCGCGACTGCCTGGTCGCCGGCTTCGACGAGGTGCTGGCACTGGCCGAATAGTGCTGTCTGCGCGCGGGCTGTCTACGCGCGTGCTGTCTAGGCGCTGAGCTCGATGACCTCGGCGTCGGCGATACCGGCATAACGTCCCGGACTGCAGGTGAGCACGATGACCTGGCCACGGTCGCCGACCGTGCTGAACACTGCGCCCATCTTCACCAGCCGGTCCGGATCGCTGAATCCGAGCGCGTCGTCGATTACCACCGGGACGGTGTCCTCCTTGGCCACCAGTGCCGCCCCGGCCAGCCGGGCGAGAATGCCCAACTGTTCCTTCGCGCCACCCGACAGCGAGTCATAGGGCACGGTGCGGCCATCCAGGGTGCGGGTGCAGATGGTCAACTCGGCGTCGACCTCCACCTCGAAGCTAGGACCGAAGACGGTGCGGCCCAGCCGTTCCAACTCGGTGCGATACGGCGCGACATAGCGCTGCCGAGTGTTGTCGCGATGCCGAATCATTGTGTCGCGCAACAACTGCGCGGCCTCGGCCCGCAATTGGATCCTGGCGTAGTGGTCGCGGGCTCGCTCGAGTTCGGCTTCCGCCTCGTCAAGATGGCCCTGCCGGCCCTCACTGCCGATGACACCCAGTTCCACGGAGATGTTGTGCAATTCCTGCTTGACGGCGTCGTGCTCGCGGCTGATTTCTTCGGCAGCGGCTGTGGCGGTGGCCAGTTCAGCGGCGACCCCGTCGGGATCGGCTCCGTTGAACCGCTCGGCCAGCACGGCCACCGTCTGCTCGGCGTCGCGGCGAGCGGCCTCGTCGGTGGCGGCTCTGGCGGCCACGGTCTCGTCGTCGACCGCGGCCCGCAACATCGTCAACTGTTCGCAGACGGCGGTGAACTCAATCTCGGCGGTCGCCACGCGGTCCCGCAGAAGTGTGGTCTGAGTGGTTTTCCCGGTCAGCGCCTGCGTGGTCGCTGCGGCGGACCGGTCCTGCGCTTCGGCAGCCACGCGGACAACGCAGAGCGCTTGATCGGCGGCAGACAATTCCGCAGCGGCCGCCTCGGCATCGATGCCGGGATCGGGTGTGGTTGCGCGGATCTCGGCCAGCCGGCCGCGCAATTCCGAGACGACCTCGCCGTCGCACAAGCCTGCGAGTGCCGCTGCCTGCTGACCATGGGCGGCAGTCAGGGTTCGCCGCTGACGATCCAGCTCACGAACCTCATTGAGGCTGGATGCATCGGCCTCCGCGAGGGTGTCGGCCATGATTTTTTGCGCAGCGTGCAGTTCCGCTCGCAACTTCACGGCGGTGACACCCGGGTCGATCCGCACGCTGACGACACCGGGTACATCGACGACGACCGCGGTGGAGGCGGGCGTCGACCACGGCGCACCAGCCCGGAGTGTGTGCGCATCACCGTCCACGGTGATGCCGAGTTCGGCGGGCGCCGTGAATTCGATAACGGGTGCCGCTGCGTCCAACTGCGCCTGCAACCGCTCAACGAGGGCCGAACTCTGCTCAATGACCGCGAGCATCTCGTCGGTGAGCGCAATGCCGGCCAGTTGCCGGGCCAGCTCTGCGAGGTTGCTCTCTGCGTCGCCGATCCGCTGCAACCTGGCGGCAAGCCGGTCCGCCTCCGCGTGGCCGAGGCAGGCCTGGGCGGTGGCGCGCGCAACCTCGAGTCGTCGCCGGGCAGCCTCCAGTTCGGTCGTGCACTGCGCAGCAGCCGCGGTTGCCGCATCAGCGACCTGCCGTGCCTCGACCTCCTCAGTCTGGGCCGCGGCGAATTCCACGCACAGGCCGGCCAGGGTCTGGGTCCGACGCTCGGAATCGGCGATGAGCTGCTGGCGCTGGCCGTTGGCGAGCGTCGAGTTGGAGCTGGTGGCCGCCGTGGTGGTGGCGTGCTGGCGGGCTTTGTCCAGCTGCTCGGACAACTCGGTGACCACGCACTGGGCTTGGCGGGCCGCGGCCGCCCGCTCGGTCGCCGGGTTCAACCCCGCGGCAAGGTTCTGCAGCGCGCCGGTCAGGTCCTCGTGGCGCCGGACCCGGTCGTCGACATCACCGACGGCGGCGCGGCAACGGTCGACGTCCAGCTGGGCGAACGCCATGCGGTCGACCGCCGACTTCCACTCCTTCGTCGGCCGCCCGGTCGCCGTGAAGTAACGCAGGTACTCGGCCTCGATGCGGTCGATGAGCAGTGAATCGGTGCCGACCGGCGTCGCGGCTTCACCGGCGGCCGCATCAAGAGCCCGCGACAGCGCGTCGCACCCGGAGAGGTTCACCGCGTTGGTGGAGGCTGACTGCAGCACCCGCTGCGCATCCCAGAGTCTGGTGTCGACCGTCTCGTCCAGGATGGCCGCGACCCGCTCGTGTGCTTCGTCACCGGTGAGCTGCTCGCGCTGCGGCTCGATGACCGTGAGTTCAGTCATGTTTCGCTTGTGGAAGCGCTTGCGGTACACGAAACGGTAAGGCCCCGTGCTGATCTCGGCCTCGACCTGTGCACCCACGTCAGCGTGGGTCGGCTTGACCTGCTTGACGTCCCGATGCGCCGATCGGTCCCGGTAGGACAGCAAAAGATCGAGTGCCTCGAGCATCGAGGACTTCCCGACCTCATTGGGTCCGCACACCACGACCACCCCGTGATCCGGAAATGCGATCTCCCGGTCGGTGACGCCGCGGAAGTTGGTCAGGCGCAACCGGTGCAGGATCACGCGACACTGCCCTGGTGCAGACGTAACAACAGCGCCAGCGCGGCCTGGGCCGGACCGGCCCCGCTGCCCTCCGAGCGGGCGGTGTCCATCAGTTCGGCGACCGCATCGGATGCGAACCCGCCGATGCCCAGATCGTCGAACTCATCCTCGGCGGGCAGCACGGCAAGATCGGTGTGGCGATCCCAGCTGTCCAGGCAGGCAAACCGGCGCGCGTACTTGTCCAAGCAGCCGTCCAGAGTCGCGCGGTCGGTGACGGTGAGTGTGCCGACCAGTGCGAGTTGCACGACGGTGCGGTCCTTGTCCGGCAACTGGTCGAGGTTGAGATCGAGATCGGTGACGTCGCGGCTGCTATTCAACTCGTGATGCAGGGTGAGGAAACGCCAACTGCCCACTGTGCGGGAATCAACAGTCACCGGGTGCGCCGGATCGTCGAGGTCGAGGTCGACCACCAGCACATGCCCGGGGTCTCGTTCGACGTGGTCATAGTTGGTGACCTCGGGCGATCCGGAGTACCACACCCGGCCATCGACCACCTCGGTGCGGGAGTGCTTGTCACCCAATGCCACATAGTGCACCGCGCCGCGGTCCAGCGCAGCGCGCAGTCCGGCCATTTGAATCAGCGCAGGATTGGCGAGATCCGGATCGAGTGCGTCGACACCGCCGTGCGCGACCAGAATCCGCGCTGTCCCGTCGGCCGGCAGGTCCGCGAGCACGCCGGCGGTCAGGTCGACAGTGGGCTTCTTCGATCGCCACGGCGCAGCCACAATCTGAAGGCCCGGCCGCACATCCCAGATGCCTGCGCGGTCAAGCACGGTCACGTTGTCCGGGCATTCGGCGACGAACAGCGCACTGGTGTATACCGACGAGGCATCGAGCGGATCATGGTTTCCGGGCAGCAGGTACACCGGGACACCAATGGCGCTCATCGCCTCCAATGACTGGCTGATGACCGTGGGCGCAAGGTGGTTGGCGTCAAAGACGTCCCCGGCGACGACGACGAACTCAGCGGAGGTCTCATCGGCCAACCGACCGAGCGCAGCGACCGCATCACGGCGGGCCGCGGAGTATCGCGCCTGGGCGTCCGGGTCGAGGAAGTGCCGGGTCATGCCCAGCTGCCAGTCCGCGGTGTGCAGGAAACGCATGATCGTCTTCCTTTCGGTGGTCGGTGGCGGGTACTGGCGCGAGTGTATGACCGGGGTACGACAAGTTCGGGAGCCTCGCCCGACGAGTGCCCTAACCTGGGACGGATGAGAACCCTGGTGCTGATGCGGCATGCGAAGTCCGACTACCCGGTGGGCGTAGCCGACCATGACCGGCCGCTGGCCGCGCGCGGGATCCGGGAGGCCGGATTGGCTGGCGACTGGCTGCGCTCGACGCTGCCGGCGATCGACGCGGTGCTGTGCTCGACGGCGGTGCGCACCCGGCAGACCCTGGACCGAACCGGCATAACCGCCCCGGTGAGTTATCTGCAACAGCTCTATGACACCACCGCGGGGGCGATGGTTGAGGAGATCAAACGGATTGATGACGACGTCGCTACCCTGCTCGTCGTCGGCCATGAACCCACGGTGAGCCAGGTCGCCCTCGGACTGGCCGCTCGTCCGGCGAGTAACGCCGACGCGGTCGGGCGAATCGAGATGAAGTTCCCGACGTCGGGCATCGCGGTGCTGCGGGCGCCGGGCGCCTGGTCGGCATTGGAACTCAACGGCGCCGAGTTGGTGTCATTCCACGTGCCGCGCTGAGCACAGTCAGGGGTTGGTGACCGGTCAGGAGTTGGTGGCCAGGGTCAGTTCCATCAGCTTGATGGCCTGACCGCACGCGTCGATACCGGGCGCCTGCGGGTTGATCCACCAGCCGACCACGCCGGCGGCGTCACTCGCCACCCCGCAGCCGCCGTTGGGATCGTTGGTCCGCATGACAATGGACGCGATGCCGTTGATCGAGCGGCTCTCAACCTGATACTTCAGGTATTCGGCGACCTTGCGCTCGTTGTCCAGGCTGCCCTGCTCGTACCACAGCCGGGTGATGTCGATCAGACCGGCGGGATTGGCCGCCTGCCATCGGCAGACCGCGCCGACGAAAGTGCTCTGGATGTCGAGAGGATCGGCGCCAACCGTCTTGGCCAGCACGTCGGCGGTCAGGACGTCGCACTCCTTGAGCAGGTTCGGATACTCCTTGGCGGACTTGTCGTTGCGCTGGGTGGGACCCGAACCCGTCTTCAAAGCGGTGCCGCCGACGGTCTGCGCGCAGCCGGTGAGCACGGCCAGGGCGGTGAGCGCGGCCAGCGCAGCCTCGACGGCGCGCCGACGTGGGGGCTGCCCGGCAGGACTGCACATTGGCCGATTCATTTCGCACTCACAATCGACTGGCGGGTCAGTTCTTTGGCCACATCGCAGGCCGGTGGGAACGGCTTCTCGGCGAAGCTGATCGACCACTCGATGAAGTCGTCGTTGAATCCGATCGCGATCTCGCACAGGTTGTCACCCAGCATCGGATCGGTACCGACCGCGACCCAGCCGTCATGGCCTTCGATCTTGATGTCCTCGACACTGGTGCGGGACAGTTCCTCGGTCTTGCGCTCGCGGCCGATCGGGCTGCCGCGGTACCAGGTGAAGGAGAAGTGCGGCCCGAGAATGCCCCCGCCCGCCAGCCACTGGCATCCGACCGAGTTCACCGCGGTCTTCACCAGGCCGGTCACCCGGGTCTGCTCGGCGATCGTCTGATCGCTGACGCCGCCGCATTCGGCGAACATCGGCCCGTGCTTTCCGTCGGTGGAGGGGCCCGGCGAGTCCGGCTGCTGCTGCGTCGACTGTGCCTGGTCGGAGTTCGAACTTGAACACGCGCCGAGGGATGGCACCACCGCAGCGACGGTGACGGCGAGGGCCGCGAGTCTGCGTGCCGTCGTCATGGGCACCTGCTGATTCTCACAGCATGCACTGTAGCGCCAGCGCCTGAAAGAACCTCCGACATACCGGCTGAACTGCGGTCTTGTCGTCCCGGTCGGTGTGGGACAGTAACGACATGCTCCTGGCACTGGTGCGGCGGTATGTCCGGCCGTACCGGCGGCTGGTCGCCGCGGTCATGGTGTTGCAGACCATCAGCACGCTGGCTTCGCTGTATCTGCCGACGGTGAACGCGGCGATCATCGATGACGGCGTGGCCAAGGGCGATACCGGGCTGATCGGCCGACTGGGCCTGGTGATGCTGGCGGTCACCGCCCTGCAGGGCCTGTGCGCCATCGGCGCGGTGTACTTCGGGTCGCGCACCGGAATGGGATTCGGCCGCGACGTCCGCGCGGCGATGTTCGGCCACATCACCACATTCTCCGAAAGTGAGACCGCACGATTCGGTGCGCCGTCGCTGTTGACCCGCACCACCAACGACGTCCAGCAGATCCAGGTTCTGGTGCAGATGACCGCCACTGTCCTGGTGACCGCCCCGATCATGTGTGTCGGAGGCATCATCATGGCGATCCACCAGGATGCCGGGCTGTCCTGGCTACTGCTGGTCAGCGTGCCCGTCCTGGCGGTGGCCAACTACCTGATCGTGTCGCGGATGCTGCCGATCTTCCGCAGCATGCAGCAACGTATCGACACCATCAACCGGGTCCTGCGCGAACAACTCTCCGGCATCAGGGTGGTCCGGGCCTTTGCCCGCGAACCCTTCGAAGAACAGCGGTTCGCCACGGCCAACCGCGCCGTCTCGGATGCCGCGCTGGTGGCCGGGCGCTGGCAGGCGCTGATGCTTCCGGTGACGACACTGACCATCAACATCTCCAGCGTCGCGCTGATCTGGTTCGGTGGCCAGCGCATCGACGCGGGCCGGATGCAGGTGGGTTCGCTGATCGCTTTCCTGTCCTATTTCATGCAGATCCTGATGGCCGTACTGATGGCCACCCTGATCCTCGTGATCCTGCCGAGGGCATCGGTATGCGCCGAGCGAATCACCGAGGTGCTGGACACCCGGGCGGCCATCACCAACCCAACATCCCCGCGGCGGCCTTCCGGTGGTATTCGCGGAGTTATTGCGCTCCACGATGTCGGTTTCAGCTATCCGGGAGCAGAACGCCCAGTCCTGGAGGGAGTTTCGTTCACGGCCCTTCCCGGTACGACGACGGCCATTGTCGGCGGAACCGGTTCAGGCAAGTCAACACTGGTGTCGTTGATCTGTCGGCTCTACGACGTGACCGCTGGGTCCATCCGCGTCGACGATGTCGACGTGCGCGACTACGACGCCGAACACCTGTGGGCGTCAGTCGGCCTGGTGCCGCAACGCGGATACCTGTTCTCCGGCACCGTGTCCGACAACCTGCGCTACGGTAAGGCCGACGCGACCGAGGATGAGATGTGGGCCGCACTTCGGGTGGCCCAGGCCGAAGATTTCATCGCCGCGACCCCCGACGGGCTGGGTACGCGGGTGGCACAGGCTGGTATCAACTTCTCCGGCGGCCAGCGCCAGCGGTTGGCGATTGCCCGAGCGGTGATCCGCGCGCCGGCGGTCTATCTCTTCGATGACGCCTTCTCCGCGCTGGACACCGAGACCGACGCCCGGGTGCGTGCGGCGCTGCTCGAATCATCGGCTAGCTCCAACGTCATCATTGTGGCGCAACGGATTTCGACGGTAACGGCGGCCGATCAGATCGTCGTACTCGACGCCGGCCGCGTGGTTGATGTCGGTCGGCACGAGGAGTTGCTGGATCGCTGCGCGGCGTACGCGGAATTCGCCGACTCGCAGACGATGACCGCCGGAGTCGGGCCATGACCGCTCCGCCGATGCGCGGTGCCGTCCGCGCGATGATGACCGATTCCGCCGCAACGCGATCGCGCGACTTCACCGGTTCAGCACGGCGGCTGTTCCGGCGATTGAGTCCACAGCGTACAGCTATCGCCGCGGTGCTCGCGCTGTCCATCGGCAGTATCGTGCTGTCGGCGATCGGCCCACGGGTCCTGGGCCACGCCACCGACCTCTTATTCACCGGAGTCATCGGACGCACACTGCCGGCCGGGATCACCCGGGAGCAGGCGATCGCGGCGGCGCGGACCCGCGGAGACAACACCTTCGCCGACCTGTTGGGCGGGATGAACGTGATTCCCGGCCGTGGCGTCGACTTCAACGCCGTCGGGCGAACCCTGCTGCTGGCCTTAGCGATGTATCTCGTTGCTGCACTTCTCATCTGGGTGCAGGCCCGACTGCTCAATGTCATCGTCCAGCGGACCATCACCGACCTGCGCTCCGAGGTAGAACGCAAAGTCCATCGGTTGCCGCTGTCCTATTTCGACTCACGTCAACGCGGTGAACTCCTGAGTCGGGTGACCAATGATGTCGACAACATTCAGGCCTCGGTGTCGATCACCATCAGTCAACTGTTCACGGCGGTCCTCACCATCATCGCCGTGTCGGTGATGATGGTGACCATTTCACCCCTGCTGGCACTGATCACGGTGTGCACGGTTCCGCTGTCACTGTGGGTGACCAGGGCGATCGCACGGCGGTCGCAGAAATTATTCGTCGCACAGTGGGCCAACACCGGCCGGCTCAACGCTCACATCGAGGAGACCTACAGCGGTTTCACCGTGGTTCGTACGTTCGGCCATCGCGCGTCGGCACAGGAACGATTCGGTGAACTCAACGCCGAGGTCTACACCGCGAGTTTCGGTGCGCAGTTCTTTTCCGGACTGGTGTCGCCGGCGACGATGTTCGTCGGCAACCTCAGTTACGTTGCTGTCGCGGTGATCGGCGGCTTCCAGGTGGCGAGTGGGCAGATCACCCTGGGCAGTGTCCAGGCCTTCATCCAGTACGTCCGACAGTTCAACCAACCCCTGACACAGGTCGCGGGGATGTACAACACGTGTCAGTCCGGGGTGGCCAGCGCCGAGCGGGTGTTCGATTTCCTCGACGAGCCGGAGGAATCCGCCTCCGCGCCAGACGAACTCCCCCACGGTCGCGGTCAGGTCGTATTCCAGAACGTCTCATTCGGCTACTCCCCCGACACCGCAGTGATCGAGGATCTGACGTTCACCGCCGAGCCAGGTTCGACGGTGGCGATCGTCGGCCCGACGGGAGCAGGTAAGACGACGCTGGTGAATCTGCTGATGCGCTTCTACGACGTGGACACCGGACAGATTCTGTTCGACGGCGTCGATATCCGCAACGTGAGCCGGTCGTCGTTACGATCCCGGATCGGCATGGTTCTGCAAGATACCTGGCTGTTCGGCGGGACGATCGCCGAGAACATCGCCTACGGTCGACCAGAGGCGACCGAGGACGAGATCGTCGAGGCGGCGCGAGCGGCGCACGCGGATAACTTCATCCGGTCACTTCCGCACGGATATCAGACCCGAATCAGCCACGATGGCGGCAACCTCAGCGCCGGCGAGAAGCAGTTGATCACGATCGCCCGGGCATTCGTGGCCCAACCGCAACTGTTGATACTCGATGAGGCGACCAGTTCAGTAGACACCCGTACTGAGCTGCTGATTCAACAGGCGATGGCTGAATTGCGCAGGAAAAGAACGAGTTTCATCATTGCTCATCGGCTATCCACGATCCGCGACGCGGATCTGATCGTGGTCATCGATGGGGGTCGAATCGTCGAACAGGGAAGTCATTCAGACCTTCTGAGACGACGCGGTGTCTATTGGCGGATGGTCTCGGCGCACTAGAGGCCGGGGCCCTGACTGCGTCCGCCGACCACCTCTGCCATGGCCGCGCGGAGTGTGAATGGCACCGGATTGGTCGGCCTGTTGCCAGCCACCCGGACGCCGGCGGTAAGAAGATGCGGACTTCTGTTTCATGTATTGCCTGCACACATCGTTAAAATCCACTTCACGCCCCTTCGCTGCGGGCGGATTTCTTGATCAAAGTTGCCCGGCGGATTCCTCCGGCCGATGGATAATGGCGCCATGCCAGGAAATGAAATCGATCCCCAACGTGCCCGAGCCGCTCGCGATGTGGTCCGGCAGCATCCGGCCATGACCCTGGCCGCGGTGTCACCGGCCCTGATCGGGGCCGGACTGGTGTGGTGGCTGGTCGGCCCCGGATGGGCTCTCATATTGCTGGCCGGGGCGGCATTCATCGGTGGCCGGGCGCTGTTGCGGAAGCGCTGACCGCATCCGGGCTCTAGCCCGCTCCGGTCAATTTCCGGGTAAGCCCCGGGGGAATTCTCCTGGGCGGACCCGGTATAGGTCCACACCGTCCCGGATGCCACGCAGCCGTCGGGCACCGGCGTAGGACCAACTGAAGCGCTTGTCGTCACCGATCTGCTCGCGGGCGGACTCCGCGACCAGCACTGCCCCGGGGCGCGCGACCGAGGTGACCCGGCTGGCCAGGTTGACCGGGCTGCCGAACCAGTCGCCGGCCCGGCTCACCGCCGATCCGTACGCCACCCCCACCCGCAATTGCGGCAGTAGTTCGTCGGCCTCGGCGGCGTCGACGAGAGCGAGGATGACTTCCAGTAGCGCGCCGGTGTCAGGAGAGATGAGCATCACCGCGTCGCCGATGGTCTTGATCAGGCGCACCGGGGCCACCAACACCTGACGGGCGATATCGGCCAGCCGGTTGGCCAATTGCTCAACGCCCTCTGGCGGAAGCTCCTCACCAAGGCGGGTGAATCCGACGAGATCGGCGAACGCGCATGCCACCTCGCGCGCACCCGGCAGTGGCGCCCCCGCCCTGCGCTCGCTGGCATTGACCGCGCCGGTCTCCACCTCATGACGTAACTGCAGCAGCAGCATGTCCTGAATCATCGGTCCCAACATCGGCGCCGCTGCACTCACCAGATCCCTTGTGCCCTTGGCGATCTCAAGTTCGGTGACGCCGGGGTGAAAGACGGGTCCCAACGCGGCCGCGCGCATCACCTCGGCGGCGCGGGATAGGCCCTCGGCCAGAACCCGGACGATGGTTAACAATTGATCCGGGTCGATGCCGAGGTCGAGGAATCGCTTGATGTGAAGCGCGGTGTCGCCATCGGACCGCATGAACACGGGCGCATCGGGATCATCGATCTGGGGTTGTCCGCTGGCGCGCTGGAAGCGGTTCAATTCGTCGATGTCGATCCCCACCTGCTCGCTGATCTGCCGCGCCGACAGATACGTGCCGTCATCGCCGAGCACACGCCGCGCGGCAAGCAGCATCGGCGCGAACGAATGCCGGATCTCCTCGACGGTGATGCCCTGATCGAGCAGCCACCGGATCAACTCGGCACGCTCACTGCGGTCCTCGCCGACCAGGCCGTCGAGCAGGCCGGAGGATTCCAGATCGACGGCGCCGGGATCGCCGGTGCCAGGGTCGACGGCGCCGGTCATGACACCGGAGGTCGCCGGTCCGCCCAGGGCCGCGCCGCCTCGATCTGGGTACTGAGCGACAGCAGTGTCGCCTCCTCCGAAGGACGCCCGACGAGTTGCACCGACATCGGCAGGCTGTTGTCGTCCAGAGCCCACGGCACCGCGGCCGCCGGCTGACCGGTGGCGTTGAAGATCGCGTTGAACGGCACCCGGGAGGCCACCATGGCCAGCGTGGCAACGCCGCCTCGGTGCTGGTATCGCCCGATCCGAGACGGACCGGTCGCCGCGCCCGGCGTGATCACGACGTCGATGTCGTCGAAGATCGACTGGACCCTCGCCGCCAGCGCCGGCTCCGCGGCACGCACCTTCTCGAGTTGGCTGTCGGAGATCAATCCGCCGAGACGGGCGACGGCCCTGGTCCGAGGTTCCAGCCGTTCCGGGTACGGCAACTTCTGCACGTCCTCGTAGACCCCGCGCCACATCCGGGGCAGCACATGGCCGTACAGCGCCCAGGCCGGATAGTCCGGATCACGCCAGAACACCTCGTGGCCGAGGTCGCGAAGAAGTTTCTCGACCCCGTCGAGGGCTTTCTGTTGCGCCCGGCCGACCCGGCCCACCATTGTCGGAGGCAGCTTGGCGCTCAACGCAATTCGCAGCCGGCCAGGCTTGCGTGCCGCCGCTTTGACGAACCCCCCGCGGGGAGCCTTTCCGGTGTTGGTCACGTCAAGGAACAGTGCGGCGTCGGCCACCGTGCGAGTCAGGGGGCCGTTGACGCTCAGTCCGCACCAGGCGTCGTCGTGCGGTGCGATCGGCACCCGGTCGCGTTGCGGCTTGAGGCCGAACAGTCCGCACCAACCGGCCG
>Ga0209829_10000369_pt1 | contig 42035 bp, 50 predicted proteins | sample C_140205_EF_Meta_FD_187311 | JGI IMG/M metagenome (GOLD analysis project Ga0209829, IMG submission 187311) | Freshwater microbial communities from Lake Croche, Canada to study carbon cycling - C_140205_EF_MetaG (SPAdes) (version 2) | ecosystem: Environmental > Aquatic > Freshwater > Lake...
ATGCTGCCAACCACGGAAGCTGCTGTGGAGTCCGTTTTGTTGGTCTGTTCGTCCTGCTTATAAAGAGGGTGCGCAGCGGTAGCGTTGAATGTGGGGTCGATGGCTTGCGGGTCGGTCGTGATCTGACCGAACTTGTTGGTGTAATAGGTCTTGCTCTGATCATCCTTGGCAGTGATCAACTGCGGGGTCACTTCGCGATCACCCACGAACACGTGGGTTTGCCACTTGTTGGTAGGCGAAGCCTCGGTCGCATTGCTCGTCTTCACATAATAGATTGTGGCGATCGTCGAGTTGCCGAGGGAATCGTAAATGGTGATCGAGGTCGACTTGTTGTAGGTGGCGGAGTTCGTCTTGTCGAAGACGTAGGGATTGTTCGATGTGTAAGTGCTGTTCGCGGGAATGATTTCCGCGTCGGCGGGCAGGTTCAGGCCGAGCTGAATGGTCTGTGACGCCTTTGGCAGGCCCGAGGTTGTGGGCAGCTGCAGGTTCTTGGCGGAATTGATGCCTGTCGCGATGACCGAGCCGTCGGCGTTGACCGGGAACACTTGCAGCAACTGGCCCTGCGCGTCGACGACATATCGGTCGTTGTTCACGCTGAAGGCGCCGTTGCGGGTGTAAACGGTCTGCGTGGAGGTCAGGCTCGGCTTCAGGGCGAAGAAGCCCTGGCCGGAGATCGCCAGATCGAGCGCGTTCAAGCTGGACTCGATGTTGCCCTGTGTGAACTGCTGCTTGATCGACTTCAGGATCGTGCCGGAACCGATGGCGGAGCTGGCGGCCTGCAAAGGCGAGGTCGCGAAGATATCGCCGAATTCCGCGCGTGACCGCTTGAAGCCTGTGGTGCCGACGTTGGCGATATTGTTGGAGATGGCGGCGATATCAGCTTGCGCGCCATTCAGGCCGGTGAGCGAGGTATAAAATGACATGGTGTGTGTCTCGCGTGATTTTTATGAGGTTGCTGCGTTTAGCGAAGCGTTTCAGTATTTGAAGGCGCGGATGTCGGACATCTTGACCACGCCGACGCCTGCGACCCTCAGGGTCTGATCAGCGCCGACAGCAGGCACCATGGCTTCAGTCACAGGCGCGTAGATATCGGTCGCCGGTTGCGTCTGTTTTCCGCCAGAGGTCATCGACGCCTTCACGACATAGCGCGGCGATCCAACCGGATTGCCTTTGTCGTCCTTGCCGTCCCATTGGAAACCCACGAGGCCGGCCGAGTTCGCTCCAAGATTGATGCTCTTGACGAGCTCTCCGCTTTCCTTGGTGATCTGAAGCTGGAGGTTCGTTGCGTCTGCGGGCAGATCGACAGCGCCACTGATGGCTCCGGTATCGTCCACCATGGCCACATTTCCGGGGACCAGGACCGTCTTGCCTACGAAATTCGCAGCGGTCGCTATGCGGTTTTCCGAAATTTGCGATGAGACGCTGGTGAGTGTCGAATTCAACTGTGTGATGCCGGAAACGGTGGAGAACTGCGCCATCTGCGCGATCATCTGATCGTTCGACTGGGGCTGGAAGGGGTCCTGATTGGAAAGCTGCGCCGTCATCAGCTTGAGGAAGTCTTCCTGGCCGAGTTGGGTCTTGTGCGTTGTCGTCGGGGTGTCGCTCAGCTTCTTGGCGCCCAGCTTTGTCAGCAGGGAGTCCAGCGTCTGCTGCGATGTTGCGCTGATATCCGTCATGATCACTTACTTTCCGACGCTGAGGGTTTTGAGCATGAGCGATTTTGCGGTCGCGATGACTTCGATATTGTTTTGATATTGGCGCGCCGCTTCCATCATCTCGACCATCTCTTCATTGGTGTCGACGTTGGTTGCGTAGATGTATCCATCCTTGTCCGCCAAGGGATGGCTTGGGGAATAACGCTTCTCCGGCACTGCCTGCGACCGCTCTACCCCGACCGCGTTGACTGTCGCCACGCCTGTATTCTGCTGAAAGGCTGCGTATTCTGTCTCGAAGACCGGACGCATTGCGCGGTAGGCCGTGTCCGGCGAGCTTGATATCGACTGCGCGTTGGCGAGGTTGCTCGCAACAGTATTCAGGCGCACCTGTTGCGCCGACATGGCGCGGCCGGCGACTTCAAAAATCGTGAGATTAGCCATCATTCACCTCTCAAGGCTGCGCGCAGCGTGCGGATCCGCTCGGACAGAAATTGCAATGAAGCTTCATAGCGCGAGCTGTTCTCGGCGAATTGCAGCTGCTCCACATGCAGCTCGACTGTGTTACCGTCGAGCGAAGGAGAGATGGGCGTGCGAAATCTCAATTCCGCTGAACCGCCGGTGGAGGTTGCAATATGCAGTGAATTGCTTGTGGCCAAGGAGCCCGCGCCATCCATGGCCCGGTTGTATTCAGCCGCAAAATCGACATCGCGCGCCTTGTAGTGCGGCGTTGCGGCATTGGCGATATTTGAGCCGAGCACTTCCATGCGCTGCTGTCTGAGAGACAGCGCCGTGGCGTGGGGAGCGAGATATTTGTCGATCACATTCATGGCAGCGACGAGTCCTAGATGGAACACTCGTCACATAGCAACCTTCGTGCCAGTTATAAAACCGCATTAAAACAGAGGCTTACTGGACGTAATACTTCTTTATCAACACCTGTTGAACCGGCGTCACGCCATTTGTTGGTCGCATGGCCGCGTTCACGGCCTGCTTCAGTTTTTCGGCGATGGCCTGGCTTGCGTCTTCCGCCGTGGCCTGTTCGATCGTCAATTCGGAAAGCATCGAAAGAGCCAATGCACGCAAGGGTATGCGTTGGGCGGTGAGGAGGTCTTCGGACAATTGACCGCGCAGCGTGACAAGGTCGATATCGATCTGAAGCACACGGCCTTTGCCGGGCAGGGGCGAGAGTATTTCCTCGCCGAGCGATACATAGCGCGGATCAAACGGGCTGGGCCCTTCCTCCGTGGTGTCTATCACGCGTTGGGGTGGCGGCGGGTCTTTCAACGCTTCGGCGGCTGCGGCTCTTTCGTCTTTGATCTTTTGCAGTTTTGCTTCTTCCATATTGCCTGCAACCATCAAGCCCGCTGCTATGCCGACGATGAGGAGCATGGAAATGGCGAAGGCCATGGCGAATGGGCCTGTAAGCCCTGCGATCAAAGCCGCGATAATCTTTTTGGCCATTATACCCATCCTCCGCCGCTACGCGGTTTTTTTGGGTCTGCGTTCATGATGCTCTTGAAAGCGGCGGCCATGGTCTGCGCGCGCGCGCTCGTTTTTCCAAGGTCATTTCTACGCAAGATGATGTCTCCCGCAATCGTCTGCCGATCCATCGTGAAGGCGGGATAGAGTTTCATCAATTTTTCAAGTTCGATGAAGAATTCTGCTTCCGTCACAACTGTTCCTCAGACCATGAGATCGACCCGCGCTCGCCGTTCATAGAGAGTCCAGGGCATGAAGGAGACGCAGGCGTAAAGCGTGCTGGCGAATTGATGCAAGTAGAGTGGCTCGAAGGAAATCCTCGCCTGAAGACGACTGAGGGCCGGGACGCCATCAGATGGCGCACCGCGCGGATTGTAGATGGGACGCGATTGATCCCATGATTTGGCGTCCGCCGGACCGCCCGGTCCACGAGGCGCCCAGCCGCCCGGCTGCTCGCTACGCAGCGTGGTCGAGCGCCAGGCGTCCTCTGTTGTTGGCCGGTAGGCGTCGCCTGAAAATGGCGTATCGGATGGGTCGCTGTCATCACTACTGAACTTGCCTCCAGTCGAGTCGACACGAAGCGGCTCATCGTTGCGGAAATCGATGACTGGCGCCAATTGTGAAAGTGGCGCGCGAACGAGTGGTGGAAGATCAAGAGCCATATACGCTACCCCGGCCCGAAGAAAGGCGAGGTAGACCGCGCCCGAGCTGGACGCAGTTTATGGTTAACGGACTCTTAACTCCACTTCTTTTTTACACCCGCATCAGTTATCCAGCGTGGTTATGGGAGCAGCTCAACGCGTCAGTGTTTCGATCGATGAGCGAAGCATCTCAGAACCTGTCTGAAGCGCGCGCGCATTACCGTTATAAGCTTGCTGCGCTTGTATCATTCGCAACATTTCTGCGGTCATGTCGACGTTGGCGTCCTCGAGCGCCCCCTGACGTATGACGCCCATTCCGTTCGTACCGGCTCGCCCAAGCTCAACCGGTCCGGATTCATCGGTTTCCGTGAAGGCGGCGCCGCCCTGGTTCTTCAAGCCGTCTTCATTGTTGAAGCGGGCGATGGCCAGAGTGCCGATAGGGGTGATAGTGCCATCCAGCTTTGCGACGCTGATGACGCCTTTCGTATTGATGGAGAGGGACTGGATGCCGGCCAGGTCGCCGTTTGTGGCTGCTGTCAGGTTGATCGGCTGTGGCTTCCCACCCGAAAGCGCCATGAGTGGGCGACCGGAGTTTCTATCGACCAATTGCCCCTGTGCGGTGATCTGCAACTGGCCGGAGCGGCTGTAGATGTAGGAGGATTCGCCATTTGTCGGGCCTGTTTCGCCAAAGGTGAAATGGCCAGGGCCGACCAGAGCAAGGTCCAGCGCGCTATCGGTGGTTTTGATGTTGCCCTGTGAATCACTGCGGCGAACGACCTGAGTCAACGAGCCCTGGCCAATGTCGACGCCCGGACGATCATTCTGACTCATGCCCATGACATCTACGAACTGCGACGTGGAGCGCTTGAAGCCAATGGTCATGGCGTTGGCGAGGTTGTTAGAGATGACGCTGAGGTCGCGCGAGGCGGACATCACGCCTGTCAGTGCAGTCTTCATCATCGGACAGGGTTCTCCAGCAGTCCATGTTGCGGCAACAGAGCCGAACAGAATTCAGCAATTCATGTGCCAACTGTTATCTATATGAAAATAAATAGTAATATGCAGTAACCGGGCGATGTGACGCTTGGCTTGCCCCATTGGTGGCTAATGATTTCAGTCTTCTTGCATCCATGTCCGCAGTTGCCCGAGAGCTGCTTTCTTCAGCTGTGATACCCGTCCGACCGTCACCGAAAGCACCTCGCTGATTTCTTCCAGGTTGAGTTCTTCGACATAATAGAGCTGGAGCACCAGCGCTTCGCGTTCTTTCAGACGTTTAAGATGGGTTGCGAGGGTTGCGCGCAGTTCATCGGCCACGAGCGCACTTTCCGGCGTGTGCCCGTCGTCAACGAACCAGACGGAATGGTCGTCATAGACTTCGTCCAGTGACTTGTTGGGGGCTGACGACGCCTTGTCGCGCCATGACTGGAGTTCCACGAGGGTGATTCCCAGTTCTGCGGCGACCAGTTCACGGTTGGCCGGATCTCCGCCGGCTGTCTTGACGGCCAGTTCCGCCACGCTGATTTGCGTGCGCCGTTGAACGCCCAATCGCGTAAGCGTGAGGTTCTTGCGCAGATGATCGGTCAGCGAGCCCCTGATGCGAACGGCGGCGTAGCTTGTGAAGCTCGCCTGGCCCAGGTCCTGAAAGCGTTTGGCCGCTTCCACGAGAGCGACCATGCCGATCTGCACGAGATCGTCGATCTCGAAGACATCGCGCACGCGTCCGTGGATCTGCCAAGCGATCTTGCGCACGAGTTGCATGTGCGTGCGCACACGCTGTTCTACCTCCCGGGGGGTGGCTGTCGCGGTTACATAGGCTTGGGCGATCGTCATTGAATGGCCCCCTGCGGGACGATGCTTTGCCGGGCGAAGAACATGTCATCATCTTCGTTGATGGGCGTGGCTTGCGGGCCAACGATCATGTTGCCCAGGGCTTCGATGGCTTGGGACGCCTTTGAATCTGGTGCAGATACAAGTGGTGGGACGCAGTTGTTGACGCTCGCCAGCAGATGCTCGTCTTCGGGTATGGTGCCGGCATGATAAAGGTTGGCCGTGAGGAAGCGATCGACAATGCCCTTGAAGCGCTTGAAGACATCTTTGCCATGCGCTTCATCACGGGCGAGGTTCACCACCACATCGAAATGGGTCACCCGACCAAACTGACTCAGAACCTTGATGCAGGCATAGGCGTCGATGAAGGCCGCAGGCTCCCCCACCACCACGACCAGAACCCTGTTGCAGGCGAAGACGAAGTCCAAAACATTGTCTTCGATTCCCGCCGCCGTATCGACGACAAGATAATCGAACTCCGACGAAAGCTCGCGCAGTGAGCGGATGATCCTGTGGCGGCTTTTGGCCGACATGTTCATGAGTTCGTTGAGCCCGCTGCCGCCCGAGATCAGCTTCAGGCCCATGGGGCCATCCGTGCAGACCTGGCTAAGGGGCAGATCGGCCTCAAGCGCATCTACGATTGTCTGTTTGGGGCTAAGGCCCATGAGGATATAGGCGTTGGACAATGACAGATCCGCATCGAACAATACAACGCGCTTGCCCGTCTTGCTGAGCGCGAGAGCCAGATTGACCGCTATATTGGTCTTGCCGACGCCGCCCTTGCCGCTGGTGATTGCGATCGCCTGGCCTTTTTGCATGGCTTTGGTCATTCCGATTAAACCTCTGCGGGAGCGGCGGGGAGGAGGGAGCCTCGAATAAGCTGGTCGAGGTCCTCGGTTCCCGGTTCGGAGAGGCCGCGGGTGAGATGCGCGGTGGTGGAGAGGAAGGCGATTTTCGCATTCCGAAGGCTGAGTTGCCCCAACATCGCTGACGTCGGCGCCCCTTCCGAGAGTTTCGTGATCGCGATGGCTTCCAGATCCTTGTAGCGATCGAGAATTCCCAGGGCGGCTTCCCTGGACAAATTGGCGGGAACGACGCCGATGCGCGTGATGGGCGCCAAATAATCGGCATTCTCCTGCAACACGTCGGATATGCGCGCGCAGTCTTCCGGTGTGCTCGGCATGTCGACGAAGACATAAATGCGCTGGTCGATGCTCTTGATGAAATCGGTCAATTCGTCGGGATGTTCGATGTCGATGGTCGGCGTATCCAGAATGCGGCCATAAGCGCGCAGATCCTCGGCTGCGCCGAACCGGTTCGAGTGGGCGTTGACGAGCGTCACGCGGGCGTTGGGCTCGTTCTTGCGCAGGCGGGCGATCATCTGCGCCAGCAGGGTTGTCTTGCCGACCCCTGATGGTCCAAGAGTCACGATGACGCGTGGGATGCTGAGCAACTTGTCTGCATCGGGATAGGTGAGACGCCTTGCGAGGAAGCCGCCGAATTTCTTGTCGGCGTTCTCCTGCTCATAGGCGCCCGATTGCGCCAGGAAGATCGCGATCAGTTCCGGGCTCGCGCCTGCGGCGGACAAGGCATGGGTCATGAGCCCGCAACCAAGCATGGACTTGATTTCGGCGACGGTGTTTTCGATGGCGGTGATCCGCGTATCATCGAAGACCGGCGCCTGCGGCGTGGGACGCTCTGGCGCCGTCTCAGGCTCCCGCGACGGACGATCGCCATAGCGCGCCACTTCCCGCGCGCTGGCGAGCAGAGCGGCGAAGTCGGCCTGCGCCTTGGCTTTGGGGTTCGGCGGCAGGTTGCGTTGAACGGCGTCCTGCTGGTCGTCATCATCATCTTCGCCGGCGCCGGCGATGATCTCGATTCCGCCATTGACCCGGCGCGTTGAATAGATGCGCGCGTCGCCACCCAGTTCTCGGGTTATCTTCGCCATGGCTTCGACGCTGTCAGCGGCGAACACTTTCATTCGGTTCATCATCCGCGCGATCCTTTCATTCCGTGCTGCCTATGACGGCTACGACAGTGATACGTTTTGTTTCGGGGACTTCCCGGAAGCTGAGCGTGAGTGCGTCTGGCGCCGCCTGGCGTACAAGCGTGGCGAGGTCGCGGCGCAGCATGGGGCTGGTGACGACGACAAGCGGCTTGTTCGACTCGGCCAGAACGCGCGACTGCTCCTGGAAAGATTCGACCAGTTTCCGTCCGAGGCTGGGCTCGATGATGCTGGCGCCGGTGCCGACAGCACGGGCGTTCTGCACGATGATCTGTTCGAGCCCGGGGTCGAGCGTGACCACCGAGAGCGCCTCCTTGGGGCCGCAGACGCGCTGGATGATGAGCGGGCCGAGCGCCACGCGCACGGCGTCCACCAATTCGTCGACTTCGCGGCTCTTCTCGCTCGCCAGACATTCGAGAATACGGTGCATGTCGCTGATTGAGATCTGATCCGTCAGCAGCATTTTCAGCACGCGGGTCAGAATGCTCAGGGAAAGCACCTTGGGCACGAGGCCAGTCACCAGATTGGGCGAGGACTTCGCCACATGATCAAGCAGCGCCTGGGCTTCATCCTGGGTTAGCAGATCGCCGGCGTTCTGGCGCAGAAGTTGGTTGAAATGGGTCGCGATGACGGTGCTGGGATCGACGACAGTGTAGCTGGCGGCCTGGGCGCGGGGGCGCTCCTGCGGCTCGATCCATATGGCGTCCAGACCGAATGTGGGATCCTTGACCGTCTCGCCGCGCAGGACCACGTTGCTCTTGCCGCCCTGGATGGCGAGCAGTTTGCCGGGCTGCACACGGTCGTCGGCAAGAATGACGCCGCCGATGGTGACGCGATAGCCGCTTGGCTCCAGCGACAGGTTATCGCGAATGCGCACAGCCGGAACGATGAAGCCGAAGTCGCGCGAAGCCTGTTTGCGGATGCCGGTGATGCGCGTGACCAGAGAGCTCTTGCTATCGTCTTCAAGCAGCGGAATGAGGCCATAGCCCACTTCCAGAAGCAGTTGCGTGCGGCTGGAGACATCCTCGATGGAGAGTTGGCCGTCCTTTTCAGTCTCGGCTTCCATGGCCGCGCCTGCGCCATCCATTGCGGCGGGCGTCTCGCTTTCTTCGGTGCGGGACTTGGAGGACTTGACCGCGATCAGCGCGCAGATCATGGCGGCGCCGATGAACAGGGTGGTCGGCATTCCAGGTACGACGCCAAAGAGGCAAAGAATGCCGCAAACCGGCCACCATGCGCGTTTGCCGCCAAGCTGGCGCATCATGCGTTCGGTCAGATCGTGTCCTGACGAGTCGCGGGTTACGATAACGGCGGTTGCAAGGGACAGGAGCAACGAGGGGATCTGCGCGACGAGGCCGTCACCGATCGCCAGGGTGGTGTAGACTTTCGCCGCGTTGGCGAGAGAGAGGTTATGGAAGATCATGCCGACGATGAGGCCGCCGACGATGTTGATGCCGAGGATCATCAAGCCGGCGACGGCGTCGCCCTTCACGAATTTGGTCGCGCCGTCCATGGAGCCGTAAAAGTCGGATTCGCGGGTGACTTCCTCGCGGCGCTTCTTGCCCTCTTCAGGCGTCAGCAGGCCGGCGTTGAGTTCGGCGTCGATCGCCATCTGCTTGCCGGGCATGGCGTCGAGGGTGAATCGTGCGCTCACTTCCGATACGCGGCCAGTGCCCTTCACGATCACGATCAGGTTGATGATGACGAGAATGAAGAAGACCAGAAGACCGATGGCGAAATTGCCCGCCGTTATGAATTCGCCGAAGGCCTTGATGACCTGACCGGCGGCGTCCGTTCCCGCATGGCCATGGGCGAGCACGACACGGGCGGAGGCCACGTTGAGCGACAGGCGCAAGATTGTGGCGAAGAGCAACACGGTAGGAAAGGAGGAGAAGTCCAGCGGGCGATAGGTGTTCAGGCTCGCCATGAGGATCGCAAGGCCAAGAACGATATTGAGCGTGAAGAAGATGTCGAGCAGCAGCGGAGGTACCGGGACCACCATCATCAGGATAAGCGCGATCAAGGCGACGGGCATGACGAGCGATCTCGCCATCTTACCCGCGCCGGACCCCTGCGATATAAGAGCTACGTCAGCCACTCTTCATCTCCGCTGTCGACTTTCCGTCACCTGGTGCCGCTGACGTCTGGTTTCCGACAGTGTTTTGAGCAAAAAACCTTACGAAAAGAGGGGTAGCAAGGGGTGTGCCAGCCTCTCCGGGTTGCGGCACAGCTTTTGCTAGAGGGTTCTCGACAGGCTTTATAAGAGGTCGAGACGTGAAAACTTTGATGGTTCTGACCGCATGCCTTCTGCTGACGGGATGTGCTGTAAGTGAGAGTCAGCTTCAGGCCGAGCTCAGCGAGCAATTACCGTACCGGGCGATTGGTTACGCCTCGATGCGCATTCAGCCGGGCAAGACGCCAGCGCAAAAGCAGCTCATGGCGATCCGCGCGGCGAAGGCTTCCGCGATGCGCGAGCTCGCCGAGAAGATCTATGGCGCCGACATTTCCGGGCAGACTGCGCTGACAGGCGGTGGCGTCTATAGTGATCAGCTGCGTAGCAGCGTCGATGGTCTGGTTCGCGGCGCCCGTGTGGTGAGCCTCAACCCAATTCGCAACGATGTCTATGAGGCTGTCCTAGAGGTTGAGGCCTGGGAGGTCGCAGCCATGCGCGCCCGCTGGCCGAACCGTCATCATCGTTAGGAGCTGTGATGCGTCCTCTTGCTTTCATACTTGCTGTCGGCATGTCTGTGGTGGCGTTCGCCCAGGCGCAGGCGGGCCAACGCCTCGTGCAGGGCGAGGGCAGGGCGGTCGTCGCGGGCAAGGACCTGTCGGTGGCGCGCAAGGCCGCCCTTGCTGATGCGCTTTATGATGCGGCCTCCAAGCTACAGTCTCACGTGCGTGGCGCCAGCCTGATCGACACGCAGGGCGTGTTGAAGGAAGAGAGCAGCATGCTCGTGGGCGGGCGCTTTTCCGGCTATCACATTCTCTTCGAAGGCCGCGAAGGCGGAGCCTTCATCGTCCGAATTGAGGCTGTTGGCCTCACGGATGAAGAAGCTTGCGGCGGCAAGCGCGTTGATCTCGATATTCGTGAGATTCGCACGCGCGTCGCTCCCGGCATTCAGGGGCAGGTTCAGCGTAATGTCGCAGAGGGCTTGTCTCGCGGACTGGCGAAGCTTGGCGATGGCACAGTGTTCCGCATAGCCGATCAGCGTCATCTGCGGCAGACGCAGGGCGACGAGCGCACACAGCGCTCGCAGTATGACTACATGGCTCAACTGACCAACGCAGTCCCAAGCGCAGCCGGCTTCTCCCTTTCCGGTGGCGTCATCGTCGAAACGGTGCGCCGGGACACGGCATTGACGAATGTCACAGATATTGCGGTGCGTCTTTCACTGACGATCAAGGACAATTACACCGGGGCCCGCATCAAGGACATTCAGGAAGAACTGCTGGTCGCTGACAGGCGCGGGGTGTTCGGTCTGGAAAGCATGATCGGGCTGACCGCTGCTCCGCAGCCTCAACCTTATATAGATCTCGCCCCCTTGTTCGAGCGTGTGCTGAACGATCTGGAGACGGAACTCGCCTGCAAGCCTCTGCGCGCACTGGTTCAGGCGTCGGACAAAGGTGAGATCATTCTCTCCGTCGGGCTTGAGCATGGCGTTTCGCGCGGAGATTACTTTCTTGTGACGCTGCCCAACGCCGGCAACGAGTGGCAGGTCATCAGGATCGACGATGTCACCCCCTCGCAATCCATTGCGCGGACGCTGAAGGCGAAGCCGGGGATTCCCGTCAACGCTCTCGCCACCCTCATGCGATAGGCATCAAAATCATGCGCAGCTTGAACGCAGCCTTTATTCTGAGTGTCCTTTCGGTTTCACCGGTTGTTGCGGAGGCAGCGAATTGGGGCTCGGCCGATCTTCGGCGCGAGATGGTTGACTGGTTGCGGAGCAATGGTCGAAACGCCCCTGATCCCATGGAAATCGGTCCGCTTGACCCAAGATTGAGCGTTTCCGCTTGCGATCAGCTGGAAATCACGCCGCGCGGCTTATCCAGCACGACCTTCATCCTGCGCTGCAAGGCGCCAGCCGACTGGTCCTATGTGCTGCGGATCGACCAGTCGCCGCAGTCCCCTGCGATCCGGGCTGACGCGGGCAAGGTGGCTGATCCCGCCGCTACCTGGGTCGTCATCACCCCCAGGGTCAATCTTTCCACGGGTCTTATACTGACCGCAGACATGCTCGAGGAGAGGCGGGTGACCGCCGCGCCCCCGCCGCAGGCGTTCAAGGCGATTTCCGACGCGGTCGGGTTGCGCGTCAGCTCTCCGGTAGGGCCTGGCCTCACTCTCACGACGCGCAATGTGGCGCGCCCCCCTCTCGTGGCTCGGGGAGAGAACGTCACTCTGGTGGCGAATGGATCCGGCTTCGAGATCAGCGTTCCTGGCAAGGCTGAACAGGATGGATTTGAGGGTGATCTCATATCTGTCAAGAACACGAGAACCGGGGCGCTGCTGAAGGGCCGCCTTGAGCGTGGCAAGATCGTCAGCGTCGCCCAGCTATGACAAATTTTGGGAAGCGCGCCTTATTGGTGTATAGTTTTTTAACAAGCGACCGTCTATATCAGTACAGAGGTGACACACAATGATCGACGGCATTCGTCAGAACCTGACCTTGATCGAATCTGGCTCGCGCAAGTCGAGCAAGGCCGATCCTTCAAAGAGCTCGTCTTCGGTCGAGTCTTCCGCCCTTTCGGCCTCTTCGAGCGCTGAATCAGTGGAAATCAGCGCGCCTGCCGGAACTCTGGGCGGAGCACCGATTGACCGCGCCAAGGTGGACGCCATCCGCGCAGCCATCCGCAATAACGCTTATCCCGTGGATTTCGACATGCTTTCCAAGCGCATGGTCGGGTCTATGTCCGGAGAGAAGGCGTAGCGCAGAGATAGACTTTGACCCAAGCTTTTCAGGATTCGGATCTCCTAGCTTTGCGCGACGCTGTCACCCAGCTCGGTCGCGCGATCGCTGTCGGGGATCTGGCGCTGGTGGAGGCCTCCACGGCGCAGATTAAGCTGTTAATTGACCAGGCCAACGCTGTCGCGCCCTTGACCAGGGACAGCCAGTTGGCGCTTATTGAAGCTCTTGATGCGTCCAGTCAGGAGATAGAAGCGGTTCTTGCATCCCGCCTGCGCGCATTTGACATTGCAATCGCAGCTTGGCGCGATCCTGATCCGGGACTCTGAAATGGGTGATTACCTCGCTCTGGCTTCGATGATCCTGAGCGTCGCTTTAACGTTCGGCGGCTACCTCTACGTCAAGAAATGGGAGCGGGCCTGGAAGGCGCGCCACGACGAATTGTCTGCGCGCATCAATCTTCTGGTTCTGGAAGAGAGCAGGCATCGCAGAAGCGTGTCGGAAGTTCTCGATGAACGTGAGGTGACCCTCGAGCATGAGGTGCGCCAAATGCAATCAGACATGAAGATGCTTGACTTGCAACTTCGCTCCGGCCCGTCGCGCGACGCGCCCGAGGCGGTCGAGCTTGCGATCCAACTGGCCCGCTCGGGCGAACCACGCGATGTCGTGGCGAGCAGGACAGGCCTGGCCCCGGACATCGTCGACTTCATTACCGAGATGCATTCTTCGCGCTCGAAGTCCTGAGCAACAAAACCGTCAAATCAAATCAGAGCCGGTTCTCTTCAATGGGCGCCAGCAGTTGCGCCGACCGTTGATTTGGATCCATTGCCAATGGCACTTGGACGCAGCTTTTCGGCAGTCACCAGTTCCAGAGCGGCAGCGCTTTTGTAGGACGCTAGACCATAGTGGCCCCGCGGGGCATAGCCCTGTTTCTTTGATGCGTCCACCAGCATTGAGGAACCACCCACCATGGCGACTGCAACGGCGATGAGATATGCCAAGATGAACGTTATCGGGCCTTCAACAAGGGCGATGCACCAGACAAGAATGATCGCCGACAACATCTGCCAGTTGTGAAAGCGGGCATAGAGCAACGGAGGCGCCAACGCCCATCCCCAGGATATGTGATCGGGCACAAGCACCATCGCGCCGCCCGTCTGCGTGCCGCCCCAGTAGGTGACCCATTGCCCATCACTCGGCATGGTGACGTCTTCGGCCGGTGTCGTGGCTTCAAACGCGGCGCCTTGCAGCCCTTCGCCGATCCCAAGCCTGAAGGCGACCTCGCCGCGGCGCAACAGCAACCAGTCCCCACGCTTGAGCGTGGTGATGATCTCCGGATTCTCCAGCACTTCGGTGGGCGCATGAGCGCCAAGGGCCAGCACCAGATCTCCCGTTACGAGCCCGTTGCGCTCTGCGGGAGAGTAGCGTTCGACATTCGTGACCTGCACAGGATTATCGAAGGTGCGCTGTTCGGTTTTCATCCGGTCAAATTCCCGTGGTTCACGGATAACGAATTAAACTGTCGCGACCCGAGACGACAGATTGGTTCCGCTTCGGCGGCTTCCTCTGGGTCTCGACCTTCGGCTTTTCAACCTGGGGCGGAGGCGCCTGATCGCGCACGATCTGCGCCTGCTGCATGTCCACCAACCGAGCGCTGATAGCCTTGTTCGCCGCAGTCAGATCATCGATCGACTGTTTCAAGGCGGAAATCGGCTTGTCATAGGCGTTGGCTGGCGGGATCTTTGCGGTCAGCGCATTATGCGCTGCGGTGAAGCCCTGAACGGCTTTCCTGATCTCCTCCGACTGAGCGTTCGCGGAGGAGAGCGCCTGTTCCGAAACCTTCACAGCCTCCTCAAGCTTCTTGCTGGTCGCCACCAGGCCGTTGATCTCTCCTGCGAAGGCCAGCAAGGCGTCGCGGTTGACCCTGGCGACGGCCTCGAACTCGTTGTAGGAGCGCTTGTAGAACACAAGTGCGCCAAACAGGCCCACGCTGGCGAACACGATCACCAGAATGGTCGAATAAAACAAGATCATATTCGAACGCTTCGAGCCCGCAATGATTGTCTGCACCTCGTTGCGCAGACGCTGGATCTCCTGGGCCGAGTCAACCGCCGTGCTCGCCGAAGCCAGCGCCAGTTCGATCGCCTCTTCGATCGGGGTCTTCGGCGTGGGCGCAGGTTTCCCCTCGACCGTAGGCTTGCGAAGGCTCAGACCCAACGGCTTCTTGAGAGGGGACTTCCCGCCATCAGATGCAGAGGCGCCTTGATCCGCACCGGTGTTTTCGGCGCCGGGGTTCTCATCCGCAGGCTTGTTTTGTGCAACCGTGATCGGGGGCTTGGTCATTGTTCTACACTCCTCTTTGCGGCGACGGCTGGTTCACGCCGGCCACAGACCTGCCCGGAGGACGCCTTCACGTCCAACGATGGCAGGCGCCGTGATCGAAACTGGAAGGCGCGACACGCATAGGGCGCCGCGACATTGTGGGTGACTATGAAGTGACGACATCCGAAACAGGACTGAACAATCATGTCCCGGCTCCCATCTTGCGACCGTTGGCGTCGAAGCGAAGTTCATCGGGCACTTCAACCTCAGGCAGATCTGCGCCGGGCGCAGCCTGGAAAACGAAACTGAGCACGGTCGCCACCGCGCGATAGAGATCCGAATGAATCTCCGCGCCGATTTCGCTGGTGAAGTAAAGCGCGCGGGCTAGGAGCGGAATTGTCAAGACCGGCACGCCAAGCGCTTCGGCTTTCTCGCGGATGCTCAGAGCGACGGCGTCAGCGCCTTTGGCCAGAACTTTTGGCGCGGTTCCGTCTTCGAAGTCATAACGCAATGCAACTGCGAAGCGCTTGGGGTTGACGATGACGACCTGAGCTTGTTCGACCTGGGCGACCGATCCGCGTTGGGCCATTTCCTGCTGCATCTTGCGGATGCGAGCCTTGACCTCGGGAGAGCCTTCGGTCTGCTTGTGCTCATCCTTCATTTCCTGCTTGCTCATCAACATGCGCTGGCTGTGCTGACGCCATTGAATAAAGGCGTCCAGCATGCCCAAGATCGCTATGGCGCCCACCAGAATGAGCAAAGTGAGCAGAAATAGCGAGCCGGTGCTTTCCATCGCGCTCTCGAATGGAGCGGCGGCCATGCCGATGATTTCGGGCAGTTGCGAAGAAAGAAACCAGAAGCCAACCGTGCCGATGGTAATGACCTTGAGGATCGATTTGCCGAGCTCGATCAGCGATTGCATGCCGAACATGCGTCCAAGACCTGACATCGGCGAAATGCGACTGCCCTTGAACGCAAGATTCTCGAGTGTAAAGTGAAACCCGCCAAACAGGCTCTGGACAATGATCGGCGTCAGCGCAAGGGGCGCACTGAAAATCAGGACAATGATAACCGCCGAGCCGAACCGATCTCCCAAAACATCAACAAGCGGAATGCCGCGCGCCAGCGGCCCCGATATATCAAGGCCAAGACGGAATGTGTTCAGCATTTCATTGAAGAAATTTCGGCCGACAAAATAGAACTCAAGAGTGGCGGCGAGCAGAACCACACTCATCGCCAGATCCTTGGATGTAAGGACCTGGCCCTGCTCGACGGCTTCTCGAAGCCGTCGTTCTGTAGGTTGTTCTGTTTTTTCCTGACCGCTGTCCTGATCGCTCATGGCAGCGCCTTGTTTTCGAGGATGAGTTCACGGACCATTCCAGACGCAGTCTGGAGCAGGCCGCTCATGGAATTGCCCATTGACGGGAGGCTGATCAACACCATGACGAAGCCGACCATGATGGTGACGGGAAAGCCGACCGAGAAAATGTTCATCTGCGGCGCGACGCGCGTCAGGAACCCGATCAGCACGTTCACAAGAAACAGAAGCACGACCGCTGGCAGGCTTATGATGAGCGCGGCGGAAAACATCAAGGCTCCAGCCTTGATGATGCCAAGGAAAAGCCCTGAATCCAGATCGCCGCCGATCGGCGCGACCTTGTAGCTGGCGACCAACTGGCGCAGCATGACATGATGCCCTTCCGTCACCAGGAAGATCAGGATCATGATGATGGACATGAACTGGGTCACGACAACCGATTGCGCGCCAGTCTGAGGGTCAACCATTGAGGCGAAGCCAAGACCCATGGAGGAGGCGATATGTTCTCCCGCCATGGCGACGCTGGCGAACGCGATCTGGAAGAGTATGCCCACGGAGATGCCGATGACAGCCTCGCGCGCAATGAACGATGCGCCGACGGGCGAGAAAAGATCGACTGTGGGGACCGTGACAGTGGCCATAACGGACAAGGTGAGCCCCATCATGATGGCCACACGAATGGGCACTGTGACGGCTGAGGCCGAAAAGACCGGCGCGACAAGGAAGAACGCCGAGATGCGCACGGAGAGAAGCAGAAATGCGCTCACGCTGCTGATCAGGAATTCATCATTGAGGAGGATCATCGCGTGACCCTCGCGACTTCACTGAAGATCGTCTGAAAGAAACCGCTGAGGGTGGAAATCATGAAGGGCGCAGACAGAGCAAGCACCCCAACGATGACAAGCAGTTTCGGTACGAAGGTGAGGGTGGCCTCGTTGATGGACGTGGCGGCCTGGAATACGCCGATGATCAGACCGATCAGCAGAGCAGCAATCAGCGTAGGCCCGATCGTCCAGAGCACGCTCTGGATCGTCTCCCGGCCAATCATGATGAATTGCTGATATTGCATGGCTCAGTTCCTCAGGAAGCTTTCCACCAGTGCGCTGACAGTGGCGCTCCAGCCATCGACGATGACGAACAGCAGCAATTTGAACGGAAGAGACACGAGGGTTGGCGACAACATCATCATGCCCAGCGACATGAGTATGCTGGCGACAACGATATCGATCACCAGAAACGGAAGGAACAGCAGAAAGCCGATGGTGAAGGCGGTGCGTAACTCGCTGACGATGAAGGCCGGGACGATGACTTGCAATGGAACGGATTCTGCGCCGTCGTAACGGGAATCTCCCTGCAGATCGGCCATAAGCAACAGGTCGCTCTCGCGGGTGTGGCGCAACATGAACGTCTTCATCACGCCTGTGCCACGCACCGCTGCTTCCTCCATCTGGATCGTGCCGGCGGTATAGGGTTGAAAGGCAACCTCGTTGATCTGTTTGATTGTGGGGGTCATGATGAACAGGGTCATGAAAAGCGCGAGACCAACCAGCACCTGGTTTGGGGGGGTCTGCTGCGTGCCCATCGCCTGTCTGAGGATTGAAAGCGTGATGATGATGCGCGTGAAACTGGTGGTGACGAGCAGCAAGGATGGCAGCAGTGTTAATGCCGTCATGAGGGCGAGAGTCTGGAGAGAAAGCGAGAGGGTCTGGGCGCCCCCGGGCTGCGATTGAAGCTTCAACAGCGGTATGTCGAAGCCCGGCGCTTGCGCGAGAGCCTGAGAACCCGCGAACGCCAGAAGCGCAAATGCCAGCGAGAGAGAAGCTGTGATGAAACGAGCGCGCAGGGTCATGGCGCGCTCCCGTGTGGCGCGCCTTGCACAACCTGCAATGCGGTGATCCCCGACTTGTTGAGGCCGCAGACAACAGTCATGCCGTCTATTTCAACAACCATGATGCGTGCGCCTGGCGCCAACTCTATATTGGCTCTGGAGATACGGGGGCGGACGCCGAAATATGCGTTCAAACGATCACGGTAGCGCGCAAGAAGAATGGCGACGCCGATCAGGCAGCCAAGCAGCACAACCATTGTGATCGAATAGGCGCCTAGGTTGTTCACAGACTGCGCGCCCGCTTCTCGGGTGAAATGATTTCAGTGAAGCGAATGCCAAGGCGCTCGCCAACCAGCACAACCTCACCGCGCGCGAGCAGGGTGCCGTTGACCAGAATATCGAGATGTTCCCCAGCGAGCCGCTCAAGCTCCACGACTGATCCATCGTTCAGCTTCATGAGGTCGCCAATGGAGATCTTTGTGCCGCCAACTTCCACGGTCAGTTGCACTTCGATGTTTTCCAGCCGCTTCAGGTTCGGGCTCACGCCGTCCTGAGCGTCTGCGGCGACTTGTTTGTCGGTGTTAGCCATTTTTCGTCTCGCTCTTTCGTCTAGCCGGTAATGCGAACAGCGATTTTCCCGTCGCGCTCGCCGATGGTCGCTTCGAACAGGGCTTCGCCCTCGACATAAACTTCGACCTTTTCGAATGCCGGAATTTCGACAACCATTCCTTCATAGATGTTCACCAACTCGCCCAGCTTGATGTTCGGCTCGGCTATGCGGGGAACAAAATTCAGGGGCACTTCCATCAAGGCGTCATAGAGGCGCTGCGCCCACTGCATGTCGCGACCATCACTTGTATGCTGGATCTTGCTGCGCAAGATCGTGGCGATCTGCTTCAGTCCTTGCCTTGGATAGACGATGTCTATGGTCGCCGGCTTCGAGAAAGGCAGCTGGACAACAAACGAATTCACTACAACGATTTCCTGTCCCTCTACAAAAGACGTAAAGGCCGGATTGGTCTCGCTGTTCATGAACTCGAAATTGACCGGATAGACTTCGCGCCATGCTTCTTCCAGGGTTCGCAGCGCACCTTCCAGAACAACCTGCAAGATGCGCTCTTCCGTGGGGGTGAATTCCGTTTGTCGAGTGACATTGCAATCACCCTTCCCCCCGAAGAATGTATTGACAAGGATGCTGATGAGGCGCGGTGGAACCCGCACGAGGATGAGGCTCTTGAGCGTGTCCGCCCGCGCGATGCTCTGGCTGGTGAAGGCGTCAACAGTCTTCATGTGTTCGTCGAAGCGCTTTGACTCCGGCGGCAATGTGGTGATCCTTGGCTGAAATCGCAGCATGGGCAGCAGCACATTACGCACCTGGCGACCGAAGCGCTCATTGATGAGCCGCAGCGTATGCAGATCGCCAAGCAGGCTCGCGTCTTCGTTGCCAAGCTGGAATGGCTTGTACTCAATCTCAGGCAAGGAGCCTGAAGCCGCCGCGATTTCGCCGGTGTTCAGGCCCTCGATCAGAGCCGAGACTTCTTCACTGCTGAGTTTGCGATTCGGTGCCATGGATTTTCACTGCAACACGAGTGCGGTTATGTAGACATCTTCCACGCCGCCAAACTTCACGCGCTCATTCAGCAGCTTGTTGATGGCCTCTCTGATGAGGACCTGAAGTTTCTTACGATTTTCGACGCCGATTACATCTGTTTCCGTTTGTTCAGCCAGAAGCGCTAGCACTTCAGCCCGGATCGCGACTTCATGCTTCTGCACGTTTTCGATCACCTTCTTGTCATATTGCGTGGCAAGGGCGACAGACATTTGCGCGAAGCGGCGGGATCCGCGCAAATTGGTGGTGAAATTGCCTGGGAATTCAAAGTAGGTCGTGACGAACTGCTCCTTTGACGGCACCGGCTTGCCGGTCGGGCCAGCCGGAGCCGCCGCGCCATGGGCGTCGCCGCCATGTCCGCCGGCCGCCGGGGCAGCCGCGTGCTCGTCCTTCGCCGCTTCCGCAGGGGCGCCATGGCCGTCGCCTTCTGCGGGGGCTCCCTTGCGCTCGATCACGATCGCCAAGGGGTTTTCATCAGCAGGCTTGGTAAGTTTGTTGAACAGGATGGCTGCTCCCGCACCCACCCCAACCAGCACAATGGCGCCAACTGTCATGAGGAGGATCTTGACGATCGGCAATTTCTTTTTCGGTTCCTGAGCTTCCGCTTCGGCTGCCATGGGTTTTGCTCCCCTTCGTTCAGGCGTTCAGATCAACGGTGAAAGACTCTTTAGTCCCACCGCTGCGTGTTTTGACGAGAGGCTCAACCGGCTGACGGCGCGGCGCCTCATCGTTTGTTCCATCTTCGGAAACGTCGAAGCCAGCGAGCTGAAGGCCATTGCCTGCGAGCGACTCGCGAAGATCAGCTTCCATGTTTCTCAGCGTATCCGCAGCCTCCGTCGTCGCCGCCCGGGTAGCCAGGCGCAGACGTTGCCCATCCAGCGCCAGCCGCAGGACAACTTGCCCAAGACCTGGAGGATATAGCTGGATGCTCAATACCTGAGTGCCATTGCGCGCGGCGTTCACTACCAGGCGCTCGAGCGCGCGAAGGCGTATATCATCAGCGATGGTTCGCCGCTCGCCATTCGTCTCAACGTTCGCACTGGCGATGGGCGCTGTTTGTTGTGGCGTAGCCTGCTGGCTTGACGACGTGAGCGGCGGGAGGGGTTGTTCAGTCGCCGGTGGCGGCGCTGGTGGCAGGTCTGGCTGTTCAAAGCTCAGGGCCATATCTGTCGCGCCGAGTTTCAGCAATTCACGGATGTTGACATCGCCCTTGACGTGCGGTTGCTGCGTTTCGGGGGCATCCTTATCATCATCAGCTTTACGTTCCGCCACCTCGAGATTGCGCGCGTCTGGGTCTTGCGGGCCCGTTTTGTTGGGGGTCCAATCCGTTTTGCTTACGCTGACATCAATCTGAACATCCGTTGCGTCAGTGCTGAGAGCCTCGATAGTTGGTTTTGCTAACCCACGGATGGCCGTCTGCTCGTCAACCAATGAGACAGCTTCTTTCATGAGAGCCGGGTTCGTTCTGCTCCCGCGATCATTTGAGGCTTCTGATTGAGCAAGCGCCGTCATCGCAGTGGCACTCGCCGAAGCAGGCGCGGAAGCCTGCGTGGGCTCGTTTCCGGGCGGCGTGCTCACGTCATTGCCGCTTTGCTTGGCCGTTTGGGACAGGTTCTGCTGGGCTTGCTGGACGAGCGCTTGCTGGGCAGTTGCAATGATGTCCAGTGGAGCGGGAGCCTGCCCCGGAAGCAGCGTTTGCGGCGCCAGGTCTTCTGCAATCGCTTCACTGTCAGCCTTGGCGGGGTCGTCGGGTTTTCCCTCGGACATATCCGATGCGCTCAATTCGTCATTGGTGACGGTGGCGACCAAGGGCGTGTCCGGCTGACGGTCCGCAATCAGGAACTGCTCCGAGGCGTTACGCTCGCCTTGTTTCGATTCTTTATTGGCCTGACCGCTCGCCACCAGATTGGTCGCATCAGCAGTGCTGTCAACGCCAGCTTGATCTTGCTGCGTCGAGGCGCTTGCATCGCGAGACGCACCCTCGAACCAGGCCACCGATTGCAGCGCCGCAATTTTCGCGGACTTTTGAATTGCCGGGGTTTCTCCCACCGTCAATGCGTTGACGTCTGACGTCTGAGACACGTCGTGCGCTCCGCCTGTCGCTGGCAAGCCGACGGCCTTCAGCGCGTCATTGGGCACGTGGGCCAGCGCCGCCCCCGGCAAGCCAGCCTCAACCAAGGCCGCGTCCTTTTGCACGTCCGCTGGTTCCTGCTCGGGCAATTCGGTGGTTTTTTCGGTTGGGTTGGTGATTGCTGCCGTCATGGCGATATTGATGAGGGCCTGCACATTCAGGATCCCGCCATCAACTGCGGTGATATCCTTTTCGGACAGCGCCTTTTCATCCGTAGTTCCCGCCCCGCTCGCCTTGTCCGCGGCGAGATCCGCATTCGTCTGACTGTCGTCGGTCGTGATGATGCGAAGCGAGACGTTGTCTGTCGAACCCGGGTTTGCGCCTGTGGGCGGCGACTTGAGCACCACTCCGCGTGTCGCGATTTGCGATGCTGCGGCGAGGGCCGCGAGATCGCTGTCGGCCTGATCGGCGTCCTGGCTCTTTGTCGTTTCCGCGTTCTTTGCGACGTCGAGCGACGACTGCCTCGTCCCGTCGGACTTTTGCGCAGGGAGCGCTGCCGTCAACAGGTCGCTGAACAGGCCGCCGTTCGCACCTGAGGAGGGTGCGGACGATGATCCGCTGCTGTCGCCAGCTTCGGCGGGTGTCGGAGCCTTTTGTAGTGCGAGCGGCTGCAATTTGGGGCGCCCCCTGGTGGAGTGGAGTGTCGACTTTTCAACACCTCCCCGTATAACAGCAAGTGTTGTGCCACTAGTCTCTGCGGGCTGGCGCCAGTCTGGCGAGGCGTTCATCACGAGCGTTGCGCTCTTCAATTTCGAATTGTTTCGCTGATTCTTCCAGCCGGTCGATGTGGCGTTTTTTCTCGGAGAGAACGGCGCGCAGACGCGTTCGCTCGACATCGAGGATTTCGTTGCGGGCCTTGTCGATGTCGCTGCGTTCACGCAGGCGCCCGATGATTTGCAGGACATCTCGGTATTCCGTGATGTGCATGCCCGGGACAGTGAGTTGCTCGCGATAGCCGCGATCAAGTTCGGCGATCTGCGCTATGCGCGCGTCGAGGCGCGCGATTTCCTCGAAGAGGCGGTTGGCTTCACGACGATATGTTTGCAGGGCGATCGTCTGTTTCAAGGCCATCAGCTGCATTGTGCGGGCGCGGCTCATGATATCCCTCAGGGTAACAGAGCTTGGAGTCGCGCTTCGCTTTCAACAAATGTGGAGCGTTCCTGCATGCCCTGCGCGATATAGCCGATAAGCGATGGGTGCAACTGGAATGCGGCGTCCAGCTCAGGGTCTTGTCCAGCCTGGTAGCCTCCAAGGAGCATCAGATCCCTGTTCTGCTCCCATAGGCTGAGGTAGCGGCGGAATTTTCTGACGCGGGCGACATGGCTTGAGGAAACGCATTCGCCCATTGTTCGACTGATTGACGCGTTGACGTCGATGGCCGGAAAAATGCCTTGTTCTGCTTGCTTTCTCGACAGAACAATGTGGCCGTCGAGAATGGCGCGCGCGGTGTCGACGATTGGATCGTTGTTGATGTCGTCGCCGTCGGCGAGAATGGTGTAGACGCCGGTGATGCTGCCGCCCGTCTGGGCGTCAAGGCCTGCTCGTTCCAGGGCTGAGCCAATGAGCGAGATCACAGATGGTGGGTAGCCCTTGGTCGTTGGATGTTCGCCCAGCGCAAGGCCAAGTTCGCGTTGGGCATGAGCGACGCGGGTCAAGGAGTCGATCATGAGCAGGACATGTTTGCCCTTTGATCGAAAGTATTCTGCATAGGCTGTGGCGCGATGCAGCCCGCGCAGACGAAGCACCGGCGATTGGTCGGCTGGCACCGCCACCACTGTCGTGTGGGCAAAGGATGGGGCGGTGGACAATTCTTCGACAAAGCCGGCGACTTCGCGTCCGCGCTCACCGATGAGGCCGATGATAACCACTTCCGCTTCAGTATAACGCGCAATGCACGACAGGAGGGATGACTTGCCAACGCCGCTGCCTGCGATGATTCCGATCTTCTGGCCTCGGCCAACAGTCAAAAGGCCGTTCAACGCCCGAACGCCCACATCAAGCGTTTCGCGCACTGGGCGCCGGCGCAAGGGATTGACGCGCTCGCCCTTCAAGGGCCAGTTCTCGGGCAGATAGGGAGAGCCGAGCCCATCAAGCTCGCAGCCGGCGCCATCGACAACGCGCCCAAGAAGGCCTTCCCCCACATGTACCACATCCGCCCGCTGCACCGTCTCCACGCGCGCTCCCGCCAGCAGGGGAGCAGAACCACCTGTCAGAACCATGACGGTATAGTTGTCGAGAAAACCGATCACTTCGGCTTCCGCCCATTCGCCGTTTTCGCAGGCGACCCTGCATTCCGTGCCGACAGAGGCCGGGAATGAGGTTGCATGGACAATCTGTCCATCATAGCGCCGCACCCGGCCAGCTGCATTCATCACGCGGCTGGCCTTGATCTCCTGCAAGCGTCGATCAAGCACTACGGTCATGTCTTGCATGTTCAGGAACCTCGGGCGTCCGACAGCAATGGCGCATCTTCGTAATCAAGATCGCGCGACGAGAGATGGAACGTGCCTGTTTGAAGCGCGTCATCCTCGACGATGCGAATCTTCTCGAAAATCTCGTTTTCCTGCATCAGCGGATTGAGGGTGAGGGCGTCATGGGGGTTCACAGCCAGCGTGAAATCCGCGCCAGCCTTGGTGAACATTTCCGCAGCGGTCTTGATCCGCTCAACGAAGACCTCGGGCATTTCGGCAAAGACGGCGCCGAAGAGATCCTGCGCAATGCGCCGGACATGATGCGCCATGATGTCCGCGTTCCGCTCCAGCGCATCATGCGCCATCATGGTGATCTGCGCCTCGATTTTCTTCAATGTCGAGAGCGTGGCGCCAATCTCGCGCCGCGTGGCGTCAACGCCCTGCTGGTATCCCAAGGCGCGGCCATCTTCGCGCGCCTGATTGATGGCGGCGATTATTTCTTCCGCAGTCGGGCCTGGTGGCTCTGGTGGTGGCGGCGCTCTTGGAGGAGGGGGGGCCGGGCGTGCGTTTTTCGCCGCGCCTGGCGGCTGCGCCGTGCTGTCAGCCGGCGCCTTGCTGTGTTCTGGTTCATCCTGATCAGGCGGCGTGTCGGCGGAGGCGGCGTCTTGCGCCTCCGGACTGGTTTGCGCTTCCGTGCCTGCCGCCGGTGCAGGAGGCGCAGATTCCTTGGCAGGGGCCGGTTTGAAGCTTGTTCTGCCCCATGGGACAAACTCGGCTTCGTGGTCCGGGCCGTAGCGGTTTTCTTCGAGAAAGTCTCCGCCCTTCGGCAACATGGCCGCAATTTCGGAGAACTGGATGGTTCTTTCTGCTTGCTCAGACATAATCTTCGCCACGTCCCGCGAGCACCATCGTGCCTGCATCTGACAGCTTGCGCGCCATTGCTACGATGCGTTTCTGCGCTTCCTGCACTTCGGTCACGCGCATCGGACCCTTCGCCTCCATCTCGTCGATGATGGCCGCTGCGGCGCGTTGCGACATACAACCCAGGATCTTGTCCCTGAGGCGCTCGTCCGCGCCCTTGAGCGCGATGGCGAGGTCGGTGGGTTCGATGCTGCGCATGAGGACGCCCAGGTTCTTGTCGTCGACCGCAAGAAGGTTGTCGAAGACGAACATGTTTTCCTGGATCGCCGTCATGAGGTCCTTGTCCAGCTTGAACAGGTCCTTCATGATGCGGCCTTCCTGCGCGGCTTGCGTGAAGTTCATGATCTTCGCGGCGGCCTTGATGCCGCCGATCTTGGAGGCGCGCAGCGACGTATTCGCCTGGAACTGAAGCTGCATCACGCGCTCGAGCTGTTCGATCGCTTCAGGCTGAACGGAGTCGAGGGTCGCAATGCGGTGAAGAACCGCGTGCTGGATGTTCTCGGGGAGCAGGATGAGCACGTCCGCAGCCACCGCGTAATCCAGGTGAGCGACAATGAGGCCGATGATCTGGGGATGTTCGCCCTCGATCATCTCCGCGATGGAACGCGCGTCCATCCATTGCAGGATTTCGATGCCTTTGGCGCTGCTGGAAGGCGTGATGCGTGTGAGAACGCTTCCCGCCTTGTCCTCGCCCAGCGCCTTCACCAGCATGCGGCGGATATAGGCGTCTGCGCCGAGGCCGACGCTTGTTTGCGCCTTGATGATCGACAGGAACTCGTCGAGCACCACGTTGACAGTGCGCTGATCGACCTCGGTCACCGAATACATCGCGCTGCCGAGTTGCTGAACCTCGCGCGGTGAGAGGTTCTTCATGATTTCCGATGCTTCGTCTTCGCCCAGGAGCAGCATCAGGATGGCGCATTTCTGCGTTCCTGACAGCAGCCGGATGGCGTCGTCTTCAGCTTCGGGGGATGTCGCCACTGCATCAGCCATGATCGATATCGCTCGCTTGGGTTAATTCAGATCGCGCTGGATAAGGGACTTGAGCACCGCGGTGACGCGGGTCGCATCGTCGCCCACCAGCATGCGGATCAAGGTGACCTTGTCGTCGTAGGTATTGGCCGTATCGAGCATCTCCGCCGAGATCGCAGCCTTCTTCGGCTTGAGCCTCGCCTTGATCTGATCAAGGCTTTCACCCTCGCGCACTTCGATGGTTTCGCCTTCGCCGAGCACCGGTTCATCGGTGCGCATGGAGGCGGTCATGGACTGGTCGAGGAGGCGCTCGAGGAAGGGCTTCAGGGCTCCAATGACAACCACGCCGAGGATCAGCACGATGGCGATCTGCTTGATTGCGTCTTCGAGCCAGGGCGCATCATACCACGAGCGGGATTCGTATTTCTTCTCTTCGGCGAAGCTGCTGGAGATGATGGTCAGCTTGTCGCCGCGCTCAGCACTATAGCCCACGGCTTCCTGTAGAAGTTGCGTCAGCCGGCCTTTTTCCTCATCGCCGACAGGCTTCTCCACCACGCGACCGTTCTCATCGACGGTGGTTCCGGAGCGTACGACGACAGCCAGCGTCAGGCGCTTGATGTCGCCGGTTGCGCGGCGGGTCGAGCGGACCTCCTTGCTGACTTCATAGTTGCGCACGGTGGTGCTGGATTTGTTGCGCGCAGTTTCCGAGTTCGTGGCTGTCGCTGCCCCTGCCGCGGGCGGCGTGGTTGTCAGTGAGGGTGTCGTGGGCGGCGAGTTGGACGTTGCGCCTGGTACGCCGCGCGCCTTGCCTTCGGCCGATTCCTGGATCGTCTCCTGCTGACTGCGGATGATCTGGTTGGTGGGATCGAAGGTTTCGTTGGTGGACTCGGTGCGCGTGAAGTCGATGTCCGCATTCACCTCGGAATTGAAGTTTCCTATGCCGATGATGGGCGTCAGAAGGTTTGCGACACGCTCGCGCAGGATTTTCTCAACCTGACTTTTGTATTCGAGTTGCTGCGAGGACAACCCAAGCTCGGTGTCGCGGCTGGGATTGGTGAGCAAACCGCCGGATTGGTCGACCACCGTGACGCTGCCGACAGGCATGTAAGGCACGCTCGAACTAACAAGATGCGTGATGGACTGCACCTGACCCACCGACAGGCTGCGGCCTGGCGATAGCCTGAGGAAGACCGAAGCGGAAGGTGGCGTCTGGTCGCGCACGAACGCGGAGCGCTCCGGCAGGGCGAGATGTACGCGTGCGCCCTCGATGTCGCGAATCTCCATGATGCTGCGCGCAAGCTCGCTTTCCTGGGCCTGCTTCAGCTTCACCTGTTCGACCGCACGGCTTGCGCCAAGCGGTAGTTGGGTCAGGAGATCATAACCAGTAACGGATGCTTTTGGCAGGCCCGCGGCTGCGAGCTGCATTTTCGCGCGGTAGTAATCATTACGCGGAACCAGGAGTTGACCTGTCGATGCGTCCAGTTTGCCCTTGATGCCCTGAGCTTCAAGGTTCTGCATGACAAGCGCCTTGTCTTCCTCGCCGAGGCGCGGAAAGAGTTGGGTCATTGCGGGCTCACGCATCATGAAGATGGCGCTCAGTCCCACAAGAATGACGAGGCCCACCAGGATGATTGGCGTCGAGCGCACGATCGCGGGCTGCCTCAGAAAATCCTGGGCGGCCGCGAGCCCCCGCGCAAGTTGGGGCCCAAGCGGGCCAAGGCCAGCCGGCGTTTGATTTGCGACAGGGTTGATGTCTGACACGGGACGTCATCTCCAGGAGGAAGTTGGGTATTCAGGCCTGATTAGACGGGCATTGACATGATGTCTTTGTAGGCGCTGAGCAACTTGTTGCGGATCTGCATCGTCGCCTCGAAGGCGAGCGAGGCTTTTTCACGCGCCAGCATGACTTTCGCCACGTCGACTTCCTTGCCGCTTTCGAACGCCTGAGCGGCGGAACCGGCTTCAACCTGCGCCTGGGCGACCTGCGCCAGTGCTGCGTTGAAGTGGTGCCAGAAGTCGTTGTTGCTGGCGGAGCCAGACTGCAATTTCTGCTGGACGCTGCTTTGAATTTCTCGGGTAAGATTGATGACATTGGCCATGATAAGTTCTCCTCAGACGACGGCTGCGAGGCGGCGCGGAGCCAGCTCTATGACTTCAAACATTTCCTGGATTTCGAGCATGAGATGCTCGCTCCTGATCTGATCTCCGCCTGAAAGCACCAGTGCACGCTGCAATACATTTTCCAGTTCGCGCACATTGCCGGGCCAGACGTGCGCTTCGAGCTTCTCGATCGCTTCTTCTGTCAGTTCGGGCATTTTGGCGAAGCCGCCGGCATGTTTGGCCAGCAAGCTCACGGCGATTGGCAGAATATCGCCAGACCTCTCCTCGAGCGCCTTGGTCACCAAGGGGAAAACGTTGAGGCGATAATACAGGTCCTCGCGGAAGCGACCCGCTTTCACCTCATTCAACATGTAGCGGTTCGACGTAGCGATGACGCGCACATCCACGGGTACGGGTTTGGAGGCGCCCAGGGGGGTGACTTCCTTCTCCTGCAAGACGCGCAGGAGTTTGGCCTGAAGCGACAGCGCCATTTCGGACACTTCATCGAGCAGCAGCGTTCCGCCATCCGCTGCACGGAAGATGCCCTTGTTGGGATGATGTGCGCCTGTGAATGCGCCGCGCTCATAACCAAACAGCAGGGCTTCAAGCATGGTGTCGGGCACCGCCGCGCAATTGACGGCGATGAAGGCATTGCGGTTGCGCGGCGAAGCCTTGTGCAGGAAGCGCGAGAGAACTTCCTTGCCGGTTCCCGTCGGTCCCACCAGCATGACCGTGACATCGCTCGCCGCGACGCGGCGCGCCAGGCGCAGGAGATTGAATGTGGAGGGATCGCCCGCCGCCGCGCTCTGGTCTTCATCCAGAAAGCGTGCTACTACCTCGGCCGTGAACCGCCAGTTGTTGTCTGCGGGGCGTACATGGAGCGTGCTGCCGTTGAATTCGCACTTCAACGAAAAGCCTTTTCCAGCATCGCCGAGCACGACGATCCGTTCCGCCTTCAGCTGACGGCACCACTTCACGAAGCCTGTCGCATCAGCGGCGAGCTTCTTGGCCACGGCGTAGGACATCATCAAGCCGCACTGCGGCCATGTTGTTTCCACTGCGCCGAGCTTGGCGAGCGTCGTTGTATGGGTCTCATACCCGCGGTTGTGCAGGTGTGTGATCCAGGCTTCGGAGTCGGCAAGGCCGTCGGTGACACAAAGAACTGCGTTCACTGGATTTCCCTTCGAATTCGCACTTCGCTGAAGGGAAAAGCAACGGCTGAGCCAGAGCTGTAATTTAAAAGTTACATAGATTTATAAGTGTTTCTAACGCGCTTCAAAGGCCTGTTTTTCAACGATTTTTTAATAAAGCCCATTTTGGTGTATCGTTGCGTTTCAGCCGCTCTCCACACTTTTTTCATGCCACACACTGAAATGCGCCGTGCGGTAGCCTGGCCATTCTTGATTGTCTGACAGTTCCCAGTCAAAAACCCGACATGGTTAATTCAAGCCGTCCGAGATTCGACAGTGGACTTCGTCTGGTTGCGGTTGCCGCATGACCAGAGACGAGGTGTATCGCTATCTTGATCTGCCCAGCCATGCGATGCGTGAGGCGCTTGACCTTATCTCGCGTGTCGCGCCCCTATCCACGACTGTATATATCAGTGGTCCGTCAGGCAGTGGCAAGGAGTTCGCCGCGCGCGCTGTGCACGCTTTCTCCAATAGAGCGTCTGCGCCCTTCGTCGCGGTCAATTGCGGCGCCATTCCCCGTGAGCTTCTCGAGAGTGAATTGTTCGGAAGCGAGAAGGGCGCCTATACGGGCTCCGTGCGCACGCGGGCTGGATTGCTGGAGACTGCTGCTGGCGGCACTTTGTTTCTGGATGAATTGGGCGATATGCCTCTCGACATGCAGGTGAAGCTGCTGCGCGTCCTTGAGGACCGTCGATATACGCGGGTTGGTGGGACTCAGGAGATCAAGGCCGATGTGCGTCTGGTTTGCGCAACGCATCGCGATCTGATCAAACTGGTGGAGGCGGGGCAATTCCGCGAGGATTTGTTTTACCGCATCAATGTCTTTCCAATCGCCATGAAGGGTCTTGACGAACGGCGGGAAGATATTCCCCGTCTGGTCGAGCTGATCTTGCGGCGGTTCCGGGGGCAGGGGGTTGGCGAGGCTCCGAAGTTTCAACCCTCCGCCATCGCGGCGTTGCAGGCGGCCGCCTGGCCCGGCAATGTCAGGCAATTGCGCAATGTGCTTGAGCGTTGCTGCGTGCTTTACCCAGGGCAGAGCATCGGCAAAAGCGAGATCGAGCGTATCGCGGCGCCTCGCAAGGTGATTGACCGCGTCGAAGAGACTATGGCTCTGTTTTCCTCGCTACAGGGCCTTGGGCTCGCCCGGCCTTCGCCTGCGCCCGTCGCGGCCTTTGTCCCTCATGACGTTGGGAATCCTGAGCCTGCCGTGCAGACGCAACCGGAGGCGGAAATCGTTCTTGAGGTCGCGCCGCCTACGGCGCCTGATCTGCTGGCTTGTCCTGGCGATGTGCCGGGTTTTCTGCGCGCGACGCCCGACTTTAATTTCCGCGAACATATCATGCGGATAGAGGTGGCGTTTATCAAAGGCGCACTTGCGGAAATGAATGGATCGGTGAGTGGGGCCGCGCGCGTGCTGGGATTGCAGCGCACGACCCTGATCGAGAAGATGCGTAAATATTCTATTGATAAAGAGGAAGCCTGATCAGGCGGCCTTCGCGCCGCTGATCGAGTTCCATGCCGCAGCGATTTCGCTCATGGATGATTGGACTTCGTCGATGGCGGGGATGCTGTTCTTGAAGCTGGCCTCGATCAGTTTGCGGCGCGCCCAGACGTAGAGATGTTCGAGAGACTGGGCCACTTCACCGCCCCGCTCGAAGTCGAGACTTGTCGTGAGCACATGGACGATGGTCAGGGCCTTCGTCAGATGCTCCGACTTGGCCGCCAGATCCTTGCGTTCAAGCGCTGCGCGCGAAAGCTCGAGCGTGGCAAGAAGCTCTGTATAGAGGATCTGGACGAGGTTATGTGGGTCGGCCCCCTCGACCAGGAAGTCCTGCTCCGCAGTCTGGTAAGCCTTGATCGCGTCCCGATTAAACATGGTGTTCACCGCTCCTGTACCCGTGAGTTAACGGCGCGGTTCCACCAAAGTTTAACAGTCTGCTAGGATTTGAGAGCCGAAATCGGTTGGCACAAGGATTGCTGGTTAACGATTAACCGGCTGCCGCGGCAGCAAGATAAATGGGCTTACAGCGGAGACTGAAATGCTGTCGATTGTGATGTCTGGTCTGAATATCTCCCAGAAGGGTCTCTCTGTCACCGCCAATAACATGGCCAATGCGGGCACTGTCGGGTTCAAGCGGTCCGAAGCCTCTTTCATGGATGTCTTTGCGAACGATCCGTCCACTGGCTCAAGGGTTGCTATCGGCTCTGGCGCCACTGTTGGCGCTATTGAGCGCAGCACGGCCCAGGGCCAGCTGGCAACGACCGATAGCGTGACGGATATGGCGGTGGCCGGGCGTGGCTACTTCACCATGCTCGCCAAGGACCCCGACACCGGCCTGACGGACATCATGTATACGCGCGCCGGCAACTTCGCCATCAACTCAAAGGGCGAAATCTGCGACTCTCAGGGTAATCTCCTTCAGTGCTTCCAGGTGGATGACGCGGGCAACATCTCCAAGAACCTGACAAGCGCCGTCATCGAGTCGCAAAAGTCGTCGGGGACAGCGACCGTCAGGCTTGGTCCGACGGCTGTCGTCGGCTCGGAGGTGTCCTTGTCTCTCTATAACCAGCCACTGGATACGAAGGTGGTGACGCAGGAAGACATCACGGCTGGCTTTGTTTCGTTCTCGTCGAACCAGCTGACGCCTGATGTGACCGGCAATCTCTCGGGTGGTTATCCGTTTTCACAGATCAATGTGCCGTTGGGCGCCAATAGCGCGGCCGGGCAGACCGTCGAATTGCGGCAGGGTGGGGGGCTTCTCGCCCGCAAGATCCTGAATGCCGCCGATGTGGGTCTTGGTTCGGTCAACTTCGATCAGCCTTTGCTTACGCCAGCTGATATCGAACAACTCACCGCCAACCAGATCCAGAATGGGTCGTCCGTCGGTTTGTCCGGATTGACCGGCGTCACTGCGACGCAGACCGCCGCCACGGAATTCCGCGGCATCTTCGTGCAAAGCATCGCCGTCAGCTCGAAGGGCATGATCCAGGAAAACTACAGCGATGGCTCCAAGCGACTTGTTGGCGCCGTCGCGCTCGCAACCTTCCCCAACGAAGCGGGTCTTAAGCCGATCGGCAATACCGATTTCGTCGCTTGCGAAGCGAGTGGCGAGGCGACGATGACGCAGGCGGGCGCGCCTTACGCGGGCGACATTCATTCAGGAACGCTTGAGCAGGCCAATGTCGACATCACTCAAGAATTGATGAGCATGCTTAAAGCACAGCAGATATATAATGGAAATGCGCGCATGATGCAGACCGCTGTGGAAGTCGCCCAGCGCATTACCGATAAGCTCTAGTAAAGAGCTTATCGTCCGGTTTCTTGCGGGCGCGCTTGTTGGCGCGTTCGCTGACTCCAACATAGCCGCGTGTTGCGGCGCAGCGCCCCACTGGCGCAATTCAGGGAGTTACTCGTGCTCGGCATCATTGGAATCGTGCTGCTGTTTGCTGCTGTGTTTGGCGTGTTTGTCGCTCACGGCGGCGACCTAACGCCTATCATCCATGCCGCGCCAACTGAGTTGGCGTCCATTGGCGGCGCGGCTATCGCCGCCATGCTGATCGGCAGCGACATGGATACTGTCAAGGGCGTCGCTGGCGGCTTCGGCAAGATCTTCGGTGGATCGAAGTGGAAGAAGCAGGACTTCCTCGACGTCATCTTTCTCGTCTCGCGCCTGATGAAAATCTTGCGCGTCGATGGACCGGTGGCGCTGGAAGCCCATGTGGAAAGTCCAGACTCGAGCGCGATCTTCGGCGAATATCCGAAGATCATGAAGGACCATCATCTGCTGCATCTCATCACTGACAATATCCGCCTCATGGTCATCTCGTCGGGTAATCTCAACGCCTATGCGGTGGAAGAGGTGATGGATGCGTCGATCAAGGAGCATACGCATCACGCGCTGCATCCCGCCCATGCTCTTGCGTCAATGTCGGGCGCCTTGCCGGCGCTTGGCATCGTGGCCTGCGTGCTCGGCGTGGTGAAGACCATGGGCGCGATCGATCAGCCACCAACAGTGCTGGGCGCGCTCATCGGCTCCGCGCTTGTGGGCACCTTCATCGGCGTGTTTCTCGCCTATGGCCTGGTGGAGCCATTCGCCAACAAGCTGACCGCGGTCTCCAAGGAGGAGATGCAGATCTATCACGTGGTCAAGCAGATCATCGTGGCGAGCCTGCATGGCCATCCCCAGCCCCTCGTCATCGAGGCGGCCCGCGTCACCATCAGCTCGCATAACCAGCCGAGTTTCGCCGAGGTCTTTGACGGTCTGCGAGGGAAATAGCCATGGCGGAAGCCAAGAAGGGAAAGAAATCGGAAGTTCCGGTTCTTCCCGCTCCGATCATCATCAAGAAGGTTCAGGGCGACGAAGGCGCGGCCCATGGCGGCGCGTGGAAGATCGCGCTCGCCGACATGATGACGGCCATGATGGCCTTCTTCCTGCTCATGTGGCTGCTTGGCGCGACCGCCGAGTCCAAGCGCAAGAGCGTGGCCGATTACTTCAAGCCCACGCCCAAGAGCCTCGTTCAGATGGGCCAGCTCGCTGGTTCCAATGGCGTGCTCGGCGGGCGCTCCATCATGGACCCCGAAGGTCTCCCGGCTGCGGCTTCGCAGACCTCCATTCTCGATCTTGAGCCGCCCAAGGTTCCCGAGGGTGAGGAGGGGCAGGGCAAGGGTTCCCAGGATGAGGACAAGCAGGGCAAGGGCAAGAGCAACGACAAGGGCGACAAGTCCGGTGGCAAGGGCTCCGAGAGCGCCGACAACCAGGGCAAGGGCAATTCGTCCGGCGAGTTGTCGGAAGCGGCGAAGGCCAAGGCTGTCGCCGAACAGGATCAGAAGAATTTCGACAGCGTCGAGCAGGATCTGCGTCAGAAGCTCCAGGACAACAAGAACCTGGCGGCCTTGCAGGGGCAGGTGCAGTTCATTCGCGACAAGGATGGTCTGCGTATCGAGGTGATCGACAAGGCTGACTTCTCGATGTTTGCGTTGGGCACCAACAAGTTGCTGCCGCGCGCTCAGGCCCTTCTGGACGAGATTGCGAAAAGCGTCGCCGCCATGCCCAACAAGGTCAAGGTGCGCGGCCATACGGACAGTGTGCCATTCGCCAATCCCGAGCAGAAAAACAACTGGCTGCTTTCCGCCGAGCGCGCTGACCAGACGCGGCAGTTGCTTGAAAAGCGTGGCGTCTCGACAGAGCGGTTCGCCAGCATCGAGGGGCTTTCCGATATCGAGCCTTTCATTCCGGCGGACAAGGCGGATCCACGTAACCGGCGCATAAGCATAACGCTGAAATATCAGGGGCAGTGAACATGAGGCGCGTGATTGCACTTTTGCTTGGACTGACCCTGACCTTGTCCACCGGCGCCTTCGCCAATGAGGCGCCGCCGCCGAAGAAGAATGATCCCAATGCGGCGCCGCCCCCGAAGCCTTCGTCGCTGACGGGCAATGCGAAGCCCCATTGCCAGCCCGGAACTTACCCGGCCAGCAATATCTGCAAGCCGGCGCCTCCCGGATACTATGCACCGCCCGATGCGACCTATCCTGTCGCCTGCCCGGCGGGCAAATCTTCCGATGCTGGCGCGCGCGGCACCTCGGAGTGCTATTGAAAGTTGGCGCCGACCTTACCGGCGGACTCTTCTGGCATCTGCGCGCCCTTGTCGCGCGCCATATGCTTTGGGCGCCGTTTCGCGCGCAGCTTGAAGCCTGGCTTTTTGGCTGGTCGCCGCCAGCGCGCATCTTGCTGCTGGTGGGACCGAGCGCTGGTTGGTGCCTGCCCGACAACTTTCTGACGCGTTTTGACCACCTTCATGCGGTGGATATTGATCCTGCAGCGGAGCCGCTCTTTCGCCTTCTGCATGGAGGGGCCTTGAGCCGGGCGGGCGCCGGCCTGTCATGGTCCAGCAGGGATTTCTTCGCTGATCCTGCGGGCGTTCTGGGCGCCTATCCTGGCGCTGCCGTTCTCTTCTGCAATGTGGCGGGGCAGCGCTGCGTGCAGGTCCGCGATCCCCTCGCCGTCGAGGCGGAGATGGCGGCGCTGCAAGGCCTGCTGAGAGGCCGCGACTGGGCCTCCTTCCACGATCTTCTGTCGGCGCGGACAGTGGCGTCGCCGCCCGCCCGTTCTTTGCCCGGGCATGTGGGCGCACATGAACTCCTCGCATCGCTTGGGCTGGGCGGCGAATGGTTCGACCATCTCACCGGGCGTCTGTTGCCATCGGACGCCGCGCGGCGCATCCTGCCATGGCGTTTCAAACGCGGGCGCCTGCATCTGATCGAGGCGGGGTGGGTCGAGGCGGCTGGACGATCTTCAGCTTCGGCGTCTTGACTTCATAACGGCTACTGCCCAACTCATGTTGGTCGGGTTTTAGCAACGTGCTTTGCAGCCTCGGGAGACTTGCATGAACACACCTCTTTCCAGATCCGCTTTCGCCGCCACGGCGGCTGGAGCGCCGCTCGCGCCCTTCACCATCGAGCGCCGCCCGGTCGGCCCTCGCGACGTGCTCATCGCGATCGATTATTGCGGGGTCTGTCATTCGGACCTGCACATGGTCAACAATGACTGGGGCATGTCGGCCTATCCCATCGTCCCCGGACACGAGATCATTGGCCGGGTCGTTTCCATGGGCGCCGAGGTGACGGATCTGGTCGCCGGTCAGCGGGCGGGCGTGGGCTGCCTCGTCGACAGTTGCCGCCAGTGCGAGGCCTGCGAGGATCATCTGGAGCAATATTGCGCCAAGGGCTTCACCCTCACCTACAGCAGTCCCACGAAGGATCCGGGCGGCCTGACTTTCGGCGGCTATTCCCGGCAGATCGTGGTGGATCGCAACTATGTGGTCACGGTGCCCGAGAATCTCGATCCGGCTGGCGCGGCGCCGCTTTTGTGCGCGGGCATCACGACCTGGTCGCCGCTGGCCCACTGGAAGGTGGGTCCAGGCAAGACCGTCGGCGTCATAGGCCTCGGGGGCCTGGGCCATATGGGGGTCAAGTTCGCCCATGCCATGGGCGCGCAGGTGGTCATGATCACCACCTCGCCGAAAAAGGGCGATCACGCCAGGCGTCTTGGCGCCGATGAGGTGCTGGTCTCCACCGATGCGCAGGCCATGGCGGCCTGGACTGGCAAGTTCGACTTCCTGCTGAACACGATCCCTGTCCCGCACGATTTCAACGCCTACATGATGCTCCTGAAGCGGGACTGCACCATGTGCATCGTGGGCGCCATCGGCCCGACTGCGAACCTGAACACCGGGCCCCTCATCATGGGTCGGCGCACCGTGGCTGGCTCCCTGATCGGCGGCCTCAAGGAGACGCAGGAGATGCTGGATTTCGCAGGGCGCCACAATATCGTCGCCGATGTGGAAGTCATCGACATGGCGTCGATCAACGAAGCCTATGGGCGCATGCAGCGCAGCGATGTGAAATATCGCTTCGTGATCGATCTGGCGACGCTGGCCTGAAGATCTCAGAACGGGGCCGGGCGGCGCATTGGCGCCTGGCTCCCCTTATTTTCCCGCCATCATGATGAGTTGCAGGTAGCAGATGCGGCGGCGGTAGGAGCGTTCCTGATTATATTCGAAGATGACCAGCCGGGGCCGCTCCTTGTTGAGCCGCTCGACCTTGATGTCGATCTCGTCGGGCAACAGGATGCCAAGACTGCGCAGCGCCCGATGGGGGTTCATCTCGATCTGGCCCAGAAGGCTCCTGTCGATCCAGCAGCGCGCCAGGACCGCGCCGAGATAGTCGATGATGCGTTCCTTGAGCTGCCGGGAATCGATGACGATTTCGATCGGCGGTTCCTGCTCGAACTCCTGATCATTCTGCTGAGTCCAGACGTCCGCCGGTCCCACGGGGCCACCGGCTTGAATGAGCGCTGGTAGATTCTCGGAGTTCAACGCAACCATAGAAACGCAACCTGCCTGGACCGCTACCCTACGCTGCGACCCTACAATCGGTCAGATTACAGATAGTTGGGCAAAGGGCAACCCATCGCCGGGGCCGTCGGGGGCCTTGCGCCCGGGCAACACCATGATGTCGGCATGGGCGCCGCGCAGCAGGCCTGCGGAATAATGGACCTGAATATGCTCCACGCCCAGCAGGGTCGGCTGGATCGAGACCGGGACGGAGGCGCTGAATTCCGGCTGGATATGGGTCTTGATGACGTCTTCGACCCGCGTGGGGGCGCAATGGAGGACGATTTTCTCGACCGAACCGAAAAGGAGAGCCTTCATTCTGTTCATCGCCATGCTCCAGACCCTGACGCTTCCCTGACTTTTTCGGGTCGCCGGTATGGGGAGCAAGTCCGGGGCCAAGGGGAAAAGGCTTTATTAACCCTTTGGCAAGAAAGTATGAATCTTCAGCTCCCTGACCTGCCTGTCGGCGTTCCGTCAGGCCGGTCAAGGTTTTGGGTGGATTTCCCCGGCCGGGGATTTTATGGGTGGTGGGGAGACTTCGGGGGGCTGTGGAGCTCCGTCGGCAAGCCGCGCCGTCGCCCACCACGATATCGCCGCAGTCGGGCGGGAAAAGGGAGTGGCCCTGCGGGTCGCATTCTTGCCGTTTCACCGCGCGCCAGGCTTTGGAAACGAGTTCGCGCATGGATCTTCGTCCCGTCTTCATTCTTTACCTTCTCGGTCTGGCGCTTGGCCTTTCGCCGGCCTGCGCGCAGGGGGCGGCGCCCGCGCCCGCCAAGGTCGAGCAGCCCGGCGCCATGCAGGGGCTGGCGCGCAGCGTCGGCATGAGCGCGAAGCCTGTTGAACCCGCTGAATTCGTTCGTAATTCTCGCCCTGATGACCTGAATTACATTCCCGTTCACAGCAAGCGGCCCGAGGCGCCGGGCAAGCTTCTCACCGCAGATGAGCTGAAGGCCAAGGAGCATGAGCTGGACTCTCTCAAGTCCAGCCATGACGCCATCGCCAAACGGCCGCCCGTCAAAGTCGAATACAGGCCGCTCCAGGTTCCGGCGCAACCCAAGGGCGTCGCCCCGTCGCCTCCGGCCGCCGCCCTTCAGGCGCCGCCTGTGAAAGTCCAGGGGCCAACGCTCCGTTAACGGCCTCCAGAGTAACGTGTGCTCCACGGTCTGTTTGCAGGATTGGCGCCCCGGCCCCGATCAGTTACACCGGCTCAGTTTTCGAGGATGAATCGATGAGCGACTTCCATCGCGTCAAGCGCCTGCCGCCTTATGTGTTCGAACAGGTGAACCGCCTGAAGGCTCAGGCTCGCGCCAATGGGGCCGACATCATCGACCTCGGCATGGGCAATCCTGACCTGCCCGCCCCCCGTCATGTCATCGAGAAGCTGGTCGAGACGGCGGGCAAGCCCCGCACCGACCGCTACTCCGCCTCCAAGGGCATTGCCGGCCTGCGCCGCGCCCAGGCCACCTATTATGAGCGCCGCTTCGGTGTGAAGCTCAATCCCGACACTCAGGTGGTCGCGACCCTTGGCTCGAAGGAGGGCTTCGCCAATATGGCGCAGGCGATCACCGCGCCGGGCGATGTGGTGGTGGTGCCCAATCCTTCCTATCCCATCCATGCCTTCGGCTTCCTGATGGCGGGCGGCGTGATCCGTTCGGTCAACGCGGACCCGACGCCGGATTTTTTCGTGCAGCTCGAGCGGGCGGTGATCCATTCGATCCCCAAGCCCATCGCGGTCGTGACCTGCTATCCCTCGAACCCGACCGCCTGCGTGGCGGGGCTTGATTTCTACAAGGACCTCGTCGCCTTCGCCAAGAAGCACGAGCTGTTCATCCTGTCGGACCTCGCCTATGCCGAGGTCTATTTCGACGGCAACCCACCCCCGTCCGTGTTGCAGGTGCCCGGCGCCAATGACGTGACGGTGGAATTCACCTCCATGTCCAAGACCTTCTCCATGGCGGGCTGGCGCATCGGCTTCGCCGTGGGCAACGAGCGACTGCTGGCGGCTTTGGCGCGGGTGAAGTCCTATCTGGATTACGGCGCCTACACGCCCATCCAGGTGGCCGCCGCCGCTGCGTTGAACGGTCCGGAGGAGTGCATCATCGAGATGCGCTCCATCTACAAACGCCGCCGCGATGTGCTGGTGGAGAGCTTCGCCGCCGCAGGCTGGGACATTCCCTCGCCAGAGGCGACCATGTTCGCCTGGGTTCCCGTGCCGGAGAAATTCCGCCACCTCGGCAGCCTGGAATTCTCCAAGCTGATGATCGAGAAGGCGGATGTCGCCGTGGCGCCAGGCATCGGCTTTGGCGAGTTCGGCGACGACTATGTGCGCCTCGCCATCGTCGAGAACGAGCAGCGCATTCGCCAGGCCGCGCGCGGCGTCCGCCGGTTCTTCGACCAGGCGGACCAGATCCTGCATAATGTGGTGCCGATCAAGCGGCCTGCCTGATCATATATTTCTGAAAATACAACGGCCGGCCCGAAAGGCCGGTCGTTTGCATTTGGGGCGCCAGTGGACGCGGACGACGACTTCTGGTCTCATGTCCGGGAAGGCGTCGCGGACGCCCAAGCGAAACAAGGGACTGGAAATGCGCGGAATGGGAACGGCCTGGTTGCGGCGTGTCGGTTTTATCGCGGTGGCGGGCGCCGCTGTCCTGACCGGGGCAGGGCGGGCCGCCGCTGACGACGCTGCGGTCGCCTCATTCTACAAGGGCAAGACCATCACTGTCCTGGTCGGCTCCTCCGCTGGTGGCGGCTATGACACCTATGCGCGCCTGATCGCCCGGCACATGACCAAGCATATGCCCGGCAATCCCACCGTCATCGTCTCGAACATGCCGGGCGCGGGCAGCAATGTAGCGGGCAATTATATCTACAACGCCGCCGCCAAGGACGGGACCATGATCGGCGCCCTTTACGGCGGCGCACCGCTCGAACCCCTGATCGGCACGACCCCCGTGCAGCATGATCCCTCCAAATCCCAGTTCCTCGGCAGCGCCAACAACGACGTCTATGTCTGCGTCGCCCGCAAGGACGCGCCCCAGCAGACCATCGAGGACGTGTTCAAGTCGGAACTGCTGGCGGGCGCCAGCAACGCCAGCTCCACCGCCGACTTTCCGGCGATCCTGAATGCGGTCATTGGCACGAAATTCAAGCTTGTGCTGGGCTATCCCGGCAGTCGCGAAATTGGTCTCGCCATCGACAAGGGCGAGGTTTTGTCGGCCTGCGGCCTCGCCTGGCCCTCCGTCTCCGTCACCAATCCCGGCTGGTTTGGCGACAAGGGCACGATGCGCGTGCTGCTCCAGGCCCATCCGACCGGCCATGCCGAGCTGAACGCCATGGGCGTGCCCAACGCCCTGAGCTTCGCCAAGACCGACGAACAAAAGGCGATGCTGGAACTGTTCTTCGCGCAGGAGGTCTTCGGTCGTCCCTATGTGGTGGCGCCGGAGGTTCCCAAGGACCGCGTCGAGGCCCTGCGCAAGGCCTTCTGGGCGACGCTCAAGGATCCTGAACTGCTGGCCGACGCCAAACGCGCCACTCTGGAGGTCGATCCTGTCTCGGCGGAGGATGTGCAGAAGCTCATCGCCAAGGTCTATGCTGCGCCAAGGGAGCTGACCCAGAAAATCAAGAAGGCGATCCAGTTGAACTGAGCGGGGAAGGCGCATCTGACCCTCCTTGCCCGTGGGCGCCGGAGCGACTAGCTTTTGATCGAATCGGCGCTCGCCACGAGGATGTCTTGATCGACCGCAGCATCAAATGGCTCGTCCTGGCTCTTGGTGGATTGCTCATTTTCCTCGTCGGGCATTTGCTCGCCACGGGGGGACATGATGCGGGTCGTCCCGATCCTGCATCAGCCATCCGGTCGGAGCCAGCGCCTGGCAATGCCGACACAAGTCTCAATGACATCGCCACCAAGCGGGTCAAGACCATCACCGTTCGCCCTGACGATCTCGCCACGTCGCCTCGAACGCCCTGATTTGCAAAGCATCTGGGGAGCGAAGCCCGTCAGCGGCTCAGCTTCCTTGATCGTGGCGTCCAAATCAGGCACAACCCCCGGCAGCGCCACCCTCGTCCAGAGGCCCCATGTCACAGTTCCTGCGCGTCGGCATAGCCGGTCTCGGCAATGTCGGCGCTTCCGTCATCCGTCTCCTCGCACGTCAGTCCGCCGCCCTTGCGAGCCGGACCGGGCGCTCCATCAAGGTCGTCGCCGTCTCCGCCCGCGAGCGCAACCGCGAGCGCGGGGTCGATCTGTCCGGCCTCGCCTGGTTCGACGATCCCGTGGCTCTGGCCCGTTCGCCCGATATCGACCTCTTCGTCGAGTTGATGGGCGGCTCGGAAGGCGCGGCGCGGGCGGCTGTGGAAGCGGCCCTTGGCGCCGGCAAATCGGTCGTCACCGCCAACAAGGCCCTTCTGGCGGCCCATGGCATGGCGCTGGCGAAGCTCGCCGAGGAAAAGCATGTGGCTCTCGCCTTCGAGGCGTCGGTGGCGGGCGGCATCCCCATTGTGAAGACCCTGCGCGAGGGGCTGGCGGGCAACCAGATCGTGCGCGTCTATGGCATCCTCAACGGCACCTGCAATTACATCCTCTCCCGCATGGAGCTGGAGGGCCTGTCCTTCGAGGCCTGCCTCAAGGAGGCCCAGCGCCTCGGCTATGCGGAGGCGGACCCCACCTTCGACATCGGCGGCTTCGATTCCGCCAACAAGCTCGCGATCCTGACCGCGCTCGCCTTCGGCACGGCGGTGGATCTGGAGGCCATCCATGTGGAGGGCATCCAGTCGATCACCCTGGCCGATCTCAAGGCGGCGGATGAGCTGGGCTATCGCATCAA
>Ga0209829_10000370_pt1 | contig 42016 bp, 39 predicted proteins | sample C_140205_EF_Meta_FD_187311 | JGI IMG/M metagenome (GOLD analysis project Ga0209829, IMG submission 187311) | Freshwater microbial communities from Lake Croche, Canada to study carbon cycling - C_140205_EF_MetaG (SPAdes) (version 2) | ecosystem: Environmental > Aquatic > Freshwater > Lake...
TGCTCTTCACTGTATCTGCTTTTTTTCATGTCGTTTTGCTCTCCTTCTTCCCAAACAAAACTTCATTTTTCAACTGTCCCGTTTCAGGGGGTCAGGTCAACTCCGTCGTGGTGTTTTTTCCAAAAGGAACAATCCAAACCTCGGAACTACTAAAATTCATCCCACTTCTTGAACTTGGCAATGACTTAGTCATTGCCAGTCGTCAGATCAGGGGATCAACTAATGAAGAGGATTGCCAGATACTAAAACCAAGAAAATGGGGAGTTCGTATATTGGCATTAACAATTGCGCTGATATGGATGCGAGAGGGATTTTTAATTAGAGACGTCCTCCATGGCGTTAAAGCATGGAAAAAAAGCTCATTTGAAAAAATGTGTATTTTAGATCATGGGCTTTCGATTGATCTAGAAATGGTAGTCAGATCTTACAAATTAAAAATGAACAGAGTGGAGTTTCCCACGCATGAAATAGCAAGACCGCACGGAGAAACAAATTTCAGAATCTGGCCCACAAGTAAAAAACTAATAAAGTACCTTTGGTTTGAGATGGCTAGGAAAGATTGAAATAAAATTATAACCAACGAAACCACGATTGCTAAATAAAGTAAAAACTATCCCTTCTTGGTAATTTACGGAAGTTTAAATCCACTCTTATATTCACATTAGGAGTCGGTTGATTTTACCAAGAAACCATTTCTAACCATTACGTGATGCTCCATGAAATCGGTAAAATTATCCCATCAGTGCTAAAAGCGTGTGGATTCCGTGAGGCTGTAACATATATAAAAGGAGTCTCCAGGTGAAAAAAGTAGCCGTTATTATTCCGATCTATCGGTTTCCCCTTAATCTGGAGGAGCGGCAATCCCTCTCAATGGCGAGAGACCTTCTGGCGTCGCACCCTCGCATCATTATTTCACCCCGCTCTTTAGAAGTACCTTTTGATTTTCTTGATGGGGAGGAACTCATTAGGTTTCCCGACTACTTCTTTACCTATCCCAATGGTTATAACCGGATGCTGATGAGTAAATTCTTCTATGAGGCATTTGAGCAATATCAATATATCTTGATCTATCAACTCGACTGTCTCGTCTTCCGTGATGAGCTCGGTATGTGGTGTGACAAGGGATATGATTATATAGGATCACCGTGGTATGAAAACTATATCTATAGTTACCAAGCGAAGAGTAAGTGGTGGATTGGGAATGGTGGATTTTCTCTAAGAAAAGTCTCAACGGCACTAGATATTCTCAGTAAAATAATAAAAACTTCTGATCGCTGTCAATTTCCTCCATCCTCGAAGGCTCAATCGAACCGCCTAAAGCGGTTCGTTTGGTGCACATATCGATTTGTTAGGTCTTTGTTCGGTCGTTGGACTGTTGAAGACGAACTAAATAGCTATGGTGAGAGTGAGGATCGGTTCTGGTCACTTGATGCTGGCAAATTCTTAAAAGAATATAAAGTTGCCCCTGTTAAAGAAGGGATGCTGTTTGGATTTGAGCAATATCCGGAGAAATGTTTTCAAGAGAATGGCGGAGTAATTCCTTTCGGTTGCCATGCGTGGGCAAAGCATAACCGTGGATTTATCGAGAGAATGCTTAAGGATGCTGGAATCTCGCTTAAATAAAATGATATCAATAGTTGAAATATGAAAAGAGCGATTGCGACCCTTGCTGTTGGAAAGTATTTTAACAATACATTCAAGCAAGCATTTCAGCCTGGATGGGAGAGCTACTGCCGCCGGCACGGTATTGATTTAGTTGTGGTCAACGAAAGCCTGGACCAAACAACAAGGGGTAAATCCCGATCTCCAGCTTGGCAGAAATGCATCCTTCACAAGCACCCTTCGCTGACTGGTTATGACCAGATAGCATGGGTCGATGCAGATATTTTTATCAGGGATACAGCTCCCAATGTTTTTGATTCTGTTCCTATTGATAAGTTCGGGGCTGTTGATGATCATGCCACCCCCTCGAAAGAGGAACATGCTTTGGTTACGCAAAGAGCCTATAGGTTATGGGAGCGGGACGGCATTCCCTTTCATAAATCATCCGGAGCCGCAGAGTGGTATCAGGCAAGAAGTATCAACTGTAACTTTCAGCAGGTGGTGCAGAGCGGAATGTTTGTCTTTTCCCCGTCTATTCATGGAAGTCTTCTGGAACATGTTTACGAGTCCTATGAGAATCTTGGTCAGGACAATCTCAATCATGAAATGGCCGCGCTCTCGTGCGAGATGATCCGATCGGGCAGGATGGAATGGCTGTCTCCTAAGTTCAATATGATGTGGATATGTTATGAGCTTTTGAATTTTCCATTTCTTCAACGACCGAACATGATTCCAGGAAAGTTACCTCTGTTCGTCAAAAAGAAGATCGTGGAATACCTGCGTGGGCCTTGCGCCAGAATAGCGGCAGAGAACAATTATTTCCTCCATTTCGCGGGAGGCAGCAAATATTACAGATATCTGATTTAAAAAAGCCGGGAATGACGGGCGCATTTATTATCAAAATATAGAGGTGCGCATAACTGGATGATAGATTAGTATGTTACGTCAATTCTTCTTCCAGTGGATCGATCCTTGCCGACGTGAGCGTCTGAAGGTGGCACAGGAGAAGCTTCTGGAAAAAGTGAAGGGGCCCTTAGGAGGAAGGAAGGTGAGAGGGAACTGAATGGCTTGGTTTGAAAAGCGCAGCTTATCATTGTATGATAGTCATCACGTGGCTATTAAACTCATATGATTAATAGATCTGAAATGCTGGCGAGCATTCTCAAGGGACTTGAGTAGCCACCCGGGGGAGCTTTGACTGGGGAAATCCCATCCAAATTGAAATCCTGGGATTCAATATGGATAGAAAATCAAGAAACACACGGATTATCCTTGTATAATAGATATCTATTGTCTATAATGCATGGATGATAGAGCGGTCTGCAATCCATGGAGCCATTCTCAAGGGGATCGAGAATAGTCCAGGCGTTGCTTTGTTTGGGCCCCGTCAGTGTGGAAAGACAACACTGGCAAGAGAAATAGCAGCGAGGGATGGAGGCAGAATCTTTGACCTCGAAAATCCGGAGGATTCTGCGGCTCTTGAGAATCCGATGCTTGCCTTGCAGGGCTTGCGCGGATTGGTGGTGCTGGATGAGGTGCAGCGGGAGCCGGATTTATTTCCCATCCTGAGAGTCTTGATGGATCGCCCGGGGGCGCCGGCAAAATTTTTGCTACTGGGGAGTGCTTCTCCTTTTCTGGTAAAGGGGGTCACGGAATCGTTGGCCGGAAGGGTTTCCTTCATTGACCTGCAGGGGTTCTCGCTGGATGAGGTGGGTGGGGGCCATCAGATTAAGCTGTGGGAGAGGGGAGGGTTTCCCAGGTCTTTTCTATCGCAGGATGGGGTTGGCAGTTACCAGTGGAGGCGGGATTTTATCAGAACATTTGTAGAGAAGGATTTCGCGGCGCTGGGTCTGGGGGTGACGCCTTCAAGTCTAGGAAGGCTTTGGCAGATGGCGGCCCATTACCATGGTCAGTCACTCAACGCTTCTGAAACCGGCAGGTCCCTCGGGGAGTCCTACAAAACGGTCCAGCGTCATCTGGAGATGCTGGAGGGGGCTTTTATGATCAGGTTGCTGAGGCCTTGGTTTGAGAACTTGGGCAAGCGGCTTGTCAGGAGTCCCAAGCTCTATATCCGGGACAGTGGCCTGCTTCATGCGCTACTCGGGATTGAGGGGCATGATGCTTTGCTAGGCCACCCAAAGCTTGGTGCGAGCTGGGAGGGATTTGCCCTGGAACAGGTACTGATGATGTTTCCAAAATCGGATGCGTGGTTCTGGGGGACACAAGGCGGCGCTGAACTGGATCTGATGCTGATGAAAGGAGGGAAGAGGTGGGGATTTGAGTTCAAATGCACCGATGCCCCGACAAGTTCAAAATCAATGCACATTGCGATGGAAAGCCTCGGTTTGGAACACCTCTGGGTAATTTATCCAGGCGAGCGTCAGTACGATCTGACGGAGAGAATTACGGTGATGCCACTGATGAAGATTAACGAATTGGCTTTGGATTAATGAGCAATCGCCAAATCTGCTTCCAATGGATCGATCCATGCCGCAGTGAGCGTCTGAAGGTGGCACAGGAGAAGCTTAAGGAAAGCGTCTTGGCCTTGGGACTAGAACCAGTTCTCTATCCAGCAGGGCCGGAGATGGTGAAGTTCGAGGATATTCTGCGCTTTGCCAGAGAACGTGCAAATGGCGGGAACTTCGTCTGGTGCAACTCGGATGTGACATTGATTCGGAATCCCTATGATGTTCTGGATGGGGGTGATGAGGGAGAGATGGTGCACGGTTTTCATAGGAGGGAGGTTCCAGCCGGAGAGATCTGCGGTGGGGTCGATATGTACCTGATCCCCTGCAGGGCATGGGATGAGTGGCTGGGGGTGAATCCCCCCGATCTCTGGTGCGGGGCGACGCACATCGATTGGTGGCTGACACGTGCGCCGGCATTACGGAACTGCTATCAGTCTCATTTCGGATACATCGATCATCTAACACATCCTGAGTCATCTGCCTCCAAGGGAGGCAATGCGCTCTACAGTCACAATATCAGGGAGTATAACAGGTGGGCCCGTGAAAGTGGTGCCGGGAGATTCGAAAGGCGGGTGTCGCTCCCGTTAGTCGGAGAATCACTGTCGCCGATCTCGGATCTGATCAAAAAAATCAGTGGAAAAAGTAAATGAGAGTAAGGGTGAAAGTGAGAATGAAAGGGATAGCGACTAGAGCGCTGATGGGAATGGGAAAATCAAGCGCCAGAGACCATGCTTAACATGATGATGTTTTTTCTCATTCTAGCAGTCTGTCTGGTGTCAGCTCTCTTCCTTGTAGGCCAGTACAACGCTCTGGTCACTGTGCGCCACCGCATCGCCACCGTGGTGCTCGAAATTGACTTTCTGCTTCAACAGCAGGCTGCAGAGTTGGAGTTGAATGCTCAAGCGGCCCTCGAGAACGGAATCATGGAAGAGATACGAGGTGCACGTGCGGCTTCGCACAAGGCCGCCTCCAATCCCTTTGCACTAGGTGAACTGGATTCCTTGCTTAATGCGCGCAAGATCATTGCTCAGGCCTCCCTCGTCTCCGGATCCATAAGCACGACAGACTCACAAAAGCATCAACTGGACCAGGCTTCGCTGAAACTAGAAGGTCTCGAGGCACACTACCATGGAATGCTGGGGAAAAACCCCACCTCTTGGATCGCAAGACGCGTGCTTAATGCCTAATCTCAACGAGAGGAAAAGTTCCTCCCTCATCCTTGCCATCCTCCACAACTCGGACAATCACTCCACGCGTGAAAAAAACTCTGGTCATCGGCGGTTCAGGATTCATCGGCAGGCATGTCGTGAATTTGCTGTGTGAGTCAGGGCGTGAGGTGGTGACGTTGGGGAGATCCCCAAAGGCTAACGGAATGCTCCACCCTGCCTGCCGTTACATCAGTGGTGACTACGGCGATCGCGATTTACTGAAGAGGATCATGACGTCCGGATGCGAGGTTATCGATCTGGCCTACTCCACGGTGCCCAAGACGAGTTATGACGATGCTGTCTTCGATCTGATCTCCAACCTGCCCGCCAGTGTGGGGCTCTTTCAAGAGGCTCTCACGGCAGGGGTGGGTAGGGTGCTGATCGTCTCATCGGGAGGAACGGTGTACGGTCCGAGCCACCAGCTGCCGATTCGGGAGGATCACCTGACCTGCCCCGTCAGCCCATACGGAATCACCAAGCTGACCACCGATCGGTACGCCATGATGTTCCACAGGAACAACGGGCTGCCGGTCGTTATCGCGCGACCCGCCAATGCCTATGGGGAAGATCAACGAACCGGGACGGGGCAGGGGTTCATCGCCGCCGCCATCGCAGCGATTCTCGCTGGGCGGGAGATCGAACTCTACGGAGCTGAAAGGACAATCCGTGATTATATCCATGTGCGGGATGTTGCCGCGGGGATTGTCTCGATCCTGGAGAGCGGAAGAGACGGTCAGATCTATAATCTGGGTACGGGTGTCGGGACATCGAATGCAGAGATCGTGAGGGTGCTGGAGCGGCTAGCGGAAACCGAGGGGATGCCGGTCAGGACGCATGTGCTCCCTTCGCGGAGCTTCGATGTGGAGGCCAATGTCCTGGACTGCTCCAAGCTCCGTGATCTGTGTCAATGGACCCATACGGTGGGAGTGGAGGAGGGGGTCTCCTCGATGTGGAGGGCACTCCGGGACAATCGATAGTATTTCGCCGTTTGCCGTTCCCATGAAATTACTGATCTCCAAGCCCCTGATTCACGCCTCTATTTGTAAGTCTCAGCGGATTTTGTTTACGGCGAGAGATGTCGGTTTCAACGGTTTCCTAGGCATTGGATGAAGATCACTATCAGTAGTCCTGATGGTCTGGGCGATTTCATCATGCGAATGCCCATGGTGAAGGCATTGCTGGGCGATGGGCACCAAATACAGCTTTTGATGCGGCCTCCCGCCGCCGATCTGGCGCGGGATCTGTTTCCCGAGGTCGAGGTGCATGTCATCGGCAGGGACCCTTACCACCCGGAAACCAAGAAGCAGAGTCATCCCTTTCGCACCGATTTCCGAGCGATCAGAAACTTCGGCCCCGATCTCTATGTGGCGGCGGCTTTCCAGCTGACCTTCTTGGACGAGGAGTGGATGAGAAAGGGTGACGAGAGCGTGCCCGTGGCTGGTTTCCAAGCGAAGAAAGGGAGGTGGTTCACCGACACAATCACTGATCCATCCGAGTTGGTCGCGAGATTCGCGGTGAAGGTGCGTGTTCCCGTCGAGATGTCGGAGGAGGAAAAATATCAGCAGATGGCGGATGCCCTGCTCGGTCGCCGAGTGACGTCGGAGCAACCCCGCCAACCCTCAAAAGCAGCGCTTGAGGAGGCAACGCTCCTGATGCAGAAGCATGGGCTGGAGGCTGGGAAATTCCTGGTGATCTGCGTTGGAAATCGCTCCGGTCTGGTCATGAAGGACTGGGGTGAGAGTAACTGGACCGCCCTGTTGGGAAAAGTCGCCAAGGAGGAGGAAAGGACGCTGCTCTTCCTGGGCAATTCGAAGGAGTCTGCCTCCATCGAACGCATTCGCTCGACCCTGCCTGTCACTGCCAGCCATCTCAGCCTGGCGGGGGAGCCACCTCCCATTGCAGTTTCTTACGCCTTGGTTTCGCGGTGCGGGGGGTATCTGGGACGTGATTCAGGTGTCATGCACATGGCGGCGGCCACCGGTCGTCCCCTGCTGGCTCTGTTCGGTGGGGGACATTGGCCCCGCTTTCTCCCGCAAGTAACTCAGGCCGGAAAGGGAGTTGTCGTGAGCCGGAGCACCCCCTGCCGCGGGTGCAACTTCATGTGCCCCTTTCCCGAGCCCTATTGCATCACCAGCATCCCGATGGAAGGGGTGCTGGAGGCATGGAGGCGAATCGATGAAGGGGCGGACCTGCGTGTCGTGGAACTCCTCTCGGAAGAATACTGGGTAGAGAAGGCAGCAGAGACGGATGTCGCGACCCTTTCCTGGCAACGACAACTCGAACAGCGCCGGAGTTGGAAAGAGGCTCGACGCACCGGCTGGTGGAGCGCGATCATGAATTTTTTCAACCGATGAATCCGGAATCCCGCTTCAAGAACAGTATCGTCGCATGGCATCGTCTGCAGGTGTCGTTTCGAAACGCAGCGAGGGTTCTGCGATGGGAGTTGGGGGATTGGATTTCGGGGCTGTTACCGGGACATCGCGTCCCGCATTCAGGCAAGGAGTCAGCGAGTGATGTTCCCCAACCCGGGAGCCATCGCACTGTCGCCGGGAAGCCGCTCGTTTTCGTCTCTTACGCTACGGATCAGTCACTGAAGGGGAGTCACCTCTACTGCGGGGGGGAGAAACTGCTGAACAATCTGGTGCTTCTGCTGTGCCGCAAGGGCTATGAGGCCTGGATGGTGAGCACCGACGGAACCAACGCCGGATGGCTGGCCGAGCACGCTCCTTTTCTGTCGATCGCGGAGTTCATCAAGAAGAAGGAGGGGGCTGCGGATGTCCGCTGTGTCACCTCTTGGATGAAGGCGATGCCCTTCATCGAGCAATGCCCCAAGTTCTACTTCTGGGATCAGGAGCTCTCGGCCTCTTCGCGCAGCCATTTTCCGGATCTGGCCGCCTTCATGGCGGACAACCGGATCATACGGACTGCGGGAGTCAACCGCACGGTTCAGGCCTGGCATCGCTGCGTCTTCGAGACGCCAGCCGCCGCACTGCGCCAGCTTATCGACGATGAGTACTGGAAACCCGATCCCGTGCGACGCATTCCCAATCGTGTCGGTTACTTCGACGAGGGAGAGCACGGCGCCGAGTATGTGCGCCGTATCGAGGAGTTGACCAAAGGCGCGGGGCTGGACTTGGAGTTTGTACAACTTTCAGGGGATGAGCCGGCCATCATCAGCCAGATGCAGCGGTGCGGAACATTCCTGGCATTGAACGTCGGCAAGAGCCTGCTCTGGGGAGAGGGTGGTCCGATGTCTCCCCAGGAGGCGATGGCCTGCGGGACGGTGCCGGTTTGCTTCGACATCAACGGACCGTGGGAGCTGATTCAGCAGCGTTACAATGGGATCATCACGAGGGAGTTCACCCCCGAGGCGATGGCGAAGGAGCTGATCTGGCTCTACGGCGCACCCGGACGCCATGAGACGATGGGTGCGAGAGCGCTCGAGGTCAGCAGGATCAGCCATAGTATGGAGGCACGCTGGCCCGAGGTGGTGCGGTTTCTGGATCTGCCCGAGACAGCGGAGTGACGGTCACGGCAATGCTTCCTTCCCTAATTTATCTTTCCGACCCTTTGCTGAAGGGTGTGGCTGGCCACCACTTAGGGTACAATCTGGCGCTGGCTGATGCAGCACGGAGGGTCGGTGTGCCTGCCGATCTGGTGACCCATCGGGACTTTGAACGCGGTTTGGCTAACGGGTATCCGACGCACCGGGTCTTCCAAACAGATCACCGATTTGAGCCTCCGAAATGGGTTGCTGGAAACCAGCGCCTGCTCGCATGGCTCGCAGCGTGGTCCGCATTTCGTTTTGGGTGTAACCTGAAGCATTTTCCTGCGGTTCAGTCCTCCGAGGCGGTATTCGCCCAGATGCTTGCCCCCCGCCACTTCCTGGAGTGGCTGAAGTGGTTCCATGCTCAGGTGAATCCCCCAGTTTTATTTCTACATCTCGGTTATTCTCCTGAGAAATTCTCGGATCCCCGAATCGTGAACTCCTTCCATGCACTTTCGAAGAGGAGGCGCGAACGGATTGTTCTGCTTACCGACAGTGAGAAGCTGGTGCCATCCTTTGAACGGATCTTCGGCGACAGGGTTCACCACCTTCCCCATGTCATTTCCTATGACATTCCCGCACCCGAGTCGCGCCCACGGCGTAAGCCGCTGGAGATCTTTGCCCCGGGCAATGCCAGGCGTGAAAAAGGTTTTGCGGAAGTCTGCCGTGCCGCGGAGGCGATCAGTGCATCCGGTATGGCTGATGATTTCCGCTTCGTGATCCAGTGTCATGATCCAGATCCCGTGTGCGCCATGACCTTGAAGGAGGGGATCGCAAAGGAGAACTGCATCGAGTGGATTCCCCGTCCCCTTCCGGACCAGGAGTACACCGAAAGGCTTGCCCGGGCGGATGTCCTCCTCCTTCCCTATCACCTTGATCAGTATGCCCGGCGGACCAGCGGTATTTTCTGCGAGGCCCGCGTCGCAGGGAAACCGGTGGTGACGACACGAGGAAGTTGGTCCGGTGATCGCGTGCTCCGCGAAGGCGGGGGATGGCTTGTGGAGGAGAGGGATGTTGACGCATTGATACGCGCCCTGATGGACCTTCCCTCCGGATTTGACCAGCAGGCTGCGGCTGCCGTTGTCCTTGCTGGAAAAGCCAAGAAGGAGTTCCATCGCGACAATTTCATGGCCGGGATGCTCGATCTCTTCTCCCGCGCTGTTTCCGCTTAACACGATGCCGCTCTTCAACAACATCAGGAGGTCACTTAAGCATGCCGTCGCCGGGTGGAGGGCTTCGCTGGAGTTAGGCCACGTTTCGGGGAAGGCTCCCTCGGGTGATACTCCTGTTGTCATCTCGGTGCTCCGGAACGAGATGCTCAGGCTGCCCAGATTCTTTGAGTACTACCGCTCTCTTGGGGTGAGGGATTTCGTGATCGTTGATAACAACTCCACCGACGGCACCAGGGAGTATCTCGCCTCCCGTGAGGATGTCCTGCTGTACTCCACCAAAGCCCATTTCGTGGGAAAAGAGCGGTGGGTGAATCTGCTGCTCCGGAAGCATGGTCTCGGCCGTTGGGCCCTCGTCGTGGATGCTGATGAACTGATCGACTATCCATCGTCCGATTCCGTGCCTCTTTCCGATCTCTGTCGTTACTTGGAGGAGACTGGTTCCAATGCCGTGCACTCCATCCTGCTGGATCTTTATCCGGAGACATCTTCCTCGGAGGTCGCCTACGAGGCTGGCTCTGATTACTTCGATAAAAAGTGGTACTTCGACCCGATCGGATCCCTCTCCAAAGCTCCGCGTCACTTTTACCTGGGGTCGGGTCTGGACTACAGGTTCATGGGAGGGATGCGCGCAAGGATGTTCGGCGTTTCCCCCTGCTGCTCGAAGTTCCCACTGATCCGATTTGAGCCGGGAATGTTTCTCACGGACGGGCAGCATTACCTCGAGGGGGGGCGTTTCTCGGAACTCCGCGCGGTGCTGTACCATTTCAAATACCTTCAGGACTTCGCTCTCCATGTCAGGGAGGAGTCCCGACGCGGTCAATACCTGTGGGCCGCCAACGAATACAAGGCCTACGCCACCACCATGGAAGCGGGAGGAGAGGGCCTTCAGTTCAGGAACGGGGAGTCGATTCTGCTGGAAGGGGCCGTCCAACTCGAAGAGTGCGGGTTTGTGGTGCGTCCCCGCACTTTTGAAGAGTTCGTTCGAAAGTCAGTCACCCAAGTCCAAGTCGAAGCCCAAGCTCGATGAAAATCAGCATCATCATTCCCGCTTATAACGCGGCCAAATGGCTCCGCTATTCTGTCGCGAGCGTCCAAAGGCAGACCCGCCCCGCTGATGAAATCATCATCGTGGATGACGGCAGCACGGACGGGACGCCCGATCTCTGCCGAGAGTTTGAAAAAGAGGGAGTCCGGTGCTTGCGGCGCGAGAACGGCGGACTCTCGGCGGCACGCAACAGTGGGGTAGGCATAGCGACGGGGGATTGGTTTCTGTTCCTTGACGCGGACGACGTGCTCTTCCCTGATGCCTTGGAGAAACTTTCGGCCGCGGCGCAAAGTTCGCAGGCAGGAGTTGTGTATGGGTTCGTGCTTCAGCGGGGAGAGACCCTTCTCTCAACAAAGCTGCACAGCCTTCCCCGTGCCATTGGGGAGCCTCCGCGGCCGGCGGAAGCGGCTTTTTGGTGGACCCCGATCGCGACGGCCGGCTGCGCCCTCATCAGCCGCTCCCTGAATGAAAAGGTCGGCGGATTCGACGAGGCATTTCGGCAGGTGGAGGACGCCGAGTACTGGTTGCGATGCGGCGTGACGACGTCTTTCGCGCACACAGGCACGATGGTGTTGGACAAGACCTACTCCTCAGACTCACTCGGTCAGCAAAGGGCCTCGAGCATCTGGTATCGCCTCCAACTTCAGCTAAAATTCCTCTCCTGGTGCCGAGAGCACGGGATAACAACGGATTTCCTCCGAACGTCACCCCAAGCGATGGTGAACCATGCCCTCACTCAGGCATGGACGGTGAGGAAGTGGGAGCTGCTCCCTCCTCTCCTGCGGGAGGCAAGGAAGCTGGGAGTCGTGACGCCTTGGTGCGTCCGAGCCGCTTTCAAATGCCTGCGACTCAAGGTGAGGGGCAAGTTGCCCCCGGAACCTGTCTTTTGCCGAAGCGTGCATAGCGCCTGGCGCATCAACCCATGAAGATCCTTCCGAATTTCGTCCGACGCTCGCTCATCGGGATAGGTAAGGAAGTCTTCACATCAAGGGCCGTGGCGCGTCGCGAGTCGCTGCCCCTGGTGAACGACAAGGTTTCCCTGCACATGGTGGTGGGCCATGACATGTTGCTGATGGGGATGCTTGCGTTGAGAAGTTTCGAGTTTCACACCCGATGCAGGTGGGCCCCGATCATTCACGATGACGGCAGCTTCAACGACGAGGATGAGCATACCCTGATGAGACACTTTCCCGACGCAAGATTGATCCGCCGCGCCACGGCTGATGCCGAGGTGCCGGAAGCCCTCACTGCTTTCCCTGCATGCCGTCTGAACCGGATGAAGCACAACTGGTTTCTAAAAGTTTTCGACACGCGCCACTACGCGCCGCACGACCGCTACATTGTGCTGGATAGCGACATCGTTTTTTTCCGCCGCCCTGAAGCGATCCTCCAATGGCTGAAAGAGGGCTCGGACTCGATGTGGATCATGGAGGATGACCGTGAGAAATATTCCCATCCCCGGGCGGAACTGGAGGCTTTCCTGGGGAAGAGGATGCTCCCGCGTGCGAACAGCGGCCTCGACCTGGTGCCCAAAGAGGCGGCTTCCCTAAAATTAGCCGAAGCGTTTCTGGAACAATGTGCCGCGACGGCTCCGAATTACGCTTTCCTGGAGCAGACGATCTACGGACTCTTCGCCTCGTCGTGGGGACGGGGTGGGCTCCTTTCAAAGGAGGAGTACGAGATCAGCTGGAATGCCCTGCGCGGACGCCGATCCATCTGCCGTCATTACATCGGCCCTGCCAAAAACGACGCCCTCTATGTGGAAGGTGCGACCACGTTCTGGTTTCAGTCCTGCGTCGCGCGGATCCTGAGGGGTGCCCGATGAGCTCTCAGACCCCGGAAAACCCTCGCTTGGGATCAGATTTAACAAGGACCGCTTCCTTAGCCTAATGAGTGTCCCACGCATCATCGGAATCGTCCTTGTCCGGAATGAGGATCTGTTTGTCCGCCGCGCGATCACCAACATCATCGGGTTCTGCGATGAGATCCTGCTCTGTGACAACGGTTCGACCGATGGGACGGCTGCAATCCTGAGGGAGTTGTCGGCCGCCCATCCCAAAATTTCCTATCATGAACTGCGTCACCCTTCGGAATCCCACGACTTGCTTCAGCGCTTCGTGGGAACGCCGACATGGGTCTTCGGCGTTGACGGGGACGAAATTTACGACCCGGTACGGCTTGCCCTTTTCCGACTGCGGCTTTTAGCCGGAGAGTTTTCTTCCATCTGGAGGATGAAGGGGAATGTACTCCACTGCACGCGTCTCGACATGACTGCCCGGCAGGCGAGGGGATATCTGGCGCCACCCAGCCGCAGCATCACGAAACTCTACAACTTCGAGGTCATCAGTTCGTGGCAGGGAGATACGGTTGAACGGTTGCACGGAGGGAAAGTCGAGTTTCGGGAGGGGTTCCATGATCTGATGAAAAGGAACTTTCAGGAATCGATCCCCTGGGAAGAGACGCCGTTGCGGTGTCTTCATCTCTGCTTTCTCTGCCGTAGTTCACTGGATCAGGGGAGGGAGACACCCCGGGAGAACATCATGGAGATCTATCGGGGTGGAATCCTCAAGAGGCTCCTGCGTCCGCTCCGGTTGCTACTCGGGAAATCCCCCGAGTCCAACTGGAAAGCCGAATATTACCGCCGTGGCCCGGAAGTTGGATTGCCGGTGGCGGATTTTTTCCCCGGCGAGTGAATTGCCGTGAATCAACGCTTCTCGCTTCACTAAGGGAGATCTGTTGAAAGTCGGCACCAAAATCAGTATCAGTTGAGAGCTGGCGTAAGCCCCCTTCTTAGGAGTCTCTGGATTCTCCCGAGGGCCCCTGCTCCGCACAAGGCAAGTCCATGATCTTTTCCCTTCAACGCAATAACGGTTTCCGTGTCGCATTCAATATGCTCTGGCGACGCGGCCCTTACGGTGGTGGGAATCAATGGCTCGGTCAAGTTGGTCCCTATCTCCGGGACGCCGGGTACGGAGTGACGGATCGGCTCTCCCCAAAGGTGGATTGCGTGATGGGAACGCATGCCGGACTGGGGGGGAAGCTCACCATCCCGTACGCAGAGGTGATCCGTGCGAAAGAGAAAAACCCACGCCTCCGATGTGTCCAGCGGATCAACGACAACGACATTCGCAAGGGCACCGGGCAAATGGATGCTCACCTTGCCGAGTGCAACCGCGCTGCAGATCACACTGTGTTTGTTTCAGAATGGCTCCGTGATTATCACGCCGCCCGTTGGTTTGATCTATCGCGCCCCCACAGCGTGATCCATAACGGCGCCGACCCGGCGGTCTTTCATCCCCTCGGCACCAAGGAATGGATGCCCGGGGAGCCTCTGCGACTGGTGACCCACCATTGGTCCGATAACCGTTCCAAGGGCTTTGATTTCTACCAGTTGCTGGATGAGGCGATCGCCTGCGGCAAACTACCCGGGGTGGAGCTATGGATCATCGGCAAGTGGCCCTCGGATCTCCGCTGGCAGGCAGCACGCACTTTTGCGCCCTGCTCCGGCCACAAGCTTGCCTCGCTTTTGCGCCAGTGCCATGTGGCTGTCACGGCTTCGCGCCACGAGCCGGGCGCCATGCATCCTGTGGAGGCGATGCAGTGCGGTTTGCCCCTGCTCTACACGGCTGACACGGGAGGTACGGTCGAACTGGGGCAGCGCTTCGGGGTTCTTGCAGAGGATGATCTGGGCATGACATTCGACCTGCTGCGCACACGCTATCAGGAGCTACGGTCGAGGGTTCTGAACGAGGCGCCGTCCGGAGACCTGATGTGTCTGCAGTACAGGCGTCTTGTTCAGTCACTGTTGGCCGCGCGGTCATGAATGAACGCTGGAATATCTGCCTGACCGGTTGGCAGAAAATCGGATGGGCTCTGGATGAGGATCTGCGCCAGGTGCGGGGCGCCCTTGAGGGAAGTGCCGACTGGGTTTCACTTCCGCGGGCGCGAGTCGTGATCTCGGCATGGCCGGCAGCCCTCCTGCGGATCACGCCAGATGCTTTGGCCGGAAAGCATGTCGTCTGCATGGCCGACAACCCTCCCTCTTTCTACCTTACCACGGAAGGATTTGCCGTTGTGTCGTCGCGAGTCGATCTGTGGGTGGCGCGCACGACAGAGGCCCTGGAGCAGTTCCAGGCGCTGGATCTCCCTGTTGTTTTGGTGCCTTACCACGTGGATGAGAGGGTTTTTCAGCCACTGGGCGACCGAGCGTCGTTGCGAAGCAGCCTTGGAATCCGGCAGGGGGGCTTTGTGATCGGTAATTTCCACCGTGACTCGGAAGGTGCCGACCTCTCGAAGCCGAAAATCCAGAAGGGGCCGGATCTCTTGCTGGAGGTTGCCAGGAGGCTTCATCGCGTGGTTCCCGGATTCACGGTTCTTCTGGCCGGGCCGCGGCGACATTGGCTCGTGGAGGCTCTGCGGCAAGAGGGAATACCGACGGTCTTTGCCGGGATAGAGCCGGGTGATCGGGATGACTATCCCCAGAACATCCTGCCGAAGGAGCGTCTCAACGAACTCTACCAAGTTCTTGATGCCGCGGTGATCAGTTCCCGATGGGAGGGCGGCCCATACACGGCACTGGAAGCTGTGCTGACAGAATGCCCCCTCTTTTCAACTCCGGTGGGAACCTCCCGCGATGTGCTGCCGGAGGAGAGACTTTTTGAAAATCCTGATTCCGGAGCGGCCGCAATTCAGGAGTTTGCCTCGAGGGGAGGTCGTGGAGGACTAGGAAACCGGGAGATCGAGCTCAGGGATAAGGTTGTCGTCTCGCACGGTACGGCTGCATTGCGTGAATCGCTCTCGGGGGCCCTACAGTCTTTCCCCAAAGGCGGGCTTTCCATCCGGGAATGTATCGGCTCACTGGCTGGACTGATCGCTTCCCGAAGGCTTGGCCTGCCTCACAAGAGGATAACGGCATTGCAAGAGGAGGTCCGCAAATTGGCCCGGAAGGAACAGCGCGGAATGCATGCTTTTTGGCCGCCCGGGGGCTCCTTGCAGAATCTCCTTGAGTGCAGTTCTGCCATCATCCGGTCCAAGGAGTCAGCTCAAGGGAACAACTTCAAAATCACGGCATGACACGCACTGCAACATCCGGATGTCATTTTCTGCCCTTGAGGGATCTGTTATGCCTCTGCAGCACAGTGCCCCTGGCTGCGGTGCAAGAATGCGTGGCACACCTGCCCTGAGAATGTTGTCGATTTCCTAAGACCCATGACTTCCCTGTTTCCATGGCGACTCACCGCCGGCCTGCGCTTCCTCGCTGACTTTCCCCGGCGAGTCGCTGCGAGACGGAGATTCCGCAGGATCAACCGGGCGACAACTTCCGGGGTCGTACTGGGACTCGGAGGCGTGCTGGACAACCGGCGCTTGATCCACGGGGGTGCCGTCAAACTGCTCCACCTGCAGGAGGCGTTCCCCTGCAGCGGAGAAAAATTCAACCTCCTTTATCTCGTGAGCAGCTCCCAGCCTGACTTCGCAGTCGATCTCGCTAGGGCCTGCCTTAGAAAAGAAATCCCCCTGGTTTGGAATCAAAACGGGGTCGGCTATCCGGCCTGGGCCGGCACCGCATCCGAGCGCCACAACGCCACCATGAGGAAGATGCGGAGCATGGCCGGCTTCGTCGTCTATCAGAGCCGCTTCTGCCGGGAATCAGCGGAACGTTTTCTGGGGCCTGAGGATGCTCCGGGAGAGGTTCTGTTGAACCCGGTGAACCTCCAGCGGTTTCAACCGGCCAAGATCCCGCTTCCATCCGGAGCAATCAGGCTCTTGGCAATGGGGACGCAGAACTACAGGGAGCGACTTTTTTCCGTGCTGGACTGCGTGAAGTGCCTGCGAGCGGGGGGCATGGAGGCGCTCCTCACCGTTGCCGGACCGCTTATTTGGAAGGATGCGAAGAGGGAAGTCGCGGAGCGCATTGACCGCCTTGGTCTTCGAGATGCCGTGACGCTACTCCCCCCCTTCACCCAGCAGGAGGCGCCCGATCTTTACCGGGCACATCATCTCCTTCTGCATCCCAAGTACCTCGACCCTTGCCCCACGGTGGTGGCCGAGGCAATGGCCTGCGGACTGCCCATCGCGGGATCGGGGAGCGGGGGTGTTCCTGAAATGACGGATTCGCTCTGCGCGGAACTGGTCAACCTGCCCCAAGTGTGGGACAAGTTGTTGACTCCAACCGGGGCGGAGCTGGCCTCAGCCGTGACGGTGCTTTGGGATCGCCAGGAGGAAGCGGGTCGGGCCGCTAGGCAGCGCGCCGAGGAACTTTTTGATGCCACGCGATGGGTGGCACGGCACCGTGAAATCTTCAGCGGAGTCCAAAGATGAACGTTCCAAAAGTCAGCGTTCTCATGACGGTGTACAATGCGGGGGCCTATCTGGAAGGGTCCCTGGCAAGCATCATGGTCCAATCGTTCGCTGATTGGGAACTGGTGGTGTTGGACGATGCCTCCACCGATGGTTCTCTCTCTGTCTTGCAGGACTGGAGCCGTCGAGATCCCAGGATCAGGGTGATTCCCAACCAGCAGAACAAAGGACAGACAGCGTGTCTGAATCAGGGACTGAGGCTCTGCCAAGGGACGTGGATCGCGCGTCAGGATGCTGATGACCTCTCCCACCCCCGTCGTCTGGAGTTGCAACTGGAGTATCTCCAGAACCATCCCGAAACAGTGCTGCTTGGCACGCAGGGAGTTCTGATCAATGAGCACAGCAGGCGGATCGGACTGCTGGATGTTCCGTGCGACGCGGCCGGAATCCTCTGGGCAGCTTCTTTTCTCAACCCCTTCCTCCACACCTCGGTAATCTTCCGCAGGGATGTCGTCGTCGCGGAATTCGATGGATACGACGAGGGATTCCGGATCGCTCAGGACTACGATCTCTGGTTGCGTCTGGCAGCGATGTACCCGACAGCAAACCTGAAATCCCGACTCGTGAGTTACCGGCATCTCGGCTCGTCCCTCTCCAAAACCGGCAGTAACACAGCATTTGCGGAGGCCTCCCTCATTTCTGCCAGGGAGGCGAAACGGGTATTCTGCAGATCCTTTGATACGCAGGAAGAGGCCTTAGTCGCTGCTTTTCGGAGAGGACTGCATGCCTCGGAAATCCCGACCTTCCATGCTCTCTGCCGGCGCTTGAAAGGAGAGTTTGTCGCCAACCATCCCGGAGAGTATGGCGGACCAGCCTCTGTGAAAACTGCCTGGAAGCTGAAAATCGCTGGCGCCGTTGCTAATGAAAGCCCCTTCCTCGCGCTCAGGGAGGTGGTCTCTGCACTCACCGCCGATCCCGTCGGCGTTTTGCGGTGGGCGAGGGAGCGGACTGCTAATTTCTGAGGATCCGGTCCAGTGCGCAGACTGCCCCCCGCGCCTGATGACGTAGTCGACGCGAGGCGGAGGATCGGTCCTCCCATGTGGATGCGAGTAGTGGAAGTTCCACGCCAAGCAGCTTGATCCAGCGGTTGCAGATCGCTTCCGCGGAAAACTCCGCAGCCATTCTGTTTCCCTGCCCGAAAAGCTCCAGGCGTCTTTCCGGGGAGTGTTTCAGCATGCTAAGGCAATCAAGCACCTCCTGCGGACTGGAGGCCCTCAGGTAGTTGGTTCCCGGCGTGCCATCCCCGGCATAAGCGGAGTCCATTCCTCCCACAAAGGGCACTCCTGCCAACCATGCATTGTAAAGTTTGGTTGCCGGTTTGTGCAGTAGCCGCGCGGCTGAAAAACAGCGCACGGCAAGCACTGCGTCTGCATCGCTGTAATCATGCCAGCGATCGGAGGCCCGGATTTCAAGTTTCGCTCCCGTGGCTTTCTGGAGTTCTCTCCTCCATTCAGGTGACGAGAGTTCGGTGGCCAGGTTGGATGAGTCACCATAGAAGCAGATTCTCTCAAAGAGGTCACCTCGCGAGGCGTCACGAGGAACAAGTCCGGGGTTCGGCCAGTGAGGCATGAAGACCGCACCGGGAAGTCGCCGCGCATGGACGGAATTTTGCACAATCTGGAGTTGTGCTCCTGGATGGGGGAGGCCATCGGCCACCACCCCCGCCACAAAGAGTCTCCCGGGAGCCCGGAACTTTTTGGGAAGGAATCCCGTGAGCGTCACCAGGATTCCCTCCTTGGGAATCTGATGCACGAGTCGGATTTCAAAGCCGACTTTCCGCAGTCTCAGCCAGGTCTGGTAAAGCCACGCTTGGGCAGTGGCGCTTTTTCCTCTCTGTTCGAGAACCGCAGCAGAGTCTTTCTCCCAAGCCAGTTGTCTTTCTGTGCTCGGCATACAGGCTTCAGGCAGATAAATAAAAACCTCCATGATCACAGGAGAGAGTAAATGAGCGGAGGCATCCTGCAAGATTGGGGGGCTAACTCCGGCAATCTTCACAGCCGGTTGATTCTTGTCTCCTACCGTATCGCACAAAAACTTCACAGCCTTCCGCGGGGTGCGCGGTGGGTGGGGATTCCCTACCTCGGGCTCTACCAGTTGATCACCATCTGGCTGATGGGGATCGACCTTAACTACAAGGCATCGATCGGCCCCGGATTGAGACTCCATCACCCGATCGCGCTCGTGATCCATGAGGCGGTAATCCTGGGCCGAGATTGTATTTTACGCCAAAGCACGACGATCGGTATGCGCCGGGCCGCATCCGACTGTCCGGTGATCGGTGACCGTGTGAATATCGGCAGTAACAGCGTGCTGATCGGGGCGATCACAATCGGAGATGACGCGGTTATCGGCGCCGGTAGCGTCGTCCTTCATGATGTCGCGGCGGGGGATGCCGTGGCGGGGAATCCTGCGCGTTCCATCCGCCCAACCTCGTGAAATTTCTCTTTCTCTCATGCGGTGCCCATCTGGCATTGGACCCCGCCGCGACGCGCGTCGCCGGTGGTGCTGAATTGCAGGTTGCCTTGCTGGCCCGCGAACTGGTGGCGCGTGGGCATGAGGCGGTGCTGCTCGGAGCTGACACCGGTCAACTCGATGGAATTTCCTGGGAAGGCATCAAGGTGAGGAACGGGGGGAACTTTGAAACAGGGGGTATCGGCGACACGCTGCGTGCCTGGCCGCGAATTCATCAAATTCTGAGTCAGGAGCATCCCAACGTGGTGGTGATTTACGGCTGGACGACCCTGCTTTACTTACTGGCTTGGTGGCGGAGGATTATTCCATTCCGCTTGGTCTTTGTCTGTGCCTTGGACGCGGAGATCGACGGCGATTTTCGGCGCAAGAATCCCCTGCGCGGGTTTCTGTTCGAGCGGGGTATGCGCGAATCAGACACACGATTTTCCATCACTGCCGATCAGGCTACCTTGTTTCACAAAAAGGGAATGGAGTGCACCGTGACCAGGCTTCTCATCCAGGGCAAGGCAACGCCTGTTCATCCTGATAAGTCGGTCGATCTTCTCTGGGTGGCAAGGTGTGATGCCGTGAAGCGACCGGAACTCTTCATTGAACTCGCCAGGCGCTTTCCCAACTCAAGCTGTCGCATGGTGTGTTCCCCTCACGACCGTCCGCTCTGGAGCAGGATTAGGGAGCAGGCCGGGGGGCTTTCCAATGTGGAATTTCTGGAAACCGTCCCTTATCAGGAGATTCAAAGGCATTTTGATGCGGCCCGAATCTTTGTGAACACCTCTTCCCACGAGGGGGTGCCGAACACATTCATCCACTCGGGTTTGGGTCGCACCGCCATTGCTTCGCTGGAAATCGATCCTGATTCCATGTTCTTCCAGTTTGCGGCGGGTGCTCAGGCTCACGGGGACTTCGAAGAGCTCGTCGAGAAAATCGGGGTGCTTTTATCCGATCAGGAAAAGCTACGCTTTGCGGGAGCAGAAAGCGCCCGTTATGTCGGGGAGTGGCATAACAATGCCCGGAATGTCGGGGTTTTTCTGGAGGGATTGCGGCGATGACCCGAGTCCTTCATGTCATCGATAGTCTCGATCTGGGCGGGGCCCAGACTCTTTTGCTGGATCTTTGCCGGCATGCTGACAGATCACGCTTTGAGGTCGAGGTGGCCTGTATGCACGGACCGGGCGTCTTCGCTGTGGAGTTTGAGAAAGCAGGCATCCCTGTCCACGTGCTCTCGCCATCAACATGGCTCCCGAAGTACATCCCGAACTTCCTGAAGCTGATTGCACGCAGAGATCCCGACATCATCCATTTTCATCTTTTCGGATCCAACTTTGTGGCCAAACCGCTGGCCGCTTTGGTCGGTAAACGCGTGCTCATTGTCCACGATCACACCAATGCCGAAAGCCGCCTTAATAGCACCTTTCTTCTGGTGGCCGACACGTTGACCAATAGGTTATCCACCCGGGTGATCGCCGTTGCGGAGAGCGTCCGAAAGCTTCTTATTGAGAGGGAGGGGCTTTGCGATGATCGGGTGATCACGCTCCCAAACGGCATTGATGCGGAGATGTTTTTCCCCGCGACCTTGGAGCAAAGGAAGGCTGCCCGTGCTTCCTTGCAACTTCCGGAAGATGCCTTTGTGGTCGGCGGAGTCGGTCGGTTGGCGGAGGTTAAAAACCCGCAGGTCTTTTTGGAGGCAGCTGCCACGTTTTTGAAGCTTCATCCTCAAGCGGTATTTGTGTTTGCCGGGACTGGGCCCTTGGAGGGCGGGCTTCGTGAGTTGGCTGTATCCTTAGGAATCACTGATTCCATCTATTTTCTGGGGCATGTTTCGGACCGTGTTGAACTCTATAGGGCCTTGGATGTGCTGCTCATTACCTCTGATTCTGAGGGCACTCCGATGACGCTCCTAGAGGCCATGGCATGTGGGTTGTCAGTGGTTTCCTCCTCAGTCGGGGGGATCCCAGATGTGGTAAAAAATGAGATCGATGCTCTTTTGGTTCCTGCGCGCGATGTGCAGGGGTTTGTTTCGGCACTGGAGAGGATAATTACCGAGAAGAAGTTTGCTCGGAGGCTTGGGGTCAATGCCCGGGCCACGATCCTGAAAGGGTATGAGATCCGAGGGCTTGTGAGGCGCATCGAGGTGCTCTACGAGGCTGTTCTTGAAGAGCAGTAGTGAGTATTTCTGAAGCCCGTCGGTTTTCTCACTGGATCAGCTTCGTGCAACCAGTGCATTCTTACGCATGATCGTTTGGCTAACAGGATTATCAGGCGCAGGGAAATCAACCCTTGCGGAGGGGCTTTCGGAACAACTTCGAAGTGAGGGGCTTCATCCTCTGATGATCGATGGGGATGGCCTGCGCGAGGAGTTGTGCAGGGACCTTGGCTTTTCTGCAGAGGACCGTATGGAGAATATTCGCAGGGCCGGCGCGATTGCCCTTCTGGCCGCACGTTCGGGGGTCATGAGTATTTGCTCTCTGATTTCTCCGCTACGTAGCGAGCGCGAAGCGATCCGATCCCTGTGTGCGAAGCGAGGAGTGCCATTTCTGGAGGTCTATGTCAGCACGCCCCTTTCCACCTGTGAGCACCGCGACCCCAAGGGCCTCTACAAGAAAGCGAGGGCTGGTATGATACCTCAGTTTACCGGAATTGATTCCCCCTACGAGCCGCCATTGAATCCTGAGATCGAGGTCCCAACCCAGCAATTCTCGGTGGGTGAGGCGGTCACTCTGCTGAAAGCCTCATTGGATGAATTCAGGAAAAAATCCTGAATTATCTCCTAGCATATCAGTCGCCTAGTGATGTTTGATCTGAAGCTTATGCGTTTTTTACTCACCTCAATCGTATGCTTTTTGCCGTTCCTCTACACGGCCTGCAGTTCCATTGAGTATAACTCCACCAATAGCCCCAAGATGGTCGTGGTGGTGGATCGCACTCCTTTCTACCACAATGGGCCAGCTCAGGGTAATGGTCCTGACCACTCGCTCGTGAAGGGAGACGAGGTAGAGGTGCTACGTAAGGAGTTGGGATTCAGTTTTGTGCGCATCTACGATGGGGAGAACGGCTACATAGCCAATGAGTCGATCAGGCCTGCACCTCCCTCCACGGCTCAGACTGTTCAGAAGTCCCAGCCCCAAGAACCCGCCGTTGCTGCAAAGCCGACCTTCCGTTATTGAAGCGGTTCCCTTGAGTAGGGCAGGTTCGATTTTAAGCAGCCCTGACTGCACCCAATTTTGAGAGGGGTTCTTCGTTTCTGAGGCTGTGCCTAGCTCTGGGCATTCGATTGATAACACTTCCTCTCGGAAGCAGTGGCGCCGCTACGGGGCTACCTTCGGTAGTCTTATGCGCCCGTACCCACGCGCTTGGTTTGCGCCATTCGACTCCCCCCCACTTTCAGGTCTCAAGTTTCATCTTTCTTCCTAGCTCTCGTCGCTCCACTATACACCCTCGATTCACTACCCCTAGGCTACCTTTCAGGGCCACCTGTAAGAGATTCATCCAGGTTGGTCATTTCTTTCCAGCGGGCTTTGAAGCTGCGGTCGTAGCGCTGGTCTTGCCATTCGCTCATCTGGCGGCGAAGCGTGATCACGCGCTCCAGGACTTGCCAGATCCCGGCGAGGCTTTCCCTCAGGAAGCGGAGCCCGGCCGGATCCCTGTCCCAGAGGATGGCATAGGACTGCATGAAGTCCTGGGCGTAGCCGATCTCGGAACGATCGTTGGGATGCCAGATCTCGGCCGGCGGCGTGGGGAGGTCCAGCAGCAGGGGGGCGATGTACAGGTTCTTAAGCATGGCTGCCTGGTAGGCCTCCTGAGCGGCAGTTTCATTGCCAGATCGCCAGAGAGCCAGTCCCTTACCAAACAGGAGGGCCGGTTCGCAGTAGTCATCGGGGTAGTTGAGATCGTACTCAGCGAGTGATTTCAGCGCCTTGGGGTCATCATCACCGAGGAGGTGCACGAGCGGAATCAGGAAGCGGACGCCCTGATTGTCGCTGGGATTAAGGCTGAGTAGGCGCTGGAGATCCTTGGCCGTTTCAGAAAAGCGTCCCTGATGCCACTCAGTCATTGCTCGCCCGTAAAGGGCACGAAGGTAGGGGCGTGTCTCAGTGTCAACCCACCACTCGGGAGTCTCGCCCCGCCATCTTCGCTCTTCTCGCTCCACCACTTCCTGATAGCCCCTGCGGCACTCGCTCCAGCGTGCGGCCTGATAGTCGGAATCCGCAAGCTCCACCCTCGCCACGGAGCATTCTGCATCCTGCTCGATCGCCTTGCGGAGATGTGCTGCTTTTTTACCTGGAGAACGAAGCCGGCGCGAAGTGGCGACGAGGCCCAGTGCAACGGCGCTGGGTGAATGAAAGCCCTCTCCCTGTAGCCTCTGCGAAAGTTTGCGGGCGACTTGCAGCAGTTCGCCCGGCTTGGAGGAGGGGAAGGCCCCGAAGGCAATCTCAATCTTGCAATCCAGCGCAAAGCTGCGCCATGCCTCGGTATCCCAGTCGTCGCTCTCAGCAATGGTGAGGCGGTCGGGCGTGCCGTGCTCATCAAAGAGTCGTCCCAAAAGTTGCTCGGCACGTGGTTGATCCAGTTCTTCCAGAATCTCCGGTGCGCAGATCGGCTTTCCCGCCGCAGTGGTGACGAGCAGGCAGGTCGGCAGGTAGTATTCCCTATAGGAATCTGAGGACTCCACCTCCCCGCTTATGGCGGATGCGGCGGAAACTTTAGGAACCGGTTCTTCCAGATCGAGCCAGAGAAGCCGCCAGCTGTTGAGGGAGGTGTCGAGGGGTTGTATCACGGCAGGTCGATCTTAAGCGTCTGCCTGCGGCCGAAGCGGTCCGTGAAATGGAGTTCTCCATGCTCGATGGCGTACTCATGCACGAGCTTCGTTACTTTCACGTCAAAGCAGCAGTACTCCGCGATCTCCATCATCTTACCCTCGCGCCACCAGCGGATGGCATCAAGGCCCTCGGCGATCTTTCCAACGCCAAGAGTGGCTTGGGCGATAGAGTCAAGGGAGAGTCGGTGACCGGCCGCCTTCTCAACCACTTCCAAGAGATCAAGCGTGGGCAGATGGTGAGGCAGATCCAGAATGGTGTAACCCATGAGGACTTCGTAATCGAAGCGGCGGTTATTGTACCCGACGACGAGATCCGCGCGCCCGAGTAGGTCGATGAGATCGCCGATGCGTTTCTCGGTGAAGATTTCGTAAGTCTGCGTCGCCGAACTGAAGGTGACCCCAACGGAGACACCCATATCGGCTTTCTTGTCCCAGCCTCCCACGTCGTTCGCGGTGCGCTGGGTCTCCAGATCGAAGTAGACGATGTTTTTAGGGGTGGACACGGGTTGGAGATGCTAGCGCATCCGGGTGAAAAGTTAAAAGGTTACAAAGTAGAGAGTGAACCAAGTCGCTGGGAAGCGACGCGGTAGATCCCGCGCATGCGGGACCCTGAAGGGGCGGCACGGCTTGCCGGGCGGCAAGTGCCGTCAAAAGTTAAAAGGTTAGAGCGGTTTCAACTGATTCATGGCCACAAGAAGCACAGAATGTACAGCAATTGTGAGTGCTATCGAGCGCATCCTATAAGAATTAAGTCATGGTCGGGGGCAACTTCTGCTTTTGTGGTTGCTTACCCGGCCGTTGCTTTGCATCCGTTACGGCTTGTGTCTCTTATGGCTACACCTTTTCTTAACCAGTTATGGAAGGTTTCAAAAGGGTGCAGAACAACCCCAGGAAGTCTTTCAGAACCTTGCAACCCTTTTAACACTTCACTTTTTAACCATCTCCACGAACATTTCCCTTGGCATACAGAGTAAAAATCATTACTAACTTTGACCTTTATGGCTAAAGAAGAAGCAATTACTACCGATGGCGTTGTCGTCGAGGTCCTCCCTGGCACGATGTTTCGTGTCGAACTCGGCAACGGTCACGTGGTGTTGGCCCATATTTCAGGCAAAATGCGCAAGCATTTCATCCGAATTGTACCGGGTGACAAGGTGACGGTTGAGATGTCCCCTTACGACCTGACCAAGGCACGCATCACTTTCCGTACCGCTTGATCAGCTCAAACCGAAAACTAAAAAACACCAAAAAACATTACATATGACCATCCCTGATTCCCTAACATTGAAGAAGGCTATGAAGATCGCCTCCAAGATCGAGCGTCTTCAGCAGAAGTTGCACGAACTTCTCGGCGCGACCCTTGAGCTTCCTCCCGCCACCGTGACCATGACTACCCAGCTTCTGGAAGTTGCCAAGACACCTCGCCGTCGCGGACGCCCTCCGGGTTCCGGAAAGAAACTCGCTTTGGATGGTTCACGCAGTCCTTCCAAGCTTGCCGGCCGCCCACGTCCCGCCTCTCCCTCCGGCCCTCTTGCCCCTGCCGTCGTCAAGGTGCTCGAGCGCTATGGCCGCCCTATGAAGGTCAACGAGATCCTCATCGGTCTCGAGCATGACAACTACATCTGGACCGCCAAGAACCCGCGCCAGACTCTCTACGTGCGCATCGGAAAGCTGGCCGGCGTTCGCAAGTCCGAAGAGGGGCTCTACGTTGCAGAAGGTGTTGCCTCCACAGGTATCGTTCCTGAGGTTGTCTCATCTTTTACGGCCCCAGCATCGGAGCCTTCGGCAGCGTTTGGATCAGCGGTGGCGCCCGAGGCTCATTCCTCGCACGCCGCTCCCTCTGAGCCTGCCTCCTTCTAAATTCTCTGGGTCGGTCACGAGTACCTCGATGGTAACATGACCGCTCGGATTTCTTCTCCGAACCTCGCTTCCCTCTTTGCGGAGGCGGGGGATCGGTGGGGGGATTCCCCTGCCTTTTCCTCCCGTCGACCTGACGGGACTTTTTATTCCGTTAGCTACCGTGTCTGGCGTGACCGCTCGCTTGCTCTTGCCGTGGCGCTGACTGAGCTGGGGGTTGAAGCTCGCGCCCATGTTGCGATCCTCTCGGACAACCGCTTCGAGTGGATCCTTGCGGATGCCGCCATCCAGTTCTGCGGGGCAGCCGATGTGCCGCGGGCAGCCGATGTGACTGGCGAGGAGATCGCCTACATCCTCGCCCACGCTGATGTGGAGGCGGCCTTTGTCGAGAATGCAGCCGTGATGAAAAGGGTGCTCTTGGTACGAGACCGACTCCCGAGGCTGCGTCACCTGATTCTCATGGAGAGAGATGGGGCAGAAGCATCCGAATTCCCGAACCGTGATGATGCGCACGGGATCGCGGTCCATCACTTGCGCGATCTTGAGATTCGAGGTGAGGAACTCCGCATTGAGGGGGATCATCAGGTGGAGGATCGTATCGCCTCGGTGCAGCCGGAGGATCTCTTCACGATCATCTACACATCAGGAACGACCGGTACGCCGAAGGGGGTCCAACTGACCCACTCGGCGATGGCCTCGCAGATTCGGAACCTCCCCTTTGAGTTGACTCCGGCAGACAGGGCTCTTTCGATCCTTCCAATTTGGCACAGCTACGAGCGGGTCTTTGAGGTGATCTCCATCGCGTGCGGTGTGGATACCTATTACACTTCGTTGCGCCATCTCGGAGATGATCTCCGCTCTGTCGGGCCGACGATCATGGTCTCGGCTCCGCGGCTCTGGGAGGGATTGCACCAGCGGATTCTCTCCCGCGTGGAGAAGGCTCCGTTGCTCCGACGATTGCTCTTTCATACTGCTCGACTGACAGCGCACGGGGTGAGGCGAACCCGATCGTTTTATAGTGGGCAGGAGATTGATCTACATGGAAGGGGAAAGGCTCACTCAGCTCTTCTGGCCATCCGTCACGCCGTGGTCTGGGTCCTTTGCATTCTTCCCTCACTCCTGCTGGATCGACTCGTGCTGGCCAAACTGCGCGCCGTGGTGGGAGGACGATTCCGGGGAACGATTTCGGGTGGGGGGGCGCTGCCTCCTCATGTCGATGCCTTCTTCAATGACATCGGTATTCCAGTCCTTGAGGGCTACGGGCTAACGGAAAGTTGTCCCGTCCTTGCGGTACGCACCTGGAGTCGCCTTGTGATCGGGACGGTAGGTCCTGCCTTCCCTGACACGGAGTTGCGCATCGTCGATCCCCTGACCGGAGCGATCCTCTATCCGGATCCAACCTTCCCATATCTAGGGCGTGGTCGACGCGGTGAGATCCATGCCAAAGGCCCCCAGATCATGAAGGGATACTACAAGGATCCCGAGGGAACGGCCCGCGTCCTTCGTGACGGATGGCTCGCCACCGGCGACCTTGGGATCATGACCTTCAATGACTGCCTTAAGATTGTCGGCCGCTGCAAGGAGACGATCGTTCTGCTGGGCGGGGAGAATGTGGAACCGCTCCCGATCGAGTCGTGCCTACTGCGCTCGCCGCTGATCGACCAGTGCATGGTCGTCGGGCAGGATCAGAAGCATCTCGGAGTGCTGATTGTTCCCTCGCTCGAGGGTTTTGCTTCTGCGGGGATTACTGCTTCCGATCTTTCCTCCTTGAAGGGCCGGCCTGAGGCCGATGCCTTGCTGCGCGGTGAGATCCGCCAGATGGTTGGGGCTGCTGCTGGCTTCAAACCGTTTGAGAGGATTGTCGCAGTCAAATTACTGGAGAAGACCTTTGAGGTGGGGGAAGAGCTGACCATGACCTTCAAGCTCAAACGCCATGTCATCGCCGAGAAATACGACAAGGTGATTCAGGTGATGTTTGCAGGGTAGCCGCATGGGGGGCTGGAGTAGGTTCTTGGGTGAGTGATCGCCCGAATCATCTCCCAAAAAACTTTCGTCCATTGCCTTTCAGCTACTTCAGCTACATCACCTACTACTTGTCACCAAAGGCTCAACACCGCATAATTCGGGGAGATATGCAGATTTACATCGACGGCACTTTTTACCCTGAGTCCGAGGCCAAGATCTCGGTATTCGACCATGGCCTTCTCTACGGAGACGGTGTCTTCGAGGGCATACGCTTTTACAATGGCAAGGTCTTCCGTTTGGAGGAGCACATCGAGCGCCTCTACAAGTCGGCCGCAGCGATCTTTATGGTCATCCCCCTCGATCGGGCCGCGATGACGGAGGCTCTCCTCGAGACGATCCGCCGCAATGAGCTGAAGGATGGGTACATCCGTCTTGTGGTGACGCGAGGCAAAGGAAATCTGGGCCTCAGTCCGGAGCATTGTCCAATGCCGACGGTTATTATTATCGCCGCCAAGATCACGCTCTATCCCGCCGAGAGCTATGAGAAGGGTCTTAAGGTCGTTACCTGCTCGACCCGACGCATTGCCCATGGAGCGCTTAGCCCGATGGTGAAATCGCTGAACTATCTCAACAACATCATGGCGAAGATCGAGGCCACCCATGCCGGTGCCGGCGAAGGACTAATGCTCAATGAGCAGGGGCTCGTGGCCGAGTGCACTGGGGACAATATCTTCCTAGTGAGTGATGGTCTTATCACCACGCCTCCGATCTCTTCGGGTGCCTTGGCCGGAGTCACTCGTGCTGTAGCCATCCAAATCGCGGATGAGTTCGGGCTTGAGGTCGCCGAGCCCCAGATGACTCGCTACGACATCTATACGGCCGATGAGTGCTTCCTGACGGGAACCGCCGCCGAGATCATACCTGCCGTGGAGCTCGACAAGCGCCCGATCGGCGATGGCAAGCCCGGCCCGGTGACGAAAAGACTGATCGCCAGATTCCGTGAGTTGACACAGTCGGAGGGTACGCCGATCTATTAGTACTACAACCAACCGCACACCCTATGTTCTGCGATGTCTGCAAATCCAAGGAGGCGACTGTCTTTCTGACGCAGATCGTGGAGGGGAAGATGCAGAAGGTGAACCTCTGCGAGGGGTGCTCGAAGGAGAAGGGTGTGAATGACCCGACGGGGTTCGCCCTTGCGGATCTGCTGCTAGGGCTTGGTGCCGCACAGGAAATCGAGAAAAATCCCGCAGGAGTGCGTTGCCCAGTGTGTGGTTTCTCCCAGGCTGATTTTAAGAAGACAGGGCGCTTGGGATGCAGTGCCTGCTATGACGCCTTTGCTGAGGGGCTCTCCGGGATGCTAAAGAATATGCACCGCGGAAGCGTCCACAGCGGCAAGGTCCCCGCAAAGCTCGCCGTGTCTCGGCGCCGCAATCAGGAACTCACCGTGCTCCAAGCCAGTCTAGAGAAAGCGGTGCAGGAAGAGCACTTCGAGGATGCGGCAACGCTTCGGGACAAGATCCGTATTCTGGAACTGGAGTCGGAGAGGGAAATATCAAGAGAAGAGGGGGCTTCTCCCCAGGTGAATCGTGTTGTCACGCTCGCTGAATCGCTCCCCGCTTCCGAGGGTTCGGTCTCCGCCCCTAAGCCCCGTAAAAAGCCGTGAAGCTCTCTCGCATCATCGCCAATACGGGTGAGTGGCTCAGCGGCTCCGGTCCGAATGATCAGATTGTGGTTAGCAGCCGTGTGCGTCTTGCTCGCAACCTGAAGGGGAAGCCATTCCCTGGATGGGCCAAGAAGGCAGAGAGGGTTGCCGTGCTGGAGGAGATCCGTGGCGCCGTGGAGCAACTGCCCGAGATGAGGGAATCCTTCTCCGAAAAGCTCGAGGATCTCTCCCCCTTGGAAAAGCAGGTGCTCGTCGAGCGCCATCTCATCAGCCGCGAGCATGCAGCCAAGGGGGCGGGAAGCGCTGTGGTGATGAACACGGCCCAGACGCTCAGCTTCATGATCAACGAGGAGGATCACCTCCGCATGCAGGCGATCCGTGCCGGACTACAACTGGACGAGGTCTTTGCGATGATCAACCAGACCGACACGGAGCTGGAGGACTCGCTCGATTTCGCCTTTCACAATGAACTTGGCTATCTCACCGCCTGCCCGACGAATGTGGGCACGGGGATGAGGGCGAGTGCGATGCTTCACTTGCCGGGTCTTGTCATGTCGGAGCAGGTGAATAAAATCATCAATTCGGTGAACAAGATTGGTCTCGCCGTCCGCGGACTCCACGGGGAGGGAACCGAGGCGATGGGTAATCTTTTTCAGGTCTCCAATCAGACCACACTTGGGGAGGCTGAGGAGGAGATCATCGGTCGCCTCAACAAAGTCATCCACCAGATCCTGGAGCATGAGCAGAATGCCCGACAGATTCTGCTCCAGCAGCGTGCCGAGACCCTGCTCGATCAGATTGGACGCGCCTACGGCATCCTCTGCCACGCCCACTCCATCACCTCCAAGGAGGCCCTGAACCTGCTTTCCTTCATCAAAATGGGAGTCGATCTCGGTCTTTTCCCCTCCGAGAGCAGGTTGCAGGTGGACGAGCTCTTTATCGAGACCCAGCCGGCCCACCTCCAAAAAGGACTCCAAGCAGTAAAACTCGGCTCTGAGGAACGCGATTCCTTGCGCGCGGCACTAATCCGAGCAAAGTTGAAACAGATGCAGGAGCCGGAAATCGGCAAGATCCCGACCACGTCTCCACCTTCCAACACGACACCCAGCGAGCAATCATGATGAATAACTTCACACCGCGCGCGCAGCAGGTCTTAGCCCTGTCCCGCAAGGAGGCCGATCGCTTCAATCACAATTATGTCGGCACGGAACATCTGCTGCTCGGACTTATCAAACTGGGTCAGGGAGTAGCCGTGAATGTCCTTCAGAAGATGGGTCTCGATCTGGAAACTGTCCGCCAAGAAGTGGAGAAACAGGTCGGCTCCGGTCAGGAGAACAAGATGTCGGGGAATATCCCCTACACGCCGCGCGTGAAGAAGGTGCTAGCCCTCGCAGGAAAGGAGGCAAAGGCACTCCAGCATTCCTACGTCGGCACCGAGCACATCTTGCTCGGACTGCTTCGCGAGGGTGAGGGTGTCGCCGCACAGGTCCTCAAGAATCTCGAAGTCGATCTCGACCGCACACGGAACGAAGTCCTCAAGGAACTCGACCCGAACTTCACTCCGTCCGACGAGGACGAAGAGGGTGTCGAAAGCGAAGAGGGAGAAGAGGCCGAAGGGGTTGCCTCGGGCGGTTCCTCAACAGGTCGCAAGGAGGCAAAGACTCCTGCCTTGAAGGCCTTCGGACGTGACCTCACGGAAAGCGCCCGAAAAGGGGAACTTGATCCCGTCATTGGACGCTCAGAGGAGATCGAGCGCGTCATCCAGATCCTTTGCCGCCGGAGCAAGAACAACCCTGTCCTCATCGGAGAGGCGGGTGTGGGTAAGACAGCGATCGCCGAAGGACTTGCCCAGGAGATTGTCTCTGGAAACGTTCCAGAGCTGCTGGTCGACAAGCGCGTCATCACGCTCGACCTCGCGCTCATGGTCGCCGGCACCAAGTATCGCGGTCAGTTCGAGGAGCGCATCAAGGCGGTCATGGACGAGATCCGTAAGAACAAGAACATCATCCTCTTCATCGACGAGTTGCACACCATTGTCGGTGCAGGTTCGGCGGAGGGTGCCATGGACGCCTCCAACATCATCAAGCCAGCCCTCAGTCGTGGCGAACTCCAGTGCATCGGGGCCACGACCCTGAACGAGTACCGCAAGCACATCGAGAAGGACTCCGCCCTAGAGCGTCGCTTCCAGTCGGTGAAAGTCGAGGCGCCCTCTGTCGAGGACACTATTCTGATCCTCAAGGGACTCCGCCCTAAGTACGAGGCTCACCACAAGGCCGTTATCACCGATGCCGCTCTGGAGGCCGCAGCCAAACTCTCCGATAGGTACCTCACGGGCCGGTTCCTGCCCGACAAGGCGATCGATATCATGGATGAGGCTGGCTCCCGTGCCCGTATCGGAGCGATGACGCGTCCTCCCTCCACAAAGGATCTTGAGGCCGAAATCGACCGGATCCGCGGCGAGAAAGAGGCGGCTATCAAGGCTCAGGATTTTGAGAAGGCGGCATCCCTCCGTGACACCGAGAAGAAGGCCAAGGAGGATCTCGAGACGGCGCTTGCAGCTTGGAGGAAGGATCGTGACGAGAGGGAAGTGATCGTCGGTGAGGATGAGATCATGCACGTCCTCTCCAAGTGGACAGGCGTACCTCTCACCCGCATGGAGAAGAAGGAGACCGAGAAGCTTCTTGCCATGGAGGAGGACCTCAAGAAGCGCGTCATCGGCCAAGATGAAGCGGTCACCGCCATCAGCAAGGCTCTCCGCCGCTCGCGTGCTGATCTCAAGGATCCACGACGTCCGATCGGCTCCTTTGTCTTCCTAGGTCCAACAGGCGTTGGAAAGACCTTCCTTGCCCGCTCGCTGGCTGAATTTATGTTTGGCGATCCCGACGCGATCATCCAGATCGACATGTCGGAGTACATGGAGAAGTTCACCTCCTCCCGTCTCATCGGCTCACCTCCGGGCTACGTTGGACATGAAGAGGGTGGGCAGCTTTCCGAGGCTGTTCGGAGGCGTCCTTATTCCGTGGTGCTCTTTGACGAGATCGAGAAGGCGCATCCGGATGTCATGCACCTCCTGCTCCAGATCCTTGAAGAGGGGACTGTGACTGACAGCCTGGGGCGCAAGATTGATTTTCGAAACACAATCATCATCCTGACGTCGAACGTCGGTGCCGAGTTGATCAAGAAGCAGACGACGCTCGGCTTTGGAGCTCCCAAGCACGATGAAGGCTACGACACTATGCAGTCCAAGATTCTCGAGGAGACAAAGAGGGTCTTCAAGCCGGAGTTCTTGAACCGCTTGGATGACATCATTGTCTTCCACACCCTTTCCAAGGAAATGCTCACCCGCATCGTGGATTTGGAAGTGGCCAAGGTCATTGCACGCATCAAGCAACGTGACATCACACTGACGTTGGATCTTCCTGCCCATGAGTTGCTTATCGAAAAGGGGTACGATCCCGCGTACGGTGCACGTCCGATGCGTCGCGCTGTGGAACGCTACCTCGAAGATCCAATGGCCGAGGAGATTCTGCGTGGCACATTCAAGGCAGGCGATCAGATTCAGGTGACCCGTGATGGCGAGAAGCTCTCCTTCAAGGTGACTGGTGGGACGCCGCCAGCCAAGGCGAAGAAGGCCAAAGGGTAAAGAGATCAGGGCGATTTCCTTCCCTCCTCTTTTCCGCATCAACTCAGCCTTCTAGGGGCCGACTGGCGAATGGCAATGACTTCAGTAGTGGGTTCGAATCCCGAGCGATCGCATCTGGAGAGGCCAGTCTCTGAGTACATCCGATCGGGGCCTCCGCCATTACGTATTGATCAGAGCGTGGGAGATGCGCTGGCTTCGATCCGCGCCACAGGTCTTGAGGAGCGCATCTTCTACTTCTACGTGGTCGATGCGGAGGGGCATCTCTCCGGTGTGGTTCCAGCACGCAAGTTGCTCACTGAACAGCTCAATCGTATGATTGGTGAGGTGATGATGAAGAGGGTGCTTTCACTTCCGCAAACCGCCACGCTCATGGAGGCGTGTGAATGCTTCATCATGCATAAATTCCTCGCCATCCCTGTGGTCGATGGGAAGAAGCGCCTTCAAGGGATCATTGACGTGGGACTCTTCACTGATGAGGTGATGGAGCTCGGAACTGGTGGAAATAACGACCAGATCTTTCAGACGATTGGTATTCATATCCAGGAACTGCAGCATGCTTCGCCTCTGAAGGCCTTTGGCATCCGCTTCCCTTGGCTTGCCGCTACCGTTTCAGGAGGGATCCTCTGCGCAGTGATGGCTGGAGCATTTGCCAAGACCTTGCAGGAAAAGGTGGTGCTAGCCGTCTTCATGGCCCTCGTCCTTGGACTCGGGGAGGCAGTTGCTGCGCAGTCACTGGCTCTGACCGTTCAGTCTTTGCCGGCTACGCGGATCCGTTGGCGGTGGCTGCGTGTGAGACTCCACCGTGAAGCCGAGACCTCCTTATTGCTAGGGATACTAGCGGGATTGGCGGTTGCTTTGATGGTCGGTATTTTTTCCCATGATCTCACCTCGGCACTCTCCATTGGAGGAAGCGTCATCATCTCGATCCTGGTTGCTGGTCTGACAGGAGTGTTAGTTCCCTCCCTCCTGCGTCAGGTGCGCTGGGATCCAAAGATTGCGGCTGGTCCGATTACTCTGGCGGCGGCTGACCTCTTTACGGTCTCTTGTTACCTCATCACGGCCAGGGTGTTGATGGGGTAGGGAAGACAGGGGGTAGGGGACTTAAAAAACTTGAAACCTGAAAGCTGAAACTTGAATTCAGGCGGGGCACAGGTCAGGAGATAGGGAATGGGGAATGTGGAATGGGGGGGGCTGAAACTAACTCCTGAGGGGGTGTGTGTAGGATAATCCAGCTTGCGCCTTGGTGTGCTGACAATGAAATGAAGGAAATTTCTCGAGCAGCCGTTGCGACTGCGCGAGAACATTCAATCTTCCCTGACACCTTGGATTGTTAAACGGCGAACGATAGGATGCTCCAGAGGGATAAAAGTGGACGGGGCATTAGTTTATCAAAAAAAGCAGGGTTATTTGATCTTGTGCATATAAATGTTTTTGTGGTTATATGCGTCTATGCGTACCACGTTGGACCTCCCAGATGACTTGGCAACGGAGATCAAAATCCTCGCTGCCCAAGAGCGGCGTACTCTGAAGGAGCTCATTGGTGAACTTCTGCGGGGAGGAATAAGGGCCCGTCAAGGGGTAGTGAGGGCAACGCCCTTGCCCCCAGTGCATCAATCACGACGCCGGATCAGCGATGCGTGGCTCTCAGGGATCCGCAGGGAGGGGGGACGGTGATCGTTGTCGATGCCTCCGTGGTGGCCTACCTTCTGATCGAGGGTGAACTGACCGATGTGGTCAGGGAGTTGTATCGAGTCGATTCAGACTGGGTGACACCTCCGATCCTCAATCATGAGATTTTATCCATTCTGGCTGCTGTCGGGACGGAGGAGCAATCCTCTCACTCGGTGGAGGTCATTTGGCGTGATGTGAGGGCCTTGCTTGGATCCCGACAACAGGTTCCAGATCCTGTAAATTCCCTTCGCTTGGCTGTTGAACTTGGGATCTCTGGTTTTGATGCCCAGTACCTCTCTCTTGCTCAACAGTTGCACCTGCCACTGATCACGGGGGATGCTCGTTTGATCGATGCGACGAGGAGAAGGGCAGGGTCGCCGATAGCGCCGGTTCTGAGCCCTAGCGACTACCTCCGGGCACGCGCTGGAAGCTGAGTTCTACCAAAGAAGAACGCGACAATGAACAGCCCCCCGGCTACTCCGGGTCGCGTCATGTAACGCAAGCATCACGAACAAAAGAAAACCAAAAGAAGTCCTCAATGGCAAGCAAAAGTAATACAAAAAGATAACGATAGAATCCTATACGTTGCTTACTATGTTACAACAAGCGACTGAGTTGAGGCACTATGTTCCAAGCCGCAGCTGGAGCCTACGTCCAATTGAAGCGGTCACCTGCCAGCGAAGTAGATCACGTAGCGAGGCGGTTCCCTAGAACCTGCCTTACCTCTTCTTGGCTGCTATGGATTTGGAGGGTGTTTTTGTGGCTCCCTTTGAAACACCTTTCGCTGCTCCTTTTGCAGCTCTTGAGGCGCGGGATGCTTTGTGGACGGCGGGATTCGGAGTGGTGAGCCGATCCGCTGGTCCCTCCCACATTCTGAATCCACCTTCGAATGCATTGGCATTGGAGCCTTCAACGCACGCTGGAGGAAGCTCCTCAAGCTTTTTCACATTTCCCCCACCTAGGACGACATAGTCCGGTAGGATGGCCGCAGTTAGTAGTTCAACAGCCTCGAAGACGTGCTTCTTCCAGCGCTTTTTGCCGTTCTTTTCAAATCCTCGAATGCCGACGTAGTCCTCAAAGGTCTTCTTCCTGAAGGGAAGGTGACCAAGTTCAAGGGGAAGGAGGGCGTTATCTGCAACCACAGCACTTCCAAGGCCGGTACCGAGTCCAAGGAAGAGCATCTTTCCGCCCTTGTAGCTTCCGAGGGCCTGCATGGCGGCGTCATTGATCATTTTGACAGGGCAGCCGAAGGCTTTTTCGTAATTAAAATCAATCCAGCCACCACCGAGGTTGAATGGCTCGGCAACCGGGAGGTTATTGTGCACGGGTGCAGGAAAGCCAATGGAGACGACATCAAATTTCCATCCCTTGGCGAGAAGCATGACATCCTTCACGAGTTGAGTCGGAGTGAATGTGGGGCCAGAGACCATTTTGCGGGGCTCCTTTTCTCCACTGAGGAGGATTTTCACGTGGGTGCCGCCGATATCAATGGAGAGAGCTTTCATGGTTTGAGGGAGTTAATGCGCTGAGGGTGGGGTGTTGTTTCGGAGTGAGGAGTACTAGTTAACCGCAAGGAGGTGTCTCCTTTCGCAGTGATTGGGTCAAGGGGGAAGATTCAAGGGCATGATTCAACGCAAGTGCGCTGCATTCTATGGCGGTACAATCGCATGAGGAGAGGCCCCCTCCTCACTCTTGTTCCTCTGCATTCTTCACCATCGCGGCTTTCTTGGTGCTGCGACCTGCCGTTGACAATCTCACCTCTGACTTTACGATCAAAATCTGCACAGCCGCACAGCTGAAAGATCCTATGACCACAGAAGCACCGCGCGCCGAACTGCCACGCATCGAGGCGGATTTCCTCCCTTCCGCGCAGGGCCACTGGGCCGATATTCCCCCCGAACAATGGAATGACTGGAAGTGGCAGCTCAAGAACAGGGTCACTAGCCTCGAGGGGCTGGAGAAACACCTGGTGCTCACGCCTGAGGAGAGGGCTGGTGTCATTCTTTCCGGCAACAAGTTGGCGTTAGCCGTCACGCCTCACTATTTTAATCTGATTGAGAGGGGTAATCCCGCTTGCCCCATCCGACGTCAGATCATCCCTCATGTCGGTGAGGGATCCGTTTCAGCTGCCGAGATGGCTGATCCCTGCGGCGAGGATAGTCACATGCCGGTTCCGGGGCTGGTCCATCGCTATCCTGATCGTGTCCTCTTTTTGGTGACTGACCGTTGCGCCGCCTACTGCCGCTACTGCACCCGCTCACGGGTGGTCAGCGGTGCGGGAGAGCAGGAGCTGCACACCGACTTCGACGAGGCGATCGCTTACCTTCAGCGGCACACGGAGATCCGGGATGTCCTCCTCTCTGGTGGTGATCCTCTTCTCTTCTCTGATGACAAGCTGGACGCCTTGTTGACCCGACTCCGGGCAATACCGCACATCGAGTTCATTCGCCTCGGAACTCGCGTGCCGATCTTCTTACCACAGCGCATCACGCCGGAGCTCTGCATGATGCTGCAGAAGCATCACCCGCTCTGGATGAGCATTCACACAAACCACCCGCGTGAACTCACCACCGAGGTGAGAGACGCCTTAGCCATGCTTGCCAATCACGGGGTCCCGCTCGGCAACCAGAGCGTTTTGCTTGCGGGAGTGAACGACTCACTGCCGGTGATGAAATCACTCGTTCAGAAGCTGCTACGCTGCCGGGTTCGCCCCTACTACCTCTACCAGTGTGACCTGATTCAGGGGTCGGCCCACCTGAGGGCCCCCGTTCACAAGGGGATCGAGATTATTGAGGGACTTCGGGGACACACCACGGGGTATGCGATTCCGCAGTTCGTGATTGATGCTCCCGGCGGAGGTGGGAAAGTGCCGATTAATCCCGCCTACGTCTTCTTCCATGACCGGGAAAAAGTGGTCTTCCGCAACTTTGAGGGTCGGGTCTTTGAGTACCCTGAAGTTCATGAGGTCTCAGAGGTCCCTGATTCTGGAAAGGAGACCACTTCAGCCAGTTCCCCTTTGACAGCGAGCATGCAGGAGAAAGTGGACGTGAACAGGGGAGTCTTTCCCGGGGTGCTCCATGACGAGGCTTACAGTCTGTAGCCTTTAAGCCTTCAGTTTCAGCTCTGATCTTCAAGCCGAAGGAGTTAGCTTTATTTCAAATTATGGGAGGAATCATCGTACGCCCTCGGGCACGCATCTTACACGGGCATGACTGGGTCTACGGGACAGAAGTGCTCAAAACCTTTGGAAGCCCCGAGGATGGGGATGTCGTCTCCGTGAAGGATGGTCGGGACAGGATGCTTGGCAGCGCTGTCTATAACTCGAAGTCGCAGATCGTGGCGCGCCGGTTTTCACGTCGTCGTCAGGACTTGGATGCTGAGTTTTTCACCAGGCGCCTTCAGCGTGCCCAGGAGTTTAGGGACAATCTCGGAATTGATCCCATGGTGCGCCGTGTCCTCTGGAGTGAGAGCGATGGCCTCCCCGGAGTAATCGTTGATCGGTTCGGGTCCGTCGCCACTCTGCAGACGCTCACCATGGCTATGGACCAGCGCCGTGACCTGATCGCAGCAGCAGTGAAAGAGGTGCTGGGAGTAGAGAGTGTGGTGGAACGCAACGACTCCTCATCACGAAAGGCCGAGGGCCTCGAGATCCGCACCGGCACACTCCTTGGGCCTGAGCCCGGGGCCTTTGAGATCACCGTGGCCGGAATGAAGTTCCACCTCGATGCGATCCATGGTCAGAAGACCGGCTTCTACCTAGATCAGGCAGCCAGCTACCGGCAAGTGGCCTCATGGGCGAAGGGACGACGTGTGCTGGATTGCTTCTCCAACCAGGGAGCCTTTGCCATTGCCTGTGCGCAGGAGGGCGCCTCTGAGGTCACGGCTGTGGAGTCTGGTAAGGAGAACCTCCCGCGCATCGAGGCCAACGCACGACTGAACAATGTCTCCGTGAAGGTCATTGGGGGGGATGTCTTCGAGGTGCTTTCCTTGGCGGCGCGACGCGAGGAGGAATACGACCTCATTATTCTGGATCCGCCTCCCTTCACGCGCACGCGAAAGGGTATCGTCGATGCCCTGCGCGGGTACCGTGAGCTTCATCTGAAGGCAGCGCAACTCCTCTCCAAGGATGGCTTGCTCGCCACCTTTTCCTGCTCCCACCATGTCTCCGCAGATGAGTTCGGAGGGAGTGTTGCAGAGGCCTTCGGCGATGCCCGAAGGACGGCCAGGCAGCTCCAGAATTACGGACAGAGTCCGGACCATCCGATCCTCGTCGGGTTCTCCGAGAGCGAGTACCTCAAGGGCTTCCTCTACGGGATGACGGCCTCGTTTTAGTTAGCCTCAGAAATCCTCCATATGAAATTCACAACAGACAACCTGCCGCCTCAGTTTGATGCGGTGCTCGATCATGATGAGAAGGTGCTCTGGGTGGGGAATCCCACCGTGATACCATTCCTCATGTCTGGCTTACCCTTTCTACTGCTTGGGCTGATTTGGGGTGCGATTGACTACTTCGGTTTTATCAAGCACATCGGAACTGCTAAGGGACCTGCATTGAGTTTCATGATTCCCTTCTTCGCGCTCCACATGATTCCTTGCTGGTTGGGTATCGGTAACATGCTCCGGCTCTGTCTGGTCTTCGGGAATACCTGCTACGCGTTCAGCAACAAGCGCATTTTGCTCAGGACGGGGTTCTGGGGGATTGATTTCAAGAGCATTGACTTTGACCGCCTTCAGGAGATCGATGTGACCGTCAACCCCATCGAGAACATGCTCGGTGTGGGAAGTCTCAAGATGTTCAGCGGAGGGATGACGGCGAAAGGGGCTCCGACCTTCAACTTTTTCATCGGGATCAAGAAGCCGTACGAAGTCTACAAGCAACTCAAGACCGTTACCGTCGATGTGAAGACCGACTGGAACTACCCCAATGCCCTGCGCCCCGGTCAGAATAAGGGGTACAACACAGACTATAAAACTCAGGGGGTGGCGTAGAACGCGGAGTTTTTGAATCTGGAACTCAGCCGTACTGCAGGCCATTTGGCCGAGGCCGGGCAAGCCAACTCAAGAAGCTGAATTCTGGGCTAAGAGAGTGGATCGCCGCTGAGAGGGCTGTTCCCTAACAGTCTAACAGACTAGAGCCTAAAATCCTCATTACTCCATCGGAGCAATCTCTGCCATGACAGCATCGGCATCGGAGAGGTCGTCGAAGAGGAAGTCGGGATGATGCGAGGCGAGATCCTCACGGGATGAGTGACCAGTCGCCACGGCGACCGTCACGGCTCCGAAGGCTTTCCCGCATTCAATATCGCGAGGTGTGTCGCCGATCACGTATATCCTGTCGGGGGTGAAGTGCTCCCCGTGCAGTTTGAGGGCACGCTCTATGGCGACTGGGCCGAGTTCATTGCGCAGATGATGATCATCGGCGTAGGCGCCGAAGCCGAAATAGTGCCAGACGCCGTAGTGGGAGAGCTTCACCTCGGCTCCCGCTGCAAGGTTACCTGTCAGGAGGGCCAGCGTGCAGTCGGCGCGCTCTTTCATCCTGTCCAAAAGCGGAATAATGCCCGGGAGAAGTCTTCCCTGGTGGCGATGCATCCGGTCGGCCAGTTTTCCAAGGTAGGCATCGAGCAGTGCCATGATGTTCTCCTGAGTCGGTTCCATGGACGCGGCAATGAGAACCGCCCGCGCGATTCCGGTGTCGGTGTTTCCCGCGAAGGTCACCCCCTCCAAGGGAGCAAGGCCACCGCAGATTTCTGCAACGGCTTCCCTAAAAGAGGTCTCTCCGGCTCCCCCCGAGGTGATCAGGGTGCCGTCGATGTCGAAGAGGTAGAGGCGCTTGGTGCCGTTAAGGGATTCCTTAACCAGCATTTTCAGTGCTTTCTACGACAGTCTCTGTGGCTGTGCTTTCGCTGGCCTCAGACACTTCGTTTTCTGCGTCATCATCCTCGTCGTCGGAATCCACATCCTCGATGTAGTCTCCTTCGATCTTGGCGAAGCGGCGCTTGCGCTTGGCTGCCGGGAGAGGGCTCATGGTCATGCCGACGGCTCGACCAACAAGCTTGGGAGGCATGTCGGCGGTCGCCATGGTCTCAAGATCCTTGATGATCTTCTGCATCATGAGCAGGCCCAGGTCCTTGTGAGCGTTCTCGCGGCCACGGAACTGGAGGACCATTTTGAGTTTGTTGCCTTTCTCGAGGAACTCCTCGGCATGCCGGAGCTTCGTCTCGTAGTCGTGCGTTCCGATCTTCACCCGGAACTTGATCTCCTTGATCTTGGTGGCGCTGTGCTTGCTCTCCTTTTCCTTCTTGGTGAGTTCGTACTTAAACTTTCCGAAATCGGCGATGCGGCAGACGGGAGGATTGGCCGTCGGGGCGACTTCGATCAGGTCGAGGCCGTAGGACTTGGCTCGGCGGACGGCTTCATCCGTCTTGAGGATTCCGAGTTGCTGACCGGTGGAGCCGATGATGACGCGCACTTCGCGGGCGCGAATGCGGTCGTTGATACGAATGAATGCTGGATTAATGGTGCCTCCGTGC
>Ga0209829_10000371_pt1 | contig 41986 bp, 5 predicted proteins | sample C_140205_EF_Meta_FD_187311 | JGI IMG/M metagenome (GOLD analysis project Ga0209829, IMG submission 187311) | Freshwater microbial communities from Lake Croche, Canada to study carbon cycling - C_140205_EF_MetaG (SPAdes) (version 2) | ecosystem: Environmental > Aquatic > Freshwater > Lake...
TCCCCAAGGCCACGGCGATGCCTACGGCCACTATCTGACGGCCCTCACCGGTTATTACGGGCTTTTGGCCAATAGTAACTTTTCGTGGCAGCCCCGCATTGAGGCTGTGAACATTCTGGGCAAACCGGTGGCGGTCGATTATCTGGACGAGCGGAAGTTTGCGACGGCCGCCGTCGCTCTGGCCCGCACCGCGGCCCTGACCGTGGACCTCACGTATCGCCAAGCCTATACGGCCTCCGCCGTCACGACCTGGGCCAATCTCAAGGATACCTACACCAACGGTGGTGTTAACCGGCGCTGGGGCGTGGACGACTGGAGCATCCGCGGTGGGCAGGGCGCCTATCTCCACTGGCTGACCGGCAACTCGATGCTGCCGGCTTTCGATCCCGACCCCACGCACCAAGGCATTCAGGTCATCGACCGCACGACGGTGCCGGAGCTGAAGGAATTGGTCGCGCAGGCGACGGCCATTCAGCAGTCGCTGACCAATGCGGACGCGCGCCTCAATCCCCTTGGGCTGGCGGAGGGCGCTTTGGCTTTCGACGTATCGCCGGCCGACGTCGATGCCGGCTCCACGCATTTCGAGCAGATTTACGACCGCGCCACCAAGGCGCTGCAAAACACCGTGACGGCCTTTAGCAATGCCAAGGGGTCCACTCAATTACTGCGGCAGCAGGGCGACAGTCTGAGCGCAGCGATCGAGGTGATTACCCAGCAGGAGCAGGCCTACACGAACCAGTTAATCGAGCTCTACGGCACGCCCTACCCCGACGATATCGGGCCGGGCAAGACCTACGTGCAAGATTACGCCGGTCCCGATTTGCTGCATTACGGCTATCTCGACATCAAAGAGCAGTTTATCTCAGCCGGGGACAAGGACTATCAATTTGTGGTTGCTCCGGCTTTCCAAGAGGCGAACCCGTCGATTGTTAATTTTAACGACGGCGGCAAGGTGACCTATCACTTGGATTCCGAGGGGGGCTTTCGTAAACCGGCCTCGTGGACCGGCCGCCGGCGAAGTCCGGGGAACCTCCAAACGGCGGCCTCGAATGTGCTCCAGCAGCGGATTTCTCTCTGGGAAGTGCTGGAAAATATGACCGGCGCGACGGAAGATCTGGCTGCCAACGCCGTGGTGTTTCAGGCGGCGGTGAGTCGGTTTAGGGCCGAGAGAGACGCCCTCAATCGCTACCAGGCTGCGTTCACCACGATTGAGACGATCCAGCAGGCGCTGCACACGTCCGAGTTGATCGCCGAGACCATCAACGCGGTAAACAAGGAGTTGAAAGAGGCCAGCAAAGAGGCGATGCCGACCGTGATGGGTGTGATCGCTGGCGTGGCCGCCGGCGTGATCGCCGATCCGCTGTCAGGTGGTCGGGCCGCGATCAAGGCGGCCGGTGCGGCGATCGGTTTCATCGGAGACCAAGTCGTCATGACGCTGAAGATTTCCCAGCAGCTCACCGAACAGACCAAAGCGTCCCTCGAGCGTCTGCAGGAACTCCAACAGCTCGACACCGCGTGGGCGTACGAAAACCAGCAGTTGATCGCTGAGCTGAAATTACATATCGGCGCCGTGTCTGGTCTTCAGCCGGCGGTCGAAATGGCGCTGCGGGCCTACGACCAAGCACAGCGGGATTATTATTCGCAGGTGGCGCTGGGCGAACGCCTCCAGGTGGAGCGCGAGACCTTCCGCAAACGCTCCGCCGCCCTGGTGCAAGGCTACCGGACGAAGGATCTGGCCTTCCGGGCCTTCCGCGACGAGTCGCTGGAAAAATACAAACAGCTCTTCGATCTCTCCTCCCGCTACGCCTACCTCGCGGCCAATGCCTATGATTTTGAGACCGGCCTGCTCAACACCGGCGAGAGCGGGACCGCGGCGGACTTCGTCGACAAAATCGTCAAGGCCCGCTCGCCGGGCGTGATGGTGGGCGGGGTGCCGCAAATTGGCGGCTCGACGACGGGCGATCCCGGGTTGGCCGGGGCCTTGGCCCAGATGAATGCGGACTGGTCGGTCGCCAAGACGCGGCTCGGCTTCAACAATCCGGACAACTATCGCACGACGTTTTCCCTGCGGGCGGAAAACTTCCGCATCCTCAGCGGGGCGGCCGGGGACCAGGCGTGGCGGGCAAAACTGCAGGCGGCGCGGCGCGACAACCTTTTGGACGATCCGGACGCCGCGCGCCATTGTTTGAATCTCGGGCTGTCGGCGAATCTGGCCGTGCCGGGGCTGATCTTGGAATTCAGCACCACGATCTCGCCGTCCTACAACTTCTTCGGGCAGCCGCTGGCTGGCGGCGACAGCACCTTCAGCGCGACGTCGTTTGCGACCAAGATCCGCTCCTCCGGCATCGCCTTCACCGGCTACACCGGAATGGTCGGGCCCAACGCCACCGCCAACGTGGTGACGTCGATCGGCGGCACGTCGCCCCAGGACCCTTACACCGCCTACACGAGCGCCTCCGCGCTCAGTGCCACCCCGTACGTTTATTTAATTCCGGCGGGCGTGGATTCGATGCGCTCGCCGGCGGGCGACGGCAGCACCGTGCGGACCTGGTCGGTGCGCGACCAAGCCATCCCGATGCCGTTTAACATCGGGGGGAGCAAGTTCGCCACCGCCTCGACGTGGTCGGCGGCCAATTCTCTGACGGAGGCCTTTACCCTGCGCCAACATCAGGCCTTCCGTGCGGTGCCGGATGGGACGGTCTTCAACAGCGGCACGGGCTTCAGCAACGCCCGGCTCGTGGGCCGCTCGGTCTGGAACAGCAAGTGGAAGTTGATCATTCCCGGCAACACCCTCCTCTCCGATCCCAACCAAGGCATCCAAGTCTTTATCGATACGGTGAAAGACATCAAAGTGTACCTGCAGAGTTATTCCACGGCCGGAAATTAACCATGACCTTGCGCGCTCTCCTTTTTCTCTTTGTCGGGTGCGCCACGGTGGCGCGCGCCTATCCCCCCGCGCCGGACTATACCCTGTACGGGACGGTGCGCGATGAGCGCGGCCGGGTATTGGCCAAGGGTGCGGCCTGGGTGATCGTGAGCAACGACGCGGGGGAGATCGTGCGGACGCCGATCGATCTCGCGCCGGAGGAAGGCGTGAACTACGCGGTGCACGTGCCGATGGATTCCGGCACGGTGGGGGCCGATTACACCCTCACCGCCCTGCAGTCGACGGTCGGGTTTACCCTGCGGATTTTGATGGGTGGCCGGTCCGATGTGCCCCTTCCAGATCACGCGCCTGCCGCCGACGGTGGGTTTGCCGGGGACGCGGACACGGCTGGACTTCACGTTTGGGCTCGACAGAGACAATGACGTCGATGCAGTAAAATACGTCAAAGTGTACCTGCAGATTTACTCCACGGCCGGAAATTAACCATGACCTTGCGCTCTCTCCTTTTTCTCTTTGTCGGGTGCGCTGCGGTGGCACGCGCCTATCCCCCCGCGCCGGACTATACCCTGTACGGGACGGTGCGTGATGAGCGCGGCCGGGTATTGGCCAAGGGTGCGGCCTGGGTGATCGTGAGCAACCCTGCCGGTGAGATCGTCCGGACGCCGATCGACCTTACCCCCGAGGAGGGCGTGAATTACTCGGTCCACGTGCCGATGGATTCTGGCACAGTGGGGGTAAATTACACCGCAACAGCCATGCAGCCGACGGTAGGTTTCACCCTCCGTATATTGATTGGTAATGTGTCCTACGTGCCTTTCCAGATTTCCCGCCTTCCCCCGACGATTGGCTTGCCGGGCACGCGTACCCGGCTCGATCTGACCCTCGGCGTCGACAGCGACAACGACGGTTTGCCCGATGCGTGGGAGCAACTCCTGATCGACAACGACCGCACGGGCCGCCTGCGCACCCTCGCCGACGTCAAGCCGGGCGACGATCTCGACGGCGACGGCTTGACCAACTATCAGGAATACCTCCTCGGCACCTATGCGCTTGATCCGCTGGACGGGCTGGCCCTCACGGTCGTCGAAGCGGTGAACGGCTTCGCTCACCTGCGCTTCGCGGTCGCGTTGGGGCGGACCTATACGATCAAGGCCTCGGGCGATTTGACGACCTGGGCATCCCAGAGCTTTGCCCTAAGCACGGCGGCGGGCGCTTTGGTCCCGGCCTTAGCCGCGACCACCATTACCGTCCAAGATGTCTGGGTACCCCTGCCGCCCGGCGGCACCGCTTTCTACCGCCTTTATGCCCAATAGATCCCGCTGGACGTCGCGTCGCGTCCTTTTGGTGGTGGTCGTGGCCGCCCTCGTGATCACCGGGGTGGCGTGGCGTGGCTGGGCCACGCGCCCTGCGCCGGAGACGGTCTTGCGCTCGGCCTTGGTCCTGCGTGACGGGGTGCTCTATAAACCCACGGTGACTGTGCCCTTCGCGGGCTCGCTGGTGGAGCGCTGGACCGCGGACCGGCTCCGCGTCGAGGTGACGATTGTCGACGGGCGGGCGCATGGTCTTTCGCGCGGCTGGTATGAAAACGGACAAATCGAAGTCGAGGAGCACTTTGTCCACGGGGTCAGCCATGGCACCCGCACGCGCTGGTTTGCCGAAGGCGGAAAAAAATCTCAGGTGGAAATCCGGCAGGGGCAGCTCACCGGCACGTTTCAGGAATGGCATCCCAACGGCCAACGCGCGCGGGAAACGCCCCTGCGCGCCGGGGTGGCTCACGGTGAAGTAAAAAGCTGGGATGTAGCCGGTAAGCTGTCGGGTACGGCCCAAGTGTCGCAGGGGCAAAAGATCGCCGAATAATAGTCGGATTGCTGCTCGGCGGTTGAGCGCAACGTCCTTGGATCAACAGACGGTCATGGCGAGCCGCGTAGCGACGAAGCAATCCAGCTGGATGGCCACGGCGCGCTGCGCGCACCGGGCTATGACCAGTATCTAGAAGTGAAGGGACGTTGGTCGGAGAGAAAGTGGGTTCGGGGGTTCACCTTATTTCCTGAAAACGGCCGAGGGCGACTCCCGCTACAAGGTGGAATTATTGGACTACGCCGCGATTGTCTCGTGCTCATTCTATCTGGCAAAAGCCACGATGCGTTCATGGTAAAAATGGTTTAATGCGATCACTCATTCTTCTCATCGCGGCACTGGTAAATTTGAGCTTTTTCGGGCTTGAGGCAGCTGCTGCTGTGCCGGTTATTTCGGCGGGGCCCGCCGCGCAGCGGGTTACCGTCGGTGCGAGCGCGGCTTTTTCGGTCGAAGCGACGGGGTCGGGCCCCTTGATCTATTCGTGGTATAAGGAAGGCCAATCGTTAGCCGGCGCGACCTCGACGCGGTTGTTTATCCAGCAGGTGGGATTGGGCGATGCGGGTAATTATCAGGTCAAGGTATCGAATGCGGACGGAACGAGCGCGAGCGCGCTGGTCGCACTCGTCGTCAATCCAACGTCCACCATCGCCGCCTCGCTCAGCGCCAATCTCCCCTTCATTGGGCCAGTAGCCGGCCGGATGACCCTCGGGGTGGAGCTGAATTACGCCAATGAAGCGCCGCCGACGAGTCTGGGCTTTAGCGTAAATTTGCCGACGGGCTGGGAATACGTGGGTACGGTGGGGCCCGCAGCGCCTGACCTCAAGCCAAGCGTCGGCCATGTGGGGCTCTTGGAGTTCGCGTATTACAGCGCCTTCCCCCTGAATCGCGCCACCTTTTCGGTCGTGCTCGCTTATCCGGCGGGGTTGAGCTCAGCGCAGACCATCACCTCGACGATGAGCTTTCGCTCGCCCGCCGCTTCGGTGGCCAGTGCGCCGCTGGTGATCCCGTTTTTGGCGGTCCCGCCGGCCCCACCGGGAATCCCGGTGCTGACTCCGGTGGGTGGGGTGCTGGTTCCAAATACCGTCAATCGTACCACCACGAACTTGCGGGCCAGTGCGTCCATTGCGGCCGGTGAGGCGACCGGCGGGTTGGCGCAGTTGTACCTCGGCGGGCGTCTTCTGGCGACGGCCCCCACGATTGCGGCGACGGACACCACGGTAAGTTTCGATTTGGGCACATCGACGGTGGAGGGTTTGCAGGCGGCGCTGGCCGGTGCGGGTGCGCTCACGGTCCGGTTGGTCAACATCGTGGGGGTGGCCTCGCTGCCCAGTGATCCGGCGCCCCTGGTGATCGATTTTATTGCACCCTCGGTGACGATTACGAGCAGTCGTTCGGCTCTCTTGTCCGGTCAAACCGCGCTGCTGACCTTCACCTTGAGTGAACCGGCGGCGGACTTCGGCCTGGATGACATTACCTCTGCGGGCGGCACGCTGACGGATTTTGCGGCGGTGTCGTCGACGAGTTATCGGGTGACGTTTGTGCCGGCGGAGAATGCCGTGCAGTCGGGGCTGATTGCGGTGGCTGCCGGGCGCTTCTCCGATGCAAGCGGCAATAGTAACAGCGCCGCTCTGTCCCTGAGTCTGGCGGTCGACACGAATCCGCAGTATCCGACGATTACGAGCGAACGGGTGGCGGCGGGCGTGTATGGCACGGCGTTTGAATACCCGATTACCGCCACGCGGTCGCCGCTGGGATTTTCGGCTGCTGGTTTGCCGGCCGGCCTCGTCTTGGATGCGACCTCCGGCGTGATTCGGGGGACGCCTCGGGTGGCGGGAGAGTTTACCCTCACGGTGGGCGCCTCCAATGCGAGCGGCAACGGCGTGGTGAGCGTCATTATGACCGTGGCGAAGGCGCCATTAACGGTGACGGCCACGGCTTCGCGCCGGCCCTACGGCGGTGCCAATCCCTCTTTTGGGATTACGTTCAATGGATTTGTGCTGGGTGATGCGGCGGCGAAGCTGAGCACGGTGCCCGTGGTGGTGACGACCGCGGTGGCCAGTTCTCCGGTGGGCACCTATCCGCTGACTCCCGGCGCGGGGGTGTCCGATCTCTATCGGTTCATTTATGCCAATGGCGTTCTGACCATTGAAGCGGCCCCCATCACGGTGGCGCTGGACGGTTTGCAGCAGACTTATTCTGGTCAGCCCTTGGTCCCCGTGACGCGTACGAGTGTGCCGGACGTGGCCGTCCAGCTCACCTATGACGGCCAGACGAGTCCGCCGGTCAATGTGGGTAGCTACACGGTGGTGGCGACGGTGGCGGCGGGCAACTATGCGGGCCAAGCGACGGGGGTCTTCACCATCGGTAAGGGCCGCCAGGTCATTTCGATCGCCCCCCTCGTTGGCGAGACCGCGCTGAAAAATCGCGTCGGGCCGGTGCAGCTGACGGCGACGTCGACGGCCGGTCTGCCGGTGCAACTGGCTCTTGCGGCGGACAGTGCCGCAACCCTTAATAGTTCGAATCAGTTGGTGGCGATTCAGTCGACCGGGAAGGTGACGATTCGGGCGAATCAAGCCGGTGACGCCAATGCCTTCGCCGCGCCTGAAGTGGTGTGGGAGCTGGATGTCACCAAACTCAATCAAGCGATCACTTTCGGGCAACTGCCGAACGTGCAGTTTGGGGCGCCGTTTATCGTGCTCAGTGCGACCGCGAGTTCGGGTTTGTTTCCCACCTTCGCGGTGACCAGTGGGCCGGCGGTATTGGCGAGCACCTTCCTGCAGGTGACCGGGGCGGGCGAAGTGTTCGTGCGGGTAGCTCAAGCGGGTGATACGAATTTTAATGCCGCACCGGAGATCAACCAACGCGTGGGGGTCGCGCAGAAATTCCAGGAGATCCTCTTTCCTGCCCTGGCGGATGCGATCTACGGAGACACGGTGCCCTTACTCGCGACCGCCAATTCCGAATTGCCGGTGACCTATCGGGTGGTGAGTGGTCCGGCGGTAGTCAGCGGCAACAGTTTGCTCCTGACGGGGGTGGGAACCGTGGTGGTCCGGGCAGGCCAACTGGGTAACGCCGGGATCGCGCCGGCACCGGAAATCGAGCGCACGTTCCTCGTCGCCCCCAAGCCATTGAGTGTGGCGGTGAACGCGGTGACCCGCATTTATGGTGCGCCCAACCCGGTCTGGTCGCTGACTTACGACGGGTTTGTCGCCGGGGATAGTCCAGCGGTGTTCTCTGCGCCGATCGTCGTGACCACGAGTGCCACGCCCGCGAGTGCGGCGGGGACTTTTCCGATTACGCTCTCCGGTGGGGTGGCGGCCAATTACACGCTCACCTTAAATGGGGCCACGTTGACGGTCGTGAAAGCGCCCCAGGTGATCTCTTTTCCCGCGCTGGCAGATCAGACTCTGGGCAATCCCGCGCTGACGCTGGCGGCGTCAGCCGATTCTGGATTACCGGTCACGGTTACGTTGGTCAGCGGCCCGGCGACCTTAACCAGTTCCATTTTGACGTTGACCGGGGTGGGTCGCGTGACGGTCCGCGCCTCCCGTGCGGCCACCGCGGACTATGAGGCGGCGGCCGAGGTCGAGCAGGCGTTCACGGTGTGGAGTGACGTGGTGGTGGTGGCGGCGACGTCCAGTCTGACCAACGGGCTCTTTACGACCGGAGCCGTGGTGCCGATCCAACTCGTCTTTTCGAGTCCGGTGACCGTGGCGGGGGTGCCGACTTTGGCCCTCAATGCGGCGAGTTTCCGGGTGGCGACGTACGCGTCCGGTTCTGGTTCGGCCGTACTGACTTTTAATTACACCGTGCAGGCCGGCGATAATGTGGGGAAACTCGATTATCGGGCGAGCGATGCACTGAGTGCGGCGGCGGGCGATTTACGGGGCTCCAGCGGGGCGGCGGTGCGGTTGACGCTGGCGCCGCCGGGCGCGAGCGGTTCACTGGCGGCGGCGAAAGATTTCCGGATCGACACCCTCGCACCCGCGCTCGTGCGTTTCGAGTCGGCGACCCCGAGTGGCACCTATCGCGGCGGCGAGTCCCTCGTAATTTCGGCGGTGCTGAGCGAACCGTTGCAAGCAGGGGGAGCACTGGTCGTGCGACTGACGACCGGGGCGGCTGTCACGCTGACCAGTGCAGCGAGCAGTACCGCGCTGACGGGTCGCTACGTGATCGCCGCCGGGGAAAATTCCCGCGCGCTGGAGATCACCCAGCTCAGTCTGGCCGGTAACCCGCCCCGGGATTTGGCCGGAAACGCCCTGACTGATTTGGTTTTGCCGGTGGGAGGAAATAGTCTGGCGGGCACCAAGCGGTTCGTGATCGGCACGCCCGGGCCCAGCCTCGCGATCACGGCGGACCGCGATCGTTTGAGTGGCACGCAAACGGCGACGATCCGGTTTACGACGAGTGCGGAGACGGTTAATTTTGGGGCGGAGGATGTGGGCGTGGCGACCGGAACGTTGAGTGGGTTCGCCGGGAGTGGGCGCAGCTACACGGCGATATATACGCCGGCGGCCGGGGTGAACGGCGTGGGCCGGGTGTGGGTGGAGCCGAACCGCTTTACGGATCCGGCGGGGAACGGAAACGTGGCGGCGGAGCTGCGGTGGGAAACGGACATCGGGCTGGCCTGGGCGCGGGCGTTCGGCGGGAGCGGCCGGGATGAAGGCGCCGTCGTGGCGGTGGACATCCTCGGCAACGTGACGAGCGCGGGCACGTTTAGCGGGACGGTGGACTTTGATCCGGGCGCCGGGGTGACGAACCTGACGGCGGTCGGTGGACGGGATATTTTTATTACGAAGCTGGACGCGCAGGGCAGCCTGCTGTGGGCGAAGAGTATCGGCGGTTTGGGCACGGACGAGGTGAGGGGGCTGGCGCAGGACGCCGCAGGGAACCTGTATCTCGTGGGCTCGTTTTCCGGGCAGGTGGACTTTGATCCGGGCGCGGGCACCAAGACCCTGGGCGCGAATGGCGGGACGGACATATATTTCTTAAAACTGGATACGAATGGGGACCTGCTCTGGGCGAAGACCTTGGGCGGAGCCGCGAACGAGCAGGCGACCGCCGTGGCCGTGAATGCGGCGGGCGAGGTGTATGTGGGCGGGTTCTTCACCGGCGAGATGGACTTTGACCCCGGCACCGGGGTGACCGCGCTGGTGGCGGGCGGGCTGACGGATGGATTTGTGGCGAAGTTTACCGGGGACGGGGAACTGGTGTGGGCGAAAGCGCAGGTGCCGGCGGCCGGGCATCAGATGGCGCTCACGCGTAGCCTTGGTTTGGATTCAGCGGGCAATGTTTACGCGCTGGTGGCGTCGCTGCCGGCGACGGCGACCTTTGCGACCGCGCTGGGGAGCACGGGGCTGGTGGTGCAAAGCGGCATGGAGACGTCGCTGAGCAAACTGGACGCGCAGGGGAACGTGACGTGGACGCAGCGCTGGAGCGGCGTCGGCGGCGTGTTGGGGAGCAGTGTGGCCGTGGGCAGCCAAGGCGAACTGACGCTGGTGGGCTCGTTCCGAGGCGCGGTGGATTTTAATCAAGGAGCGGGCGTACGCCTCCTCAACTCTGCGGGCGAGAGCGACGGATTTATCCTGCGCCTTGACCGCGACGGTGGGCACACGTGGAGCCAGGGCTTGGGCGGAACCGGCTTCGATGAAATCCACGCGGTGGCGGTCGATGAACAGGGTGGCGTCTATGTGGGCGGAACGTTTTCCGGAGCGGTGGATCTCGATCCGGGCACGGGCGTGAAGACCTCGGTGGCGCCGGAAATCGGGGAGGATGCCTATGTCCTGAAACTGAGCGCGAGCGGAGAGTATGGGTGGTCGAAGACCTTCGGTGGAGCGGCCGACGAGCGGGTGCAGGGCTTGGTCGTGGACCGGGTGGGCGACGTGTATGTGACGGGCTATTTTGGCGGGGTCGTGGATTTTGATCCGGGAGCGGGCACGGTGCCGGGGGTGTCGGCGGGAGGCACCGACGCGTATGTGCTGAAACTGACGACGGTCGGAACAATTGCGTTGGATACGCAGGCGCCGAGCGTGGCGGCGGTGACGCGGCAGAGTCCGCAGGAGGCGGCGGTCGTGAACAGCAGCGTGATTTACCGCGTGCGGTTTACCCGCGACGTGAGCGGCGTGGATGCGGCAGACTTTGCTCTGACCACGAGTGGCGGATTGACGGGTGCCATCGCCGAAGTGGCGGCGCTCAGCGGGACGGATTATTTGGTGGCGGTCCAGGGCCTGACGGGCAGCGGCACCCTGCGCCTGGATGTGAACGGCAGCGGCACCGGGATTGTGGACCGCGCGGAGAACGCGCTCGGTACGGGTTACACCACCGGCGAAAGCTACGCGGTGAGCATGGCGACGACGCAGCCCGTGGTCGGTAGTGCCGTGAGTGCGACGGGCACGTACGGCGCGGCCTTCAGCTACGCCATCACGGCGAGCCGGACGCCCTTGAGTTTTACGGCGACGGGATTGCCCGCCGGACTGAGCGTGATCAGTGGGTCCGGCCTGATCACCGGCACACCGCGGGAAGCGGGCGTGTTTGCGGTGAGCGTGGGCGCGTTGAACTTGAGCGGCCAAGGCGGCGGCGCGCTGGTGCTCACGATCACGAAAGCGCCGCTGACGGTGACGCCCGTGGCGGCGAGCCGGCCGTACGGGCAGGCGAACCCCGGGTTTGCCGTGGCGTATCAGGGATTCGCGGCCGGGGACACGGCGGCGGTGCTGGCGACCGCGCCCGAGGTCACGACGACGGCGGGAGTGCGATCCGCTGCCGGGCAGTATCCCGTGCAAGCCGGCGGCGGCGTGTCGGACAAATATGTTTTTAACTACGTGGCGGGGGCCCTGACGGTGACAAAAGTGCCGTTGGTGATCACGCTGGAGAACCTGACGCAGAGCTACAGCGGGCTGGGCCTGGCACCGGAGTTGAAAGCCAACGTGCCCGACGTGGCGCTGACGCTGACCTACAACGGGTCGACGGTGAAGCCGGTGTTGCCCGGCAACTACGCGGTGGTCGCCACGCCGAGCGACCCGAACTACACGGGCAGTACGAGCGGCATTTTGATCATCCAGCGCGCCGAACAGTTTCTGACCATCGAGCCGATTGAGCTGAAGGTGCCCTTGAAATTTGCGAGCGGGCCGGTGGCGGTGCGCGCCAATTCGAATCTGAATCTGCCTGTGACGGTGAGCCTGGATGCGGGCAGTGCCGCGAAATTGTCCGCGACCAATGAACTGTTCGAGATCGCCGCCAGCGGGACGATCACCCTGCGGTTCAATCAGGCCGGGACGGCGAATGTGGCCGCGGCGGCAGAGGTGGTGCTGACCTTCGATGTGGCGAAGGTGAACCAAGGCGTGAATTTCACTCTGCAGGCGACGGCCCTGTTTGGCACTCCGCCCATCCCGCTGGAAGCGCGGGCGGGTTCGGAGCTGCCGGTGCGCTTCAGCGTCCTGCGCGGTCCGGCGACGATGAACGGCAATCAGCTGGTCGTGACCGGGGCCGGCTGGGTGTTCGTACAGGCGAACCAGTCCGGCGATGCCACCTTCAATCCGGCCCCGCCCGTGACGCGGGTGCTGCGCGTGGGCGCGGTGGCGCAGACCCTCGAATTTCCTGCGTGGGAGCGCGCGACCTACGGCGACGCTCCGTTGAGCCTCGCGGCGCGGGCGAGTTCGGGATTGCCGATCAGCTACGCGGTAATCCGGGGCCCCGGCTCGGTGACGGGGAACACGCTGACGATCACGGGAGCAGGGGAAGTCGTCGTGCGGGCCAGTCAGCCCGGAGATACGAACACCCTGCCCGCCGCCGATCTCGAGCAGACGCTGGTGGTGGGGACGAAGCCGGTCGTGGTCTCGGTCCAAGCCGCCAGCCGCGGTTACGGGCAGGCGAATCCGGTGTTTACCTACAATTACGCGGGTCTCGTCCCGGGCGACACGGCCGCAGCCATCACGCCGCCGACGGCGACGACGAGCGCGACGGCGACGAGTGCGTTGGGCACCTATGCGGTGACGCTCGCCGGCGGCAGCGCGGCGAACTACACGCTGACGCGGGTGGATGGCCTGCTGACGGTGACGCGAGCGGAGCAGACGCTGACCTTCCCCGCGCCGTTGAACCAGGCTTTGGGCAACGCCCCTTTCACGCTGGGTGCCGTGGCCAGCTCCGGACTGACGCCGACCTATCTGCTCGTCAGCGGCCCGGCGACGGTGGCGGGCAGCACGGTGACGCTGACCGGATCGGGTGTCGTGGTGGTGAAGGCGAGCCAGTCGGGCGACGGCAATTACCAGCCGGCGGTGGACGTCGAAAAGAGCTTTACGGTGGCCAGTGCGATCGGCGTCGTGGGAGTGACGGCGCAGCAGGCGAGCAATGCCTATGGCAGCGGGACCACGTTGGTGTTGGAAGTGAGTTTTTCCGGTATTCTGAGTGTGGCCGGAGTGCCGCAACTGGCCTTGAACACGACGCCCGCGCGCAGTGCGCTGTATGTGAGTGGAGCGGGCACGGGCACGCTGGAGTTTCATTATCTCATCCAGCCGGGCGACGCCGTGGCGCGGCTGGACTACGCGGGCGTCGGTGCCCTGACGATCGCGGGCGCCGCGATCCGCAACAGCCTCGGGACGGCGAACGCGGCGCTGACGTTACCCGCACCTGGCGGGGAGGGCTCCCTCTCGCAGGCGAAGGCACTGACGGTTGATACGCAGGCCCCGACGCTGGTGCGTTTCGGTTCGCCGGCGGCGGATGGATCGTACAAAGCCGGTGCGCAGCTCGTGCTGCAGGCGACCATGTCGGAAGCGGTGCGCGCGGGCAGCACGCTGACGGTGACGCTCGACACGGGGGCGACGGTGACGCTGACGGCGGCGACGGCGGGCACTGGATTGAGTGGAACGTACACGGTGACCGCGGGCGAGGGCAGTGCGGATCTGACGGTGACCGCCTACACCACGGGCACGGTACGCGATCCCGCGGGCAACGCGCTGGCGACGACGACGCTCCCTGCCGGAGCGGACAATCTCGGCGGAGCGAAGGCCTTGGTGATTTCGACGCAGGCACCCGCCGCGCCGGGTGCGCCGACGGCGACAGCGGTCGGCGGCACGGTGGTGGCGCGGACGCTGAATCGTACGAACACCAATCTGACGGCGACGGCGACGATCGTCCCGGGCGTCGCGACGGGCGGCTCCGCGCGGCTCCTCCTCGGGTCGACCGTCCTCGCCACGGATGCGTCGATTGGCGCCGCCGACACCAGTGTGACCTTCGATCTGGGCACGCTCACGCCCGAGGCCCTCCAAGCCGCCGTCCCGCAGGGTGGCCTGCTCACGGTGGTCCTGCGCGACGCCGCCGGTAACGACTCCGCGTCCAGCGTCGCGGCCGCCCTGATCGCCGACTTCATCGCCCCGACCCTCAGCGTCGCCAGTACGAGAACCGTCTTGGCTGCCGATCAGGTAGCCCAACTGACGTTTAACCTCAGTGAGGTGCTCGTTAATTTTGACGTGAGTCGAATCCGGGTGACGGGCGGGTCGCTCTCGGCCTTTTTGCCCGAAGGGGAAAGATTCACCGCGAGGTTCACGCCTGATGCGGGCGCTCAGACCGAGGCGACCATCACCCTTGATCCAGGGGCAGTGACCGATCTCGCGGGTAATCGTAACGCGGTAGGTTTTGTCTTGAAACTGACCGCTAACAGCGGCGTGGCGACGGGGGTCATGCGGGTGACCTCGCCGACCGTGAACGGGGCCTATAAGGCGGGAGCGACGATTACTTTGGCGGTGGAGTTCAACGGCCCCGTGGACGTGAGTGGCACGCCCCAGTTATTACTCAACACGGTGCCGGTGCGCGCGGCGACTTACCAATCGGGTTCAGGGACCGCGTTCTTGAATTTCCTCTATGTGGTGCAGCCGGGCGATACGGTCGCCAAGCTGGACTATGCATCGGTCGCCGCTCTGACCGGGGGGGGCTATACGAGTCCATCCACGTTGGTCGTGCTGACGGTTCTACCGACCCCGAGCGGCGCGAATTCCTTGGCTGGCTCGAAGACGCTGACGGTGGATACCCTGCGCCCGGAAATCACCCTCGCCAGCGATCAGCAAAAACTGCTGGCCGGACAAACGACGACGATCCGATTTAAGACGAGTGAAACCACGGATAATTTTGGAGTGGAGGCTGTGGGGGTGGAGAATGGAAGTTTGAGTGGTTTTGTGGGTAGTGGCGTTAATTATACGGCGGTGTACACGCCGGCGGCCGGGGTGAGTGGAGTCGGGCGGGTGTGGGTGGAGGCGAACCGCTTTTCCGACGCAGCGGGCAATGGTAACACGGCAGGAGTGCTGCGCCTGACCAGCGACATTGGCTACGGCTGGGTGGTGGCAAGCGGCGGCAGCGGGCGCGACGAAGGCGCGGTGGTGGGAGTGGACGAGCAGGGGAACGTGACGGTGGCGGGAACGTTCAGCGGAACGGTCAATTTTGATGGTGGCGGCGGGGTGCAAAATCTGACGTCCCAGGGTGGGCGTGACGTCTATGTGCTGAAGCGCAACGCGCAAGGCGGGCTGTTGTGGGCGAAGTCGTTTGGCGGGGCGGGAACGGACGAAGTGCGCGCGATGAGTCAGGACCGCGCGGGGCAGATTTACTTGGCGGGCTCGTTTCGGGGGCAGGTCGACTTTGATCCCGGCGCGGGCACGAAGATGCTGGGCGCGAACGGCGGGAGCGATCTTTACGTTTTAAAGCTGAGCAGTACCGGGGAACTGGTGTGGGCGAAGACCCTGGGCGGAGCGGCGGACGAACAGGTGACGGCGGTGGCGGTGAACGCGGCCGGAGAAGTGTACGCGGGCGGGTTCTTTAGCGGGGAGATGGACTTCGACGCGGGAGCGGGCGTGACCACGTTGGTGGCTGGCGGGCAAACCGACGGCTTTGTGGTGAAGTTTACGGCGGAGGGGGAGTTGATGTGGGCGAAGGCGCAGGTGCCGTTGAGCGGGCACCGCCAGGCGTTGACGCGCAATTTGGAATTGGACGCGGCGGGCCAGGTGTACGTGGTGACGGTGTCGCTGCCGGCGAGCGCGAATTTTGATCCGGCGCAGGGCAGCAGCGCGTTGGTCGCCCAAGCCGGGATGGAAACCGCCCTGCGCAAGTTTGACGGGCAGGGGAGCGTGATGTGGACGCAGCGCTGGAGCGGAGTGGGTGGGGTAATGGCCGGCAGTATGGCTGTGAGCAGTACGGGCGAAGTGACGCTGGCCGGTGCGTACCGCGGGACGGTGGATTTTGATCCGGGCGCGGGGGTGCGCACGTTGACGGCGGCCGGAGAGAGTGACGCCTTTATCGTGCGGTTGGACCGCGACGGCGGGCACCGCTGGAGTCAGACGGTGGGTGGGCCGGGGCTCGACGCCGCGTACGCGTTGGCGGTGGATGAGCAGGGGGCGGTGTACGTGGGCGGTTCGTTCTACGGGACGGTGGATCTGGACCCGGGCACGAGTGAGCAGCGTTACATCGCGACTGAAGCCGGCGAAGAGGCCTATGTCCTGAAACTGAGCGCGAGCGGAGAGCATGTGTGGTCGAAGACGTTCGGTGGAGCGGCCGACGAGCGGGTGCAGAGCTTGGCCGTGGACCGGGTGGGCGACGTGTATGTGACGGGCTATTTTGGCGGGGTCGTGGATTTTGATCCGGGAGCGGGAACGGTGCAGGCGGTGTCGGCGGGAGGCACCGACGCGTATGTGCTGAAACTGACGACGGCCGGAACGATTGCGTTGGATACGCAGGCGCCGAGCGTGGCGGCGGTGACGCGGCAGAGTCCGCAGGATGCCGCGGTCGTGAACAGCAGTGTGGTGTACCGGGTGAAGTTTAGCCGCGAGGTGAGCGGGGTGGACCTAGCAGACTTTGCTCTGACCCTGGGCGGCACGCTGACGGGCAGTCTGGCCGGGGTGACGGCGCTTAGTGGGACCGACTATTTGGTGACGGTGCAGAACCTGAGCGGCAGCGGCAGCTTGCGGCTGGACGTGCAGGGCAGCGCGACCGGGATTGTGGACCCGGTTGGCAATGCGCTCGCCGCGGGTTATACCGCCGGGGAAGTTTACGCCGTCAGCGCGGCGCTTGATCAGCCCGTGGTGAGCAGTGCGGTGGGTGCGGACGGCACGTACGGCGGTGCGTTTAGCTACGCGATCACAGCGAGCCGGACCCCGATTACTTTTACCGCCACGGGGTTGCCGGCGGGTTTGAGCGTGAACAGTTCCTCGGGCTTGATCAGCGGTACGCCGCGTGCAGCCGGAGTCTTTGCGGTGAGCGTGGGTGCGGCGAACCGGACCGGGGCGGGCGGTGGCGTGGTGGTGCTCAACATCGCGAAAGCGGTGTTGACGGTGACGCCCGTGGATGTGCGCCGGCCGTACGGGCAGGCTAATCCCAGTTTTGCGCTGACCTATCAGGGCTTGGCGTCCCCGGATACGGCGGCCGTTTTGGGCGCGGCGCCGGACGTGACGACGAGTGCGGGCGCGCGCTCGGCGGTGGGCAACTATGGGTTGGTGGTCGCCGGCGGGGTGAGCGATCAGTACACGTTTGTGTACGGGACCGCGACCCTGACGGTGACGGCGGTGCCGGTGACGATTACCTTGGGCAACCTGACGCAGAGCTACACCGGGCGGGCTCTCTTGCCGCAGTTGCAGACCAGTGTGGCGGATGTGGCGCTGACGCTCACCTACAACGGCTCGACGGAGCCGCCGGTGCTGCCGGGCAGCTACCTGGTGGTGGCGAACCCGAGCGATCGGAGCTACACGGGCAGGGGAGCGGGAACCTTGGTGATCGAGCGCGCCGAGCAGTACGTGACGATCCAGCCGATGGACTTGAAGGTTCCCCTGAAATACGCGAGCAGTCCGGTGGCGGTGGCGGGGGTCTCGAATCTGGGGCTGCCGGTGACGCTGAGCCTTGATCCGGGGAGTGCGGCCAAATTGAACGCGGCCAACGAACTGATCGAAATCGGCCAAAGCGGGACGATTACGATCAGGGCGAATCAGGCCGGAACGGTGAATGTGGCGGCGGCGCCCGAGGTGGTGCTGACGCTGGATGTGGCGAAGGTGCCGCAAGGGTTGAGTTTTGCGCTGCAGGCGACGGCGTTGTTTGGCTCGCCGCCGATTCCCTTGCAGGCGACGGCGAGTTCGGGGTTGGCGCCGAGCTTCCGGGTGCTGCGCGGCCCGGCGACGCTGAGCGGAAACAATCTGGTGGTGAGCGGGGCTGGGTTGGTGTGGGTGCAAGCGCTGCAGGAGGGCGATGCCACCTTTAATCCGGCCCCGCCCGTGACGCAGGTCCTGCGGGTCGGTGCGGTGGGGCAGACGCTCCAATTTGCCGAGCTCGGGCGGGCGATGTATGGCGACGCGCCTTTGAGTCTGGGGGCGACGGCCAGTTCCGGGTTGCCGGTCAGCTATACGGTGGTCCGCGGAGCGGGTGTGGTGAGCGCCACTACGCTCACTTTGCTCGGAGCGGGCGAAGTGGTGGTGCGGGCGAGCCAGTTGGGCGATGGCAATACCCTGCCGGCCGCCGAGGTAGAACAGACCCTGGTGGTGGGAACCAAGCCGTTGACGGTGGCGGTGCGGGCCGCGAGCCGCAGCTACGGCCAGGCGAATCCGGTTTTTGCCTACGATTATACCGGCCTGGTGGGGACGGACACGGCGGCCGCGATCACGGCGCCGAGTGCGACGAGCGGTGCGACCGCGACGAGCGCCCCCGGGGTGTACGCGGTCAGTTTGAGCGGCGGCAGTGCCGCGAATTACTCGCTGATCCGCGTCGACGGATGGCTGACGGTGGTGCGGGCGGAGCAGACGCTGACCTTCCCGGCGCTGGTGAATCAGGCGCTGGGCAACCCGGCGTTTACGCTCGGAGCGGCGGCCAGTTCGGGGCTGGCGCCCGGGTACAGGATCGTGAGTGGACCGGCGAGTCTCGCGGGCAATACGGTGACGCTCACCGGTGCGGGTGTGGTGACCGTGAAGGCGAACCAAGCCGGGGATGCGAACTACCTGGCGGCGCCCGAGGTGACGAACAGCTTTACGGTGGCCAATGCGATTGGCGTGGTGGGGGTGACCGCGCAGCAGGCGAGCGGGGCTTACGGTGGCGGCCAGACCGTGTTGATTCAGGTGAGTTTTTCCGGAGTGGTGACGGTGACCGGCGGGCCGCAGTTGGCGCTGAACACGACCCCGGCGCGCAGTGCGCTGTATGACAGTGGCTCCGGTACGGATACGCTGAGTTTCCGTTATGTGATCCAAGCGGGCGACACCGCGGTGGCGCTCGACTGCGCCAGTGGGAACGCCCTGACGATCGCGGAGGCGGCCATCCGCAATAGTGCGGGTACGGCGCCCGCGGTGCTGAGCCTGCCGGAGCCCGGCACCGCCGGTTCGCTCGCGCAGGCGCGGCAGTTGACCGTGGACACGACGGGCCCGGCGCTGGTGCGGTTTGGTTCGCCCACCCCGGATGGCAGTTACAAGGCCGGAGCGCAGATCACGCTTTTGGCGACCATGACGGAAGCGGTACGGGCCGGCAGCGCTCTGACCGTGACGCTGGATACGGGGGCGACGATCACCTTGGCGACGGCGGTGGCGGGCGCGCAGTTGAGCGGCACGTACACGGTGCAGGCCGGCCAGACGAGTGCGGACCTGACCGTCGTGAGCTACACGCTGGGCAATTTAATGGACTTGGCGGGCAACGCTGCGGCGGGCACGTCGCTCCCCGGTGGAGCGGATAATCTCGGCGGGGCCAAGGCACTGGTGATCGCGACGCAAAAACCCGAGACCCCCGCTGCCCCGGTGGTGACCCCGGTCGGCGCGAATGTCGTGGCCAATACCCTCAATCTGACGACCACCAACCTGCGGGTGAGTGCCGCCATCACGCCGGGTGGGGCGAGCGGCGGCAGTGCGCGCTTGCTGCTGGGCACGCAGGTCTTGGCCAGCGATTCTTTAATCGGCGCGGCCGATCCGGTGGTCACCTTTGATTTGGGGACGACCAGCGTGGCCGCCCTGCAAGCCGCCCTGCCCACCGGCGGCGAGCTCACCGTGGTCCTCCGCGATGCCGCCGGCAACGACTCCCTGCCCAGCCCCGCCACCTCCCTTGTCGCCGACTTCATCGCTCCCGCCCTGACCGTATCCAGTGGTCAGCCCGTGGTCGCGGTGAGTGGCACGCTGACCCTTGCGTTTACCTTCAGTAAAAACGTGGGCGCTTTGAATCCGGCTGCGGTGCTTGTTGCCGGCGGCGTCCTCTCAGGGTGGAGCGGGTCCGGAGCGAGCTACACCGCGACCTTTACGCCCAATCCCGGACCGGGTGGTAATGCGACGGTGACGGCGGGCGCGGGGTTGGCCGTCGATGCGTCGGGTAACCCCAGCCAGCCGGCCTACCCGTTGGCGCTCAAAACTACTCCCGCGGCGGCGGTGACGGTGGCCACGGTGAGCGCGACGACCCTCGATGGGGCCTACCGGGCCGGTGCGCAGATCGTCCTGCAAGTGGTGTTTTCGGGGGTGGTGACGGTCACGGGTAATCCCGTGCTGGCCTTGGACTTCTTGCCCGCGAGGTCGGCGCTTTACTCCGGCGGTTCCGGCTCCACGACGCTCAATTTCAGCTATACCGTGCAGGCCGGGGACCGCGCGGACCGGCTCGACTATGCGAGCACGAGCGCCCTGACGCTTAATGACGGTGCCATCGTCAATCTTTCCGGCAGCGCGGCTAACTTAACTTTGCCGGCGCGCGCGGGAGCAGGCTCATTGGCGGCGAATAAAAATCTGCGCATTGATACCGCGGCCCCCCAGCTTAGAATCAGCAGCGACCCGATGGCGCTCAAGGCCGGGCAGACCGCTCAGTTAACCTTCGTTCTCACGGAGAATTCGACGGATTTTTCGGCCGACGATGTTGTCCTATCGAACGGTACTTTGAGTGGATTTACCGGCAGTGGGGCCCGTTATTCGGCTACCTTTACTCCCGCCCCGAATCTGAGTGCGGCGGCGCAGATTCAGGTCGCGGCGGGCACCTTCACGGATGCGGCCGGGAACCTAAATCTAGCGGGGCAACTGAGCCTCGCGAATGATGTGCGCTTTGCCTGGGTGCGGACGTGGGGGGCGAGCGGGCGCGATGAAGTCCTGGCGACCGCGGTCGATGCGAACGGTAATCTTTATTCCGCCGGGCGTTTTACGGGCACGGTCAATTTCGGCGGTGGCACCCGGGCGGCAACGGTGAACTCTGCAGGTGAGACCGACGGGTTTGTGACCAAGTTTGACCCCCAGGGTAATTTTCTTTGGGTGCGGACCTGGGGCGGAACCGGAGCCGATGAAGTCCGTGCACTCGCGTTGGATTCGCAGGGCGGGGTTTTTCTGGCCGGCTCCTTCAGTGGAACCTTCAATCTGGACCCAAGCTCGGCGCTGGTGCCCGTCGGATCCAAGGGCGCGAATGATCTTTTCGTCGTGAAGCTCGATGGCACGGGCCAGTACCAATGGGGTGCGGCGCTGGGCGGATCAGGCCCGGATGAGGTTCGGGCGGTGGCGGTGGACGCGCTCGGCGCAGTCTATCTCGGCGGTGCGTTCAGTGGACAGGTTGATTTTGATCCGGGTGACGGTACGCGCATGCTTGGTTCCGCCGGCGCGAAAGATGGCTTTGTCTTAAAGCTCAATCCGACGGGCGGTTTAGTCTGGGCCATGGCGTTGGGTGGAACCGGCGCGGACCAGGTCAATACCTTGGCCCTCAATGCGCTCGGCGAACTCTATGTCGCGGGAGCGTTTAGTGGAACGGTGGATTTTGATCCAGGCCCGGATTTGCTGTCGCTGAGCTCGGCCGGCGGCACCGACGGCTTCGTCGCAAAGTTTAACCCCTCGGGTGGGCTCCAATGGGCGCGGCGCCTCGGTGGCTCTGATGATGACGGGATAAACGCGCTGGCTGTGAGCAGTACGGGCGAAGTGACGCTGGCCGGTACGTACCGCGGGACGGTGGATTTTGATCCGGGCGCGGGGGTGCGCACGTTGACGGCGGCCGGGGAGAGTGACGCCTTTATCGTGCGGTTGGACCGCGACGGCGGGCATCGCTGGAGTCAGACGGTGGGTGGGCCGGGGTTCGACACCGCGCACGCGTTGGCGGTGGATGAGCAGGGGGCGGTGTACGTGGGCGGTTCGTTCTTCGGGACGGTGGATCTGGACCCGGGCACGAGTGAGCAGCGTTACATCGCGGCCGAAGCCGGCGAAGAGGCCTATGTCCTGAAACTGAGCGCGAGCGGAGAGTATGGGTGGTCGAAGACGTTCGGTGGAGCGGCCGACGAGCGGGTGCAGGGCTTGGCCGTGGACCGGGTGGGCGACGTGTATGTGACGGGCTATTTTGGTGGGGTCGTGGATTTTGATCCGGGAGCGGGAACGGTGCAGGCGGTGTCGGCGGGAGGCACCGACGCGTATGTGCTGAAACTGACGACGGCCGGAACGATTGCGTTGGATACGCAGGCGCCGAGCGTGGCGGCGGTGACGCGGCAGAGTCCGCAGGATGCCGCGGTCGTGAACAGCAGTGTGGTGTACCGGGTGAAGTTTAGCCGCGAGGTGAGCGGGGTGGACGCGGCAGACTTTGCTCTGACCCTGGGCGGCACGCTCACGGGCGGTCTGGCCGGGGTGACCGCGCTCAGTGGTACCGACTATTTGGTGACGGTGCAGAACCTGAGCGGCAGCGGCACCTTGCGGCTGGACGTGAAGGGTAGCGCGACCGGGATTGTGGACCCGGTGGGCAATGCGCTCGCCGCGGGTTATACCGCCGGGGAAGTTTACGCCGTCAGCGCGGTGGCCCCGCGCCCGGTGATCGCCAGTGCGGTCAGTGCGACCGGTACCTATGGCAGTGCCTTTACTTATGCCATCGTCGCGAGCGGCAGTCCTTTCAGCCACACGGCGACCGGATTACCGGCGGGTCTGAGTGTGAACAGCTCCTCGGGCTTGATCAGCGGCACGCCGCGTGCAGCCGGGGTCTTCGCCGTGAGCCTGGGCGCCTCCAATCTGCCCGGGGTGGGCGGTGGCGTGGTGGTGCTCAACATCGCGAAAGCGGTGTTGACGGTGACGCCCGTGGATGTGAGCCGGCCGTACGGGCAGGCCAATCCCAGCTTTGCGCTGAGCTATCAGGGCTTGGCGTCCCCGGATACGGCGGCCGTTTTGGGCGCGGCACCGGACGTGACGAGCAGTGCGGGCGCGCGCTCGGCGGTGGGCAACTATGGGTTGGTGGCCGCCGGCGGGGTGAGCGATAACTACACGTTTGTTTACGGGACCGCGACCCTGACGGTGACGGCGGTGCCGGTGACGATTACCTTGGGCAACCTGACCCAGAGCTACACCGGGCAGGGGCTCTTGCCGCAGTTGCAGACCAGTGTCGCGGATGTGGCACTGACGCTCACTTACAACGGCGGGACGCAGCTGCCGGTGCTGCCGGGCACCTACCTGGTGGTGGCGAAACCGAGCGATCCGAGCTACGCGGGCAGCGCCACCGCGAGCTTGGTGATTCAGCGCGCCACGCAGAACATTGAGTTCGCGCCTCTGCCGGTTACTCCACTCAAGGATATCGCCGGAGGCGTGGTGATTGAGGCCTCCGCGACTTCGCGCTTGCCGGTGACCCTCAGCCTCCTGGCAGGCAGTGCGGCTAGTTTGTCTGCGGCCAATAAGTTGGAAGGCATCGGGACCACGGGCCGGGTGATTCTCAAGGCCGTGCAAGCGGGCAATGCCAATTATTTGCCGGCCGACGACGTGGTGATGACGCTGGATGTAACGAAAAAGAATCAGGTCATTGATTTTCCGGAAACAGCACCGGTCTCGGCGGCCCAATCGACCGTTAATTTGCGTGCGACGGCCTCCTCCGGTCTGGAGGTGGCTTATGTGGTGGTGAGCGGTCCGGCGACGATGGCCAATGGGGTGCTGAGTTTTAGCGGTGCGGGCAAAGCAGTCATCAATGCCCTCCAATTGGGGGACACGGCCTTCAACGCGGCCCTGCCGGTGCAGCGATCCGTGAGCAATTCACTGGTGGTACAGACGATCATTTTTCCGGTTGTCGCCGGGCCGACTTATGGCGATGCACCGATCAGCCTGGCGGCGAGCTCGGATGCTGGTTTGCCGGTGAGCTACACCGTCGTACGTGGTCCGGCGAGCGTCACGGGCAAGAGCCTCACCATCTTAGGAGCCGGTGAAGTGGTCGTCAGGGCGAGCCAAGCGGGCAGTGCGATCATTGAGGCCGCGCAGCCGGTGGATCAAAATATCGTGGTGGCCCAAGGTAATCTCCACGTCAGCGCGCTGGCGGCGTCGCGCTCGTTCGGGGTGCCGAATCCTTCATTTTTAATTGATTATAAGGGGTTCGTAAATGGGGATGCGGTGGCTCAACTGGATGCGTTGCCGGCGGTGATGACCGACGCCACGGCCAATTCCGCGCCGGGCAGCTATGGCTTGGCTCCGAGCGGCGGTCGCGCGGCCAACTACCGTTTCACGTTCACGCCCGGCACGTTGACGATTGTGCCGGCGGCGCAGTCACTGTCCTTTCCGGCTTTGCCCTCTCAGGCGCTCGGCAATGCGCCCTTCTCCCTTGGTGCGGTGGCCAGTTCCGGTGTTTCGCCGATCTACGACATCGTCAGTGGGCCGGCGACGTTGTCAGGCAACCTGGTGACTTTGGTGGCCGCCGGCACCGTGGTCGTGCGCGCGAGCCAGCCGGGAAATGCCAACTTCCTCCCAGCGAGCCCGATCGAGCAGAGCTTTGTTGTTTCCAACTCCATTTTGATTGTCGGCCTGACGTCCACCACGCGCGATGGCGCCTATCGGGCCGGACAGACCATGGCGATCGAGGTCAGCTTCTCCGGGGTTGTGCTCGTCACCGGGGTGCCCACCCTGGGACTCAATGTCGGCAACGGTGGCGCCGCCAGCTATACTGCGGGCTCCGGCTCCAGTACGCTCACTTTCAGTTATGTGGTTCAGGCAGGGGATAATGCCGGCCGGCTGGATGTCGCCGCCGCGCAGCTACTCGGGGGAACGATTAACAGCCAGACCGGTGCCGTGGCCGTCTCGTTGGTGCTGCCCAAGGCGGGTGCGGCAGGTTCGCTGAGCGCAAGTCGCTACCTGTCGATTGATACCACCCGCCCGGCCGTTCCCAGCTTGTCGGTGGCAAGCCCGACCAATCGGGTGCGTCCGCCGCTCAGTGGCCTCGCCGAGGCGGGGGCCGTGATCGAAGTTTATCAAGCAGCGGCGCTGGTGGCGCGCGTCGCGGCCGACGCCAATGGGGTCTGGTCGGCGACGGGCTCATTTGATTTGGTTTCGGGTGCCAATGTGCTCACGGCCCACGCGATCGATGCGGCGGGCAATATCAGTTTGGACACGGCGCCCGTCTCGGTTCTGCTGGATACGGTCGTACCTGCGGCTCCGCTCATCCTGACCGCCGGTGCGAGCAATCTGGTCCGGCCGCTCATCCTTGGCTCCGGCCCCGTTGGGTTGGCGGTGCGGATTTCGGACGGCCTTGACCTGCTCGGTACGGTGGTGGTGGGTGGCGCTGGCACTTGGCAGTTAACTCCGGAGCGCGATCTCGCAGTCGGCGCCCACCGTTTGACTGCGGTCGCCACCAGCGCGGCAGGCACGCCCAGCCCGGTCTCGGCCGAGGTCTTGCTGACGATCGACTTGGTCGCGCCCGCCGTGCCGCAGATCACCACCCGCGGTGTGCTGGCCGGCACCAGTGCCACCCTGCGGGGCACGGCTGAAGCGGACAGCACCGTGAGCGTCTTTGATGGTGCGGTCTTGTTGGGCAGCACGAAGGCGGCGGCGACGGGCGACTGGGTGTTGCAGCCCACCGGGGTCATGGCGGCCGGTGTTCGTTCGATCACGGCGACGGCGCGGGATGCGGCGGGGAATGTCAGTGCGGCGACGGAACCGGTCTCTCTCCTGATCGACCCTTATGCGCCCGATGCGCCGAAGATCGCCACCAAGGGTTCGTTCAACACGACGCGGCCGGTGATCACCGGCACCGCCGAAGCCTTGGCGACGTTGCAGATTTATGACGGAGCTACTCTCCTGGGCAGCGTGGCGGTCTCGGCGGCCGGCGACTGGACGTTTACCCCGGTGAATGCGCTCACGGATGGCTCGCACCGGATCGCCGCATTGGCGATCGATGCGGCGGGTAATGCCAGCAGCTTTTCTCTGGCGAGCGTCCTCACGATTGATGCGACGGCCCCGCTGGCCCCCATCGTGGAGGCCGAGGTGGTGGCGCAGAGCCTGCCACTGTTGCGAGGCACAGCGGAGGCTGGCAGCACGGTGAAGCTCAGCCGGGGCGGGGTTTTGATCGGTAGCGGCCCTGTAGATACCGGCGGCTTTTGGCGGATCACGCTCACGGTGGCCCTGACGGATGGAGCCAATCTGGTTTCGGGGGTTGCGACCGACGGCGCGGGCAACACCAGCGCGGCCTCCGTGCCGGTGGAGATCACTTACAATCCTATTGCGCCGGGGGCCCCGGTGTTTGCGGCGGCGTTTCTCACTCGGGCGACCGCCACGCCCTTGATCGAAGGCACGGCGGGCGCGGGCCACACCGTCGTGCTTTCCGATGCAGGCAACCCGTTCGCCGAAGTGACCGCGGGTGCCGATGGCAAGTGGAGCTATCTGCCCCCGGCACCCTTGAGCGAAGGCTTCCATGCGCTGACTGCGCGGGCGCGCAGCGGAGCCTTGACGAGTGTCTCGTCGGGGATCTTGGAACTCCGGATCGATACCATCGCCCCGCGCGTGCCGACGCTCTCGGTGCCAAGTCCGAATCGCCGAGCGACACCGACAATTTCCGGAACGGCGGAAGCAGCGGTCACGATCAAGATTTACGACGGAGCGATTCTGATCGGCGCTACGACCTCCTTTGCGAATGGCACCTGGACTTATACTCCGGTGAAGGCGTTTACCGAAGGCGAACACCGGCTCACCGTGCTGGCCTTGGATGCGGCGGGGAACGAAAGTCTGCGCTCGGCGGAGACGGTCATGGTCATCGACCTGACGGCACCGCTGGCCCCTGTGCCGGCCGTGGCGGCGCTGTTTAATTCCAGTCAGCCCTCCCTCGTTGGTCGCTCCGAGGCGCTCGCCCGGATCACGCTGGTTGAGTCCGGCGTGACGATTGGCGAGGCTTACGCCGATGCCTCGGGCAACTTCTCCCTTCGTCCGACGCGGGCGCTGGCGGAGGGGACCTTGGTGTTGAGTATGGCTGCGACGGATGCGGCCGGGAACGCCGGACCGGCCGTCACCAAGACGCTGACGATCGACCTGACGGCGCCGGACCGGCCGACGATCGTGGCCCCGGGCGCGTTGCGCACCGTGGTGCCGACGCTGCGGGGCACCGCCGAGGCGGGTAGCGCGGTGACTGTTTCGGTCAAGAGTGTGGTGATCGCCGCCGGGATGGCGCAGGCGGATGGCACGTGGAGCCTGACGGCCGAGCGCGGACTCATCGAGGGCGAGCAGACTGCCACGGTGGTGGCCATCGATCTCGCGGGCAATCGCAGCCTCACCTCGGCGAGCGTGCTGCTGGCCATTGACCTGACGCCGCCGGCCGCGCCGCAGATCGCCGTGAGCGGCACCTTCAACGTGTCGCGTCCCGCGATCGCCGGCACCGCGGAAGCGCTGGCCACCGTGCGCGTGCAAGAAGGCAGCAAGGTCCTCGGTACCGCTGTCACGGACGAAGCCGGACAGTGGAGCGTGGTCCCCAACGCGCCCTTCAGCCGCGGTCTCCACACCGTCACGGCGTTCGCGATTGACGCGGCGGGTAACGAGAGTCCTGTCAGCGCCGCCTCCGTCCTGACCATCACCCTGGTGGGTCCATCTCCGCCCCTGATCACGAGTGCCGCCGCCTTCAATGTGGCGCGCCCCGTCATCGCTGGTACGGCCGAACTGAATACGCGGATCAAGGTTTACGAGGGCGCGACGCTGCTGGGCACCGCCGACACCTCGGCGGCCGGACTCTGGTCGGTTGCGGTCGGCCCCGCGTTGACTGAAGGTGGGCATGCGTTGACGGCGGCGGCCACGGATCTCGGGAATGAGGTTTCCGGCCAGGCCTCCGAGATTGCCACGGTGACGATTGATTTAGCGCCGCCGAACCGTCCGGTCATCACTCCGCTGGCGGCCACGGCGAAAACCCGGCCGCTGATCGCCGGTACCGCCGAAGCCGCGGCGACCGTAGTTTTGAAGGACGGGAGCGCGGAGATCGCGCGCCTCAAGGCCGCGAACGATGGTACGTGGAGCTTTACTCCGGAAACTGCCTTGGTTGAAGGCAGCCATCCGCTGACGGCCGTGGCTCAGGATGCGGCGGGCAACACGAGTCTGCCGTCCACGGCAGTCTCGCTGGTCATCGATACGATCGCGCCACCGGCCGTGACGTTCCGGGCGGTCGCGAGTCCGGGCAAGATCGTGTCGCCGCAGCTCGGGGGCACGGCGGAGGCCGGCGCGACGGTCAAGATTTTGAGCGGCTCTCAAGTCATCGGAACCACCACGGCGAGTGCGGCCGGTGAATGGAGTTTCACGGTCGCGACGAGTTTGGCCGACGGTGCCTACACGCTCGGTGCGACGGCTACGGATACGGCCGGAAACACCGGGCCGAAGGGGCTGGTGACGTTTGTCATTGATACCACGCCACCCTCCTTGCCCACCGTGCAGACGCTGGTGACGATCTCGCCCACGCCGGTCTTGCGCGGCACCTACGATGCCGGTGACACCGACTCCCTCACGGTGACCGTGGCGGGGAAGACTTACACGAGTGCCGGCGGTGCCGTCGCCCTGTTCCCGGCGGAGGCGCGCTGGCAGTTGGCTGTACCGCTGGTCGATTCCCTGCGCGAAGGCACTTTCTCCGTGACAGTCGTGGCGCGGGATCAAGCGGGCAATACGGCGACGGATCCTTCCAGCGGCGAGCTCGTCGTGGGCGTGGGCACCCCCGTCACGACGGCCAATATTTTGCCGCAACCCTCCTCCGCCAGGGCACTGCAGATCCTCGTAAAGACGACGAGCACCATCAGTTGGAATTTGACGCAATTCTTCACGGATCCTTTCGGACGAACTCTGCAGTTTGCCGTGGTCGATCAGAAGAACGTGACGGTCACCAAGGTGGGCAATCAGATCACGTTGGTTTACCCCGCGGACTTCAGTGGCATCGCCACGGTTAAAATCAGGGTGATTTACGATTCTGGAAATCTGGCGGATGCTCCCATTTACGCGCTGAACTTCATTGCCGATGCCGACGATGACGGCATCGCCGACTCGCTGGAGAGCGCCTTGGGCGATGCCAATGGCGACGGCCAGCCGGACTACCTCCAAACCGGGGTCGCGTCGTTTGTGGCGCCCTCGACCGGAGGTGTCTCCGGCAACGGCTCGGGTGCGGGCACCATGTCGATCACATTGGGTGATCGTAAATCTGGGGACGCGCGCGCGGACCGCAACGGGGTGGTGGTGGATCCGCAGGGTAGCGTCAAGAACGTGTCCGCTTCGTCGCTGGCTGAGTTTGAATCTGCGCCCGAAACGTGGACCGCGGTTTCGCCTGTGATCCAGTTCGAAATTGCGAACGCCACGCTTCAGCCGGACGGCACCGTGGTGGTTATTATATCGCTGCCGGTCAATGGGACCCCACCGCAGCATGTTTACAAATACGGCTACGAGTTTGCTTCGTCGACCGTGAAGAGCTTTTTCCTCTTTGACTGGGACGGGCGCACCGGTGGCCAGCTGATCGACACGAACAAGGACGGTAAACCCGATATTGTGCGGCTGGTTTACCGCGATGGTGAGCGCGGTGACGATGATTTGCTGGTCAACGGCATCATCGTAGATCCGATTGTCTTTGGGTCGGAGCTCGAGGTCACCCCCAAGCCGGCCTTTGCGGCGGCGGCGGCGTACTTCAAAGGTGTGTTGCCCACGCTCAGTGGCACGAGCGTGCCTCTGGCCACCATCAAAATCTACGATGGAGGAGGGCTGCTGGGTGCCGCTGTGGCGACGGCGGGTGGTACGTGGAGTTACACTCCCCTGACGGCGTTGAGCGAAGGCGTGCATACGTTTGGCGCCACCGCCACGCTGCCTCCGGCCCAAACCAGCGATGCGGTTGTCCTGACGATGCTCCTCGACAGCCTCGTGCCGGCGGCCCCGGTCTTGCTGACTAGCACCTTCTCGGGAACGACGACCATGATCCGCGGTACGGCGGAAGGTAGCTCGACCGTGACGTTTTACGTGAATGGGAGTGAACTGGGGAAGGTCGTCGCGCTGCCGAATGGTACCTGGAGCTACGCGGCGCCCATCACCAATGGCCTCTTTTCGCTGACCGCGACGGCGACCGATGCCGTCGGCAACGTCAGTCCGCTCTCCCTTCCGTTGGTGGTGCGCCTCGATTCATCGCCAGTGCCGGTGCCGGTGGTGATCACCCTGAGTGGACTGGAGCAATTGTACGACGGTACGGCGAAGGTGGTGCGGGTGACCACCAGTCCCGCCGGTGTGGCCGTCGCACTCACGTACAACGGTTCGAGCGTCGCTCCTTCCGCCGCCGGAGTTTATCCCATCACCGCTTCAGTAACGGCCGTGGGCTACACCGGGCGCGCGACCGGCACGCTCACGATTTCAGCTCCCGTCCCGGTTCTGGCGGCGGCCCAAACCATTGCTTTTGCGCCTGCGTCCACGTTCGCTGCGGCTACGGTGGTGACCCTCACGGCGACGGCCTCGAGCGGTTTGCCGGTCAGCTTCAGTCTCGTGAGCGGTCCGGCGAAAATCACCGGCGAGGTGCTCACTCTGCTGGATGTCGGCACCGTGGTGGTGCGTGCCAGTCAGGCCGGTAACGCCGCTTACCAAGCCGCGGCGGTGGAGCGTACGCTGCAAGTGGTGGCGGCGACCCAACAGGTCTACCTCGGCGCGGTGCTGGGGGTCGATGGCGCGGCGCGTGGCGGCGACATCGGCTTGTCCGTCTTGCCGGGCGCAAACACGGCCACGCTGCTGCTGGTGCTGCCCGCTTACGGGCTGCAGGGTGCGTTTAGCCTGGTCCCGGATGCGGCAGGAAATATGGCGCTGGAACTGCCGCTGTCCGTTCCGGCGGGTACGGCGGGCACAGGAAGTCGTGCGCTCGCCGCCGCCCCCACCGTCGCGGTGCTCCGCGGCACGGTGCGCGACGAGCGCTTCAGCGGCACGATCGAGCCGTTCGGCTTGCGGTTCGATGTCGCGGTGGCTCCGGCCAGCGGTGCGTCGTCGGCTGCGGCCGGCTTCTACCGCGCCGATCTGCTGGGCAGCGGTGGCGGTGCGACCTACATGATCCTGAGTGCCCAAGGCCAGGCGCTGGTCCTGGTCAGTACCTCCAATTTTTCCCAAGGGGCCGTCGTTACCCTCAACGCGGCGGCGGCGTTTGTCACGACGATCGCAACTCCGCTCGGGCCGGTGGTCTTGCGCGGCGGGCTCGATCTCGGCAACGGGGCGTTTTCCGGTGGCCTCCGTTCGGCCAGCGGCGTCGAGACCGAATTTGCCGGTTTGGGCGAGCAGCTGACGCCGTCCCGGCGCTTGATCAATCTTTCCTCGCGTGCCCGCGTCGGACTCGGCGAGCAGACCCTGATCAGCGGTTTTGTCGTGGGTGGCACGGCTGCCCAAACGGTGTTGATCCGTGGCATTGGGCCCGCCCTGACGAGCTTCGGGCTCGGCGGCGCGTTGGCGAGCCCGCGGCTGCGCTTGTTCCGTGACGGAGCCGTGGTGGCCGAAAACTCCGGTTGGTCCAAATCTGGGGCCGCTTCGGCGGAACTGTCCGCCGCGTTTGCCCGCCTCGGGGCCTTCGCCCTGCCGGCTGATTCGGCCGATACGGCCTTGCTCGTGACGCTCTCGGCCGGGGCTTACACCCTGCATGTCGACGGGGGTAACGGCGTCGCGTTGGCGGAAATCTACGATGCCGCGCCGGGCGCTGCGGTGGCTCAGCTGCGCAACGTTTCGACCCGCGGATATGTGGGCACGGGGGCCGACGCCTTGATTGGCGGCTTCGTCGTGGCGGGTAACGCTCCGCTGCGAGTTCTCGTCCGTGCGGTCGGCCCCGCGCTGCAGAGCTTTGGGGTCCAGGGCGTCTTGGCTGACCCCCGGCTGACCATTTATCGCGGATCAACGATCGTGGCGGAAAACGACAACTGGGGTGAGGGGGATGCCGCGGCTGTCCTCGCCGCCCAGCTGGCCGTCGGCGCCTTCCCGCTCCCCGCCGGCAGCAAGGATGCGGTGTTGTGGCTGACGTTGGCTCCGGGCGCTTATACCGCCCAAGTCACCGGCGCCAGCGCCGGCGTGGGGGTCGCCTTGGTCGAGATCTATCAAATTCCTTAGACCCGGATTGTTTATGAATAAATGGTTTTTTTCGCTCGTTGGGGTTGGGCTATTTCAGGTCGTCGGCTGGGCGCAGACGGTCAGTGTCGTGCCGAGCTCGACCGCTTACGTTCCCACCGGCGGTACGGTTTCCTTTACGGTCACGCTGACCTATTCCGGCGCCATGTCTGCGGTGGGCTTCCAGATCGGATCGGTGCCAGCGGGCTGGTCCTTTGTCTCAGCCGGGGGCAGCAACCCGCCGGGGATCGTCCCCTCCCTGGGTTCGACCAGCGCCTTTGAGTTTGCCTACACCTCGATTCCCGCCAGCCCGATCAGTTTTTCAATCACGGCGGCCTATCCGGCCGGCTTGGTCGGCAACCAGATTTTCAGCGGCGTAGTCGGCAGTTTCCGCCCAGGCTCCATTACGGTAAACGGCGCCAATATTGTCCTCTCGCCTTCGACGGCCGTGGGCGTGCCGGCGATCACCCGGCAGCCGGTCGGGGCCGTGCTGACGCAGGGTGATAGTTACCTGCTGGCGGTCGAGGCGAGCGGGTTGGCCCCGTTGAGCTACCAATGGCGCAAAGACAGCGCGCCGCTGGCCGGAGCGACCACGGCCAGCCTGGCCTTGAGCTCGCTCAAGGCAGCTGACGCGGCCGCCTACTCGGTGGTCGTCACCAACTCGCAGGGTTCGGCCACCAGCGCCGCGGCCGTGATTGCCGTGGTCGGAGCGGCCATCGCACCTTCGTTTGCCAGTGCGCCCCGGGCCCAAAGTGCCACGGCTGGAACCGACGTGACTTTCGCCGTGGTCGTCGAGGGCACGGCCCCTTTCACCTACCAATGGTTACGCGGCGGCCAAGCGCTCGCCGGCGCTACCGGCGCCACCCTCACGGTGCGCAACGTCCAAAAGACCGATGAGGGTTCGTACAGTGTCGCGGTCAGTAACCCAGGCGGCACGGGGATCTCCCCGGGAGCGGCCCTGACCGTGGTTGCGGGCGCCACCGCTCCCAGCATCACGGCGCAGCCCGTCGCACAGTCCGCCGCGCTGGGTGGTAGTGTGAGCTTCAGCGTGGTCGCAGCGGGCGGGGCACCGCTCAGCTATCAATGGAAATTCAATGGTGTCGCGATTACCGGGGCGACCGCGGCTAGCTTGCCGGTGGCCAATGTCCAAAACGCCCACTATGGGTCCTACAGCGTGGTGGTGAGTAATGGGGTGGGTTCGGTCTCCTCGTTGAGCGCGACGCTGTTGGCCCTCGCCAGTGGGGTCGCCCCCGTCGTCGCGACGCAGCCCGTGGTCCAGCGCGTCGAGGTCGGCGCGAGCGCGTCCTTTGGCGTGGTCGCCACCGGCACGGCTCCCCTCGCTTACCAATGGAAGCAAGAGGGGCAAACGATTGCCGGAGCTTCGAATGCCACGCTGACCCTCGCCAATGTGCAGACCTTGGCGGGTGGCTCTTATTCGGTGGTGGTGACCAATGCCTTCGGCGCGGTGACCTCCTCCCCCGCGCTGCTCACCGTCTCAGTCACCGCGCCGGCTCCGGTCTCACGCCTGGTCAATCTTTCGGTCCGCAGTCTGGCTGGTTCCGGCGAGCAGACCCTGATCGTGGGTTTTGCGGTGGGCGGGACCGGCGTGAAATCCATTTTGCTTCGCGGGGTCGGTCCCACCCTGGCCCAGTTCGGGCTCTCCGGTGCCCTGGCTGATCCGCAGCTGCGACTCTTCAACTCCGCGGGAGCCCAGACCCAGCTGAATGATGATTGGGGTGGGGGAGGTAATCTTGTGGCGGCTTTTTCTGCCGTGGGGGCCTTTGGCCTGGCGGCGACTTCCAAGGATGCGGCCCTCCTGCTCCCGGTGGGTGGCGGCGCCTACACGGCACAAGTTTCGGGCGCGGGCGCCGCGGGAATTGCCCTGGTGGAGGCGTATGATTCCGACGTCGGTGGGTCTACGGCGCGGCTCACGAACCTTTCGGCCCGCACTCAAGTCGGCACCGGCGATAATATTTTAGTGGTCGGCTTCGTGGTGAGTGGGACCGCGCCCAAGACGCTGCTCCTGCGGGCCGTCGGCCCGGGCTTGCTCGGCTTCGGCGTCAGCGGAGTCCTGGCCGATCCCCAACTTAAATTGTTCAACGCGGCCGGGGTCTTGGTGAGCGCCAACGACGATTGGGGCGGGGCGGCGGCGCTTGCCGCCGCCTTTACCCAGACCGGCGCCTTTGCTTTACCGAGCGCCTCCAAAGATGCCGTGCTGCTCAGCACGCTGCCCGCGGGAGCGTACACGCTGCAGATTTCCGGTGCCAGCGCCACCAGTGGCATTGCTCTGGCGGAGGTTTATGAACTGCCCTGACGTGTTTTTCCACTAGGTCGGCACCTTCGCGCCTAAGGCCCCTGACGAAATGCTACCGACGCGTTGCTGGTGCCCTCAATGCGCCGCCGCCGCTCTGCGCCGCAGCCGGGTCGAGTTGCAGGCGTCGGCGTCCTCGGCGTGAGCCGAGTTCGAAGCCGAGTGCGAGGGACTGCCGCCGGGCTGCACGCTAAGCACGAGGCTCTAGGGTAATTTTTACCCCGCAAAATAAGGGTATCGTCCTGTTGTTAATCGTTTTCCAATTGCCTAATCGTAGCCGCCAATGGGCGTATTCCTCCTAACGGTGCCTGCCGTTTTCTTTCGGACCAGCTATCACGCCACGCGGGCGCGTGGGCTGGGTACGTCGTGTGAGTCATGCCCGAGGTGGCGCGGACCTTGATGCCACGATCCTTTGCTTTTTTCCGCGCGTGCTCGCGGCCAGGGGCAGGCGTTGAGCCGGTGCCAACTGCAGCGTGGGGCCTGCCTGCCCGCGTGGGCTTTGCCGCGTGGCGTTTTTTCGCCGGGGTGCTGGCGGTGGGTTGGGGGATCACTGGCAGCGCTTGGGCCCTGACTTCCGGCGATTTTACTTACACCGATAACGGCACGGCGGTGACCATCACGGGTTACACCGGCGCGGGCGGTACGGTGGCGATCCCGAGCAGTATCGGCGGGCACCCGGTCACCACCATCGCCGATGGCGTGTTTAATAATAAAACCGCGGTGACGGGCATTTCGATTCCGAGCAGCGTCACGACGGTCGGCAGTGCCTTCCAAGGCTCTGGACTGACGAGCCTCACCCTACCGGGCACGGTCACGAGCTGGGGGCCTTACCCGTTCGCTGACTGTCACAGCCTGGTCAGTCTGACGATCGAGACGGGTGTCACGACGATCAGCTCGGAAATGTTCGAACGGTGCGATTATTTGACCAGCGTCGTTTTTCCAACGAGCATCACGTCGATTGGCTGGCGTGCATTCGCTGGCTGCTCGCGGCTGAGTAGCGTCACATTTTTGGGCGCCAAGCCCACGCTCGACGACGCCAGTTTTTTGTCCATCGCAGCTTCGGCCAATGGTTATTATCCGAGTGGGTCGGCGAGCTGGAGTTCTCCGGCGGTGACCGGCCTGATTATGTCGGTGACGGCGGCGAACAACGCGCCGGTGGCGGCGGCGAGCACGGTGACGTCGATTGTGAAAGACGTGGCGGACGGCAGCAATCCCGGCACGCTGGTGTCGGCGCTGGTGACTAATTTTACGGACGCAGACAGCGGTGCGGTGAAGGGCATCGCCGTGACGGCGGTCGTGACGACGAACGGCACGTGGCAGTATTCGACGGATGCGGGCTCGACGTGGCTGACGCTGACCGGAGTGAGCACGAGTGCGGCGCGGCTGCTGAAGGGCGACGATGCGAATTACAAAGTGCGGTTCGTGCCGAGTGCGAATTTCTACGGGAAGGCGACGCTGACTTACCAGGCGTGGGACCAGACGAGCGGGACGGCGGGCGGCACAGTGGCGGTGACGACGAACGGGGGCAGCACGGCCTACTCGAGCAACGTGGGCACGGGTACGATCACGGTGGCCACCGCCGGCGCACTCTGGGCGTGGGGTAACAACGGGAGTGGCCGGTTGGGCGATGGCACGACCACGACTCGCACCAGCCCGGTCCAGATGGGGACGGCGACCTCGTGGCAGTCCGTGGCGGCGGGAGACGGTCACACCGTGGCGGTGCGGACCGACGGCACGCTCTGGGCGTGGGGCTACAACTTGTATGGCCAGTTGGGCAATGGCTCGACCACGGACCTCACCAGCCCGGTCCAGATCGGGTCGGCGACCTCGTGGAAGTCCGTGGCGACGGGACAATATCACACCGTGGCGGTGCGGACCGACGGCACGCTCTGGACGTGGGGTAGAAACCAGTATGGCCAGTTGGGCAATGGCTCGACCACGGACCTCACCAGCCCGGTCCAGATCGGGTCGGCGACCACGTGGCAGTCCGTGGCGGCGGGATACTATCACACCGTGGCGGTGCGGACCGACGGCACGCTTTGGGCGTGGGGTTACAACTCCAATTACCAGTTGGGCGATGGCACGAACACGACTCGCAACAGCCCGGTCCAGATCGGGACGGCGACCTCGTGGCAGTTCGTGGCGACGGGAAACTCTCACACCGTGGTGGTGCGGACCGACGGCACGCTCTGGGCGTGGGGTAACAACTATTCTGGCCAGGTGGGCGATGGCACGACCACGACCAGTGTGCGCACCAGCCCGATCCAGATCGGGACGGCGACCACGTGGCGGTCCGTGGCGGCGGGAAACGGTCACACCGTGGCGGTGCGGACCGACGGCACACTCTGGGCGTGGGGTCACAACTATGCTGGCCAAGTGGGCGATGGCACGACCACGACCACGACTCACACCACCCCGCTCCAGATCGGGTCGGCGACCTCGTGGCAGTCTGTGTCGGCGGGGGATTCTTACACCGTGGCGGTGCGGACCGACGGCACGCTCTGGGCGTGGGGTAGCAACGGGAGTGGCCAGTTGGGCGATGGCACGACCACGGATCGCACCAGCCCGGTCCAGATCGGGTCGGCGTCGTCGTGGCAGTCCGTGGCGGCGGGATCCCAGCACACCGTGGCGGTGCAAGTCCCCGCCCCCGAAATCAACGTCACTGGCAACAATGTGAGCATCCTCGATGGGGCCACCACGCCCAGCGCGACGGACCACACGGACTTCGGCAGCGCGCTGGTGCCCGGCGGCACGGTGGTGCGCACCTTCACGATTGCCAACAACGGCATGGTGAGCCTGGCCCTGTCCGGCACGCCCAAGGTGGCCGTGAGCGGCACGCACGCGGCGGACTTCACGGTGACGACGTTGCCCACCTCGCCCGTGGCCGCCAGCGGCAGCACGACCTTCCAAGTCACCTTCCGCCCCAGCGCCTTCGGCACGCGCACCGCCACGCTGACCATCGCCAACGATGATAGCGACGAGGGCACCTACGACTTCGCCATCCAAGGCACTGGCAACAACGCGCCCACGCTGGCGGCCATCGGAGTGAGTGGCACGGAAGACACGACGCTGACGTTTACGGCGGCGAATTTTACCGGGGCCTATGCCGACGTGGAGAGCACGCCGTTGGCGAGCATCACGGTGGCGACCTTGCCGGCGACGGGTCTGCTGAAACTCTCGACGGTGAACGTGACCGCGAATCAGGTGATCACCGCGGCCGATTTGCCGAACCTGACGTACGTGCCGGCGGCGAACGAGAACGGGGCGAAGACCTTTACGGTGACGACCTCCGACGGCACGACCTCCTCGGCAGCAGCGACGGTGACGATGACGCTGGCCGCGGTGAATGATGCGCCGAGCTTCACCACCCTCGGCGCCGTTGTATCGGCGGGGACCACGTTTACCGCCGGAGGGTATACGTCGACCGCTTGGGGAAGTGTCGCGAGTTCCGCGAACGGCACCAAGTTGGTCGCCGTGGGTGGTACGTGGTCCAGTTTGCCTCTGATGACTTCGACGGACTCGGGGGCGACGTGGGCCGTGCGGGATATCTCTCGCCGTTGGGCTTCGGTGGCCTCGTCGGCGGATGGAACCAAGCTGGCTGCCACCACCGTAAATGGCCTGATTTACACCTCGGTTAATTCCGGGGTGACCTGGGTCGCCCAGAGTGGCTCCGGATCTCGCGCTTGGCTGTCTCTGGGTACGGGCATCGCCTCCTCGGCGGATGGGACCAAATTAGTCGCGACCGTGACCAACGGCCTGATTTACACGTCGACGGATTCCGGGGTGACGTGGACCCCCCAGACCAACTCCGGCTCGCGCGATTGGAATGGGGTCACCTCTTCCGCCGATGGTACCAAGCTCGCCGCCGCGGTCACCAACGGGCAGCTTTATACCTCGACGGACTCCGGGGTGACCTGGACGGCCCGGGACAGCAGCCGGAATTGGATTGGAATCGGTTCTTCCGCGGATGGTACAAAATTGGCCGCCGGAGAGGGAAGTGCGATCTATACCTCCAGTAACAGCGGGGTGACGTGGGCACTGAGTACCGCGAGAGGGATCGGTCAGATGGTCGCCGTATCCGCCGACGGCACCACCATCGTGGGGGTTGCTAAAAACTCCCCGCTGTACATCTCGCGGGATTTCGGGGCGACGTGGACGAACACGGCTGGAGGCTCGTGGTTCGCGGCCGCGGTATCCAGCGATGGCAGTAAAATTGCGTTGGCGACGGAAATCGGAGGTCTGCTCACCTCGGCCGACTCGACTGTCTCGCGGTTGACGGTGGCGGTGGGGAGCGGAGCGTACTCGCAGAGTAACTTTGCGACTAATTTATCGGCCGGCCCGGCGGACGAATCCGCCCAGACCTGGACGTTTGGGTTGACGAATACCACCAACGGGATTTTCACGGTTCAGCCGGCGCTCTCTTCGACCGGCACGCTCACCTTTACGCCCCACGCAAGCACCACGGGCAGTGCGACGGTGACGATCACGATGACCGACAGTGCCGGGGCCAGCAGTGCAACCCAGACGCTCGCGATCACGGTGGCCGCTACGAATACCGCGCCGACGCTCTCCGCGATCGCGGTGAGCGGCACGGAAGACACCACGCTGACGTTTACGGCGGCGAATTTCACCAGTGCTTACGCCGATACGGAAGGCGCGCCCCTTGCCAGCATCACGGTGGTGAGCTTGCCGACGACGGGTTTGCTGAAACTCTCGGGCGGCAATGTGACCGCGAGTCAGGTGATTACCGCGACGGATTTGCCGAATCTGACCTATGTGCCGGCGGCGAACGAGAACGGGGCGAAGACCTTTACGGTGACGGCCTCGGACGGCTCGGCCTCCTCGGCAGCGGCGACGGTGACGATGACGCTGACGGCGGTGACTGACGCGCCGTCCATCGCGGCGATTGCGGTGAGCGGCACGGAAGACACGACGCTGACGTTTACGGCGGCGAATTTCACCAACGCCTACGTGGACGGAACGGCGCTGGTGCGCATCACGGTGGCGACCTTGCCGGCGACGGGTGTGCTGAAACTCTCCGGCAGCAACGTGACCGCGGGCCAGGTGATCACCGCGGCCGATTTGCCGAACCTGACGTACGTGCCGGCGGCGAATGAAAACGGCGCGAAGACTTTTACGGTGACGGCGTCGGACGGCACGACCTCCTCGGCAGCAGCGACGGTGACGATGACGCTGGCGGCGGTGAACGACGCGCCGTCCATCGCGGCGATTGCGGTGAGCGGCACGGAAGACACGACGCTGACCTTTACGGCGGCGAATTTCACCAACGCCTACGCGGACGGAACGGCGCTCGTCAGCATCACGGTGGCGACCTTGCCGGCGACGGGTTTGCTGAAGCTCTCGACGGTTAACGTGACCGCGAATCAGGTGATCACCGCGGCGAATTTGCCGAACCTGACCTATGTGCCGGCGGCGAATGAAAACGGGGCGAAGACCTTTACGGTGACGGCCTCCGACGGCACGACCTCCTCGGCAGCGGCGACGGTGACGATGACGCTGGCGGCGGTGAACGACGCGCCGAGCTTCACACTGCCGGCGGGCACGGCTCTGGCTATTCCCGCCGACGCGACTTGGACGGCACAGGCTTCAGGCAGCCGGGTATGGCAATCCATCGCCTCGTCGGCGGACGGGACGAAGCTGGCGGCGGTGGTTTACGGCGGCCTGATTTACACCTCGACCGACTCGGGCGCGACCTGGACGGCGCAAGCGAGCGGCAGCCAGGCTTGGCGCTCCATCGCCTCGTCGGCGGACGGGACGAAGCTGGCGGCGGGGGTTGAAAACGGACAAATTTACACCTCGGCGGACTCGGGCGCGACCTGGACGGCGCGGGAGAGCAACCGGTATTGGTATTCCATCGCCTCGTCGGCGGACGGGACGAAGCTGGCGGCGGTGGTTAACGGCCAAGGCCTGATTTACACCTCGACCGACTCGGGCGCGACCTGGACGGAGCGATCAATCTACAACCGAAAGAATTGGACGTCCATCGCCTCGTCGGCGGACGGGACGAAGCTGGCGGCGGGGTATACTGACTATTCCTACGGCTACGGAACGATTTACACCTCGACCGACTCGGGTGCGAACTGGACGGAGCGAAGAGTTTCATCCAGCCGGAATTGGTCTTCCATCGCCTCGTCGGCAGACGGGACGAAGCTGGCGGCGGTGGTTTACGGCGGCCTGATTTACACCTCGACCGACTCGGGCGCGGCGTGGACGGCGCAGGCGAGTAACCAGAATTGGCAGTCCATCGCCTCGTCGGAGGACGGGACGAAGCTGGCGGCGGTGGCTTTCGGTGGCCAGATTTACACCTCGACCAACTTGGGCGCGACCTGGACGGCGCAAGCTTCAGGCAGCCGGAATTGGCAGTCCATCGCCTCGTCGGCGGACGGGACGAAGCTGGCGGCGGGGGTTTCCGGCGGAGCGATCTACACCTGTGCGGCTCCCTCTTCATCTTACGTGCTCACCGTCTTGGGGGCTGCCGGCGCGCAAAGCCAGAGCGCCTTCGCCACGAGCCTATCCGCCGGCCCGGCGAATGAGGCCGCGCAGACGGTGGCCTTCACCGTCACGAACAACAATAACGCGCTCTTCAGCGCCCAGCCCGCGATCAACGCCAGCGGCACGCTCACCTTCACTCCGGCGGCGAACGCCAACGGCACGGCGACGGTGACGGTGACGGCCCAGGACAGCGGGGGCACGGCCAACGGCGGCGTGGCCACGAGCGCGGCGCAGACCTTCCCCCTCACGGTCAATGCGGTGAACGCCGCGCCGACGCTCGCGGCGGTTGCCGTGAGCGGCTTGGAAGACGCCACGGTGACCTTTATCGCGGCGAATTTTACCGTCGCCTACAACGATCCGGAAAGCGCCCCTCTCGTGAGCATCACGGTGGCGACCTTGCCGGCGACGGGTTTGCTGAAACTCTCCGGCAGCAACGTGACCGCGGGCCAGGTGATCACGGCGGCGAATTTGCCGAACCTGACGTACGTGCCGGCGGCGAATGAAAACGGCGCGAAGACCTTCACGGTGACGGCCTCGGATGGCACGGCCTCCTCGGCAGCGGCGACGGTGACGATGACCCTCACGGCGGTGAACGACGCGCCGGTGTTCTCTGGTTCAAATGTGGACGTCTCCCTCCTCTCCCTCTCCGAGGACGCTGCCTCTGGTTCCATCACCGGGCAGACGATCGGCAGCTTGGTCGGTTCACTGTTCAGTGATTCAGCCGACGCGGTGGGCGGCGGCACCGCCAACACGTTGGCCGGTATCGGTATCAGCGGTGTCTTCTTAAATGGGCAGTACGGCTATGGTGGTGGCCCCATCCTGGGGGAGTGGCAGTATTCCGCCAACAGTGGCTCCACCTGGACCAGAATTCCCGATGTTGGCAGCTATAATTGGAGTAGCATGACGATGCTTAACCTGACCGACCGAGTCCGGTTTGTTCCCGTAGCCGACTTCAATGGCATCGCTCCGGCGCTCCCTTTCAGGTTGATTGAAACCCCGGGGTCGTTCACCAGCGGTTCCATTGATAGTAGCGGGTACTGGGGACTCGCCACCAGGTACAGTGCGGCCCTTGGCACCATCACCCAGGTGATCACGGCGGTGAACGACGCGCCGGTGGCGGCGGCGAGCACGTTGACCACGATTGCCGAAGACGTGGTGAGCGGCAGCAATCCCGGGACGCTGGTGTCGGCG
>Ga0209829_10000372_pt1 | contig 41981 bp, 19 predicted proteins | sample C_140205_EF_Meta_FD_187311 | JGI IMG/M metagenome (GOLD analysis project Ga0209829, IMG submission 187311) | Freshwater microbial communities from Lake Croche, Canada to study carbon cycling - C_140205_EF_MetaG (SPAdes) (version 2) | ecosystem: Environmental > Aquatic > Freshwater > Lake...
TTGACGATGGTGTCCACGGCAGCGCGGTCGGTGAGGCCGGGCTCGCGGCCGATGGCGTAGGTCAGGAGCTTCTGCGTAAGGGCGCGGGTGATTTGCTCGTGGCGCTCGATGAGCAGGTGGCGGAAGTCGGCGACGCCGGTGAATTTTTCGCCCGTCGGCAGGTCGCCGCTCGAATCAATCTTCTGCGCTTTCGCGTAGGTCGCGCGCCAGCCGCCGATGGCGTCGAAGTTTTCCAACGCGAAGCCGTAGGGATCGATCTTTTGGTGACACGCGGCGCACGTGGCCTGCTCGCGATGTTTGGCGAGCTGCTCGCGGATCGTTTTGGCTCCGCTGGCGTCGGGTTCGATGACCGGAACGTCGGGCGGCGGAGGTGGCGGCGTGTAGCCGAGGATTTTCTGCTGCACGTAGACGCCACGCACGACGGGCGAAGTATCGACGCCGTTGGCCGAGGCGGTCAGGAACGCGCCTTGTCCGAGGAGACCGCCCCGCACGCCTGGCGGCACGGACACCTGCCGCAGGTGCACGCCTTCTACCGGCGGCAGACCGTAGTGCTGGGCGAGTTCGCGATTCAAAAACGTGTAGTCGGCGGCGACGAATTCGCGCGGGGGCAGATTGCGGTCGAGCACGTGGCGAAAAAATGCCGCCGTCTCGCCGCGCATCGCCGCTTCGAGGTTGTCGCGGTAAAAGCTGATGAAGTCGGGTGAAGGCGGCATCTCGCCGAGGTTGTCGAGGTTCAGCCAGAGCCGGACGAAGTTCTCCACGAAGCGCTGCGACTTTGGGTCGGCCAGCAGGCGATCCACTTGCGCGCGAAGGGTCTTGGGTTCGTGAATTTTTCCGTCGTTGGCGAGCTGGAGCAGCGCCGCGTCGGGCATCGACGACCAGAGGAAATACGACAGACGCGACGCCAGCGCGTGGTCGTTCAGTTTGCCGGTGCTCTCGTGCAGATGGAGGAAGGCCGGTGAACAGAGGATCGCTTGAAAGCCGAGCTGCAACGCGGCCAGCGGCTGCATGCCCGCCTCGAGTTTGGCGGCAACGAGCGCCTCGATGGGAGTGAGTTCGCCGGCCCGCAGCGGGCGGCGAAACGCGGCGGCGGCGAAAACGCGGAGGCGTTCAGGAATATTCGCGCGACTGATTTGGTCCGGCCTGAGGTTGCCGTAAAGCAGGGCATGTCCCCGGGCCGGCCACTGATCGAGGTGCGGACCGTTGACCTGCATTTCCCAAATGCGGAGCTTGGGGCCGCGATAGACTTTAAGCAGGGCAACCGAGCGCTCGCCGGCATTCTGGATGGCTGCGGGTGCCTTCAGTTCGGGATACCTCGCGGCATTCCGGCTCATGAGAAAGGACTGACGCTTGGCCCGGATCGGGCCGTTGCGGAAGCGCACCTCTGGTTCCTCGCCGCGTTCGAGCTCGACGGTCCACTCGAACCACTGCGGCTGCTCGCTGGTGAGTTCCACCAAAGCGAGCGTGCGCTGCGTGGTGATGTTGCCCGTGCTCTCGACGCTGCCCTCGCGATTCACCGCGGCGATTTCCATCACGATCGGATCGCCGTTCCGGTAGTCGTCGATGAAGTCGTAGGGGTGTGTGCGGTCGATGGCGGCGGCTTGGATCCGAATCGTGTAACGCCCGCTCTGCGGCGCGCCGCCGCGCGCCAGCGGCGCGAACCCGATGTGCCCGCCGCGATACTGCCGCCCGACGAGATCGTCGTAGCCCTGGTCTGAGACCCAGCGATAACGGTCCGTCTGAAAGAGCTTGGGCAGATCGGCGATTTTCCTTTTCTCGAAATAGAAGGGCGATTTTTGCCCGTAGCTCTTCGTCTCCGGTTTCGCCCCAAACGCCGTCGCACGCTGGATGGCTTCCTCGGCGGCGATGAAATAGTGATCGAGCAACATCCCCGACGTCACCTGTACGGCGGCATTATTGTCGAAGCCACCAACGCGCGATTCCGGCGGAAAATCGACGGTGGGATTCCAGCCCCCGACGTTGAGTCCGAGCAGGTCGCCGATGGTCTGGCGGTATTCGTAACTGTTGAGCCGGCGCAGCACGGTATGGGGTGCCGTCGCTTTGAAACGCTGCGCCGCCTCACCGACGGAGACCGTGATCGCATCCACGACCGCGAGCAGCTGCGTCTTCGGCGGTTGCTTCTCCTTGTGCGGCGGCATCTCGCCCTGGTTGAGCTGGTCGAGAATCTCCTGCCAGAGCAGCGCCTCGTCGGGCGTGTTGATCGCGGCAGTGAGCGAATCGAACCGCCGATCGCCTTTCTGTTTTTCGGGGCCATGGCATTTGATGCAGTACTCCCGCAGAAACGGTTCGAGTGGTGCGGCGTGGGCCAGCGAGACGACACCCAAAACCGCACCGAGCGAAAGCAACCCGCGAAAAGAAGGACGTTTGAACCCTGAAGAAGGCGGCTTCATGGTCAGGCGATCTTCATCGGCGAAAACGTGCCCGTGCTGCGCCCGAAGCGCTCGCGCTCCACGCCGAACCACTGGAGCGAGGACAGCCAGAGATTGGAGAGCTGAATGCGTTTGCGCTCCTCCGCCGGACACACGATGTGGCCCTGATGCTTGAGGCCGCCCCCTGCGAGGATCACCGGGAGATTGCGGTTGGAGTGGGTGGAGCCATTGCCCATGCCGCTGCCGATCACCACAAGCGTGCTGTCCAGCAGACCCGCTTCCTTCAGCTTCCCAAACAAGTGCGCGAATTGCGTCATGAGATATTTCTCCACGATCTGCAGTTGGGTAAGCAGGCCCTCCTGTTTGCTGTGGTGGGACAGCCCGTGATAACCGCCGACGTTGAGGTCGGTCGTGTGAAATTGCAGCGGGACTTCAAAGGTCGCCACGCGCGTCGAATCCGTCTGCAGCGCGAGCGCCATCAAATCCAGAAACAGCGGCATCTCCTCAATCTGCAACCGCTCCGCGTCCGTGATCGCGGCGATGGGTGACTTTGGCTTCGGCCGCCCCAGCCACGCCTCGGACATCTGCAGCCGGCGCTCCACGTCGCGCACCGACGTCAGATACTGATCGAGTTTGCTGCGGTCCGCCGCATCCAGATTTCCACCCAAGTGCTTCGCCGACTCGCGCAACGCATCGAGCACGCTGGCGCGGTGCGACAGCCGCTCGCGCTCCGCAATCTTGGCGCCCGTACTCGCCTCGACAAACAATGCGTCGAACAAACGCGCGGGATTATTCACCGGCGGGATGCGCACGCCCGCGCGGTTCCAGCACATGTCCGTGCCCTCGGCCAACCCCGCGGTGATCGAGGGATAGCGCGTCGCGGAGCCGACGTGCTCCGCGGCGACCTGGTCGATCGAAATATTTTTTTCGGGAAATCCCGCCGACTCTTCCTTTTTCACGCCGGTCAGGAACGAATGCACGGCGCCGTGCCCGCCCTTCGCGTCGTGATCGAGATGAGAGAAGACGGTGAAGTCCTTCCGATAGGCCTGCAACGGTGCGAGCGTCTTGCTGAGGGCAAACTCGCGCCCATCCGTCGTCGGGAAAAAACCCTCCGGCCAGAAGCCCAGATGATTGCCGAGGCAGATCAGCCGGCGCGGATCGGCCTGCGGTGCGGTGGCCGCAAAGCCGACGTGGAGACTTTCGAACGCCGGCAGCGCCAGCGCGACGCCCAGGCCGCGGAGAAAATGGCGACGGTCGATGAAGCGGGCGGAGTGTGTGTTCATGGGATTGATCGAGTTTGTTTTCAGTGGTTGCCCTTCTTGGCAGCAGGGCCTTCGGTCGGTGTCACGGGCAGTGGGAGGAAGTCGCGCTGAAGCATCATCCACTCCTGCATCGCGGCCTTGAGTGCGCGTTCGTCGCTCACGGCGTTCAGGTCGCCGGCGAGGTTGTTGAATTCACCGGGATCATTCGCGAGGTCGTAGAGTTCGAACATCGGGCGCTGCGGCTTGAAGTAGAGCCGCTCCATTTTTGCATCGAGTTTTCCGGCCTCGTGCATCTTCACGATTTCTTGCCAAAAGGCGTCGCCAGCGAAATCCACCGGCCAATAGGGGAGCTGACCGAGTGCGTTGTAGATGAGCTTGTGCGTCTTGCTCACCACGACGCGACCGAGGTCGAAGCTCGCGCTGTTGCCTGGCAGGGACGAACCGTGCGCGCCGCGCTCGGCGAAGACAAACGGCCGCCCCTCGAACGGCTCGCCGCGCAGCAGTTTTGCGAAACTTTTTCCCGTCATTTCCGGCGGCACCGGCACACCTGCAGCTTCGAGGAAAGTCGGCGCGATGTCCTCGCCGCTGATCAATTCAGCGGAGGACGAACCCGGCTTCACCTTCCCCGGCCAGCGCACGAGCAGCGGCACATGGATGCCAAACTCGAAGAGCGTGCCCTTGCCGCGGAACTGCGAGCAGCCGTTGTCGCCCATGAAGGCGATGAGCGTGTTCGAAGCGAGGCCGCGCTTTTCCAGCTCCGCCAGCACATCACCAAAGAACACATCGAGGTGCGCAATCTCGTCGTAGTAGCGCGCAAAATCTTCGCGCACGAGCTGCGTGTCGGGGTAGTGCGCGGGAAGTTTGAGCTTCGCCGGATCATGTTTCACCGGGCCTTGCGTGTTCAGCGGGCGATGCGGATCGTTCGAGCAGAGCTGAAGGAAGAACGGCTGCTCGGCGGGCTTGAGGTCGAGGAACTCGCGGAACTGCGCGAGCCCGGCCTCACTGCCGCTGCCGATCTTCACGTAGTCGAGACGACCGGGAAAGGTGGCGAGCTTGTATTTCTCAATCACCGCGCGCGACTCCGCCGAAGTCGTCGCGCCGTCCATGTGATACGTCCGCCCCGCAACTCCAGCGAACCAGCCCGCGGCACGCAATGCCTCGGGATACGTCTTGATATCTCGCGGCAACGGCGCGGAGAAACGCGACATCGCAATCGCCACCGGCGACCGCCCCGTGAAGATGCTCGCACGCGACGGCACGCATTGCGGGCAAGTGACGTAGGCACGGTCGAAGCGCATTCCCTCCGCCGCGAACTTGTCGAGGTTCGGCGTCAGGATGTCCTTGTTGCCGTAACAACCGACGTGCGGATAGCTATGGTCATCGGAGAGGATGAGCAGGACGTTCAATTTCGGGTCGGCGGCGTGGAGCGGAAGCAGCGGTGCGAGCAGCAGGGTGATGAGGAGGGTGAGCGTGGGTTTCAGCATGAAGTGGGTCATTTGAAGGGTGCCTTCAGTTCGGAATGAACGCCGGGATGATCCGCGCCGGCAAGGTCTTGAGCGTGTCGCCCATGCCTTTGTTGTGCGCGGTGACGACGGCGACTAAAGCGAGTTCCGGAAACATGAAGATGAACTGTCCGCCCGCGCCGCGCCCTTGGAAGCTATGGTAGGTCTTGCCGCCCACCGTGAAATCTTCGATCCACCAAAAGAAGCCGTAGCGTTTGTTCGCCTGGCTCGGAGTGGTCGCCCGCACGAGGTAGGCTTCAGGGATGAGCTGCTCGCCCTTCCACTTGCCTTTGCCGAGGATGAGCTGGCCAAACTTCAGCATGTCGCGCGACAGGATGCTGCTGCCCGCCGCAGACTTCGGCAGGCCGCTGATGGCGCTTTCCCAATGATACTGTGTGATGTCCATGTGGCCGAGAAGCTCGGTCTTGATGAACTCCTCCGCGCCGCCGGGTGCGACGGCATGCAGCACTTGCATTGCGATGGCCGTGTCCGGCTCCTGGTATTTGAACTCGCGCGGCATCGCGGGGATCGGGGCGCTGGATTGCAGGTAAGCTTGAATCTCGGCTTGGCCTTTGAGTTGCGCGGGCTGCTTGATAAGCGACTTAGCCCTGTCGTCACCGAGCCGGATGCCTGAACTCATCTGCATCGCCTGCGCGATCGTAATGGTGTCGGCACCTGCCACGAGCTTCGTAGTGTCGAGGTTTTTCAAGAAGCCTATCGCCGGCTTGTCGAGGTCTTCCATTTTCAGCAGGCCGAGTTGAATCGCGCGCCCGATCGCCAGCGCGGTATAGGACTTCGTGATCGACATCTGGTAATGCGGAAAATTCGCCCGTCCGCGCCGATAGTAGGACTCAAAGACCAGCTTGCCGCGATAGCCGATGAGCATGCTATCGACATTGCCCGATTTCTCGTCGCTCGCGGCCGCCGCGAGGTCGTTAGCGAAGGCTTCAATCATCGCGCGATTCCCGCCATCGACACCCAACGTCCCTACGACAAGCCCATCCTGCTTGTCCGCCGGAGCGACGCTGATGAAAGGCTGCTCCAAGCCGGGCAACTTGGCTTCCAACTGGTAGAGTTTATCCTTGAGATTCAGCCCCGGCACCTCGGGGGCGAGACCGTTGCTTTGCGGGACGACTTGGTCTTCAGCTGGAGCCAATAGCGGTGCGAAAAACAGGGCGAATGCGAGTGGGCAGGAAAGCTTCATGGGTTCACTGAAGGAGAAGGCGATGGGAGCGCGGTGGTTCAACCGTCAGAGTCGAATCATCATGGCAACGGAGGCGGCGTGAGCAACGACACGCGCACATCATCCAAATAATGCGGGGACGTGCGCGCAGCCTTGTCCGGTGTGCGCACGCCGAAAAAAAGCACGAGGCTGCGGGCGGTGCGCGGCACTTGGATACTCACGCCCAACGTCTGCCACCCTTTCGCGCCGGGGAGGGCATCCAGACCCTTCGTGACCGAGGCGATCGATTCATCGCGCCGGTCAAACCACGCGGCATCGAGGTCCTCGGGCGCTTCCGTAACGGCAAAGGCCCGAATCATGTAGCGCACCGATGATTCGGCGACAGCCGTGGCAAACGAGGCCGAGATTTCAATTTCGCGCGACTCAGCGCCCGCGTCCAGCGGCAGCGTTCGCAGATCCAGCACCTGAAAGATGCGCAACGGGCTTTTGGCCACCGGTTCCAGCCGGAGCATGAACTTGCCTTGCTTCGCCTGCACCCCGTTCTCCGCCGCCACCACCTGTGCGGCATCACCACTCCACCGTCCCGCCCCAGCGGGGAACCCAGCGGTCACCGGCATTTGCACATCCTCAAACCCTGGCTCAAAGACCGCCAACGGCGTTCGCTTCTCCGCTCCGCGATGGGCCGCGATGCCGTAGACCACCGACGCGCCAAATAACCCGATCGCCAAACCCGCCGCCGCCGCCGTCAGAGCACGCCATTGCAACCAGGGGGAAGTGCGACGCGGAGAAAGCACGTCGCCCGGATTCACCATCACGTGATTCGCCGCCGTGACTGCGGTGGCTATTTTCAGTTCAGACAGCCCGCACTCGTTGTCGTGGTAAAGAAACCAAAGTTGGCGCGCCTCGGGACTGGACTTGAGCAGGGCCGCGAGTTGCGGCCGCTCGGCATCGGCCAGCGTGCTATTCAGCGCGGCGTTGAACAGGCGATGCCAGTCGGCATGAGTGGGATCGTTCATGGTGCGGCTCCGACGATCCGACGCTGCACGCACTCGGCGAGCGCGCGGCGGATGAAGTTGAGTTGGTTGTAGATCGTCTGCGGGGCGCGGCCCAGCTGGCGTGCGACTTCGCCCACTTCAACACCCTGCGTGTAGATTGTTTCCACCAGTTTGCGCTGGGCGGGATCGAGTTTCTCCACGCAAACCTCGAGCGCCTCCATCCGCGGCGACCACTGCTGCACGTGTTGCGCCCGCTCCGCCGCAAGCGTCTGCATGAGGTCATCATCGAAGTCCAACCGCGACCGGCCGGTGACGCGCTGGAAGTTTCTCACCTCGTAAAAAGCCACGGTCGTGGCCCACGCGACAAAGTCGGTGCCGGATGCGAAGGTGCCAAATCGCTTCCACATCACCACGCTGGCTCGCTGCATCACATCTTCCGCGTCGTGCCGGTTGGCCACCAGCGACATCACATAACGCAGCAGCAGCGCATGGGTCCCGTTGAGCAGCCGCACAAACTCCTCCTGCCGCTCGGGCGTGAGCGGGGCGGCGGGGTCGGGTTGGGCGGGGTCGGGGGACACTCCAGGGGTATGTAACGGGACGGGGCTCATTTACCGAAAAAAAGCGCGGGGACGGGAAATTGGCAACGGCACCGGTGATAGCGCGGATATCCATTTTCAGACGATCGGGCGAAAAATCCGGGCCCATTAGACGCGTGGCACGAATATTTTGTTTCCGAGCCGCCGTTCATCCGCCATCTCTGCGTTTCCCTATGATGAAAACTTCCCCTCGCGGCGTCCGCCGCTTTCTTCCCCTCCTCGCGCTCTGCGGCGCGTTTTTCCTTCCGGCTTCTCTCCGCGCGGCTGAGGCCGGGTGGGTAAATCTGTTCGACGGCAAAACGCTCGACGGCTGGGAGCAGCACAGCGGGAAGGCGCTCTATCGCGTCGAGGACGGCACCATTGTCGGCAAGACCGTGATCAACACCCAGAACAGTTTCCTCTGCACGAAGAAGACCTACGGTGATTTCATCCTCGAGTTCGAGTTCAAGGTCGCGCCCGACATGAACTCCGGCGTGCAGTTTCGCAGCGAATATTACGCGAAGGAGACCGAGACGGTAATCAACGGAAAGACGAAGCGGAAATTTCCGGCCGACCGCGTGTTCGGCTACCAGTATGAGATCGATCCCTCGCCGCGCGCCTACACGGGCGGGGTCTACGACGAAGCGCGCCGTGGGTGGCTCGCCGACCTCAAGGACAACAAGGCCGCGCAGCAGGCCTTCAAGCAGGGCGATTGGAACAAGGCCCGCATCGAATGCCGCGGCGACCACCTCCAGACGTGGATCAACGGCGTCAAAGCGGCCGACCTCAAAGACAGCATGACCCTGCGTGGCCTCATCGCGCTGCAAGTGCACCAGATCGGCGACGGCACCAAGAAGCCGGCCGGCGAGGAAATCCGCTGGCGGAATATCCGGATCCAGGAGCTGTGAAGCGGAAGGGGAACCTGCTTCGCGCCATCCAATCGCCTACGGCTTTTCCGCGGCGACGCCTCGCACAGTTGGGTAGGTGATACCGAGTTGTTCGAGGTAAGTGTCGTATTTCGCGGGATCGAAGTAGAATTTCTTCATGGAGTCGCGGTGGTCGGCCATGATGCGGGTGTTCAGCCAGACGGCAGGTTGGTCGGTGGGAGCGATCAGGGGGACGTATTTCCGATCCTTGGTCTGCACGGTGCGGAAGTAGTCCCATGACTGCGCGATGAGTTCGGGTTGTGTCAACAGATCGACGAGGGTGAGGGCGAGGGCCTTGGCGCCGGCGGACGTGCCTTGGTGCGCAATCGGTGTGGCCATGGCGATGGCGTTGGCCCAGTTGTGCCCGGGCAGGCCGGGGATGTTGGCGGGGTAACGAAGCGTGACGGTCGGTACGGTCCACGAGACGTCGCCGATATCGTCGGAGCCGCCGATACGATTTTCATCGGTGGTGGGCCCTTGCAGATTCTTCAGCGCGATGGTCAGGCCGGTGACGGGGGCTTTGAGTTCGGCCTGCAAGGCGCGGGCGAGGCGGATGTCGGCGTCGCTCCACGAAGGCAGACCGGTGGCAGTGATGTTGGCGTGCAACGCCTCGGCGACGGGGCGGTTGAAGTGCTGCGGCCACGCGGAACCGAGCACGCGCGCGGACATGGTCGTGTTGCTCATGAGCGCGGCGCCGCGAGCCATGGTATCGCCGATTTCGCGGAGATCGCGGATGTGCTCGTAGTCGAGTTCGCGGAAGAAATACCAGACGCTGGCGTTTTGCGGGACGACGTTGGGCTGGTCGCCGCCGTTGGTAATCACGTAGTGGGAACGCTGCTGGAGGCGGAGATGTTCGCGCCGAAAATTCCAACCGACGTTCATGAGCTCGACGGCATCGAGCGCGCTGCGGCCGCGCCACGGGGCGCTGGCCGCGTGGGCGCTCTCGCCGACAAAGGAGTATTCGACCGAGACAAGCCCGGTGCCGCTGCCCGTGCCCCATGACGTGCGAAGCTCGCTGTCGACGTGGCTGAAGATCGCGACGTCGACGTCGCGAAAGACGCCGGCGCGCACGAGGTGGGCCTTGGCGCCGAGCTGCTCTTCGGCGACGCCGGGCCAGAGTTTGATCGTGCCGGGGAGTTTTTCGCGCTCCATCAGGCGTTTCACGGCAAGTGCAGCGGTAAGGTTGAGGGGCTGGCCGGAGTTGTGTCCCTCGCCGTGGCCGGGCGCACCAACGAGGATGGGATCACGGTAAGCGACGCCCGGTTTTTGCGAGGCCTGCGGGATGCAATCGATGTCGGAGCCGAGCGCGATCACGGGCTTACCGGAGCCCCAGGTGGCGACCCAGGCGGTGGGCATGCCGGCGACGCCGCGTTCGATCTTGAAGCCTTCTTTTTCAAGGATACCGGTGAGATACTTCGACGTTTCAATTTCCTGAAAGCCGAGTTCCGCGAAACTGAACACCATGTCGATCATCACCTGGGTTTGCTTGCGCATAGCCTCGACGTCGCGCGCTGCTTCGGCCTTCAGGGCGGCGGTGCGCTCGGCTTGAGCGTGCGCCGCCGAAGGGAGCAGGGCCGGCAAAAGGAATCCAAGGAGAGCGAGCAAACGGGAATTTTTTTTCATGGGATAAGTGGAGCCGGTGGGCAGAACCAAGAGCGTTTTGCGTGCCGTCTCGCGCACGCGGGCTAACTTCTTGCAACGCCCGGATAGTTCAAAAGAAGACGACGGGGCCTAGCCGTTTGACGACCGAGCCGCCATCGGTGGTCGGCGGGGAGCTAGCGGCTCAGCGGCTCCAGAGAGGGAACCAGGGATCCTTGGTGGCGGTTTGAAATTCTTTCAGGCGCGCCACCAAGTCCGCTTGCACGGAGGCGTGCGCGGGGGAGTCGGCGAGGTTGTTCATTTCGTCGGGATCGCGGTCGAGGTCGTAGAGTTCGAGGCGGGGGCGATGGAGAAACTGCTCGACGGTGCGGCGGCCGTAGAATTTCCCGCCCGATTCGATGGCGCTGATCCAGGTGGGCGACTTGACCAGGTCGAGGGCGAAGGGATAGGGCAGCTCGGAGGCGAGATTGAAGATCAATTTATGCTGCCGCGTGCGCACGACGCGCATCGGATAATACATGGTGACCTCGTGAAACGTGTGGGAGGCGAACACGGTGTCCCAGCCCTGCACGACGGCGCCGTCGAGGGCGGCGCGGAAGGAGCGGCCGTCGAATTGAGTGCGGTCGGTGCTCACGCCGGCGACGTCGAGCAACGTGGGCGTGAGATCGGCCCAGCTAACCATCGCGGTTTGGACGGAACCGGGGTGTTGGCGGCCGGGGGCGCGGACGATCAGGGGCAGGCGCATGCCGGGATCGTAGAGCGTGGTCTTCGCTCCGGGAAACGCGGCGCCGTTGTCGGAGAGATAGAGAATAAGCGTGTTCTCATACTGGCCGGCGGCTTTAAGGACGGCGATGAGCCGACCGACGCCTTGGTCGAGGCGCGAGACGGCCTGGTAGTATTCGGCGAGTTCGGCGCGGCAGGCGGGCGTGTCGGGCAGATAAGCCGGCACGCGCACGTCGGCCGGACGATAGCCCACCAGATCGATGCCGGGATAGCCGGCAGGGCGATTGCCGAAGGAGTTCGGCTGCGGATAGGTGTCGAAGGTGGGTTTGCCGCTCGGCAGCACGGCGTTGGCGCGATGCGGATCGTCGCTGGCGAAATAGAGGAAGAACGGGCGGGCGTCCTTGGCTTCGATGACCTCGCGAGCGCGCTCGGCCATTTCGACGGGACTGCGGCCGATGGTGGCGGGATCGTTGGCGGCGCCGCCGGACAAGACGGCCTGGAAGGCGAAGACGGCATCGGGCGCGACGTGGAATTTTCCGATGCGCGCCGTGCGGTAGCCGGCGTCGGCAAGTAATACCGGCAGGCTCTTCACGCGGTCGAACGACTGGAAGTGGTGTTCGTCGTGCTGGAGGCCATACATGCCGTTGCGGTGATTCTGCTGGCCCGTGAGGATGACGGAGCGCGACGGACTGCAGCTGGCAGTCGTGCAAAAGGCGTGGGTGAAGCGCGTGCCGTCGGCCGCGAGGGCGTCGAGGTGCGGGGTCTTGATCACCGGGTTGCCATAGCAGCCCAGCGCGTCGAGGCCATGGTCGTCGGCGACGATCATGACGATATTGAGGCGCTCGCCGGCGGCACGGACGACGGTGGTCAGAACGGCGAGGCAAAGGAAGCGAGCAAGGAGTGCGGTGATCATTAGCAGGGAAGCTCGGGCTTGAGCCTGAAAAACGACGCACGGGTTCACTGATTTTCGGGGGGAATGATTTTCCCCTCTGGCGTAAACGAAAACCCGGACGTCTTGGCGCCCTTCGTGGCGAGCACCTCGAATTTGGAGGTGGCTCCGTCGGTCACGCGCAAGACGCGGAGGTGGTCCGTGCCACCCTGACGCTGCACGATTGCTTGCTGGACCGGCGGGGGCACGTCGGCCCAGGCGAGTTTCTCCTCGTCACCACTCAACGCTCCGTTTGCATCCAGGGAAAACCATCGTGCCCGCCCGGAACGGATACTGGCTCCGTAATAGGTCTGATCACCGTCGCGGTCGGTGCCGTGGAAAAACGAACCGAGCTTGCCGCCGTTGAGCTGGGCGTTGACGGCCGCTCGAATATTTGCCGGGCAATCGGCGAGCGCAACGTGACGTCCGACCAGGCGGCCGGTCGCGGAAAATGTCGCGGAGAAGGTTTTCCAGCCTTTGGTGATCTCCACGTCGAAGACGAACTGACCGTCGTCGAGGGAGCGGTTGATCGACTCAACCTTGCCGCCCGCAGCCTCGGTGTTGATCGCGGCGAGCGCTGCCGCCGGCACCTCCTCCGGGAAAATCTCGTCGCTCAACACGACGCCTTCGGTATCGAGCGTGTAAGCGCGCGTGACGCCGCCGCGCATGATTTCCACCTCAAACACAGTTTCGCCTTCCTGCACCGCACGATCGACGTCGCCGATCTGGCCCCGGTTCTGGAGGGCGTGAATCGTAGTCACGACCGACTCGGGGAGACCGGCGAGTTTACTTTCCTTGGGACCGCGAGTCTCCGGGGCGTGCGACTCGGAGCCGCGGGACTCCGCCCCTCCACGATTACCGGCCGGGCTCTTTTTTCCCTGCGCGGCAAAGGCCGGGAGGGCTGCGAACGAGAGAGTGGCGGCGAGCGCGTAGACGAGCGGGTTCATCAACGTGAATTCGGTGATGGAAAGGGGTGCGGCGTAAGAAGCGGTGGCGTTTCTCAGCGCGCCTATTTCGCAGCTTTGCGTTTTCCTTTTTTGGTTTTCTCGGCGGCAGGCTCGTCGCCGCCGAGGCTGGCGCGGAGGTCGCCGAGGATGCGTGGGATGTAGGCGGCGTAGCGTGCGTCGGGCACGGGTCCAGTGGCCGGGAGCGCGAGAATGGCATCGCGGGTGACGGCATATTTTTTTAGGCCGAGCGATTCAATGGCGTGGAGCGCGGCGAGGCTGATGAAAACGTCGTTGTGGCCCCAGTGGGCGAGTGCCGTGAGCACGGGAAGTGCGGCGGTAAGGTCGGCGGGGGCGCCGAATTGGCCGAGGGCTTCGGCGGCGACGATGCGGACATAGGGCGAGCTGTCAGTGAGGGCGGCGGTGAATTCGTTGCGTGCACCATTCACGACGGATGGGCCGCGCATAGAGAGGCCGATCGCTCCCCAGTAACGGACGGCGCTGTCGGGGTCGGTGAGGAGTTTTTTCAACGCGGGTGCGGCTTCGGGCTTGAGCGCGGAGGCGAGTTCGGCGGCGGCGAAGACGCGTTCGAAGGGATACTTCGTGTCGTCGTGGCCGAAGTCGTAGGGCGCCTGCGCGCCGGCGCGCGTGAGACGCTCGCCCTCGGGGATGAAGCCGAGGTCGCGGATGCGGCGGGAGTGGGCCTGCTGGGCAGCGCGGAGTCTGGCGAGCGTGGCTTGGTGCGCAGGCGAGGCGGCCAGGTTGTTCACTTCATCGCGGTCGTTCTGTAGATCGTAGAGTTCCTCGGGGGCTTTGGGCGTTTGCCAGAAAATACTCTGGGCGGGGTTGAGTTTCCCTTCGTCGTAGAGTTTGCGCCAGACGGCGGTGGTCGGCGTCTTGAACTGGGTGTCGACGTGCTGACCCTGTGAAAGGTGCGGGAGGTAGTTGCGCAGGTAAACGTAGCGGCCGTCGGTCACGCTGCGCACGAGATCGTAGCGCTCATCCATGCGACCGCGGAAGCCATAGACGTAGGGTTGGGCGGGGGCGATGAACTTACCGAGGAACGCGTAGCCTTGCATCCACGCGGGCGGCGTGATGCCGGCGAGACTGCACATCGTGGGCGCGAAATCGGCGAAGCTGACGGGACGGTCGGTGGTGCCGCCGGGAAGATAATCGGCGGGGCGGAGGTCTTTGAATTTTTCCGGGATGTGCACAATGAGGGGCACATGGAGGCCGGAGTCGGACGGCCAGCGTTTGCTCCGCGGCATACCGGAGCCGTGATCGGCCCAGTAGAAAACGATCGTGTCGTCGGCGAGTCCGTCCGCGGCGAGCTGCGCGAGGACTTCACCGGCGTCAGCATCGGCGGCCGTAACGCTGTCGTAGTAAAGCGCCCAGTCGCGGCGGACCTCAGGCGTGTCGGGATGGTAGGCGGGCACGCGGGCTTTGGCGGGGTCGTGAACGGGTTTCCCGTCGGCGCCGAGTTTGATGATCTGGCTTTCGTGGCTCTTGGTGGAGTTGAAGACGGCGAAGAACGGTTTTCCGGCGGGGCGGTTGCGCCAGTGGGCTTGGGCGGAGGAAACGTCCCACGTCTGGCCGGGGTGCTGCAGATTGTAATCCTCCTTGGTGTGATTGGTCGTATAGTAGCCGGCTTCACGCAGGAGCTGGGGAAACATTTTTTGTCCGGCGGGATACGCGACCATGCTACGCATGTGATCACCGCCGGAGGACGGCGCGTGGAGGCCGGAGATGATGGTCGTGCGCGTAGGGGCGCAGACGGGGGCGGCGGCCCACGCGTGCGTGTAGCGCAGCGAGCGTGTGGCGAGTTGGTCGATGTTCGGCGTGGTCGCGTAGGTGTCGCCGTAACAGCCGAGATCCGGATTATGATCTTCGCTCGATACCCAGAGGATGTTGGGCTGGGCGGCGAAGGCGGAGAGAGGGAGAAGGAGAGCGAGGGAGAAGTGGAGAAGGCGGAGTTTCATGGGGAGAGATTTTGGAAATTTGCAGGGCTGCCGTTCGTCGGCAGGCCGCAGCGGTTGTTAGATTCGCCGCGTGACGGCACGGCGGCAAGCGCCGGCCCTACATCGGAGTCCCTTAGAACCGGCCGCGCACGCCGGCGGTCCAGACGGCGCCGAAGTTGTCCTTGTAGGCGATGGTGCCGGGGACGTTGAAGTAGGACTCGAGCGCCTGGTTAAATACGTTGCGGCAACTGAGGGTGAGCTCGTAGGTGCGGTTGATCTTGTAGCCACCGCTGAAGTCGAACATCAGGCGCTCGCGATCCCATTGCGTGCGGGCGGCCGTGATCGAGGTCAGGCGGGCGGACGTCCACGTGAAGCGCATTTGGGCGTTGAAAAGGTGGTTGCCGAAACGCAGGCCGCCGTTGGCGGATTTGGCGTTAAGGTTGATGATCTGCGCGTCGGGCACGGTGCGCGAGACCGAGCCGAAAACACTGAAGCCGCGCCAGAATCCCGGGAGAAACGTGAGCTGCTGGCTATATTCGAGATCGACGCCCTTGATGCGGCGCGTGCCGGGGGAGTTGGCGTTGCGGAAGAACGTGTAGCCATTGTATTCCGGATCGTCAGCGTAGCCGGCCTCGGCGGCGGAAACGAGTTCGGAGGAGGTGCCCATGTTTTCGATAATCAGCTTGTAGGCGGAGACGGTGACGGTGCCGGCGGGCTCGAGGTAATATTGCGCGCTCACGAAATACTTGTCGGAGGTCTCAGGCTTGAGGTTGGGGTTGGGCAACGTGACCTGTTGGCGGACGTCGTCGACGGTGATAACCCCGGCAAGACTGTCGTAGTTGGGGCGGCCGATCGATTGGCTCGCGGCGACTTGGAACACGAGATTGCGCGTCGGCGAATACTTCGCACCGCCACTGAAGAACATATTGTCGTAGCCGCCGTAGGTCGAGGGGCGGGCGCCGTTGCGGTATTGATAGACGACGTAAGGAATCGTGCCGGCCGTGTAACCGGCGGCGCGCACGGCGGCGGCGGGGAGGAGATCGTAGGTGCGGCCAATGTCTCGGGTGCGCTCGAAGCGCGCGCCGAGATTGAAGCGCACCTGCTGCCAGCGCGTGTTGCCCTCGAGGTAGGCCGCGTCGATTTGTTCTTTGATCGAGCGCGGGCTGGTGAAGGCGTTGGTGAAATTCGTGACGGTGTTGGGCGTGAACTGCGTCGGATTGGCGAAAAAATAAGAGGCCATGGCGTTGGAGTCCGGCCACGGAAAATTCTGCTGGGTGACATTGCCGCCGCGCTTCGGGTCGAAGGGATGTTGCGATTCGTCGATCACGGCGGTGGTCGGATCGGTCTGCGAACCGCGCGGGCCGACAAAGGTCCAGTTTTGCGTGCCACCCCAGGTGATGTCGAAGGTGGTGAGGCGGGTCTTGGTGCCGGCGAGGAGTTGCACGGGGAGGCCGGCGAGATCGACCGAGGTCTTCGCATCGAAGTTGCCCGCGAAGACCTGACTTTGGCCGCCGCGCGCGGTGCTGACCATGTTGTTAGCGTTGGGGTCGTCGCGACCCCAATTGGCAATGTCGCCCCACGGGCGTCCGGAGAGCTGCGTGACGGTCCAGTCGGTGGAGTGGGTATCTTTGCGCTCGGCCATCCAGCTCATGCGAGTGAGGCGGAGATTCACGCTCTGAAAATAGCCCTGACGGAGATCCTCGTAGTGGGTGCCGCTCCGTGAATACCCGCCGCCGGCAGTGAGGGTGAGGTTACCACGTTGATACTCAATTTTCGGGACGTAGGTGACGGTGGCGTTGCGCTTGTTGCGGTGATTGCTGGAGGCGTCGAGACGGGTGTTGGCACTGGCGACGGGGTTGGCGATGACCTTCGTCAACGTGGAGGACGGATCGATCTGCGCGATATTGGCGGTGAAGAGAAGATTCCGTGCGTAGAACTCATCGCTGAGGAACGAGCCCGAAATGCGCACCGAGGCGATGAGGTGCGGGGTGATTTTATAGTCGAAGTTGGCGCCGAGCGAGGCGCGCTCGATGACCTTGGGCGCATCCTTAAATGTCAGGCCGGTGAGGCGGGGGCCGGTCGCGGCGTTGGTGAAATCGTAGGCGTGCGTGATCTGCTCTTGTTCGCCGTAGATCGTGGAGGAGCCGACGTTGAGCTGCACGCCAAGCTTGCCGGCGAACACCTCCGAGTAGCTCAGGGATGCGCCGGGAAACACGACGCGCCGGAGCTCATTGCGCGGCGAGGGCACGCGGGCGGTGGTCATGCGGTATTCGTTGGCGGAAACGGAAAACTGCGCGACGACCTCGCGGCCCTTGCGGTCGAAGGCGCTGCGACTGCGGAGGTTGATCGAGCCGGCCGGCGAGTCGGCGTCCATGCGCGCAGTGAGCGTCTTGTTTACCTCGATGGCTTCGACGCTGTTGATGGAAGACTGCTCGAATTCGAACTGGCGCGAGTCTCCGCCGAACGCCGCACCCTGCGAGCTTGCCATGCGCATGCCATCGACACTGACGCCGACGTATTTCGGATCGAGGCCACCGATGCGGACGGCGCGGGCGTCGGACTGGTTATAGTCAATGGCCACGCCCGGCATGTATTTGATAAACTCGCCCACGTTGCCGTTGGTGATGTCGCCAAAGTTGTCGGCGGCGATGACGTTCTTGATGTTGATCGCCGCGCGCTGGTCCATGATGGCCTTGGCGTTGCCCTCGCGCTCGGAAGAGACGATGAACTCCGCGAGTTTGATCGGGCCGGCCGGGGCGCCGGGTGCAGGGGACGAGGTGGCAGAGGAGGAACGCGAGCCGGTGGCCACGAGTTCGAAATCACGGGTGGCAATGGCGCTGGCGGAGACATTCACCCGTGCGGTGGCGGAGTCGTAGCCAGTATAGGTGACGGTGAGACTGCGTTCGCCGGCAGGAACATGGGTGATGGCGTAAAAACCGTCCTCACCGGTGAACGTAGCGAAGTTCGTGCCGGGGATCGTGACCTCAACATTGCGCAGATACTCCTGCGTGACGGGACTGAGCACGCGGCCCTGAATCGTGCCGGTAGCGGAGACGGGAGCCGATTCACCAGCGTGGACCGAGAGCGCAGTGGCCAGCATCAGGCCGAAAGCCAGACGCAAGGCAGCGCCGAGCGGTGGAGTAAGAGACGGGAAGTTCATGAGGATACGGGGAAAGGGGAGGGCGCAGCGTGGCAAGGAAAAGCGTCCGCTGGCAAGTCTGCGGCCGCGGGTGCGCGTAGGAAGGCGAATTACATTTGCGAAAAATTTCGCTTCTGAGTGCTCTGATGCCCGCCCCATGATTAGCGCTCCGCTCGAACTTGCCCGCCGACAATTCCTCGGCCGGATGACCACTGGTCTCACCGGTGTAGCCCTCGCTCGGTTGTTGCGGGCGGACCTGCTCGGAGCGGCGGGCGGTGGCGTTTTGCCGCATTTTCCGGCAAAGGCGAAACGGGTGCTGCAGATTTTTTGTCCGGGCGGCGCGTCGCACGTCGACCTCTGGGATCACAAGCCGCTGCTGGAAAAATTCCACGGCACGCCGCTGCCGGGCGGCGACGCGGAGGTGACGTTTCAAGGCAAGAACGGGAATCTCATGCGATCACCGTGGGATTTCGCGCCCGCGGGTCGCAGCGGGAAAATGCTTTCGACGCTGTTGCCACATCTGGCGCGGCACGTGGACGACATGGCGTTCGTGCATTCGATGACGTCGCGCACGAACACCCACGGCCCCGGCTGCATCGCGATGAACACCTGTTTCACGCGCGAAGGGTTTCCGAGCGCCGGGGCGTGGATCAGTCACGGGCTCGGCACACTCAACGAAAACCTGCCGACGTTCGTCGCGTTGCAGGACATTCGCGGCGAGCCGCCGAATGGAAAAGCGAATTGGGGCAACGGATTTTTGCCGGCGCAACACCAGGCGGTCGTGCTCGCGGCGCACCAGCCACTCCGCAATCTCGCGCGACCCGGGACGATCTCGGAAGCTGAGGAAGAGGCGACGCGCGCGTTTCTCGGTCGAGCGAATGCCGGCCACGCGGAGGCACATCCGGGCAATAGCGAATTACGGGCGCGGATCGCGGCCTACGAACTCGCAGCACGCATGCAGCTCGCCGCGCCCGCAGTCAGCGATCTGTCGCGGGAGCCGGCGCACGTGCACGCGCTCTATGGCACGAACGACGCGAACGCGCTCAAGGCGAGCTACGCGCGGAATTGTCTGCTCTCGCGGCGGCTCCTCGAACAGGGCGTACGCTACGTGAGTCTCTACTGCGCGTCGCGGGCGAGTGCCGTGGACGGGTTGCTCAATTGGGATGCGCACAAAACACTGAAGGCGGACTACGAGCGCCATGCGCCGATTTTCGACCAGCCGACCGCGGCGTTGCTCGCGGACATGAAACAACGCGGCTTGTTGGCGGACACGTTGGTGATTTGGTGCAGTGAGTTTGGTCGGATGCCGACGCACCAGGAAGGAACGGCGGGGCGTGATCATAATCCGGATGCGTTCACCACCTGGTTCATGGGTGCCGGGGTGAAAGGCGGCGTCAGCCACGGGGCGACGGATGAGTTCGGCCGGCGCAGCGTGCAGGATGTGGCGACGGTCTACGATTTCTACGCGACGGTGCTGCACCTCCTCGGCGTCGACCACGAGCGGCTCACGTATTATCACAACGGTTCGAATCGCCGGCTCACCGATGTGCACGGGCATGTATTGAAGGGAGTGCTGAGCTAACACTATGGTTCGCCGCAGCGGAAAACCGAAGTGGACTCTTTTGGCAGCGGGACTGATCGCCGCGGCGCGGGTGAACGCCGCCGATGCGGCGGGTGACGCGTTCTTTGAACTGAAGATCCGGCCGGTGCTGGTCGAGCACTGCTACGAATGCCACAGCGACCAGGCTAAGAAGATCAAGGGCGGGCTGCGCCTCGATGCGCGCGCAGGTTGGGTGACCGGAGGCGACGGGGGCACGGCGGCGATTGTGCCGGGGAAGCCGGAGGAGAGCCTGCTGATCCGCGCGGTGCAACATCTGGAGGACGATCTCGCGATGCCGCCAAAGAAACCGAAGCTGCCGGACGCAGTCATCGCCGATCTCGTCACGTGGGTGAAAATGGGCGCGCCCGATCCGCGCGATGGTGCTCCGGTTGAAGCGAAGCGCGCGGACAAATCGTGGTGGTCGCTGCAGCCGTTGCGCGCCGCAGACCCTGCGGCCGGCGCGGGAGCAGCGGCAATCGATCACTATATTGAAGTGGGTTTGAAGGAAAAAGGCCTCGTGCTAAATCCTCCGGCGGAGGCGCGCTCGTTGATCCGCCGGATGAGCTATGATGTCACGGGGTTGCCGCCAACGGTGGCAGAGGTGGCGGCATTTGCGGCGGCGTTTCGCACTGAGCCCGAGCGCGCGGTGGCCGAGTTGGCGGACCGCTTGCTGGCTTCGCCGGCGTATGGCGAAGGGTGGGGACGGCACTGGCTGGACGTCGTGCGCTTTGGTGAAAGCAACGGCTTTGAGCGAAATTTTCTCATCAACGATCTCTGGCCGTTTCGCGACTACGTGATTCGGTCAATTAACGACGACAAGCCTTTCAATCGTTTCATCGTCGAGCATCTCGCCGGCGATGTGATCGGGAAAAACCAGCCGGAGACCGAGGTCGGCAGTGCATTTCTCGTCGCCGGGCCCTATGACGACGTCGGCAACCAAGATGTGGTCGCCCAGAAAAACATCCGCGCCGCGACGCTCGACGATCTGATCACGGCCACGAGCGGGGCATTTATTGGGATGACGATCAACTGCGCCCGCTGCCATCACCACAAATTCGATCCGATCCCCACGGAGGACTATTACCGCCTCCGCGCAGCATTTGAGGGTGTGACGCATGGCCGGCGCGTGATCGCCTCGACCGAGGAACGCGCGGCATTTAAGTCCGCCACCAATCCACTGAACGAACAGCGGGCAAAGCTGGTCAAAGAGCGCGACGTGCTGGAGCGGGAAGTCACGCGGCGCGCGAAGGAGGCGGCGGAAAAAATCGTCGCGACGCGGCCGAAGGTGAGCCCCGAGCTAACCGAGGAGCGGTTCGTGGCGGTTGCGGCGAAGGCGGTGAAGTGGGTGATGAGCGCGAGCACGGCGAATCCGAAGTCGGCGTCCGGATCCCGGATCGTAGAGTTTGAGGCGTGGAGCGCGGGTGAGGGCGCGCGCAATGTCGCGCTCGCCAGTAATGGCGCAACGGCGGAGGGCGCGAAATCGGCGGTGGCGGAAGATTTTCCGGAAGCCTACGGGGCGCACCTCGCCATCGACGGACGGTTCGGCGAGCAGTGGTTCATCGGCACTCCGGCCGTCCTGACCGTGACATTCGCCAAGACCGAGACGATCGATCGGGTTTCGTTCCGGAACGCGAAGGACCTCATGACCGAGGACAAGGCCCAAGGCGCGACGCCGACCGACTATGAGATTCAAGTTTCGGCCGACGGTGAAACATGGCGAACGGTGGCGGCGAGTGCGGGACGCGAGCCGTGGAGCGCGGCCCACGGCGTCGAGCGCCTGCGGCGCGAAGTCACGACGGCGGACGAGGCGAAGCAGATCGCGGCGGTCTCGGCGGAAATCGCCAAAGTCGACCGGGCGCTGAAAGCCGTGCCGCCGCTGCGGGAAATCTGGGCGGGGAAGTATGCGCAGCCCGAAGCAAAGACTTTTGTGCACAAGGGCGGCGATCCCATGAAGTCCGGCGAGGCGATCGTGCCCGCGAGTCCCACGATGGTGGATCGGACGGTGCCTTCGTATGCACTCGCGGCTGATGCGCCCGAGGGCGAACGCCGCCGCGCGCTCGGCGAGTGGATCGTGCGCGACGATCATCCGCTCACGCCGCGGGTGTTGGCGAACCGCGTATGGCAATATCACTTCGGCACGGGCATCGTGGACACGCCGAGTGACTTTGGTTTTCTCGGCGGGCGCCCGACGCACCCGGAACTGCTCGACTATCTTGCACGACGGCTGGTGGCAGTGGGCTGGAAGTTAAAGCCACTGCACCGGGAAATCCTGCTCTCACGCACCTACCGGCAGTCCGGCGCGCATCGCGCGGACGCCGCGAGCGTCGACCAGGAGGCGCGCCTGCTCTGGCGGTTTCCTCCCCGACGGTTGGGGGCGGAGGAGTTGCGTGACACGATGCTGCACGTGGCGGGAAAATTGGACCGCCAAATGGGCGGACCGGGCTTTCGGCTCTACAAATTTACCCAGAACAACGTGTGCACCTATTTCCCCTTGGAGCGCCACGGGCCGGAGACCTATCGCCGGAGTGTTTATCACCAGAACGCGCGGGCGAGCGTGGTCGATGTGCTCAACGATTTCGATTTGCCTGATATCGCGTTTGCCGCGCCGCGCCGCGCGAATACCACGACGCCGCTGCAAGCACTCACGTTGCTCAATCACAGTTTCACGACCGACATGGCGCAGGCACTGGCCGCACGACTAGAGCGCGGAGGCGGGGCGTCGGGCGCGGAACAAATCAGCGCGGCCTATGCGATTGCGTTTCAACGGGAGCCCACGGCCGGCGAGCGGGCGGCGGCCGGCCAGTTGATCGCGACGCACGGGCGGGCGGCGTTTTGCCGGGCGCTGCTCAATCTGAACGAGCTGATCTATCTCGACTGACGGCGGCCAAACACAGCGGCGGGAACACTCGCCGGCAGATTCGGCGAGTGCGCGTTCGGACAGACAGGGTGGGCGTCGATAGCGGGAGAAAACCTACGTCGGCGGTGAGGAAACCGGCCCGCTTCTTTCGGCCCAGCCCACTTAACGACATAAACACGTTACCGCTCGTCCGCTGGCGTCACTCGAACGTAGACTCAGACCATGATTCGCCTCTCCCCCACCCTCGCGCTCCGTATGGCTGTCCTGGCCGCTGGCCTGCTCGCTCTGACGCTGAACGCCGCGGAGCGCCTCACCCTCAATTTCAACCCCGACTGGCGTTTTCTCAAAGATGATCCCGCCGGCGCACAAGCCCCGGGCTTTGACGACAAAGCGTGGTCCGTCGTTTCGACCCCACATACCTACAACGACATCGACACGTTCGACAACTGGTCCACCCCCGGCCATCGCGGCGAACAGATTCAGTGGTCCGGCCGCACGTGGTATCGAAAAACCTTTACCGCCCCAGCCGCTTGGACGGGGAAAAAAGTCTTCATTGAATTCGAGGCCGCGCGCCAAGTGGCCGAGATCTACTTGAATGGCACGCTGCTCGGGATCGCCAAGACTGGCTTTACCCCGTTCGGCTTCGATCTCACGCCCCATCTCAAAATCGGCGCGCCCAATGTCCTCGCCGTGATGACCGACAATCGCTTCATGCGCGATCCACTCGATCCCGCCACGGCCGCCGAAATCGCAAAAATGAACGGCACCGGCTCGACCGCGCCCGCGCTCAGCTCCGCCGCCAATCCCAACCTCGCGAAGCTCCACGAGGAAATTAACCAAGGCATCCCGGAAAAACTCGAAGATCTCCAGGCCGATCAGATCCCCTGGAATAACCCCCACTGGCATCCGGCGCACGGCGGTCTTTATCGCAACATCCGCCTGATCATCACCGACCCGCTGCACATTTCCCTCCCACTCTTTTCGTTTCTCGAAACCGCCGGGCCCTATGTTTTCGCGACCGCCATCACGAGCGAGTCGGCGCAGATCACCGTCGAAGTTCCCACGCAGAACGGTCGGGCGACCGCCCAGACCGTCGAACTCCGCGCCATCGTGACGGATGCCGAAGGCAAGATCGCGCTCACGCTCACCCAATCGTTGCCGATCGCTGCCGGCGCCAAAGCAGAATTCAAAGTCTCCGGCGCGCTCCCCAAGCCTCGTCTCTGGGAGCCAGCCTATCCTCATCTCTATCGCGTGGCGTGCACCCTGCGCGTGGGCAAGGAAATCGTCGACACAACGGAAATTCCGCTCGGCGTTCGCGCCGTGCGGTGGGACGTCGCGCAAGGATTCTTTATCAACGGCCAACACCTGAAGCTCCATGGTTGGGGCCAGAAATCCACCAACGAGTGGCCCGGCCTCGGCGCCGCCCTCCCCGACTGGCTGCAATTTTACACGATGGAACTGATGAAAAACGCCGGCGGAAATTTTGTCCGCTGGGGCCACACCGCCGGCAGTCCCGCGCAGATTGCCGCTGGCGACCGGCTCGGCATCATCGCCGACCAACCGGGTGTGGATGGCGAGGCCGACACCGTGCGCGCCGCCTGGCAGCTCCGCACCATCGCGTTTCGCGACGCGGTGATCTATTTCCGCAACCATCCCTCCATCCTCGCTTGGGAAGGTGGCAACCAAAAGGCCACGCGTGCGCATGGTCAGGAAATGCGGGCCATCATGGATCGCTACGATCCCCACGGTGGACGCGTCTACACCCACCGCCGCGCGGACCAAATCACCGCTGAAGTCATGGACGTCGGGATCGGCACCGAAGGCGGACGCGAAATTGCCCAGCTCCCGGTTTTCGAGGGCGAATATAATCGCGAGGAAGCACCCCGCCGGGTGTGGGACCACGCCTCGCCCCCCAACTTCGGTTACCCCGAAGCCAAGGGGCAGACCTATCAACTCACCTCCGAGCAATTCGCCGCCAATCAGGTGAATCAGTATATGAAAAAACTCGGTCCCGCCGGGCACAGTGGCGGCGCCAATTGGATTTTTTCCGATTCCACGAGCGGCGGCCGCGTCGCCGTCGAGGTCGCCCGCGCGAGCGGCGAAGTCGACGGCGTGCGCCTGCCCAAGGAAGCCTACTGGGTTTGCGCCGCCATGTGGCGCGCCGATCCCCGTGTGCACATCATCGGCCATTGGACCTATCCCGCCGCCACCAAGAAAACCATCTACGTCGTGTCCAACGCCCAATCCGTCGAACTCTTCCGAAACGGAAAATCTCTCGGGCTCGGCAAAGTCTCGGACCAATACCTTATCACTTTTCCCGAAGTTGCCTATGAGCCCGGCGAGATCAAGGCCGTCGCCACAAACGACGGTCGCATCGTCGCGTCTCAGAGCAAACGCACCACGGGGACGCCGGTGGCCCTCAAGCTCACCCTGATCACCGCGCCGGGCGGTCTGCGGGCCGACGGCGCCGATGTCGCGCTCCTCGACGTCGAGGCGGTCGATGCGGCCGGCAACCGCTGCCCGACGGCCCAACCTCGCGTCGATTTTGAAACCGAAGGCCCCGGCGTGTGGCGCGGGGGCTACAACAGCGGCAAGCTCAACTCCGTTAACAATCCGTTTCTCGATCTCGAAGCCGGCATCAACCGCGTGGCGATCCGCGCCACCCGCACCGCCGGAAAAATCTCGGTCCGGGCGAAGAGCGAAGGATTGAAATCGGCTGCCATCCTCATCGATTCCCGGACCTTCGCGGCCGAGAACGGCATTTCATCGACGCCCCCGTTTTTCCCCACGGTCGCTCTGCCGAAGCCAGCGCCCGCGCGCAGGTTTGATGAGACGTTCACCGCCAAGTCCAAACCCGCGACAACTGAAAAGCCCGCCGTCACGGCCGGAAAATTCATCAAGACGTTCAACTACACCGGTCCGAGCGCGTCGATTGTGCACGTCGAATCCGGCGCACAAAACGGCAAGAAAATCTACGTCGATCGCGACCACACCTTCACCGACCTACCTCCTGCCCTCGTCGGCGCAGACTGGGTGCAGATCGCCGACGACGACCAACGCTACAGCGCAGTCGATCTGATCGAGCTCGCGGTCGCAGGGGGAACGGTCGTGACGATTGCACACGACGATCGCGCCCCGGTCCCAACGTGGCTGACCAAGCAGTTTAAGCCGACCGCGCTCACGCTCAGCGTCAACGGCACCGCGATGAAGCTCTTTCAGCGCACGATGGCCAAAGACGGCAGCCTCACCTTCGGTTCCAACACCGAGGGCGCGCCGGTGAAAGCCAATCATTTTGTCGTTTTCGTGAGCGCCGCAAAATTGTAGGCCCGGCCGGTGGCCGGGTGCCCGCTCAGCGAGCGGGCCTACAAAAACCAGTCTACAAAAACGAATCTACCGCCGTCGCGACGCCTGCTGGCGCAGGCGCTCGGCTTCGTCGTAGTGGTCGGCTGCTTCGAGGTTTTTGCCGAGTGCGCGGAGAATTTGAGCGAGGTTAGTGTGCGCTTCGATGAAATCGGGCCGGAGCCGGATCGCCTCCCGTAACTCGACGACCGCAGCGGTGTGCTTGCCGAGTGATCCGAGGGCCACACCAAGGTTCGCCCGGAGATCGGCGTCGTTCGGCGCAAGAAGCAGGGCAGCCTGAAAACACATGAGCGCCTCTTCCCATCGACCCAGGGTTCCGAGAGCATTGCCGAGCACGGCGTGCGAGGCGGGAGTCGCGGGATCGAGCCGGGCCACGCGCTCAAAGTGCACAATCGCCTCCGGCAGGCGTCCGGCTCGACCGAGCGCGGCACCCAGATCGCGGCGATACTTAACCGCGGCGGGCGAGAGCCGGACGGCTGCCTCGAAATGCACGAGCGCAGCGGAAACGCGCCCCTTGAGCACGAGTTCGCAACCGAGATTATTGAGCGCCTCGGCGTGCGTCGGCTTCAGTTTAACGGCCGTCTGGTAGTGTTGAATCGCCTCGTCGCTGCGCCCTACCCGACTCAGCGCATTGCCGAGATTATTGTGCACTTCCCCGTAGTCGGGTCGAAGTTGCAGCGCACGCTCCAGGATGGAAATCGCAGCCTGCGGTTGACCAATCGCGACGAGCGCGCAGCCGAGGTCATTGTGCACCGGTGCGTCGTCTGGCCGGAGCTGCAGGCCTCGGCGAAAAGCGAAAATCGCCTCCTGCTGGCGGCCTTGTTGGGCCAGGGTGTCGCCGAGGTTGGCCCACGCCATAAAGGCATCGGGATTGCGTGCGAGTGTCGTGCGCCAAAGCGCCTCGTTACTTAAATACTGCGCGCTCTCCCGCCGCGTCATCACACCCAATACCACGAGCACCACAGCCGGGACGATCCAACGCAGGGTGTAGGCCCGGCCGCTGGCCGGGCACAGGCGCTCGAACAATACCGTCAGCCCGGCACCGCCCAGCGCCAGCGGCCCCATGCTGGCGAGGTATTGAAAATGGTCACCGACGAAGGAATACCGAAAAAAGAAAACGCTGAAGAATCCGAGCACCGGAAACAGCAACGCGCCAAAATACATTGCCGCGATAAACACCGGTCGCAGCGCCCCGTCGCGCCGCCACCAGAGCACACCGCCCACCGCAAGCACGGCGACGAGCGGCGTAAACGCGAGCGGCTGCGTCGCGTCGACCTGCCAGCGCGGATAAATGAAAATCAGCTCCGCTGGCCAGGCGAGCTTCCCGAGGTAAAACCAGACTACGCGGCCCGCGAGGGCCAATCGCTCGGGCGAAGTCTGCGCCCACTCCGCGCCCTCGGCACCCGAATGCACGCGTTGCTCCCAAATCGTCCAACCCGCCGCGAGCGCCGACAGCGCGAAGAACGGCACGAGCGGCACAAAATCACGCAACGTAAGCCGGCGGCGCTGCCACCACACGCAGAGCGCGAGCACGACGGGCAACATGACGGTCGAGGGTTTGCTCAGGACCGCGAGCAAGGCGCAGAGCAGGGCCAACGCGTAGCGGCGAGCGCCAGCGAGCCGTGGTTGGCCGGCTTGCTGGTGCTCGCCGCTACCCGCGCCCGACCACTTCAGCCAACACCCAATCGCCAGCAGAAAGAAAACCGCAGACTGCGTGTTCTTCAGTTCGCAGATCCACGCCACCGACTCGACCTGCACGGGATGCAGCGCCCAGAGGGCCGCGCCGAGCCACGCGCCCGGCACGCGCAATTGCAGCAGCACGCGCCAGAGCAAAATCGCGGCAAGCGCGTGGCACGCGAGCGTCACGAGGTGATAGCCGAGCGGATTCACGCCCCACAGCGCGTGCTGCACCCAGAAATTCGTCAGCACGAGCGGGAAATAATTCGCGCGCGCTGTCGTCCAGATTTCCTTCAACCCGAGCGGACCGATGATCGTAGGATTGGCGGTGATGTGCAGATCGTCGTCCCACAAAAATTCTCCTCGCAGCGCGATCCAGTAGGCGGCGACGAGCGCGATCACCAGCACGGCACCGAGCGCGAAACTACGCCACGGATCGGCGCGGGAGTTCGAGGGTTCAGACGGGGCGGGACACATGCGGTTCGAAGGCGAGCGCACCGGGAAAGCGCGTTGAGGTCAACGCGCTCCACCTCGAAAAAATGCGCGCGTCCTAGAACCGTCCGGCGACGCCGAAGACCCAGCTGGCGCCGTATTCTTCCATTTGGCGGACGGCGGCTTGCTGTCCTTCGCGGTAGCCGGCGGGCGTCGTCATCCAAATATCGGGTTTGCCGGTGAAATTGCGCGCCTGCACGTAGAGGCGGTAGCGCGAGCTGAAGGCCCAGCCGAGCGAGAGGTCGAACTGGGTGAGTTCGCGGCGGTAGAGCCCGTAGGCGCCGTCGGGACGGGCCGCAATCCAGACCATGCCCACGTTGCTGCTGAATTTCCGGTAGGAATAGCTGAGGCGCGAGGAGATGCGATGCGGGGCGAGGCCGTTGCGGCGGACGGTCAGGTAGGATCGGGTATAGGAGACATTTAGGCTCGTGCCGTTAAACGGGCGCGGGAGAAAGCCCAGCTTCTGCGAGTAGGCGGCCGAGAGACTGCGGTTGCGCCGGGTGCCGCTACCGTTGCGGGTGGAGCGGAAGATGTAATCCTTGAAATCGGGGTCGGTCACCCCGAACGCCTCCGCCGTGTAATCGAAGGTCTCGCGGAGATTTTCCGTCCATACTTCCGTGCCGGTGAGGGTGGCCTGCCCGGGGGACTGGCCGCCGAAATAGTAGGCAAAGCGGGCGTCATAGCGGTCTATTTTTTCGGGTAGGAGGCCGGGATTCGGAGCGTCGACGCGATTCACGGTGCCCGCGGCGTCTTCGACGATATTCCAAACCCCGGTAAGATTGTCGATGGGGGGACGTCCGATCGCCTTCGTGAACCCCGTCTGGAAATCGAAATTGCTGAGAATGTTGTATTTCAAATTCACCGACGGAAAGAGGTTGGTATACTCGGAATGGCGCTTCACCCGAGGGAGACTCTGATACTGATACCGGACGCCGGCAAAGGTGGTGGCGCCACCGTTGGCGTTGACGGGGTAACCTGCCGCGATGATTTCGTCGCGCGTGCGCGGGTCCCACTCGGTGGATTCGATCTGCGTGCGTTCCCAACGGAGGCCTGCGACCGCGGTGAGTTTGTTCGTAAACCGGGTCTGCAACTGGCCGTAGCCGGCGGTGATGGTCTGGCGGACATTGCGCGTGCCGACGATCGTGGTCGTGAGGTTGGCGGGCGTGCCAGTATTCGTAAAGAGGGTGGGCTGCTCGTGGAAGAGCGCGGAGATTTGATTGGGGTTCGGCCGCGCGAGGGTGGTCGGAAGACCGGCTTGAGTCAAAAGGGTGAGGGCGTTGGAGGCGCCCATGTCGAAGGGTTGCACGGCGACGAAGCCGAGATTGTTCCAGTTGCCGCTGGCGGTGACGGCGGGCGTGCCGTTGACATCGCGCGTGACCGTGTTGCCGCCGGGGCCAATGTAGCTCCAGACGGACATCGCGTCATTCGTGCGGTTGTTCCGGGTTTCCTCGGTCCACTTGCTGCCGAAAGAAACGACGGTGGGGAAGCGGGACATGACGGCGGGCGTCCAGCGAGCGTTGACCTGACCGGACCAGATGTCGGTGATCCACGTGCGGTCAATGTTGGTGAGCGGGGTGCCGCCGGTCCAATTGGCGAGATTGGACGGATCGACGCCGGACGTCTGGCGAATGGTCCACTCGTAGGATTCGGCGCTGGGCCGGGTGGCCGACCAGCCGGAGGCCAGCGAGGTGGTGCCGCCGGAGGAGAAGCCGCGCTCCAGCGCATCGTAATTGTTGACCGAGCGCGAATTCGAGCCGGAGCCGTCCACGGTGATGTTCGCATACTTGTATTCAAACTTCTGGGCGAAGGTGCGGGTGTAGGTGAGTTTGTCGCCGGGGCCGTTGGCGTAGTTGATCACGGGGACCGTGTTGGCCGTCGCGCGCGTGGCGGTGATACTGGTGAGGCCGTTACCGATGAGACTGGGGCGACCGTTGTTGACGTTCGCGTTGTCGTTGGCCCCGACAAAGGTCGCCGTGCGATTCCAGAATTCGGAGTCGGCGTAGGTGTAGATACCGGTCAGGGAGAGCACGAGGCGGGGAGTGACCTTCCAGTCGGCGGTGAGCGTGGCGGCTTCCTTCACGACGGTGAGGGGGCCGTCCTTGAAGGCAATCTGGCGCACGACCTGTGGCCGGGGATCGGTGGCCGTGGCGGCGTTGCTGTAGGTGTTGGTCATTAGGCGCTGCTCAGCGTAGGAGCTGGCCTTGCTCGCACTGGCCAAAAGGCCGAAGCGGTTGTTAAAAAATGATTCGGCGTAATCGAGGGAGTAGTTGGGCTTCGCCTTCGATTCCTTGCCTTCGCGGTTACCATAGGTGCGGCTGGCGGTGAACTCCTCGTCGTTGAAGTTAACGCCGAAGTTGTAGGAGATGGCGCGGCCTTTGCGCTCGAAGGCGCGCTTCGTCTTCATGTTGATCGAACCGCCCGGAGTATCGGCGTCGGAGGCGGCCGTGCGGGTGAAGTTCACCTCGATGGAATCGATGGCATTGATGGAAAAACCCTCGAAACTGGTGGCGCGGGAGGCGTCCCCGCCGCCGCGGTTCGCATCCGCGCTGGCGGTGCGGATGCCGTCGAACGAGACGCCGACGTATTGGGACTCCATACCGCCGAGCGTGGGGCCGCGGGCCTGGGACTCGACGTAGTCGATGTCGACACCGGGAAGATATTTGAGGAATTCGCCGACGTTGCCGTCGGTCACGTCGCCAAAGATATCGGCCGAGACGGAATTGCCGATATTCATGCTGCGGCGCTGTTCCATGATCGCCTTCGAGTTGCCTTCGCGCTCGGAGTCGACGGTGAAAGCCTGCATCCGCACGACGCCGTTTTTCGTGGTGGTCGGAGCGCTGTCAGTGCTGACGAGATTGATCTCGCGCACGGCGGGCTGGCCGGCGGTAACGGTGAAGGATTCCTTCACGGTGTTGTAGCCAGAGAAGGTTACCGCGATGTTGGCCGGGCCTACTGGAACGTTGTTCAACTGAAACGTGCCGTCGGTCTCGGTGTAGGCGATCTGCTTGCTGCCTTCGAGGCGAACTTCGGCGTTGGCCACGTATTCCTTCGTAGCGGGGTTGTAGACGCGGCCCTGCACGGAGCCGGTCGCACCAGGTTGGGCGGAGAGATTGACTCCGGCGAGCGACGCACTGGCGAAGACGACGAGCGCGATGAGACGTCGGAGCAGTGGGATGAGGGTCATGGTCATAGTCAGGTGAACGGAGGTCAGGGGAAACCGACGGTTGCAGCCAGCTGGTCGGCGCAGTCGGAAAGAAACTTGCGGAGGTCGCAAGCCCGCAAATCGGCGGGGCGCTGCACCACTTAAAGAAAAGCGCCAGCCCGTGGGCTGGCGCTGAAATTTTATCCTTACTCGGCTGCGGCGATCAGAACTGGCCACGGACGCCGAAGACCCAGTTGTCTCCATAGGCCTCCATGTGGCGGAGGTTCTTGTCTTTGCCCTCGATCACGCCTTCGTAGCGAATGTCCTTCTGGTTCGTTGGATTGCGCGCCTGCATGTAGAGCGTAGCGTAGCGGGTGAGTCGGAAGGTCGCCGACAGGTCGAGCTTCGTCATCGCACCCCAAATACGACCGTAGACGCCGTCGATCGGGCGATCATCGATCCAAATCGCGCCGACCGAGGCACTGAAGCGACGGAATGACCAGCCCAACCGGGCAGTCGCACGGTGGGGGGCAAGATTATTGCGGCGTTGATTTGCGTAAGAACGAGCATAGGTGCCGCCGATGCTCAGACCACGCAGGTATTCGCTGGGCAGGAAACCGAGAGTCTGGCTGTAATTGAAGTCGAGATTCTTGTAGCGCTGCAGCGCGACGGTGTTGGTCGTCGAGATGAAGTTGTAATTCGCAAAGTCCGGGTCATCGACACCAAACGCCTCGCCGCCGACATAGGTGCGCGTCACGATGAAATTCGTGGCCTCGTCCTGGATGTAGGCGAGCGAGATCTGCCCCGGGGACTTGCCGCCGAAATAGTAAGCCAAGCGGGTCTGATAAACCTTATGGTGTTCGGGCTGCAGGTTGGGATTGGGTGACGTGACCGTCGGCGGATTGGCGTTGTCGTTGATCACCCAGAGACCGGTCAGGTTGTCGATGCCGGGACGAGAAATGCCTTTGTTTACCCCCGCTTGCCACTCGAGGTTCGGGAAGATCTGATACTTGGCTACCACCGACGGGAACCAATCCGTGTAATCCGATTTGCGCACGACGCGCGGTTGGTTCGTAAACTGGTAGATTAGACCGGGCACCGTCGTCGCCTGCGCCGGGGAGTAGGTTGTGACACCCGTCGTTGCGTTCACCGTGCGGGTGAACTGGCTCTTGAACGGCGACGAATCGAACATCTGCTTCGGCGTCAGCGGATCGAATTCCGTCAACGCGTTCTTGGTCTGTTCCGCCCGCACGCCGAAGCGAATCTGAATTTTGTCGGTGACGCGGGTATCGGCCTGCCAGTATCCCGCATTCATCGTCTGCCGGAACGTGCGGGCATTGGCGTAATTGTCTTGGTAGAAATTGCCGGGCGTCATCGTATTGACGAAGAGTTCGGGATGCGAGTGGAAGAGATTGGCCACCTCAGTGCGGCTCACGCGGGGAGGCATCGACTCCTTCCCGGAGATGTCAAAAACGTGGAGGTAGTTGGTCGTGCCGCCGTCAAACTTGAACGGCGAAATAAACTGGGGCCCGACATTGGCCCAGTTGCCGTAGGCGGTGTTTTGCCAGGCACCGATGGCATTGTTGTAAACCGCCGTGTTACCGCCGGGCCCAATGTAGGACCATATGTCCATATCGCTGTCGGTGCGGTTCTTTCGCGTCTCCTCATCCCACTTGCCGCCGAATTTGATCTTGGTCGGAAATTTTTCCATGAACGAGACAACCCACGAAGCATTCAGGGCGCCGGTCCATTTCTCGGTGATCCAAGTGCGGTTGTCGTTGTTGACGCGCGTGCCACCGGCCCGGTTGTCGACAAAGTTCCAATTGCGTAGGTCGGACCAATCAGCACCGGAAGTTTGGCGGATCGTCCACTCCCACGACTGATTGTTTGGACGAGTGGCGATGAAACCGCTTGGGACTCGGCCATCCTCGCTGTTGCTGAATCCGCGCTCGAGCGACTCGTAGTTGTTCTTGGCGTAGGACATCGCGATCGAACCGTCGACCACCCACCCGCCGGCTTTGTATTCGAACCGGGGAGCAAACTGCCGGTTGTAGGATAGCTTCGAGGAGGAGCCGCCCTCGTTGTTCACAGTGGCGGTGCTGTTGTTGGCCACGGTGCCGTTGGGCAGCAGGCCGGCGGTCGGCGCGGTCAAATCGCGCGGCGCAATGATCGTGGTCATGCCGTCCCCGCCCACCGTGGCGCGACCATTGTTGATGTTGGAGTTACTGTTCGCGACGATGAAATTGAACCCCCGATTCCAGAAATGCCCCTCAAAGTAGCTGTAACTGGCATTGGCCGAAAGCGTGAGGCGCGGCGTGACTTTCCAATCCGCCGTCAACAACAGGGCATCCTTAATGATGAATTTCGGACCATCACCGAAATTGATGTCGCGCACAACCAACGGCCGTGTGTCGGCCGGCCGCAGCGGCGAGCCCGAGGTGACCTCCGGAGACCGGTTGTAGTCCACGGTCACCGAGGTCTGCTCGGTGTAGGAATTCGAGTGGCTCGCGCTGACCAATACGCCGAATCGTTGATTAAAAAACGACTCGGCATAACCCAGCTGCCAGTTCGGCGCCCACTTCCGCGACAGGTAGTTTTCGCGACCGTCCTGGATACCGCCGGTCTTGTTAAGGGTGAATTCCTCGCCGTTAAGGTTGATACCGTAATTGTAGTTGAAGGTGCGTCCCTTGCGGTCGAACGCACGCTTGGACTTCATATTGACCGTGCCCGCTGGAGAATCGGCGTCGTTTTCGGGGCTGGCGGTGCGGTTGATTTCCACGGAGTCGACAGCCGTGATGGAGAAACCCTCGAAACTGGTCGCACGCGAGGAGGCACCACCACCGCGATTCGCATCGGCACTCGCCGTGCGAATGCCATCAAACGCCACGCCAACGTATTGACCGTCCATACCGCCAAGGCGCGGTCCACGAGGCTCCGACTCAACGTAGTCGAGATCGACCCCGGGCAGGTATTTCAGAAATTCACCGACGTTGCCGTCGGTCACTTCTCCGAAGATATCCGATGACACTGAGGTAATGATGTTCATGTCCTTTCGCTGCGCTTGAATCGCTTTCGAGTTACCCTCGCGTTGGGTTGACACGCTGAAGGCCTGCAGTTGCACGACACCATCCTTGGTCACGGCGGCGGGCGCAGCTGTGCTCGTGATACTGATTTCGCGCACGGCCGGCTGGCCGTTGGTGACGGTGAAGCTCTCCTTAGCGGTATTATAGCCCGTAAAGAGAACGCTGATCGAGGCGGGGCCGGCCGGAACGTTGTCGAACCGGAAACTGCCATCGCTTTCTGTGTAGGTCACCCGATTCGTGCCATCGAGTCGAACCTCAGCGTTGTTCACGTAGTCCTTAGTGACTGGGTTGTAGACACGGCCTTGGATCGAGCCCGTGGTCTGTGCTTGAGCAGACAGGACAGCCGCCAGCCAGCAGCAGGCCACGGCGAGGAATTTCTGCCAGTGTAGCAGGGGATTTGGGTAGGGTTGGGTCATGGGATTAAAGGGGAATCCACGGAATCATACCGACGCCTTGCGGCGGCCGTTTGAATGGGATGGGGATAACTGACGGAGGGGCCGGGCCGAAAAAAAAATCGAAAAACATCGGTTGCAAGCCAATATTTTTCCGAAAAAAGACGGAGATCCGCCCGCACTGCAAGCGCTTTGAAGCGCAATTCTGACGCTCCAACCTACGCCGACAAAAACGCCGGCCCATCGGCCGGCGCTGCAATCGAGGCGAGGAACGCTACGGCGATACTTTAGAATTGTCCCTTTACGCCAAACACCCAATTCGCGCCGTATTCTTCCATGCCGCGCAGGTAGCGTTGCCGGCCTTCCGGCACACCCGGCGGCGACTCATACCATTCGTCCTTTACGTTGCTAATATTGCGGCCCTGCACGTAGAGCGAAGCGTAGCGGGAGAGACGCCAGTTGAGCGTCAGGTCGAGCTTCGTAATCGCTCCGGAAAACCGCCCATAATTCGTGCTGTCGTTCGGCTTGTCGTCCACCCAGATGAGGCCGAGCGTGCTGTTGAAGCGCTTGTAGTTGTAGCCCAAGCGGGCGGACGCGCGGTGCGGGGCTAATCCCGAGCGGCGCACACTTGCGTAGGCCCGGCTGTAGGTGAGGCCCACGCTCGTGCCGCGCAGGTATTCCCCGGGCACGAAGCCGAGCGTTTGGTTATACGACAGATCCATACTGCGCGTGCGCTGCAGGTCGGGGCTGTTGGTCTTCGAACGGAAGGTGTAGGACGCGAAATCCGGATCATTCACGCCAAACTCCGAGGCGGTGTAGTCCTGCGACACGATAAAATTCGTGGCTTCGTTCTGCGCCACTGCGATTGACAACTGGCCGGGCGACACGCCGCCAAAGTAATAGGCCAGGCGCGACTGAATGGATTCGTGTTTCTCTGGCTCCAGGCCGGGATTGGGGGCCGTGATGATCTGCGTGGATTCGTTGATCGACCACAGGCCCGTGAGATCGTCGATCGCCGGGCGACCGATACCCTTGTTGGCGCCGACTTGGAATTCGAAGTTTGACCGAATTTGATATTTTAGCAGGAGAGACGGGAAGTAATTGTGGTATTGAGAGCGGCGCGTGACGCGCGGCTGGCTCAGATAGGCGTAACGCATGCCGGCCTCGGTCAGCGGGCGGCCGTTGTTCGTACCAGGGGCGTTCACAGTATACCCGCCCGCGAGCACTTGGGCACGGGTCAACGGATCGTATTCCCTCAGCGCGTTCTGCGTCCGCTCCATGCGTACACCAAAGCGCATTTGCAACTTGGAGGTGAGGCGCGTGTCGGTCTGCGCGTAGCCCGCCGTCATCGTCTGCCGGAAATCGCGCGAGTTATTGATGTAGGCATTCCAGAAATTCTCCGGGGTGTGCGTATCGACGAACAGCTCCGGGTGCGCGATAAACAAATCCGCGATGGCGTTACGGCTCGCCCGCGGGGGCACGCCTTGGACGCCATTCGCATTGAAAAAATTCACTCCGTTGGACGTGCCCATTTCAAACGGATTCGGCGAGAGATACTGCGGTCCGACGTTGGCCCAATTACCCCAAGAGTTGATGACGCTGGCTCCGGTCGTGGGACTCACCGTCGTGGTATTGCCGCCGGGCCCGTTGTAGGACCAAACGTTCACGTCGGTGATCGTGTTGGTTTTGCGGGATTCCTCGTCCCACTTACTGCCGACCTTGAAGGAAGTCGGGAGGAACTTGAGAAAAGGCACGACCCACCGCGCATTGAGGCCGCCGGTCCATTTCTCCGTCATCCACAGCCGACCTTCGTTCGTCACGCGAGTGCCGCCCGCGCGGGTGTCGTTGCTGGTGAAGCTCCGGTAATCAAACCAGTCGCTCCCCGAGGTCTGACGAACGGTCCATTCCCACGAGTTCTGGTCCGGCCGCGTGGCGGTCCAGCCGCCCGCCACTCCGCCGCCATCGGAGGCGGAGAACCCGCGTTCCATCGCCTCGTAATTGTTCAACGCCTTCGAGAAAGCCATCGAACCATCGACGACCAGGCCTTCGATTCTGTATTCGAAGCGTGGCGCGAATTGGCGCGAGTAGGTGAGCTTCGCGGAGGAACCGCCCCCGTTGTTGAGCGTCGCCACATTGTTCACATTGCCGCTGGCGGCGCGCGTCGCGGTGACGTTCGTCAGGCCGTCGCCACCGACCGTGCTGCGGCCGTTATTCACGTTGGCGTTGTCGTTGGCCGCGATCAGCGTGAAATTGCGGTTCCAAAACTCGCCTTCATAGTAGCTGTAAATCAGGTTGAGCGACAAAACGAGACGCGGCGTCGCCTTCCAGTCGGCCGTGAGCAGGAGCGAGTCCTTCAGGGTGGATTTGGGCCCATCCTTAAAATCGAGCTGACGCAGCACCGCCGGGCGCGGATCCGCCGCCGTGGGAGAGCGATTGTAGCTCAACGACTCCGTAATCTGCTCCGTGTAGGATTCCGCGTGGCTCGCGCTCAGGAGCAGACCGAAACGTTGGTCGAAAAACGACTCGGAGTAACCCATCTGATAATTGGGCCTCACCTTGCGGGAAACACCGTCGCGCGGGCCCGGGGTGCGCTTGAGCGTGAACTCCTCGTCGTTGACGTTCATGCTGAAATTATAGTCGAAGTGACGACCTTTCCGGTCGAACGCGCGCTTGGTCTTCAGGTTGACCGTGCCGGCGGGTGAGTCGGCATCGTTTTCGGGACTGGCGGTGCGATTGATCTCAATGGATTCGATGCTGGTGATCGAAAACCCTTCGAAGCTGGTCGCGCGGGAGGCGGCACCGTTGCCGCGCAGGGCATCGGCACTGGCGCCACGCATGCCATCGAACGAGACGCCCACGTATTGGGAATCCATCCCGCCGAGCCGGGGACCGCGCGCCTCGGATTCGACGTAGTCGAGATCGACGCCGGGAAGGTATTTCAGGAACTCGCCGACGTTGCCGTCCGTCACGTCCCCGAAGATGTCGGATGAAACCGACGTGCTGATGTTCATGTTGCGCCGCTGGGCCATGATCGCCTTCGAATTGCCCTCGCGCTCGCTCGAGACGGTAAACGCCTGGAGTTGGATGATCTCGCCATCCTTCTTCGACGCCTCCGACGTGCTGAGCAGATTAATCTCCCGCACCGCCGGCAGCCCGGGCGTCACATTGAACGATTCCTTCGCCGAGTTGTAGCCGGTGAAATTCACCGTGATCGAGGCCGGACCGGCGGTGACATTGTCAAAGCGGAAAGCCCCGTCATTTTCCGTAAAGATCAATTGCGTGGTGCCGTCCAACCGCACCTCGGCATTGCCCACGTATTCTTTTGCGACGGGGTTGTAGACCCGCCCCTGAATGGTGCCGGTGGCAGCCGGCTGGGCCCAGAGTGCGGCCGAAGCGAAGAGCCAACCGAGGGAGAGAATAAAAATCGGCGCCAAGCACCGAGGGAGTTTTTGGTCGGTTCTCATGGGTGCTGGGTCGGGGTTTGCGCCGGAATTCCGGGCCGGCACGATCATCGTGACCGACACTCTGATTCCCTCGCAGGGAGGTTTCCCCGTGATTTGGCCTCCACTCTATCCCCAACGTCCGCACAATGCTCAGCATCCGTTGTGCGAGTACGCGCGTGAATTGCACATCACGGTCAGCACTCAGCCCAGACCCCCGGCAGGAAAACCACTTCGACTTTCAGCTGAGCCGGCGTGGTACGAAGCGCCGGCCTCAGAACGTCCCCTTGACCCCGAAGACCCAGTTCGCCCCGTAGGCCTGCAGGCGACGGAAGGCCGCATTCGTTCCCTCCACTGAGCCCGTGGGAGACGCATACCACAAGACGGGCACGTTGGTAATGTTGCGGCCCTGCACGTAGAGCGAAAGGCGCCGAGAAAAGCGCCAACCCAGCGTCGAATCGAACTGGGTGATCGCGCCTTTGTAGAGGCCGTAGACGCCATCGGCCGAATCGTCGCGATAAACCATGCCGAGGGTGGCGCTGAAGGCGCGGTAATTGTAACCAAGCCGACTCGTGAGCCGATGCGGCACGAGGCCATTGCGGCGCTGGCTCGCATAGGAACGGGTGTAGGCGACATCAACGTTGATCCCGCGCAGCTTTTCCGAGGGCAGAAAACCCAGCGTCTGGTTGTAGGCGAGCTCCATGTTACGGAACCGGCGTTGCTCGGTGCTGTTGCGGGTCGAGCGAAAGGTAAAGGCGGCAAAATCCGGATCGTCATTGCCGTATTCCGACGCCGAGTAGTCGAACGTCTCGCGAAGGTTGCGAATCTCGTTTTGCGACATCGCCAGCGAAAGCTGTCCGGGCGAGCGGCCCCCCAAATAATAGGCCAGCCGTGCCTGCGAATTTTTAGAATACTCCGGCTCAAGCTTGGCGTTGGGCGCCGACACGCGCTGGTTTACTTCGTCGACGGACCAGAGTCCGGTGAGACTGTCGATCGGCGGACGCGAAATCGCTTTGTTAAAGCCGGCCTGAAACTCGAAGTTCGGCAGAATCTGGTATTTGACGAGCGTCGACGGAAAGAAATTTCGATAGCTCGAACTGCGGGTAACTCGCGGCTGGCTCATGAACTGATACATCATTCCGGGAATGGTGAGCGCCCGCCCCCCATTCGTGCCTGCGGCGTTGACGGTGTAGCCGGCAGCCAGCACTTGCGCGCGGAGGCGTGGATCGAATTCCCGCAGATCGTTGCGCGTCTCCTCCATGCGCACACCAAACCGGACCTGGAGCTTGGCCGTAAGCCGGACATCGGCCTGCGAGTAGCCCGCCTTTACGGTCTGCCGGAAGTCACGCTTGTTGGCGACGAACGACGTGTAGAAATTTTCCGGCGTGCCGGTGTGTACGAACTGCTCGGGGTGCGCATGAAAGAGATCGGCGACGAGATTGCGGTTCACCCGCGGAGGCATGCCTGGCGCACCCGCGATGTTGAAAACCGTCAATCCATTCGTGGTGCCCATGTCGAAGAGATGCGGGGAGGTATAGTCCGGGCCGACATTCGACCAATTGCCGAAAGTGGCGTTCTGGTAAACCTGCGTAGTCGGATTCAGGGTGACCGTATTGCCGCCCGGCCCGACGTAGGACCAAATATTCCAGGGAGTATGATTGTTATTCTTGCGGCTTTCCTCGGCCCACTTGCCTCCGAATTTCAGTGAAACCGGGAACCGCTTGAACGGCAGCGCCCACTTCGCGTTCAACTGCCCCGTCCAGATTTCCGTCAACCAAAAGGGATCGTTGTTACTCACCTGCGCTCCACCGGCACGCACGTCCGTGCTCGTGAAGTTTTTCAGATTATACCAATCCGGACCGGACGTCTGCCGAATCGTCCACTCCCAGGAACCCGGGTGAGGGCGCGTGGCGACCCAATCGCTCGCCACGCCGCCGCCCTCGCTTTGGAGATAGCCGCGCTCCAACGAGTCGAAATTATTGGCCGCCTGCGAGTAGCCCGCGGCTCCGTCGATGACCCATGCGCCGGTCTTGTATTCAAACTTGGGCGTGACCGTGCGCGTGTAGGTAATCTCGGTCGAAGAGCCACCGCCATTGTTCAAGGTCGGGATCGTGTTGGCGGTGGTGCGATTGGTGCTGAGTGTGAGCAAACCATCACCGCCGACGCGCGACCGGCCGTTGTTCACGTTGGCGTTATTGTTGGCCGCAATAAACGTGAAGTTGCGGTTGTGGAACTCCCCGCCCGCATAAGAATAAATCACATTGAGCGAGAGCACGAGGTCGCGCGTGGCTTTGAAATCGGTGGTGAGCAAAATTGACTGCTTCTCCATGAATTTCGGGCCGTCCTTGAAATTAATTTGCCGGACCACCATCGGCCGCGGGTCGGCGGTGGTCGGATCGCGATTGTAGTCGAGCGTGATATCATACTGCTCGGTATAGGAGTTCGCAGTGCTCACACTCACCAGCACGCCCAACCGCTGTTGCAGAAATGACTCGGCATACTCAAACGAGAGATTGGGTTTCCACTTCAGGTGCTTCGAATCGCTGGGGCCCTGGGTCGCATTGAGCGTAAACTCTTCGGCATTGAAATTCACGCCGGTGGTGTAACTGAACGCACGCCCCTTGCGGTCGAACGCCCGCTTGGTTTTCATGTTGATGGTGCCGGCAGGTGAATCCGAATCTGATTCCGCGCTCGTCGTCCGACTGATCTCGATCGAGTCAACCGCCGTGATCGCGAAACCCTCGAAACTCGCCGCACGGGAATTTTCAGCACCGCCCCTCACGGAATCCGAACTCGCGATCCGCATGCCGTCGAAGGCGACGCCGACATATTGCGAATCCATGCCGCCGAGCCGCGGTCCGCGGGCGAGCGACTCGACATAGTCGAGATCCACGCCAGGGAGATACTTGAGAAATTCACCGACATTGCCGTCGGCCACGTCACCGAAGATATCGGACGAGACGGAGGTGCTGATATCCATATTGCGCCGCTGCGCCATGATGGCCTTGGAGTTTCCCTCGCGCTCCGTGGAAACCGAGAACGCCTGGAGTTGCACGACACCGTCCTTGTTCTTCTCAACTGCTGCCGTGCTGGTGAGATTGATCTCGCGCACCGCGGTTTGGGCAGGCGCGACTGAAAACGTTTCGCGCACCGAGTTATAGCCCGTGTAGGTCACCACGATGGTCGCACTACCCGCGACGATCTGGTCCAATCGAAATGATCCATCACTCTCGGAGTAGGTGACCTGATTGGTGCCTTCGAGCCGCACCTCAGCGTTATTGACATATTCACGCGAGACCGGGTTGTAGATCCGGCCTCGAATGGTGCCAGTGTTCGCAGATTGAGCGAAAGTCGCGACATTGACCGCGAGCCAAAGAGCGGCGAACGCGAGTAAATTCCTACCTGCGAAAAAGGGAGAGCGAGCACGAGCAGTCATAGGGGTGGGGAGCACGGGCGGCAGAGTGACGCTGCCAGTTAGCCAGATCTAAGGTTGCAGCCGAAGGGTCAGCCAAACCGTCCGAATCCGCATCCGGATGCAAGCACTTTGAACAAGCGGGAAAACATTTCCCGAGGAGGAATTCCGCTATCGCCACGCAACTGGTCACCACTGCTAGTCTCTCCTCAATTCTCTGCGACAGGTGCGTTTCAATTTTTTCAAAATCCTCGGCGTCCTCTTCTTGCTACTCACGCTCTTTATCGCGTGGCGCACGCGGCGTGATATCGCGACCGAAGAGACTCAATGGGGCCGCGCGCTCTTTCACCGCTCCACGCCCATTCGTCGCTCCGAGTCCCCTCTGCGCTACTGGGCGGCCAC